>Ga0136846_1223801_pt1 | contig 23541 bp, 21 predicted proteins | sample HopSoiMetagenom2_FD_96841 | JGI IMG/M metagenome (GOLD analysis project Ga0136846, IMG submission 96841) | Grasslands soil microbial communities from Hopland, California, USA - 2 Assembly 2016 (version 4) | ecosystem: Environmental > Terrestrial > Soil > Grasslands | place: USA: Hopland... | reverse complement strand
GACGTCGTCGCCACGTTGCGGCTGGCGCGCCTGATCCGCCGCGAGCGTCCCGACATCCTCCACACGCACACGGCGAAGGCCGGGACCGTGGGGCGCGTCGCCGCTTTGCTCGCCGGCCGGCGCCGTCCCGCGATCGTCGTGCATACATTCCACGGCCATGTGCTGCGTGGCTACTTCGGCCCGCTGCGCTCCCGTGTCTTCCGGCTGCTAGAGCGTTGGCTCGCGTCGCAGACGACCGCGCTGATCGCGGTCAGCCCGCAGGTCCGGGACGATCTCGTCGCGCTCGGCGTCGCGCCGCGTGAGCAGTTCGTGGTGATCCGCCTCGGCATCGAGCTCGACGAGCGTGTGGCGGGGACCGAGAACGGCCGGCGTGAGAGCCGCCGCTACCTCGGCATCGCCGGCGACCGCTTCGCGGTCGGCTGGATCGGACGCATGACTGCCGTGAAACGCACCGACGACGTGCTGGTCGCGTTCAAGCGCCTTCGTGACGACGGAGTGGACGCCGTGCTCTGCATGGTGGGAGACGGGCCCGACCGCGTCGATCTCGAGCGGCGCGCGCACGAGCTCGGGATCGTCAGGTACACCGTCTTTCTCGGCTATCAGGAAGAGGTGGCGTCGTTCTACTCCGCTTTCGACGCTCTCGTCCTGCCCTCGTCGAACGAGGGCACGCCCGTCAGCGCGATAGAAGCGCTGGCTGCGGGACGGCCCGTCGTCGCGACGCGTGTCGGAGGGGTACCTGACGTCGTCGTCGACGGCGAGGACGGCTTCCTGGTCGAGCCTGGGGCGACGGACGACCTGGCCGATCGCCTCGCGCAGCTCGCCCGCGACCCGCACCTGCGTGAGCGCATGGGCCGAGCGGGTCGTGACCGCGTCCTTCCGCGCTATGCCGTCGAGCGCTTGGTCGACGACGTCGACCGGCTCTACAGGTCGCTGCTCAGTGCGGGAGCCGCGCGAAGGCGGTGAACGCCGGCTTGCGCTTGCCTCGCGCAGTCAGGAAGCCTGACTGCCAGCCGATGCCGAGGTTCGTGTCGTCGCGCAGGATGAACCACACCATCAGGTCGATGCGCGGGTTCCTGCGCGCGATTCCGAACGACTGCCGCACGTAGGCCGCCTGCCGGGCAAAGGAAACGCCGAAGAGGCGATCCGGCGGCGTCTGCCACGCGTACTCGGTGATCCAGATTCGCTTCTTGCCCCAGAGCCTGTTCACCTGCGCGATCAGCGTGTTGATGTTGCCGAGCTCGATCGCGGTACCGCCGGGCTTCGACGTCGGAGTCTCGCTCGGCTTGCTGTAGTAGGGGTGGTGCGCGTACGCGTCGAGCGTCCGCAAGCCCGCGCGCCTCGTCAGCCGCATGAACGCGATCGGCGACATCGAGGGTCGAGAGGAGTGCGCCTGGTTGTTCCCGCGCGGCCCGGTCGCCCCGCAACCCACCTTCTCGCCGGCGAAGTTCGTGAAGTGCACGCCCTGCCAGATCGACGTGCAGATCCGGGCGTACGACCGCGGGCTGACGAAGCGCCCCCCGGAGGTCTGCTGCAACCAGTTCGGGTTGTTCGGCTCGTTCCAGGCGAGCCAGTACTTCACGGCCGGTAGGTAGGTCTCGTCGAAGCGGTCCGTGTTCGGAATGTAATGGCCGCTGTAGCGCGTCGCCGCGGCATAGGCGAAGTTGCGCAGGTCGGTGTAGTTGGACGGCGGCACGTTGCGCGGCTTGCCTCCGTTCGCCCACGACGGGACGAAGAGGATCGTCATCAGGAGCTGCATGCCGTTCTGCGCAGCGAAGCGATCGGCACGGTCGTACACGCTCCAGTCGTAGGCGGGGTCGGACGGGTCCTGCGGGTGCGCCGGCCGGCGCTTCGCGACCAGGTTCCAGTTCACGTTCACGCGCACGATCTGTGTCCGAAGCTGCTTGAGCGTCCGGAAGGTGAACTCCGGGTTGCCGGTCAGCACCATCGCGTCGTCCTGCAGGCCGATGAGCATATGGTTCTTCGCCTGCGCGGCGGGCACGCTCAAACCGGCAGCGAGGACAACGATCGCTGCGAAGACCCCCAGGTGTTTACGCAATGACCGGCTCCCGCCCGAAGCTGGGCAACATCCGCTTGAGGCCTTCCTCGAGCTGGACCTCGGGCTCCCAGTTGAGGAGCTGCCGTGCCCTGGTGATGTCCGGCTGGCGCACCTGCGGATCGTCGATCGGCAGCGCCTCGTGCACCACGTCGCTCTTCGAGCCGGTGATGCGCAGCACCTTCTCCGCCAGCTCGTTCAGCGTGAACTCACTCGGATTGCCGAGGTTCACGGGGAGATGCTCGCCGGACTCGGCGAGCGCGACGAGGCCGCGGATGAGGTCGTCCACGTAACAGAAGCTGCGTGTCTGGGTGCCGTCGCCGAACACGGTCAGAGGCTTGCCCTCCAAGGCCTGTCTGACAAACGTCGGGATGGCGCGACCGTCGTTCGGCCGCATGCGCGGCCCGTAGGTATTGAAGATCCGGACGATGGCGGTGTCGACGCCCTGCTGGCCGTGGTACGCCATCGTGAGGGCCTCGCCGTAGCGCTTGGCCTCGTCGTACACGCCGCGAGGGCCGATCGGGTTCACGTTGCCCCAGTACGTCTCCGGCTGCGGATGCACCTGCGGGTCGCCGTAGACCTCGCTGGTGGACGCCAGCAGGAACCGAGCCCGCTTCCATTTCGCCAGACCCAGGGCGTGGTGGGTTCCGTAGGAGCCGACCTTCAGTGAGTGCAGCGGCATGCGCATGTAGTCGATCGGGCTCGCGAGCGCCGCCAGGTGGTAGACGAAGTCGACCTCTCCGGCCACGTCGATGCGCTCGGTGACGTCGTGGTTGACGAACTCGAAGCTCTCGCCCCGGAGATGAGCCAGGTTCTCCAGCGAGCCGGTGTCCAGGTTGTCGATGCAGACCACCCGGAAGCCGCGCCCGACCAGGTAGTCGCAGAGGTGGGAGCCGAGAAAGCCGGCCCCGCCGGTTACAACCGCGGTGGGCATCGGCGGGACTCTACCGACGCCCGTTTTCCGCGGCCGCAGACTTTACCGGGGCTTTACAGAGCCAAAAACTCAGCGCAAATCCTTGTTCGACTCCATGTCGAACCACATTGCAAACAGGGTGAACTGCGAGCCGAAGATCAGGAGGAGGGCGACGAGGACGACCGTCCCGACCGAGACGGCGTTGCCCATGAATCGCAGCACCGTCTCGGCGATCCCGAGCCCGAGCCCGACGAAGGTCATCAGGAAGCCGAGGACGTAGAAGAAGACGAGCGGATGGAAGTCGCGGATGACGTACTTCTCGCGCATCCGCCAGAAGAAGCCCTTGAGCAGCAGCCACGAGATCCTCGGCACGACCTTGCGGATCTTGATGCCGGACCTCTCACCGACACCGTAGACCGGACGAGAAGGGACGTCGCGCACGCGTGCGTTCCAGACGTTGAGATGCACGAGCATGTCGTTCGGGAAGCCGTAGCGCGGGTAGATGCGGTCGAGATCGAGTTGGGCGAGGATCTCGCGGCTCGCAGCCGTGTAGCCCGACTGCGAGTCGGCCACATGCCAGTAGCCAGATGCGATCTTCGTGAGCAGCGAGAGCACCGCGTTGCCGAGATACCGCGAATGCGGGATCACCTTCCACGCCTCGCCGGTGATCAAGCGGTTCGCCTTGGCGTACTCGAGCTCGCCCCGGACGACCGGCAGCGCAATCTTCTCGAGGTCGGCGGGATCCATCTGGTTGTCGGCGGCCATGACGCACGTCACGTCGAGCCTCTCCGCCACGGCGCGGTGGTACCCCGTCACGATCGCGGCGCCGACGCCCGCGTTGCGCTCATGCGTCATCACCTCGACGCGTCCGTCGCCTGCACCGCGCGCAGCCGCCGCCGTGCCGTCGGTGGACGCGTCGTCGACCACGATGATCCTGTCGACGAAGGCGGGCATGCCGCGGATGGTCGTCGCGACGAGCTCTTCCTCCTCGAACGCGGGGACGACGACCGCGACGGTCTTGCCCTCGAGCATTAGCGTCGGGTGCGGCGCACGAGCGGTTCCCAGACGAGCGCCGCGATCAGGCCGAGCACGAAGCCGAGGAAAGCGGCCACGACGACCGCGTTGCGGCGGCTGCGTGCTGTCGTCTTGGCGGCAGCCGCGCGTGTGAGCACGTGCGGGCGCTCGATCTCCTGTGCCTGGATCAGCAGCTGCTTCGCCTGCAGCTCGTCGTCGAGCACGTCGCCGAGTTGAACAGCGAGAACGGCGCGGCCAAGGGGATCTCCGGTCGCCGCGCCGCGCTTGACTGCGGCGATCTCGGTCTGGTCGTCGGCGATGCGTTGCTTCAACGCCTCGATCTTGCGGTCCGCGTACGGAGAGAGGCGGTCGACGACGATCTGCGCGAGCGCGTTCGCCGCGGCCTGAGCGCGGCGCCGGGTGGAGCCCTGCACGGTGACGCGAACGAGCGGGTTCCCGGTGGTGCGCACCGTCGTCGCGCCGGCGCCGGTCGAGATCGTCTGGGTGGAGACGTGACCGCGCAGGTCGCCGGCGCGCATGCTCGCCCTTGCGGCTGCCGCTTCGATCGAGGACTCGGCCCTTGCGATCGTGCCGGCGGTGGCGGGGTTGGCCTGCGGCCCTTGCAGGAGCACGCCGCCGACCGGGCTGTAGGAGGCGCCGAGGTAGACGGTGCTGCTCGCCTTCCACACTTCCTTGCCTCCGAGAGAGATCAGGTAGCCGATCAGCGCCCCTGCGAGGAGGCCGAGCAGCGGCAGCCACCAGCGCGCGACAATCGCGCTCCAGTACCGGCCGAGATCGACTTCCTGCTCGGCGTCGAGGTCCACGTTCTGCGTGCTCAAGGTGCGGCGACCCTAACGGAGGCCCATTCCCACTGAGCTCGCAAACCGTCTTCGACGGAGGTGCCGGCACGCCACCCGAGCTCGCTCTCGATCCTCCGTGTGTCGGCCGCAGTGCGGCGGACGTCCCCGGCGGCGGCGGGCTTCTCCACCAGTTCCAGCGTCCGCCCCGAGACCTGCTCCAGCGTTGCGATGGCGTCGCGCATGGTCGCCTCGGCGCCCCCGCCGACGTTGTAGACGCCCGGGTTGGCATCCATCGCGGCGGCAGTCGCCGCGACGACGTCGGCGACGTACGTGAACGAACGCGACTGCAGCCCGTCGCCGTAGAGCTCGAACGGTGCGCCGCGTGCGAGTGCGTCGACGATGCGCGCGAACGCCATGTCGGGACGTTGCCGCGGGCCGTACACCGTGAAGTAGCGCAGCACGACCGCCTCGAGGCCGAAGCTCTTCGCGTACGCATACGCAAGCTGTTCGCACGCAAGCTTTGTGATCCCGTACGGAGAGATCGGCGATGGCTGCGCGTCCTCAGAGGTCGGATACCGCTCCGCATCGCCGTAAATTGACGAGGAGGACGCGAACACGACCCGCACGCGTGCGCGCGCCGCGCTCTCGAACACGCGCTGCGTCGCTAGGAGATTTCGCCGGACGTACTCGCCGAAGACGGTGCCGAAGCTGCGCACGCCCGGCTGTCCGGCGAGATGGAAGACGCCGTCGAAACCGTCGAGCGCCAGGTCCTCGTCGGCGAGGTCGAGCCGGGAGACCTCGAAGGCGGCCGCGTTCTCTTCCTTCAGCGCCGGGTCGTAGTAGTCGGTGAACGAATCGACTGCGACGACCTCGTGACCGCCGGCGACGAGCGTCTCCGTCAGATGCGATCCGATGAACCCGGCCGCCCCCGTGACGAGGTATCTCATTCCGTCGGCGCGAGCGGCTTGAGCGTCCCGTCGCCGTTCTGCGTCAGGCTGAGGCCGGAGAAGAAGCGCGTCATCACGATGCCTTCGCGGAAGTCGCCCAGCCGCGGCTCCGGATGCTCTCCGCGCGCGAGTGCAAGCGCGAGCTCCGGATAGCGGCCGCCGGCCGCAAGCGGCAGTGGAAAGCCACCGCCGAAGCGCGGGTTGATGTCGGTGACGTAGTGCGACCCGTCCGCTTCCCGGAAGCACTGGATGTTCGCGGGCCCCACGAGTTGCAACGTCTCCGCCACGTCGCGCGCAAGCTCGATCAGCTTCTCGTCGCGGATCGTCATTCCCTTGATCGACTCGCCGCCCTTCGACTCGATCATCGTGCGCGGGATCGCGTTCAGGCAGCGTCCCTCGAGGTCGCAGAACACGTCGATCGAGAACTCCTCACCGGCGAGACAGGCCTGGACGATCGAGTCGACGGGTGTGTAACCGAGGAAGAACCCAAGCTGCGCGCGGTCCTCGGCGCGATAGATGTGGCGTGACCCGAACCCCTGACGCGCCTTCACCAGCAACGGGAACGCGGCGTCCTCCGGCACGCCGTTCGGGAGCCACGTCGGCGGCGAGGCGATCCCGCGCTCCTCGAACAGCACGTGCGCGAGGTACTTGTCGCCGAGCCGCTCGACGATTTCCGCGTCCGGCAGCAGCACCGTCACGCCGAGTTGCTCGCGCGACTCGGCGAGGATCACCTGGTCGAGGTCGGTCAGCGGCACGACGAGGCGGACGTCGTGCTCATCCACGAGCGCGCGCAGTGCCGGGATGTACTTCGGGTCGTCGATCCGAGGGACAAGCGACCGGTGCGTCGCGCCGTACAGCGCCGGGGCCAGCGCATCCGCATCGGTGGCCACGGTCGTCGCGCCGGCGCGGTTGAACGCGTCGACGATGTCGACTCGCTGTCCCGCACATGTGAAGAGAACCGCAGTCACGCGATCAGTACAGCAGGAACGGTAAGGCAATGACCACCGAGGCGGCGAGGACTGCGGCGACGGCGATGCGCGCGCGCCCGGGCAGCCGGTCGAGCGCGAAGCCGAAGGCAACCGCCCAGGCCGGCGCGGTCGTGAGCATGTAGCCCGCCTTCAGCACGTCGCCGTCGGGGGTCGGATAGCTGACCGTGAAGTAGAGGTAACCCAGCAGGCCGAGGCCGGGCAGGAGCGCAACGGCGAGCCGCGGCGGCGAACGCAGCGAACGGGCGAGCAGGAGTAGCCAGCCGCCGATTGCAAGCAGCGTCGGGAGCAGGCCGAGGAAACTCTGGCGCTCCCGGCTGCCGCGCCAGACGCCGAAGTAGTCGCCCCAGACGTCGCTGTAGGTCGTCGGGATCGCCCTGTTGAGGAAGTGCGGACGGATGGGATCGGTGAAGACGTCCGGCAGGCCTAGCCCGACGTAAAAGGTGGCGGGACGCCGCTCCCAGATGGGCTCGCTCTTCGTCGGCCGGTCGAAGACCGGGTCGCCGTACTTGATCGTCTGCCGGATGTACCACGGCGACGCGACCACCGCGGTTGCCAGCACGACGACGATCAGCGGGCGCCAAGCCCGGGCTGCGGCGAAGGCGATGACCACCGCCGCAAAAGTCCAGAGCGAGAACGCGCGCACGAGTTGCGCCAGCCCGAGTGCGACTCCGGTCGCGACGGCGAGCTGCCAGCGGTGGTCGGCTCGTCCGAGCATGCGCGTCGCGAGCAGCAATGCGACCGACGTCAGGAGCATCGAGAGCGGCTCGGGGTGGAACATCGCGGCGACCCTCAACACGACCGGCAGGAAGCAGAAGAACGCGAGCGCACCGAGCTGCGCCCACGTGCGCCCGGGGAAGAGCTCGACCGCAAGCAGCCACAGCACGCCGGCGGTCGCGAGCAAGATCAGCAAGTTGAGGACCTGACCGAGCTTGTGCGGGTCACCGGCGTGCACGTGCTCGCCGACGAGTGTCGCCGCGCCCGCGAGCGCGTAGAAGCCGGGCGGCGTGTAGTACTCGCTACGCGTGCCGGAGCTCGGGATCTCGCCGTGATGAATCAGCAGGTCGGCGTAGGCACGGTGCTGCTGCACGTCGTAGCCGGCACCGCTCGGATACCTGTAGGCGTTCCAGCCCGCGACGAGCGCCAGCGCCGCGATCAGCGCGGCTGCGCCGAGCTCAGCTCGCCGCAAGCTCGGCCAGCAGGTCGCGGTAGCGGCGGACGGCGACCGTTCGGTCGGCTTCGCGCTCGACCCATTCCCGGCCGCTCCGTCCCATCCCGACGAGGTCGTGCTTCCCGTCGTGGGCGTCGCGGATCGCTCGCGCCAGCAACTCCGGCCGGCCCGGCGGGACGACGATGCCGCAGCCGATGCGCTCGACGACGTGGGCCGTCTCGCTGTCGGGATCCGCGGCGACGATCACGGGGCGCGCGACCGCGAGGATCCCGTAGAGGCGGCTGGGCACGACGTAGCCGGCGAGACCGGGCGCGAGGCCGACGACGTGAACGTCGGCGGCGGAGAGCGACTGAGGCAGCACGCCGCGGGACTGGTAGTAGAGGAAGGAGACCTGGTCGACCTCGAGCTGTTCGGATAGCGCCACGAGCTCCGCGTGGCGGGCTCCCGTGCCGATGATCAGGATCGAGAGGTCGTCGAGGTCGCGGAGGAAGGTCGCAGCGCGGACGAGGGAGTCGAGGTCCTGTGCATGGCCGACGTTGCCGGAGTGCATGACCACGAATCGCTCACTCAGCCCCATGCCGCGCGCCCAGTGGTTCATGCGATCGCGTGGCGCGAGTCGCTGCGTGTCGACCCAGTTCGGGATCACGTGAACGGACTCCGGCGGCGCACCCTTCTCCTGCAACCGCAGGCGCATCGTCTCGCCGATCGCGACGATCCGGTCCGCGCGGCGGAGGTAGAGCGACACGAGCGCGCGCAGCGCCCTCACGACGATCGGGTTCTCGAGGCGTTTCACCTGAACGGCTATCTCCGGGAAGACGTCCTGGCTGATGACGACGAGCGGCACGCGAAAGCGCCGCGCGACGAGGAGCGCGACGTCGGCGACGATCGGCGGGTCGGTCATGCAGAGGATGACGTCGGGCCGTGAGCTACGGAGCCCTTCGAGCAGCGCGTTCGAGAGGTACGTCAGGTAGTTGGCCCCTCGCGCAAAGAGCTTGCTGCGCTCGAACGAGGTCGAACGGACGCGCACCACCTCCACGCCGTTGTGGACGAGGCGACGTGGTTCCTCCTCGTGGTTGTGGAGGACACCCGTGACCACGGTCACGTCCATGTCCTCGACCAGCGCCTCGCACAACTCCGTGAGGAGCTGTGCCGTCGCCTCCACACCGGGCCAGTAGTACTGGTTCATGACCAGCAAGCGCGGCTTGCGCGAGATCGACACGGTCAGCAAGGCTACTTCGGTGCGGATCCTGTTTGCAGCTCCGGCCTGGGCGCCGTCGCGTGCCTTCGGCGGGCCCGTCGTCGCCGCCGGCGAGCTCGTCCGCCGCCTTGTCGGGCAGGGCCACGAGATCGACATCGTCACGACGACGATCCTCGATCTGCAGCGAAGGCCGGTCGCACGTTCGCATGTGGCCCTTGTCGACGGGGCGAGCGTTCACTATCTCGGCACGCCCCTTCGTTACCGGTGGATGGGAATCACGCCCACGCTGCCGGTGGCGCTCGAGCGCCTGCAGCGTCCCGACGTGGTGCACGTCTTCGGCTTCCGCGACCCGGTCACCACCGGCACCGCAGCCTGGTGTCGTGTCCGCGGGATCCCCTATGTATTCGAGCCGCTCGGCATGTTCCATGCGCGCTTGCGCAAAGTGGCGTTGAAGCGCGCTCTCGACGCAACGCTCTATCGTGGGGTCGCGCACGGCGCTGCGGCCGTCGTGGTCGCCTCGCAACGCGAGCACGATGACGTCGTCGCGGGCGGCGTGCCGGCCGAGAGAGTGCACGTGCGCGGCAACGGGTTCCCCGAACCGCTACCGGCTCCGGCGGCTGGAGACCTTCGTTCGCGTTTCGACATCCCTGCGGGCGCACCGCTCATCCTCTACGTCGGCAGGATCGCGTCGGGCAAGGGCATCGAGCATCTCGTCGCGGCGCTGCACGAGATCCCCGAGGCCCATCTCGTCCTCGCCGGGCCCGACGACCGTCACGGCGTGTCGGCCGACGGCGAGCGGGTGCATCGCGTGCCGATGTCCGAGGAGCCTCCGCAGCACCTCTATCCGCAGGCCGACGTCTTCGTACTGGCCTCGGCAGGAGAGAGCTTCGGCATGGTCGCGGCGGAGGCCGCCGCGGCCGGCACGCCCGTGATCGTCTCCGACCGCTGCGGCATTGCAGGGTTCTTCGAGGAAGGAGAGGCACTCGTCGTGCCCTACGAGCGTGCGGAGATCATCGCCGCGATCCGACGTGTCCTCAGCGACGGCGAACTGCGGGCACAGCTTGCGCGGGGCGGGCCGGCGGCGGCGCGGCGCACATCATGGGACCGCGTGGCCGCGACGCAGGAAGAGATCTATCGCGCCGTTGCCTCGCGTACCGCGGCGACGAACGCGTCCACCGACGGCTCGTAGCCCCACTCGCGGACCACCTCCCGCGATCGGGTGCCCATTCGCCGGCGCAGCTCGGCATCGCCCGCGAGCGTCCGCAGCGCATCCGTCGCCGCGCGCTCATCGTCTGCCGGGACGAGTAGACCGTTCTCTCCGTCCCGCAGCAGGTCGTGCGCAGCGCCGACGCGGTCGGTGAGCACGAGCGGCAGGCCCGATGCCGCCGCCTCGTTGACCACGACTCCCCAGGGCTCGTGCCGCGAGAGCAGTGCGAACACATCTGCATCCACGTAGCGCTGCGCGAGGTCGGCCTCGGCCAAGCCGTCGGTGACGATCTCCAGGCGCACGCCGGCGGCGGAGGCTGCAGCAGCGAGCACGTCGAAGCCTTTCTCCGGGACGTCCCGCCCGACCGAGAGCACGACGACGTCCTCGTGAGCCGTCGGGTGGAGTGCGTCGGCGCGACGAATCCAACGCTCGACGTCGATGGTGTTGGCGAAGATGCGCACCTGCTGGGCGCCACGCGCCAGTGCTGACGTTCGCGCGGCCGAGCCGACGGCCAGCACCGAGCGCGCACCGCGGATGACACGCGTCGCGACCGCCGCCTTCACCGCGCGCCGCCACCTCGGACGCGGATCGAGGTCATGGCTTTCGACGTGCAGCACGTAGGGAACCCTCCGCAGGCGGCACCAGACGACGGCCGACTGCGCGGCGAACGTGCTCCAGCCGGAGACGACGACCACGTCGGGCTTCGACTCCGCCAGCGCGGCGCGGATCCCGGGCGTGAGCGGGTAGTCGTGTCGCACCAGCTTCCGCGCACCCGGGACGACGAGACCGCGCAGGAACACGTGCGGATGCTCGAGCGCCACGGACCACGATCGCCCGGCGACGGTCGATGCCGCGTAGATGACGAGCAGCTCGATGTCGCCTCGCGCGGCGATCCGGTCGAAGAGAGGCGCCCGATACGGCGTCGGCTCCGGCGAGACGACCGTGACGCGCGTCACGAAACCAGCGCGCGCAGAGCCGCGCGTCGCACGTTCCAGTCGCTGCCGTGACGCGCCTCGAATGCACGCAACAGCCGGACGAATTCGACCCGTGAGCCGCCGTCTTTCCGCGCTCCGACACGCCAGGCGGCCTCGACGTCCACGTCGTTCGCCACCTTCGCGATCTCGCGGAGCGCGACTCGCCGTTGAAAGGACTCCTGCACGTCCTGCCGTCGCTGTGAGGCCTGCCCCGGATGCACGCGCTTGAGCACGAGCCCGTCGCGAACGTTGTCGCCGTCGACGAACGCCAAGCGCCTCGTCCAGAGGTCGTAGTCCTCGCTCTCCTCGAACGCGGCGTCGTACCTGAGCGCATGCATCTCGAGCGCCTCGCGGTCGACGAGGACGGTCGGATGGAAGAAGGGTGAGCTGAAGAGCGCGTGCCACCGCACGGGCACCGCGCCGGCGGGCATGACATGCGTGCGGCCGCGCACGCCATGCTCGTCGAGGTCCGTTACGGCCGAGCCCACGATCGCGACCTCCGGGCGCGCCCGCAGCCGCTCGACCTGGCGGCCGAGTCGTTCCGGCGCGGCGACGTCGTCCGCATCGAGACGCGCCATGTACTTCCCACTGGCCTCGTCAAGAGCACGATTGAGGGACGCCGCGAGACCGAGCCGCGTGTCGTTCCGCAGCGCGACGAGCCGCGCGTCGTCGACGTCCGCGAGCACGTGCGGGGTCTCGTCGGTCGACGCGTCGTCGACGACGACGAGCTCCAGGTCCGCGAGGGTCTGGTTGAGGACGCTGTCGATCGCCTCGGGGAGGAAACGGGCGTCGTCGCGAACGGCGAGCAGCACGGATACCAGCGGCATGGGCGTTAGCGTACGACCGTGACTTTCGATCTCGTCGTCGCGACCGTCGACCGCGTCGACGAGCTCGACCGCCTCCTCGACTCGCTCGAGGCGCAGACCCACCGCAACTTCCGCGTGCTCGTCGCCGACCAGAACGACGACGAGCGCATCGCCCCGGTGCTGGCGGCGCATCCTGCGCTCGAGGTCGAGCGCGTCCGCGCGCCGAGAGGCCTCTCGCGTGCGCGGAACGCCGCGGTGCCGCGGCTGCGCGCCGATGCCGTGGCGTTTCCGGATGACGATTGCATCTATCCGCCCGACCTGCTGGAGCGAGTCGCCGAGCGCCTCGCAGGACTGGACGGCGTGACGGGCCGTGAGCCGTGGTGGACGAAGGGCGCCGCGATGCTCACCCGGGAGAATCTGTGGAACCGCGCGATCTCGTTCACGATCTTCCTGAAGCGCGAGGTCGTCGAGCGGGTCGGCGCATTCGACGAGCGGCTGGGCCTGCCGTCGTCTTCGGGGGAGGAGATCGACTACCTGATCCGGGCACTCGACAGCGGAGCGCGGATTGCATACGACCCTGGGATCGTCGTCGAGCATCCACGGAAAGACGTTGACCCCGCAGCCGTCGGCGCACGCGACGGCGAGAGCATCGGTTACCTGCTGCGGAAGCACCGCTATGGACCGGGAGTCGTCGCCGGCATGCTCGTGCGCCCGGCCGCCGGGATGCTGATCGAGCCTCGGCGCGCCCGTTTCCATGCCGCGACGATGCGCGGCCGGTTGCGCGGGTACACACGATGAGGCATGCACTTCGACGGTTGCTCGGCCGCCTCAGGCGCGGCCGGACGATCGAGCGCTATCTGCGCGAGCACGACCAGCGCAAGCTGCAACTCGGAGCGGCCCACAACGTTCGCCCGGGCTGGCTGAACACGGACCTACACGACTACGGCCGCGGCGGTGAGCTCGTCTATCTCGACGCGCGTGCCCGCTTCCCACTGCCCGACTCGTCGTTCGACCTCGTGCACTCGGAGCACATGCTCGAGCACCTGACGTATGGCGATGGGCAGCGCTGCCTCCGCGAGTGCTTGCGCGTCCTCCGTCCGGGAGGAACGATCCGCATCGCAACGCCTTCCCTCGAGCGGCTCGTCGACTTGTACGGCGGCGGCGAAGTCCAGGAGCGCTACACGCGCTGGGCAGTTGAGACGCTCGAGCCCGAACTGCGTGCGCCGCTGCCGGGCGCCGTCGTAAACAACTTCTTCCGCTCGTGGGGGCACGAGTTCATCTACGACCCGCAGACGCTGCGGCATGCGCTCGCGGAAGCGGGCTTCGTCGAGATCGAGGAGCGGCCCGTCGGCGAGCTCGAGAAGCACCTCGCCGAGCAGCCGGAGTTCAACGAGTACGAGACGTTCGTGCTCGAGGCGCGTCGCCCGCCAGCTCCGTGAACAGCTCGGCGTGACGCTCGAGCCACGGCTCGAGCGCAAAGCGCTCCACGGCACGCTGTCGCGCGGCAGCTGCGTACGGGTCCCGATCCGCGAGAACAGTCCGCACCGCGTCGGCAAACGCGTCGGGTGCAGGAGGCTCGTCTCGGCCCCAGCTCTCGGGATGCGGGACGCCGACGCCCGCCTCCTCCCCCACCAGCTCGACGGTGCCGCCGCTGGCGGCGTAGACGACCGGCAGGCCGCACGCCATCGCCTCGACCACGGCGGTGGGGCACGGATCCTTGACCTTGGTGTGCAGAAGCATGTGCGCTCGGCGGTACAGCGCGGGCGCGTCGCGCTGCGCGTAACGGCCGGCGAGCTCGACGCGCGCGCCGAGGTCGAGCTCGCGCACGAGCGCGGCCGGGTCGGAAACGAGTCGTCCGGTGACGATCAGTCGCGCGTCCGGCAACTCGGCGAGCGTCCGCAACGCCACCTCGAGCCGGTACGCCTGTGTCTGGTCGCCGGCGAGGAGAAGAACAGGAGGGTCGGCGGGTGGCGCATCACCGGGCGTGAACTGCGCGACGTCGACCGCGTTGTAGAGAACCTCCCACGTCCCGCGCGGCTGACCGAGAAACTCGTCGGCCGAGCGCTTGCAGAACTCGCTCTGGTAGAGGACGTGGTCGGCTGCGAGCAGCGCACGACGGAAGGGACGGTTGATCGCCTCCGTCTGCGCGCCCGCCCAGCCCGGGTAGGCGACGCCGCTCTGATTCACAACCACCGCCGCGCCGCGACGCCGAGCGAGCCAGAGCATCGGCTTCAAGTCTCGCGGCAGCCACGTCGAGCCGAGATAGAGGAGCGAGAACTCCGTCGGGCTGTTCGGGAAGCGCTGCGCGAGCCGCTGGAACTTGCCCGTGCCACCCGCGACGGGATCACCCGGCGCCGGCACGACGTCGTGGCCGTAGAAGACGCGCACGCCCGGTGCGCGCTCCCGCAGCGCCAGCGACCGGAGCCAACGCGCCGAGGCGCGCCGGTAGCGCGCGACCCGCTCGACGTCAACGCCCATGGACGAATCCCTCGAGCAGTCGTGCCCAAAGCGGGTCGAGCCGTTCCTCGGCGTACGCTTCGGCCGTCGCCCGGCCGGCGCTCCGTAGACGCTCGCGCAGCCCGCCATCGTCATGCACGCGCTGCAGCGCGCCCGCAAGGGCGTCGACGTCGTCGACATCCGCGAGCAATCCGTTCTCGCCGTCGACGATCAGCTCCGCCGCCTGGCCGACGCGCGTGGAAACGACCGGGACGCCGCTTGCCATGGCTTCGACGACCGACTTCGGCCCGCCTTCCTGGCGTGACGTGACGACGCAAGCGTCGACGTCGCGGTAGGCGCGACCGAGCTCGGCGCGCGTGCCGGCAAGCACGTGACGGTGGGCGACGCCCAGCCGTTCGAGCTCGCGGCGAACGTAGCCCCGCGCCGGCCCGGTCAGCAGCACGGACAGCTTCGGGATCGTCTCGCGCAAACGTCCGACGACGGCGACGAGCGTGTCCGGGCCCTTCAGAAGCTTCGGCTCCAGACCTTCGTTCATGCCGACGCCGTCCTTCACGAACGAGCCGAGCACGAACTCGTCGCGCGCGGCCGCTGGGCCGAACGGGAAGTGCTCGAGGTCGACGCCGATCGGGATCTTGAACACTCGCTCCTGCGGAACGCCGGCGCCGACGACGAGCTCTTCCATCTCCGCGTGCGTCACCTGCACTCGTTCGATCCGTCGCGCGTTGGCGCGGAGAGCACCGTACGCGCGGTCGAACTCCGGGTACCCCTGCGTCCCGGGCCGTCCGTGGAAGTAGCTGAGACCGAGCCGATGCGAGGACTCGAGCCAGCGCGGCTGCAGCGCGTCGAAGTGGTTGTGCTGAAAGACGGACTGCCCACGGGCGAATCGCAGCAGCGGGTTCCACCCGACGGCGTACCCGAGCCGTCCGGCTGTCGCCGCGAGCCGCCTTCGATCGTCGTCGATTGACCAGCCGAGGCGGTCGCCCACCACGAACAGGCGGCTGGTGCTCATCCGCGCAGCGCTGCGAGATAGCGGTCGGCCACGTCGGCGAGCGGTGGCACGTGAATGTGCGTGCGGCGCTCGTCGAGCTCCTCGCGCAGACGCGCGAGCACGTCCGGTACCTCCTCGACGTTGTCGAACCCGAGGCCGCCGTCGCCGACGAGCTCGGGGTGGCCGCCAGAGCGCAGGAACGCGGCCGGCAGCCCGCATGCCAGCGCCTCGAGCAGTGCGTTCGAGCACGGGTCGTCGCGGCTCGTCGCGAGGTAGACGTCGTGCTCGCGAAGCAGGTCGGCAAGCGCGTGGGACGGCAGCGGGCTGACGACGCGGATCCGCTCGAACGTCTGCTCCGTGTTGCCGGCGAACGTGACGTCGAAGGCGGCGAAGTCGAGGTTGCGATCGAGCCACTCGAGGATGTCGGCGCCCTTGCGCGGGTTCGTAGACCAGCTGGTCGCGATCACGCGCAAGCGTTCGCGCGGTGGACCGCTCCGCTCGGCCGGAGGATGGAAGATCTCCGGGTCGACCGAGTTGCGGACGACGAGCGGATTGCGCAACTCGATCCCGAGCTCGCGGTGCTTATCGAGACTGAACTGCGACTGCAGGATGGTGGCGTCCGCCAGCTCGTTGATCGCCGCGATCCGCCCGTCGGTGCCGTCGTCGAACCCGCGGTAGGTCGTGATCGGGCCGTCGACGCGGTGCACCATCCGCACGTCGTCGCGCGCGAAGCGCTCGAGCCGGGCCGAGTCGAAGTTGAACGAGTTGAAGAGACACGAAGGCGTGCCGCCGGAGATGCGGTTCCACTCGACCGCGAGCTCGCGCCTCCGCAGCTCGCCCGTCAGCGCTCGCAGGAACTGGTGGCCGCCGCCCGACGGGGGTGGACGGTACTCGTGGAACACCGCCACATCGGCACGCGCCCGGCGCGTTCGCGCAAACTCGACCTCCGTCAGGACCGGCCGTGCGACACGGCGGGCGATGTTGCCCGCGTGGACCCGCGCCGCGCGCGGCTTCGTACGCAGCGCCAATCAGGCCACTTCCTGCAGGAAAGAAGCCGCGTCGACGGTCATGCGCTCCCCTCGCGCGTACCACGAACGCTTCCAGTCGACGGCAGGCGAGCGGCGCGTTCGCAGTAGCCGCTTGACGGCTCCTCGGGCACTGCGGTCGTAGTTGCCGCTCTCGTTGAGATTGACTCTGGGACGGGCCGTGTCGTCGAGCGACGACCGTCGGAGGAAGCAGACGTGCAGGCAACGCAGCGGGTCGTCGTCCCAGCCGCGGTCGTACAGGTACCGCAGCGATTCCCAGCCGTAACCCGAACGGAACTCAGGCCGGCCGTCGTGCAACCGCTCCGAGGCTCCCGGCCAGGAATCGACGGCGGCCAGATTGAACAATTTCGTCACCGGCCGCGAGGGTGGTGCCATGTATCCCTCCGCCGTCGAGCTCTGCTCGTCGAGGGCTTCGCAGTTCAGCACATGTCCCTTCAGACGGAAGACGTCGGCGTGGCCGCCGGCGAGAAGCTCGTTCCGTAGGCGCGCGAGGGCCGAGGGATCGAAGAGCTCGTCTCCGTCGACGCCGAGCACCCACGTCGGCGTGCCCGCATAGCGCTCGAGTGGCCTGTGGGATTCACTCGCGCGCGTTATGCGCCGGACCTCGAGCTGATCGAGCTCGCCGGCGAGCGTCGAGAGGATGTCCCACGTTCGGTCGGCCGACCGATGATCGAACGCGTAGATGCGATCGCACACGTCGGCGACGTTTCTGATCGCTCGCTCGACGAACACGTCCTCGTTGTGGACGAGCACAGAGCCGACGATGCGAACGGGCTCGTTGGACACGCGCGAACCGTAGCGCGGTGTCAGGGACGTGCCAGTGCGGAGCGGCACACCTCGAGCAGGGCCGCTGCGTAGTCGTCGGTGCTTGCGTCGTCGAGGACGCTTGCGCGCGCCGCGGCTCCGATCGCGTCGGCGCGGCGCCGATCGTCGAGGAGAAGCCGAAGCGAGCGAGCGAGGTCTGCGGGATCGCCCGGGGTCGCCAGGACGATGTTGTCATCTTCGCGCAGTGTCTCCGGCGCCCAGAGGCCGCGCGTGCGGGAGAGCACGACCGGGCGACCGCAGGCCATCGCCTGCAAGGTGACGCTCTGTCCCGACGGTTGGGGCACGTCCCTGGTCGGAACTGCGACGACCGCGGCCCGGCGGTAGAGGGCACGCACCTCTTCGTCGCTCAGTACCTGCGTGTACCAGTCTGCGGGCTCCCACGAGACGTTGGGCGGCAGCGAAGCGGGCGGCTCGCGCCGCGTGAGGATGCGAATCGGAGCAGGCACGGACGGCGCTGCGGCGAGGAGCGTCTCCCAGTCGCGATGACCGTCGTTGCCGATCGCGAGCACCTCGTCCCCGATCTCGCCGGCTCCCGGCGTCCAGAAGTCGGTGTCGACACCGAAGGGAACGACATGAACTCGGTCCTCGAGGCCGAGGCGGACGAGCTCCGCCAGCTCACCCTTCCCGTAGAGCACGGTGTGCATCTGCCGCAAGAGGAGAAGCGTCGACCGTCGACGCGTCGCACGCCACGGATTGTTGTGAAGACCCGCGACGATCCCGACGAGCGGTCGTCGTAAGCGGCCGAGCCGGCGCCATACGGCGAGCGCCATCGCGGTGGCCGTTGTTGTCGCGACGACGACGTCGACGTCGTTCAGCGCAGGCAAGAGGGCCCTTGTCTGCGCCAGGGTCGCCGCGCCGAGGTGCGGCGGCAGATGGCCGCGGCCCGCGTTCGCATCGATCAGCCGAACCAGCACTCGAGACACGGGCCGGGTTGGGTCGACCTCGTAGTGGTGGACGGTATGGCGCGCACGCTCGAGCTCCACGGCGCCGAAGAGGAACTCGGTCGGTGCGTCGCCGGAGCGCGCCGCGTCGAGACGGGACAGACGTCCGGGAAAGTGGACGAACGCGATCCTCATTGCGACGTGCGAGGCTACCGGCCGGTAGCGTTCGGCCAGCCGTGCACCTGCAGCGCACTCGCCTTCATGTTCGCTTTCCGGGCCGTACGCGACCGATCGGAAAGGCGGTGGAGCGCTCCGGCATCGCTGCGACGTACGCGGTGCATGATCGACTCCTCTCCAACCGTGCGAGCCGCAAGTCGTACGCCTCCGCGCCGCAGGCGCTCGATGACGTCCAGCGTCGCGTCGTGGAGGCGGTTCGCGCGGAGGGATATGCAACGGTGCCGCTCGCAGAGCTCGTGCCGGACACCGAGCTGCGGAACGCCGTGCTCGCTCAGGGAGAAGCGTTCGTCCAGGAAACGGAGCAGGGGCTCGAGGCCGAGCGACAGAACGGGCCCGGCTCCGGCGCGGAGCTCCGGCGACGGCCCGGCAAGGAATTTCTCGTACGAGCGCACAGCTTCGAGGGCGTGCGGCTCGGGACCGACCACGCGTGGCTGCGGGCCTGCGTGTCGCAACGGATGCTCGGCGTCGCGAACGCATACCTCGAGATGTGGTCGAAGCTCTCGTACGTCGACCTCTGGTACACGGTCGCGCAGGGCGAGACCGCCGAGCGGGCCGCATCGCAGCTCTGGCACTTCGACTTCGACGACAAGCATCTGCTCAAGGCGTTCCTCTACCTCGCCGACGTCGATGCCGGCACGGGCCCATTCGAGTACGTCGCGGAGAGCCAGCCCGGCGGGAAGTACCACGGCGTGCGCCCATGGCGGCCCGCGAGCTTCGGACGTGTTCCCGAAGAAGACGTGCGGAGCCAGGTTCCCGACGAGGCCATCCGTACCTTCACGGCTCCTCGCGGCACGGTCATCTTCTGCAACACGAGCGGGCTGCACCGCGGTGGCTTCGCCACCGCGGGTCCGCGCATTCTCGCAACGGCGACCTACTGCTCCCCCGCCTCTCTCGCGGCGCTGTCGGAGCGGAACTTCGAACTCGACCCCTCCCAGCTGAGCGAGCTCAGCCGGGAGGGGCGGTTCGCTGTGACCTAGCTCGCCGCGAGAACGAAGGTCTTCGTGGCGATGCCGCCGGCGGCATCGCGAGCACGCACGGTGAGCCGCGTGGTGCCGGCCGACCTTGCGGACCCCGCGATCGTGCCCTTCCTTGCGTCGAGCCGAAGCCCGGCGGCGAGCTTGCCGGCGACGATCGACCAGCGCACGGGACGAACCCCGCCGCTCACGGAGAGCGCGGCCCGATAACGAGCCCCGATGGCTGCCGCGGGAAGCTTTCGCGTCGCGATCGCGAGATGTCGGGCGACCCTGAGATTCAGGTCGAGCGTCTGCGAGTTGCCGTTGGCGTCGGTGACGCTTGCGTGCACCGGATAGGTGCCCGCGCTCGCCACCGTGCCGCTGATCGATCCGGAGCTGTCGACCGTGAGGCCGCTCGGCAGGCCGTCGGCAGCCCACGTATACGGGCCCTGGCCGCCCGTGGCGGTCAGCGCCGACCGGTACGGCACTCCTGCCTCGGCGACACGGCGAGCGAGCTGGACCGAGAGCGGCGTGCTCACAGCCAGCGTGTACTGCCTGGTGTCGATACGCGTGCCTTCGGAGGCGGGGTCGGTCGCGACGGCGCGTCCTTCCACCGTGAAGGTGGCTGAGCCCTCGGCGGTCGGGACGCCGGTGATCAGCCCGTCGTGCGAAAGCTGCAGCCCGGGCGGCAGCGAGCCGGACGTGACCGTCCAGGTCACGACCGAGGGAACGCCCTTGCCCTTGAGCGCGAAGGAGTACTGCGCCCCGGCGATGGCCGGCTTCAGCGTCTGGGTTTCGATCTCCCAGCGGCGCACCCAGACGGTGAAGGTGAACAGAAGCTCGGCGCTGCCGCCGCAGATGTCCTTGAGCGCGATCCAGGCCGGGAAGATCCCCGCGGTCGTCGGGATCCCGGACACGAGCCCCGTGTGCTTCTTGAAGGGATGGTTGCCGATCGTCAGGCCCGGCGGAAGGATGCCGGACTCCACCACGAACCGGTAGGGCAGCGTGTCGCAGCCCGCGTGCGCGGGCATCTCGAAGTCGTAGATCTTGCCGACCTCGGCGATCGGCGCATGATCGCCTTCGTCGTCGAAGTCGAGTGCAGCAGCAGATCCGGCGAGAACGCCCGCCACCGCCAGAGCCAGGATTGCCGCGGTCAGCAGACGTTTCATCAGAACCCCCTTGGACGAGCAGTTGATGAAGGATGGCCGGCCCCGGCGCGAGCCGGAGCCGGCCGATCCACCGCTTCTTGGACTACTTGACCCTCAGTGTGAACGACTGGGTCGCCGACGCGCCGAGCGCATCCTTGATCCGGACGTTGAAGGTGAACGTGCCCGCAGCGCGCGGAGCGCCCGAGAGAGCACCCGTCCTCGCGTTCAGCTTCAAGCCTGCCGGGAGCTTCCCGAGCGCGCGGAACGTGAACGGTGCGACCCCGCCGAAAGCACGAAGCTTGGCGGCGTAGCGCTTGCCGCTGACCGCGCCCCGCAGCCCCCGCCCCGCGAACGCGACATGGGGAGCAACCTTGAGCGACAGGTCGAGGCCCTTGGTGAGCCCGAAGGTCCCATCGGAGACGCTGAAGTGCACGACGTACGTTCCCGGTGTCGTCGGCGTTCCGCTCAGCACATGGCTGTTGCCGTCGAACGACAGACCGGCCGGAAGCGTTCCGACGGTCCAGGAGAACGAGCCGCTGCCGCCGCTGGCCTGGATCGTCGTCGAGAAACGCCTCCCGAGCTCCGCGCCCTTGAAGGCGGTGGACGTCACCTTGAGGCCGTCGATGATCTTGAGCTGGTACTGCGACGACTTCGTCTCGCCGCCGTTCGTGACGGTGAGCGTCACCGTGTAGTCCCCGGCGGTCGTCGGCGTGCCCGTGATCGTGTTGCCGCTGACCGCGAGCCCTGCGGGAAGGCCGCTCGCCGACCACTGCTTGTTGCCCGGCCCGGAAGCGGCCAGGTTCTCGCTGTAGGCCTCACCGGTGACACCGCGGCGCAGCGACTGCGTCTTGATCAGGAGCGGCGCCTGTCCGATCGTGATCGTGAACAGCCGATCGGCGCGATCGCCGAGGCATGTCGGCGACTCGGGCGACGAGATCGTGACCCAGAACGAATAATTGCCAGGCGTCGTCGGCGTGCCGGCAAGCCGCCCGATGCCGCCGCTCGCCTTATCGTTGACCGTGCTGAGCGTCAGACCTGGAACGGGCGTGCCGCCGGTGATGTTGTAGTGGTACGGCTGGCATCCGGAGCGCGCGAACATGTCGAACTGGTAAGGCACCTCCGCCGATCCTGCAGGCAGAGGACACGTCGGCTTGCTGTTGTCGCAAGTCTGGTCCTGGAACGTGAGGGCCGACGCGCCGCCTGCGGTGAGACACGCAAGCACTACGACGACACCAAAAACTGGAATGAAGCGCTTCAAGGTGAAACCCCTTTCTGACCCGACAAATTGAATCCCCATGCCCCCTTGGCGGCTCGAAAGTAGCAGGGAAAACCGCTGGTCCGGCCAGCCTCACAAATCGTTTACTTTCGGAGCCACGCTTCCGAACCACCGCTCAACCGAATTTTGAAGAGAGCCCCGGCTGTCGGCTGCGCGCTCGCGGTCTCCGCCTTGGCCCTCGCCGGCGCAGCATTGGGCCTGCGCGTCATGGCGCATGCCTACTCGCCCGTCCCGTTCGCCGACTTCTGGGGCCAGTTCGCCTTCCTCGAGCGAGCGCTCGGCGGCGATGTCCGCCTGGCGGATCTCTGGGCTCAGGCGAACGAGCATCGCATCCTCGTCCCACGCCTCTGGTTCCTGCTCGAGTACGGCTTGTTCGGCGGGACCTACGTCTTCCTGTTCGCGGTCATCGCGGTCTCCTCCGTGGCCCTCGCTTCGAGTTTCGCCGTGAGCGTGTGGCTCCAGACGCGCAGCGCCGCGATCACCTGGGCGGCCCTGTGTGCCGGCGTCGTGGCCGCGCTCTCACCCGTCGCAGCGGAGAATCTCACTTGGGCCTTTCAGGTGACCTTCGTTCAGGTGTTCCTCTTCGCGGTGGTGGCGATCGTGCTGCTCGTCGCGGCTCGGCACGCACGACGTCGCCGCCCGTTGGTCGTGCTCGCCGGGCTCGCTGCGCTCGCGTCGAGCTACTCGATGGCGAACGGACTGCTCGTCTGGCCGGTGCTCGTGTTGCTGGCCCTGGCCCTGAAACTCGGGCAGCGCACCGCGTGGGGACTCGGGCTCGCCGGCGTCGCGACCTTCGCGTCGTATCTCTGGCACTTCGAGTTCGGCGTCTCCGGGAACCTGTCGCATCCAATCGGGATCGCGAAATACGTGGCGGTGTATCTCGGCAGCTGTATCCGTGAGGCGGGAACCGGTGCTGCGGGAGCGCTCGGCGCCGCTGGAGTTCTCGCGTTCGTCGTCCTCCTGCTCACGTCGCGGCGGCGACTCGAGCAGTCGGCTGCGACAGCGACGGGCCTGGGTACGGCGCTGTTCGTGCTCGGCTCGGCGGTGCAGACAGCGGCCGGCCGGCTCCACTTCGGTCTCGCGCAGGCACTCTCGCCGAGATATCCGATCGCAAGCTTCGTGTTCTGCATCGCCCTGCTCGTCGGCTTTCTTCCCCTCGTGCTCGAGCGCTTTCCCGGACGGCGAGACGTTGCCGGCGTCACCTACTTCGGAATCGCGGCGGCACTTGCGCTCGTCGTCGGCGCAACGCAGCTGCCGGATGACGCGACGCTCCGCTCGAGCCAGTTCGGCAAGGAGCTCGCCGTCGTGGCGTTCACCGCCGGCGTCGACGATTCAAGCGGCACCATCACAGGGGGTCCGCCGCAGGAGGATGTGGACACCGTGTTCCGCTGGATGCGACACCGCCGGGTCGGGCCGTGGGCGGCCGGCGGCGTGGCCGACGACCTCCGCGTCGGCATCCTGCGCGAAGACGGTCTGCCAGCGTGCCGCGGTGCCGTGGAGTCGGTCGAGCCCGTCGGCGGCGGGCTGCGCCTGCGTGGGTGGATCGCACCGCAGGCGAAGGGAGCCGTGCTCCGGACGGTCGTCGTCCGAGCGCGCAACGGGAGCCGCGCCGGCATCGGTCGCCGGGGCGAACACCGCGCTGGTGTCGGCGACGCGGGCTT
>Ga0136846_1235662_pt1 | contig 23544 bp, 23 predicted proteins | sample HopSoiMetagenom2_FD_96841 | JGI IMG/M metagenome (GOLD analysis project Ga0136846, IMG submission 96841) | Grasslands soil microbial communities from Hopland, California, USA - 2 Assembly 2016 (version 4) | ecosystem: Environmental > Terrestrial > Soil > Grasslands | place: USA: Hopland... | reverse complement strand
TCCTTCGCCAGGATCTCGGCGGCGTCCTGGTCGACCAGGTAGTCACCGCCCTTGACCGTGTCGAAGGTGTGCCACTCCCAGTTGTCCTCCTCCACGTTGGCGAGCGCGGCGGCCATACCGCCCTGCGCGGCGCCCGTGTGGGACCTGGTCGGGTAGAGCTTCGTCAGTACGGCGGTACGGCTGCGCTTCGTCGACTCGATGGCCGCGCGCATGCCGGCGCCGCCCGCGCCGACGATGACGGTGTCGTACTTGTGGATCTTCATCAGAATTACCTCAGCCCCTTGTGACCCGGTGGCCTAGCGGATGTTCGGGTCGAAGGTGAAGATCACCAGCGTGCCCAGCAGGATCGTGAACACCGTGGCGGTGTAGAGCAGGCCCTTGAGCCACAGCCGGGTGTTCGCGCGCTCCGCGTAGTCGTTGATGACGGTGCGCAGGCCGTTGGCGCCGTGCAGCATCGCCAGCCACAGCATCAGCAGGTCCCAGACCTGCCAGAACGGGGAGGCCCAGCGGCCGGCCACGAAGGCGAAACCGATCTTGGAGACACCGCCGTCCAGCACCAGCTGGATGAGGAGGTGGCCCAGGACCAGCACGACCAGGACGATGCCGGACAGGCGCATGAACAGCCAGCCGTACATCTCGAAGTTGCCCCGGGTGGACTTCGGGGACTTCTTGGTGCGCTTGCGCGGGGCCTCGATCAGAGGCGCCGGGTTGTCGGCGTCGTAGCCCGCGAACGTGCCCGCGCCCTCGACGGGGCCGATGCCCGAAGCGGTGGATTCAGTCGTCGCCATGGGGGTCAGCTCCCGAACAGTTCACGAGCGGCGTGGCCGAGGACGGGGTAGATCGCCCCGATCATCAGCACGACCCACAGGCCGACGACGGTCCACAGCATGTGCTTCTGGTAACGCGGGCCCTTCGACCAGAAGTCGACGGCGATGACGCGCAGGCCGTTGAGCGCGTGGAAGAGGATGGCGGCGACGAGGCCGTACTCCAGCACGGCGACGATCGGCGTCTTGTACGTGGCCACGACGTCGTCATAGGCCTCGGGGGAGACACGGACGAGAGCGGTGTCCAGGACGTGTACGAACAGGAAGAAGAAGATGAGGACGCCGGTGACTCGATGAGCCACCCAGGACCACATTCCTTCCCGGCCGCGGTACAGCGTTCCAGCCGGCACGGAAAACCCTCCGGGAGCGGGGATCGGGGCCGCGCCGGCTTCGGGTGTCGGACGGGCCCGGCCGGGTACGGTCCTCCGGCCCTCGCCATCGTAGCGACGTGTTGTCGGAACGCTTACAGCGGGCCTACCGATGTGATCAAAGAGGCTCGTACGGGCTATTGCTTGCGGCTACTGGGGGAGGGGCTTGCGGTTCGTCTGCCGGGTGCAGGTCAGTTGTGGCTGGTCGTGCCCCGCGGCGGAGCCGCAGAATGTTGCGGCCCCGCGCCCCTTACGTAGCTCGCCAACCGTTGCCCTGCCAGGCGCCGGAGTTCCTCGGCCGCAACCACGCGCTCCTCCTCCGGATCGTTGGTCAGACGTGACCGGATGCCTGTCAGGACCTGGTTGAGGGCCTCGTCCGGGGAGGTGTGGTCGACGCAGATGACGAACACGTGGCCGAATCGACTCTCGTACGCCGCGTGCGCCGCGCCCAGTGCCATGTGGGCCGCCGAGTACACGCCGTCGGGCAGGGCGGGCAGGGCCTCTGCGGCGAGGGCCTCCGACAGATCGTTCGGGGTCAGGTCGTACGCCGCCTCGTCCGCTGCCGCGAGCAGGGAGTCCAGGTCGGGGTAGGGGCGGTGGTCGGTGAGACGGCGGGCCCAGCGGAGGCTGCGCAGGCAGGCGAGGAGCGCGCGCTCGACGTGCTCGGCGGGCTCGGTGTTGAACCGTTCCAGGGTTGTCGGCGTAAGAGAGCCCGGCAGGGTGGGGCAGGGGGACTCGGTGCGCGTCTGGGCCGGCATGGCGAGCGGGCCGCAGTGGTGGGGTAGACGGTGCGCGGGCAGCGTGAGTCCTCGGCGTCGTGGGCTGGTGTGTGGGATGCGCGTGTGTGAGATGCGCGGGAATTGCCGCTCACATTATCGAGAAGTGGTCAGGAGCCGTCCGACGGACGTCTGAATTTCACCCGAACGGGAGAGTTTCGGAACGTACCGTGGACGGTGCCGGTGCGTCGGGGACGTAGGTTCAGATGTGAAGGCGAGCCAGGAGGTGCGTGACATGCGAGCGATATGTGGGGCACGGACAGGCGGGAACCGGTGACCGGGCGGAGGCGGCGGGCTCCTGAGCGGAAACGGGGTCCAGGGAGGAAGACGTACGGACAGGGGCCCGGGTTGCTTCTCGGGGCCGGTGTTCTCGTCGCCGCCGGGGCGGTGGGAGTGTCCGTCGCCTTCTGGCCGGCCGGCGACGGAGGCTCCGGCACCGACCTGGGCGCCACCGCCGCGTCGAGCGGCGAGACGCGCCCCTCGGAGGCGGCCGGAGCGGCGAGCTCCGCACCCTCGGCCGGATCCCGCACCCCTTCTCCCGCGGCACCCGCTCCGTCCCCGGCCCGCGTCTACCCCCTGTCCAAGACGCCCCGCACCATCCCCGCCGTACGCGAGCACGTACCCGCCCGGGGTCCGGGCTGGCGTCCCGCCTCCACCGCACGTGTGGTGGTCACCGGTGCCGGTCTCGCCGACGAGGGGAAGCTGCTCGCCGGTGAGCTGCGGATGGCGTACGGCGGGAAGGTCGCCCCGCGTGCCGGGGACGTCCAGCTCACGCTGGCCCCTGGGCAGGCGGCGAAGGGCCCCGAGTCCTACACCCTCACCGTCAGCAACCGCCGCGTCACCATCGCCGCCCCCGCCGAAGCGGGCGTCTTCTACGGCACCCGCACCCTCAAGCAGGAGGTGGCCGGCGGGGGCACCGCGTCCGAGGGGGTCGTGCGCGACCGGCCCGCCAAGCAGCGGCGCGGGCTGTCCCTGGACACCGCCCGCAAGCATTTCCCGGCGTCCTGGATCGAGGACCGCGTCCGTGAACTCGGTGACCTCAAGTTCAACGAGCTGGACCTGCACTTCTCCGACGACCAGGGCTTCCGGATCGCCTCCGACACCCACCCGGAGATCGTGTCCAGGGACCACCTCACCAAGGCCGAGGTCCGCCGTATCGTCGCCCTCGCCGCGAGCCGCCACATCACCGTCGTGCCCGAGATCGACTCCCCGGGCCATCTGGGCGCGGTCCTCGCCGTCCACCCCGAGCTCCAGCTGACCAATGCGCAGGGCACGCCGGTCCGAGGGGCGCTCGACATCTCCAAGCCCGGCGCCGCGAAGATCATCGACGACCTGCTGGGCGAGTACGCCGACCTCTTCCCCGGCGCGTCCTGGCATCTGGGCGGCGACGAGTACCGGGCCCTGGCGGTCGCCAACCCGGCGGTCTCCTATCCCCAGCTCGCCGCGGCGGCCACCGCGAGGTACGGCGCCGGTGCGAGGGTCTCCGACCTCGCGACTGGCTGGCTCAACGACCGGGCGGCCACCGTCCGCGCCCACGGCCGGACGGCTGTGCGCGCCTGGAACGACGGCTTCTACCTGTCGAGCTCCGTCCAGGCGGACAAGAACATCCAGGTCGCCTACTGGACCGGCAAGGAGATCGGCGCGCGGCAGCCCGCCGGGTATCTGAGCGCGGGCCGCAAGGTCGTCAACTACAACGACGAGTACCTCTACTACGTGCTCGGGCAGCCGAACCAGTTCTTCTATCCCACGGGTGAGCGCATCTACAAGCAGTGGACCCCGCGGGTGCTGCGCGGCACCACGGCCGTCTCCTCGGCGTACGACAGCCAGATTCTCGGCGGGGTCTTCGCCGTCTGGTGCGACCTGTCCAACGCGCAGACACAGAAGCAGGTGGCGGCCGGTATCCGGATGCCGCTGCGGGCGACCGTCCAGAAGCTGTGGGATCCCCGGGCCCAGCCCTCCCTGTCCTGGACCGACTTCAAGAAGCTGGCGAACCGGCTGGGCTGATACCGGCTGGGCTGATACCGGCTGGGCTGGTACCGGCTGGGCTGGTACCGGCTGGGCTGATATGGGCTGGGCTGATATGGGCTGGACGCGGGAGGCGGACTGACCGTAGGTTCCGCACGGGAATTCGTATTCGTATCTTCGTGCTTCGTGTCTTCGTTTCTTCGTATGCCGGGTGCGCCCCCCTGGGGGCAGCGCCCGGCTTTCGTCTCGGCACGGCCTCCCGTGCCGTCATCCTCGGGGGATTCGTATGTTCGGCAAGCGCGGCCAGCCCTCCACTCCGCCCGTACGTCCCGACCTCCCGCCGAACGGCCCGGCCTGGCTGCGGTCGCCGGTCGGGCTCGGCAAGGCCGTCGCCGTGCTGCTCGGACTGGTCGTCGCCGGCGACCTCTTCGCCGTCTACGCCGGCGTCACCGTGTACGACGTGATGGGCTCCCTCGCGGACCAGGGCGTTCCCTACGCCGCCTACGGCACCGTCCGGAGCGACGCCGCTCACGCGGACTCGCTCTACGCCGCCTCCGGGTACATACAGACGGCGTCCCTTCTCATGACAGCCGTCGTCTACCTCGTCTGGTTCAAGTGCGTGCGGATCAACGCCGAGGTGTTCAACCCGTTCGGGCACACCATGAAGCGTGGCTGGACGGTCTGGTGCTGGTTCGTGCCGGTGGTGAGCCTGTGGTTCCCGCGCCGGATCATGCTGGACATCTGGGATGCCAGCATCCCTGTCGGCACCCGCGCTTCGCACGGGCTCGTCAATGCCTGGTGGACACTGTGGCTCGTCGCGCTCTTCACCAGCCGGAACGACTTCGGCACGTACTCTTCTGCCGACACTCCCGAGAAGATCCGAGTCGCCGTCGGCCAGGCACTGTTCTCCGATGCCGCCGACATCGCGGCGGCCGTCCTCGCGATCTTCGTCGTGCTGAGGCTGACCCGGATGCAGGACGAGAAGGCGCTGCAGGGCCCCGTCTCCGCGGGCGTCTGACACACCTGGCGTCAGATCCCTGGCCAACTCCCTTGTCTCTGTGGTGTATTCGGCGCGGGCAGAGCGAGCAGAACCAGAAGGCCAGGGGGATGGCATTGGGTTACTGGGGCTATTTGATCGTGGGCAGGAGCGAGCGGCCGCTCGCCGAGACCGACGCCCTGCGGGCGGTGCGCTCCGCGCTGACCTCGCGCGAACAGCGGGACGACGGCTGGCAGGTGTGGGAGTACCCGAGCGGTGACGGCGACGTCGGCAGCATGAACACCCTCGCCCTGGAGACCGGCGCGCCCGCGCTCTTCGGGTACGTCATGGACAGTCACTGCGTGGTGCTGGAGGCGGCGGCCCCCGAGAGCGGGGCGTGGACCACCTGTCTGGCACGCGGCGCCATGGCCGGATATCTGGGCGCCGGGCAGGACACGGGCGACGGGGACGGCGAGGAGGGCGGCGCGCTCACCCTCGATGACTACTTCCTGGAACCCGGCGACGCGGCCGAACGCGCGGTCGACTGGGCCGCCGAGGCCGGCCATACCGTGAACATCGGGCCGCTTCTGGACGTACTGACCTCAGAACCCGATCCATTGGCCGAAAACCTGTTCTTCCGGTTTCTCGACCGACTCGGGGTGCTGCCCCTGTGACGCTCCGGCCCCGTCGCACGCAGTAAGGAAAAGGGCAGGCTCCGTAAGGGATGGCGCCCTGGCAAGGAGGCGTGCATGAGCCTGGTGGAACTGATCGCTCGGGCCGACGAACGTGGCCTGACCGTCAGCGGACTGGCTTGTTTGGATCGGTGCGTGTCTCTCCTGGGCGGCGACGACGAGATCCTGCGCCCCCTGTGGGCCGCCCTCGCCGAGGGGAGCGACGCGGAAGACTGGGCGACCCGACTGGAACAGGTCCGCGTCAAGCTGGGCACGGAGGGCGCCGGCTCCGCCTCCCCTTCCCCCGCCTCCGCCGAGAGCGAGGCCGAGCTCCTCGCCCGGCGGATGCTCGCCGCCGCCCCCGCGATCCGGTCCGTCGCCGCGGTACGTGAGTGGGCCGACGCCTGTTCCGTCGCCGCGCTCCGCGTCCACCGGCTCCTGGACGCCTCCCCCGCCGGCGCGTCCTCGGTCGACGCTCACCGGGAAGGCCGTACGGAAGGCATGTCGCCCCTCGTCGCGGCCGAACTGCGGCACCAGACCAGAGTGCTGGAACTGCTCGCCGAGCACGGCTCCGGGGGACTGCGGCAGGCGCTCGCGGTGTCCACGGAGGGCCGGCGCGTACTGCGCGCGGTGGTGTCCCGGCGGGCACGCGGACGGGCCTGACCTCCGGGACCGGTCGTGTGGCCTTCCTGTGGCTGTCCCGGGGTGGACCTGGGGTGGATCAGGGGTGGTCCGGTAGCGATTCCCGTCAGCCGCCGAAAGGGGGTGACACCGGTCGCCGCCTGCACGCTTTCCTTGACTGTGACCGCACACCGAGCAGCACATCGAGCACCAGAACGAGCGATGCGCCCGCAGGCCGCCGCGAAACCCGTGCGCTGGGCCGCCGACACCGTCTCGACGATGCGCGAGGGTGCGCGGCTGCGCCTCGACTACTCGACCCAGAGTCTGTGGCGCGTCGACCGGATGATCGAGGAACTCCGCCGCGAGCAGACACCGTACGCGGCCGTGGAGTCGGTGCTGCGCGGCTTCGGGGCGTACGCCGGTGAGGTGATCGTGCGGCAGGCCGGGGGCGCCGCCGAGTGGCTCGAGGCGGACGGCGGGCACTGGATCCGTACGGTCGACGGGCAGTTATGGGACCCGGTCGACGAGGCCCGCCGCTGTTTCGGCGGCCACGGTTCACTGCGGCTGCTGTGCCTGGACGCGACGGCGGTCTAGGTCAGGTCCAGGCATCGGGCTCACGCGACGCCGGGCGAGGACGGCCGGGACGAGGCCCATCAGGCCGCGATCTGGGCGCGGCAGCTGAAGCCGAGCTGGGACAGGATGCCGGCGGCATGGGCGTCCGCGGTGCGCGGGGAGAGTCCGAGCACACTGGCGGCCTGCCGGTTCGTCATGCCCTTGGCCACCAGCGCGGCGACCTCCCGCTCACGCCGGCTCAGCGGGTCCGCGACGGCGGGCCGGGGATCCGGACCGACGGTGGCCCCGCCGGCGAGGCCACCGTTCCCGCGCTCAGCAGCCGACGTATCTCGGACATCTCCTGACGCCGTCCGACGAAGCTGGTCAGGGCGGCCGGCAGCTTGACTCTGGCGGCCGTCGACACGGCCGTGGTCACAGGGCGGGCTCCGTCGCGGACGCCGTCTGGGACGCCTCGTTCGCGGTCCACCAGGGCGCGATCTGGGTGGGACACACGAAGCCGAGTTCGGTCAGGACACTCTTCAGATGGCCGTCGACCGTCCGGGGCGAGCGGCCCAGGGTCTTGGAGACCTGATGCTTGCTCATCCCGCGCGCCACACAGGCGGAGACCTCGCGCTCCTTGGGGGTCAGCGGGACGGACCCGCCGGCCGGCGCCGGCCCTGGGGCGTCCGCCGCGCCGAGGGCGAGGGCGACGGCCCGTCGGGGCGTGTCGTAGGCGCCGCCCTCCGTGAGCGTCTCGGCGTACGCGTCCGGCCCGAGCGCCTCGACGGCCGCTTTCTCGCACAGCGCGTGGTGCTCGCTGAACTGCCCGCCGGAGGTGGGGCTGAGTTCCCGGGCCAGTGGACGCAACGCGCCCAGCAGGAGCGCCGCCCGCGGGTGGTCGCCGAGTGCGGCGGTGCCCCAGGCCAGCACCTCCAGTGCCATGGCCACGCCGACGTGGTCGTTGAAGCCCAGGTGGATCTCCAGGCAGGCGCGCATCAGCGCCGTGCTCTCCTTGGGGCTGCCCCGGAGCCAGGCGTCGTAGCCGAGCACCCACAGGGCGTATCCGCGGGTCAGCCGCTCGCCGTGCGCCTCGGCGACGGACAGCGCCCGCTCGGCGGTCCGCACCGACCCGGGGTCCCCGAGATAGAGCTGGGATGGTTCGCGGCAGCCGCCAGCGCCAGCCGGGTCTTGCCGATCCCGCCCGCTCCGGTGAGGGTCAGCAGCCGTGAGGTCAGCAGGGTCTGTCGGATGTCGGCCAGCGCCTGCCCCCGTCCCACGAAGCTGGTCGCCGTCGAGGGAGGGGACCCGTCGCACACGTTGTTCATCGCTGCCTTCTCCTGGTCGCGCCCCTCATGCTGCGCACGCAGAGAATCGGAGCAGAGTCCCCTACCTTGTACGAGGGGCGGAGAATATGGGTCAACATGGATATAAATCCCCGTTAACGCTGCGTTTCCGGTAACGAGGAGTAACGGGACGGCACTCGCACGGCACCTGCCCGCTTCGCGTCGCTCGCGAGGGAGTTTCCGGAGTTCGGCCTGCGCCTCGGGCCGGGAAACGGGCGCTTCCCTGGTGCGCGTCACCGGGTGGGATCACACGAGGCGCCTGGCCCGGCCGGTTGCGCTGGTCCCGGAATCCGCGCGAAGCCCCAGGTCGAGTGGGTGACCCACGGAGACGGCCGGGGCCGCCACCCCCCACAGGAGAGGCCCCGGCCGTCGCGTGGCACGGGCCGCGCGGCGGCCCGTATCTCTTACAGCGCCGTGGGCGCGCTTTCTGTCACACCGTCATCGCGTCACGAGATAGTTGCACCTTGTACGGACATGGACGAGGAGCACTTTGACGACGTAACGTGCCTTTCGCTGAGGAACCACGACGGCGAGAATCAGGGCCGCGAGAGCGGCGCCGGTTCAGGCGCGAAGAGGTGTGGTGCACGGGGACGACGCGGAGCTGACCACCGCGGTGCTTGCGGCACAGGCTGGGGACGAGACCGCTTTCCGGACTGTGTACCGCTCTGTGCACCCACGGTTGCTCGGGTACGTACGGACGCTGGTCGGCGATCCGGACGTCGAGGATGTCACGTCCGAGGCCTGGCTCCAGATCGCCCGTGACCTGGACCGGTTCAGCGGGGACGCGGACCGTTTCCGGGGGTGGGCCGCCCGGATCGCCCGCAACCGTGCCCTCGATCACATACGTATGCGGGGGCGCCGCCCGGCCATCGGCGGCGACGAGACCGAACTGTCCGGCCGCGCCGCCGACTGCGACACGGCGGGCGAGGCGATGGAGTCCCTGGCCACCGACAGCACCCTCTCCCTCATCGCCCGGCTGCCGCAGGACCAGGCCGAGGCCGTCGTCCTGCGGGTGGTCGTCGGCCTCGACGCCAAGACCGCCGCCGAAACCCTCGGCAAGCGCCCCGGAGCCGTCCGTACGGCGGCGCACCGCGGTCTGCGACGGCTCGCGGAGATGCTCGGGGAGGACCCGGACGCGACCGCCGTGCTCGACGCGCTGCCGCTCCAACGGGAACCGCACGGACGTGCGGTGACGTCGGCCGGTGTGACGCATACGCGTTCGCGGACGCAGAAGGACATGTGATGGCCGACGACGACCGGTACGGGTGGCTGGACCACGCTGCGGCGGAGCGTTTGCTGAGCGGGAAGTCACCGGAGGCTTTACTGACGTCCGCGGGCCCCGAAGCCCGCGACCAGGCCGAGCAGCTCGCGAAGATCCTCGACTCGCTCTCCGTGGATGGCCCCCAGCGCGGCGCCGAACTCCCCGGCGAGGCCGCCGCGCTGGCCGCGTTCCGCAAGGCCCGCCCGGTCGCCGACCTCAGTAGCGGCGCCCCCGGGACGGACCTGGCCTCCGACATCGGTGTCATCCGCGTGGGCGGGTTCGGGCGTTCCGGCGCTTCCCGTCGACGCGGCGTCCGTCCGGCCCGCAGGAGCCGCCCCCTGCGACTGGGGCTCGGTGCCGTGCTGGCCGCCGGCATGGTCGGCTCGGTCGCGATGGCCGCCACTGTCGGCGTCCTGCCGAACCCGTTCCGCGGTGAGGTGCCCGGCCACCCCACCGCCACCGTGTCGGCCGCCGAGCCGCGTGGCCTAGTGCCGGCCTCGCCCTCTCCGGACGGCGGCACCGGAGGCAAGAGCGTGCCGTCCCTCCGGCCCGACCCCACGAGCGGGGGATCCGGCGACCGGGGCATCGCCGGGGGCGCCGACCCCAAGGCCGGGCCGGGCCACGGGAAGCGGGGCTCCCACTCGGGTCTGGGCCTGCCCGGTGACTGGCGAGGAGTCGCCTCGTCCTGCCGCGACCTGCACAGCGGCAAGAAGCTGGACGCCGAGCGCGGACGGGCCCTGGAAAAGGCGGCCAAGGGTCTCAGGAACGTGCCGAAGTACTGCGAGAAAACCCTGAAACACGAGTCGGCCCTCCGCCCGAACGCCGACACCGGAACCGGAACGGGCGCGGGCGCGGGCGCCGGGAAGACCGGCGGAGATGTCGGCGCCCAGGGCGGCCCGAGCGGCGCCGGTGACAACGGCGGCAATGGCCACGGCGCCACCGGCGGCCACGGCGGAAACGACCACGGGAACGGCAACGGCAACGGCAACGGCAACGGCGGAGGTCACGCCGGCCTTACCGCGCCGAGGCCGGTACCCACCCCCACGTCCTTCGCCGCCCCCGGCGCACACGCACCCCGGAAGGGTCCGGCCCCGGCCGCCACCCCCTCGTACGGCATGCTGCCGCTGCCGAAGGCCACCTGAGCCCCGTACTCCCCGTACGCCTCGTACGCCTCAGGGAGCGCCTCCCGCACCCCTCTGACCTGCACGAACACGCGCCCGAAGATTTTCTCGCGGGCCGGGTGTGACATTTTCCGGGATGCCGACGCAGTAGACAGTGAGCCGACTGGTCATCGGTTCCTCGCACAGAGCCGGGGTTCCCCCCGTACCTACGGCTCGTGCATCTGGCGCGGGCGGGACACGTTCCCCCGGTCCCGTCCGCGCCCCAGATCACTCCCGCCGCCGTCGCCGGCTCACCAGTAGATGACGACCTTGTCGCCCCTGCTCACCTCGGCGAAGATCGCGGCGATCGCCGTCTCGTCCCGTACGTTCACGCAGCCGTGCGAGCCGCCGCTGTAGCCGCGGGCCGCGAAGTCGGCGGAGAAGTGGACCGCCTGACCGCCGCTGAAGAACATCGCGTAGGGCATCGGGGAGCGGTACAGCGTCGACACGTGGTGCCGTGACTTCCAGTAGACGCTGAAGACGCCTTCCCGGGTCGGCGTGTACTGGCTGCCGAACCGCACGGACACCGTCGACAGGGTCCGGCCGTCGACCATCCAGCGCAGCGTCCGGCTCGTCTTGCTGATGCACAGCACGCGGCCCCGCAGACAGCGCGGGTCGGGATAGGCGGCCGGCTGCCCGCCCATCAGATACAGCTCCCACTGTCCCGGCTCGCGCGTCATCCGCAGCAGCCGCTGCCAGGAGACGGTGTCGGTCCTGCCGGTGGGCGGCAGTCCGCGCTTGCCCTGGAAGCCCTTGACGGCGCTCTCCGTCAGATCGTCGTACGAGCCGGTCGGTCCGTCGAAGAGCCAGGCGACCTGACGCAGCCGCGCCTGGAGTTCGCGCACGTCACGCCCACTGTCCCCGCGCGACCAGAGAACGGCGGCGGGCGGTACGGGAGCGGGGGCGGCCTTCTTCGGCGCGGGCGCCGGTGCTCGCTTGGGTGTCGGTGTCGGTGTGGGCGCCGGAGTGGCCTTGGCGCCGGGTTTGTCGTCGGCGGGCGGGTGCGAGACCTGGATGTGCACGGGCGACCGCGCCTCCCCGTCCGGGTCGGTGGTGCGCACCGTGCAGCCGGCCACGGCGAGAGCCGCGAGCGCGACGGAAACCGCGACGGAAACCACCTTTCGCATGTCCGTGGTACGCAAGCCGGACCCCCCGAAGCTCATCGTCCTCGCCCCCATCCGTCCGTCCCATCGATGCTCCCCGCACATGACCGGGGACGAACTACGCGGCATTGTGTTGTGTGCGGCGACTGGCAAGCTACGCGGAAGGACACACCATGACGCGTGAGTCCGAGTCGGGACTACCCCTCGAACCGGTGTACAGCCCCGACACGCTGGCGGACTGGGACCCGGCGCGGAAGCTGGGCGAGCCGGGCGAGTACCCCTTCACCCGGGGCGTGTACCCCTCCATGTACACGGGCCGCCCCTGGACGATGCGCCAGTACGCCGGTTTCGGCACCGCCGTGGAGTCGAACGCGCGCTACCGGCAGCTGATCGCGCACGGCACGACGGGTCTGTCCGTCGCGTTCGACCTGCCGACGCAGATGGGCCACGACAGCGACGCCCCGATCGCGCACGGTGAGGTCGGCAGGGTGGGCGTGGCGATCGACTCGGTCGACGACATGCGGGTGCTGTTCGACGGGATTCCGCTGGACAAGGTGTCGACGTCGATGACGATCAACGCCCCGGCGGCGCTCCTGCTGCTGATGTACCAGCTCGTCGGCGAGGAACAGGGCGTCCCGGCCGACCGTCTCACGGGCACGATCCAGAACGACGTGCTGAAGGAGTACATCGCGCGGGGCACGTACATCTTCCCGCCGAAGCCCTCCCTGCGCCTGACCGCCGACATCTTCCAGTACTGCGGGGCCGAGATCCCGAGGTGGAACACGATCTCGATCTCCGGCTACCACATGGCGGAGGCGGGTGCGAGTCCCGCACAGGAGATCGCGTTCACGCTCGCGGACGGCATCGAGTACGTCCGCACGGCGATCGCGGCCGGCATGGACGTCGACGACTTCGCCCCGCGCCTCTCCTTCTTCTTCGTGGCCCGTACGACGATCCTGGAGGAGGTCGCCAAGTTCCGCGCGGCCAGGCGTATCTGGGCGCGGGTGATGCGGGAGGGGTTCGCGGCGCGGAACCCCAGGTCGTGGATGCTGCGCTTCCACACGCAGACCGCCGGGGTCCAGCTGACGGCTCAGCAGCCCGAGCTGAACCTGGTCCGGGTCGCGGTCCAGGGTCTGGCGGCGGTGTTCGGCGGCACCCAGTCCCTGCACACCAACGCCTTCGACGAGGCGATGGCCCTCCCCACCGACAAGAGCGCCCGCCTGGCCCTCCGTACCCAGCAGGTCCTCGCCCACGAGACGGACGTCACGGCGACGGTGGACCCCTTCGCCGGTTCGTACGCCGTCGAGCGGATGACGGACGACATGGAGGCGGCGGCGGTCGCCCTGATGGAGCGGGTGGAGGACCTCGGCGGCGCGGTGGCCGCGATCGAACACGGCTTCCAGAAGGGCGAGATCGAGCGCGTCGCGTACCGCGTCGCCCAGGAGACGGACGCCGGCGAGCGGGTGGTGGTCGGCGTCAACCGCTTCCGACTCGACACGGAGGAACCGTACGAGCCCCTCCGCGTCGACCCGGCCATCGAGACCCAGCAGACACAGCGCCTCACGAAACTCCGGGCGACCCGCAACCAGGAGGCGGTCGACACGGCCCTGGCCACCCTGAAGCAGGCGGCGGCGGGCACGACCAACGTCCTGTACCCGATGAAGGACGCACTGCGCGCCCGGGCGACGGTGGGGGAGGTGTGCGGGGCGCTGCGGGAGGTTTGGGGGGTTTATGTACCGTTCGAACCGTTCTGACCTGCGCGATTCGTCCGAATGGGTGATCGGCGGCGGGAAGCGCACCCCCCGGTTACTCTCGTGAAGAGTGACCCCTGAAAAGGAGGATGCCGTGGCCGTACTGCAACACGAGCTGACGTTGGGCGAAGCCGCCGACCAGCTCTCCCGTGCACTGCCTGGGCACCGCGTGGAGATTCTCCAGGGGAGGCTCACAGTGACACCACCGCCGGACGGCTCGCACGCGCTGTCGCTGACGAAGCTCAGCAGGGCGTTCGAACGTGCAGGTATCGAGGGAAGCGGGGGCGAATGGGTCCAAGGCGTCGGCCTCTGGCTGCCCGCACTGCCCGAGGACTTCGCGATCCCTGACTTCTCCGTCGTCGACGAGGACTTCCGCGATGCCCACGTCACGAAGAACTACTACGCCCCGAACGTCTTCCGCCTGGTGGTCGAAGTGACCTCCTCCAACTGGTCCGACGACCTCTATGTCAAGGTCGAGTGCTACGCCCAGGCCGGCATCCCCGCCTACCTCATCGCGGACCGCAAGCACGGCGAGGCGCTCCTCTACGCCGACCCGGTCGACGGCAAGTACCCCGACCCTCAGCGCTTCAAGCGGGGCCAGAGCGTGCCTGTTCCGGAGTCCGTCGGCATTCGCGTCGAACTCTCCGTGGACACCCTCCTCGACGGCTGACCTGGCCCACGACGCCCATCCCCGCCGCGTACCTCACCGCCCCCTCCGCCGTGTCGCCCGCCCAGTCGACGTAACCGTCCGGGCGGACCAGGAACCCGCCCCGTTCGCCCGGGGCGGGAAGACGTGCCAGTTGTCGCGGTCGAGGCCGGTGATCCGTACGTCCGCCACGAGGACCGGGTTCGGGTCGACCGTCTCGCCCGTCATGCCGATCCCCAGGGCCCGGCGAACCGTCGAGCGGCCGCCGTCGGCCACGACCACTTACCGCGCGCGCAGCGGCTCACCGGCGGCGAAGCCGCCCTCCGGGCGGACGACGGGAATGTGACGACAGGCCCTCGGCCCGCTCCACGGCCACCGCGTCCACCCCGCGCCGCGCGAGGTCCACGGCGAGCGCCAGTCCGGTGGGGCCCGCGCCCACGATCAGTACGTCAGCCCTCACGACTCTCTCCTTGACGGTGTTAAGCGACCCTGCCCTCCGGGCGTGGATTTAACGGTGTTAAGTTGTCAGCGTGAGTACGGAACCCCCGGAACAGCCGGAATCACCGCGACCACCCGCACGCCGAGCCCCCCTCGACCGCACGCGCGTCGCCGACACCGCCCTGAGACTGCTCAACGAGGTCGGCCTCGACGGGCTCACCCTGCGGGCCATCGCCAAGGAACTGGACGTCAAGGCACCCGCCCTGTACTGGCACTTCAAGGACAAACAGGCACTGCTCGACGAGATGGCCACCGAGATGTACCGGCGGATGGTCCGGGACACCCCTCTCGACCCCGGCCTCGGCTGGCGCGAGCGCACGCTGGCGTCCAGCCGCGGGCTGCGTGCCGCGCTCCTCGGCTACCGCGACGGCGCGAAGGTCTTCAGCGGCTCACGCTTCACCGGCACCGAACACGCCGTCCAGATCGAGGCGAACCTCCGCTGCTTCCTCGACGCCGGCTTCACCCTCGCCCAGGCGGTGCGCGCCACCATGACGGCCTACGTGTACACCGTGGGGTTCGTCACGGAGGAACAGGGCGTGCATCCCGTACCCGGAGAGCGCCGCGAAGGGTACGACGGCGAGGAACGGGCCCGGCGGATGGCCGGCTTCCCGCTGGCGGCCGCGACGGGCGGCGAGGTCTTCGAGGAGTACGACCGGCAGTTCGAGGAGGGCCTGGACCTGCTGCTCGCGGGCATCGAGGCGAAGTACACGGGGGCGAAGCGCACGGGGCGCGAGGGCCCGCGGTGACCCGGCGGAATCACGGAGGGAATGACGGAGGGAATCACGGCATGATCCAGATCTTCTTCTCGGCGACGCAGTACGCCGCCGCGACCGTCACCGCCGCGATCCGCGCCGGACTCTTCGGCCCCCGCGAGAACCACCGCCGCATCCTCGTGGTCAGCAACGCCGCCCCGGTCCCCGAGGTCAGCACCCCGCTGGACCGGATGGCCGGGTTCGAGAAACTGCGCCCCGAGTTCGACGAGGTGCGCTCCTGGAACGAGTTCATCCACCCGCACCACCCCACCACCTGGTCCCCGGCCGCCCAGGACGCCCCGATGTGGGAGAAGGCCGTACGCCTCGCCTGGAACCTCGGGGACGAACCCGTCGAGATCGCCTGCGAGTCCATCCAGGCCAACCCCTCACGGGCTGCCGCCGACATCTTCGCGGACAGCCCCGTCCACGTGTACGCCGACGGGCTGATGAGCTACGGCCCCACCCGCAACCGCATCCCGCACGGCATGAGCACCCGCATCGCCCGCGTCCTGCACCTCGACCTCATACCGGGCCTGCGCCCCATGCTGCTCGCCGAGTACGGCGTGCCGCCGGTGGCGATCCCGAACGAGCCGATCGTCGCCGTACTGAACGAGATCGGTGCACAGGGCGCGGACCTCCTCGCCGCGTGCCTCCCGGCCACGAACCGGCCCACCGCCGTGCTGCTCGGGCAGTACCTCTCCGCCCTCGACCTCATCTCACGGGAGGAAGAGGAACAGCTGCACGTACGGATGCTGCGCGCGGCCGCGAAGGCAGGCCACACCGGCATCCTGTTCAAGCCCCACCCCAGCGCCCCAGCCGCCTACGACGGCACCCTCGAGACCGCCGCGAGAGAGCTGGCCGTGGAGCTGACCGTGCTGCGTGAACCGGTGCTCGCCGAGACGGTCTTCGCCAGTCTGAAGCCGGCGCTCGTCATCGGCTGCTTCTCCACCGCCCTGATGACCGCCGCGACCTTCTACGGCATCCCCGTCGCCCGCGTCGGCACGCGGACGCTGCTCGCCCGGATCACCCCGTACGAGAACAGCAACCGGATTCCGCTCACCATCATCGACGCGGCGCTCCCCGACGCCGAGCAGGGGCCGTCGGACTTCCCGGGCTCGCCGACCGACGCCGGGGTGGCCGAGCGGCTGACGCCCCTGGTGCGCGCCGTGGGGTACTGCATGCAGTCCCGCCAGCACCCCGGCCTGCGCGACGAGGTCGCCGCCTGGCTGACCACCCGGCCGACGGCGAACGCCCACTACTTCGACCGCCGCCGCCTGACCAGCCTCCACCTCCCCGGCGGCACCACCGTCCGCGCCCAGACGCTGCGCCGCCATCCGACGGTCCGCGCGGTCGTACGGCGAATCCGCGCGGTACAGGCGCAGCGCTGACCGGGGAGGGCCGGCCGGGTCAGGCCTTCGTGAACCGGGCCGCCTGCACCGTCATCGCGCGCTTGAGCCGGGGCCCGAACGGCTTCTCGACCGTGCGGTAAATCACATAGGCCAGGAGCAGCATGCTCGTGATGGTGGCGGCCAGCGTCAGGTACGGGTCCAGGCCGAGGCCGCGGTGCAGCACCCGGATGAAGAACCAGCCCAGGTGCTCGTGGATCAGGTAGAAGGGGTACGTCAGCGCGCCCGCGACCGTCAGCCAGCGCCAGTTCATCCAGCTCAGCCAGCCCAGCGCGACCACCGCGACGGTCACGAAGGCGAGCAGCACGATGAACTGGATGACATACGGGTTGCGGTGGAAGTCGCCGTTCGCACCGGGGTGCCACAGGGCCGTCGTCGCGTAGCGCTGCCCGAGCAGGAACGAGACGGCGACGATGCCCCAGGTCAGCAGGTCGCTGCCGAACTTGTGGATCAGGAAGAGCGCGAGGCCGCCGATGAAGAAGGGCGCGTACTCGGGCATCACGACCGCGTTCACCAGCGGGTCCTGGGTGACCCCGGCCAACGCCGTGGCGAGCGTCCACAGAAGGCAGAAGATCACCACGCTCCGGTAGTTGGCGCCCTTCCAGACCACGAGCAGCGCGAACAGCGCGTAGAAGCGCACCTCGGCCCAGAGCGTCCAGCACACGCCGAGCACCCGGTGCACACCCATGGGCATCTGCAGCATCGTCAGGTTGACCATGATCTCGTCGGCCCGCAGCGGGTGGACGACCACGGGCAGCATGAACGCGGCGACGGTGATGATGACGATCGCGGCCCAGTACGCCGGGTAGAGGCGGGCGATACGTGAGCGGAAGAAGTCGCCTATCGTCCGGCCCCAGCTGCTCATGCAGATCACGAAGCCGCTGATGACGAAGAAGAACTGCACACCGAGGCAGCCGTAGGCCGCGGCCTGGGACAGCGTCGGGAACGTCAGGCTGGGCGACTGGGTCCAGGACTCGGAGACCGTGCCGCCGCGACCCGCGTAGTGATAGAAGCAGACCATCAGCGCGGCGAGAATCCGCAGCCCGTCCAGCGCGCGCAGTCGGCTGCCGGCCCGCGCGGAGGCGGGCGTGGCGGGCACGGCGGGGCCGGCCGGTTCGGCACCCTCGCGCGCGACCGGGGGCGGTGCCGGCTGCGGGGGTGCCATGGTCTGGTCGGCCGCGGTCATCGAGAAGCCTTTCGGGACAAGGACTGTGGGCAGCAGGGACCGGAGGGGTCAGGGGCAGCGCACGGTACCCGCGAAGAAGTTGTACGGGTGAAGGATAGGACAGTGTATTGACCCCCGAGGGCGCACATGGGTTGCCCCCCGTTCCGCAACGAAACGGGGGGCAACTGCCGTACGGTACTGCCCGCTTCTACTTCTTCACGGTCTTGCCCAGCGCACGCGCCCGGCGGGCGATGCGCCGCACGGTCGCGTTGCGCGGGATGAACGCCAACTGCACGGGCACGGAGCCCGGCAGGGCCAGCGCGGTCAGCCGGCGGCGCTTGAAGTAGCGCCAGGTGTGCGAGTTGAGCCGGGTGGAGAGGTACTTCTCCGCCTCCGGCCGCAGCAGCGGGTAGATCTTCGGCTGCATGGCGAACCCGACGGCCTTGACCAGTCCGGCCAGGTCGTCGTCCACCTGCTTGCGCGACGGCATCGCCCACTTGGCGACCGCGGCGGCGTCCTCCAGGTCGGGCAGCAGCGCGTCGACGATGGTCAGGGGCACCCGGTTGCTGTTCTGGTACGGCGCGAGCCGGTCCAGCAGGGTGTCCGTGCCGACCCGGGCGACCGGGATGCCGTACAGACCGGCCGCGGTGAGCAGCCCGGTGGAGAAGCAGCCGACGACGAGCGAGGGCCGGGTCTGCTGGAAGAGCACCTCGGCGAGCACGGGCCGGTCCAGGACGGTGAGCTCGGCGCCGAGCTTCTTCGCCTCGTTCTCCAGGGTCTGCGACCAGTGCGCGGGTGCGACGGGGTGCGGCTTGAAGATGATCGCGCGGTGTCCTCGCGCCACGGCGCCGCGCATCATGCGCAGGTGCAGCTCCTCCTCCTCCTCGGGAGTGAGGATGCTGAGCGCGGAGAGGTACTGGCCGAGCAGCAGGGCGGGTCCGTCGCCGGAGCCGGGCGCGGGGACCGTTTCGCCCGCGGCCTCCTGCTCGGTGGCCGCGGACTCCGCGAGCTCGCCGAGCACCTTGAGGAACGCCTCCGACGGCACCAGTTCGGGCTCCACCCCGAACTCGGTGAGCAGCAGCGGCTTGAGCCCCGGTACGAGATCGAGGTGCAGCAGCCGTCTGATGCTGGTGCCGACCAGCGGGTCGATCTTGTCGCGCGTGGGGCCGTAGCTCATCAGGCCGTCCGCGTAGACGTCGACGGGCGAGCCGGTGAACAACCGGCACAGCGCGAGCGCGGGGTTGACCTGTACGGACTCGACGGCGAGCTGGATGTTGTCGTCACCGAGATTCCACAGCAGCCGCAGATGACGCTCCCATATGGGGATGTCGTCGGTGCGCGGGCTCCAGCCGCTGGGGTGGAACGGGGAGATGGCCTCGTTCCACGAGAGCACCCCGTCGAAGCGCTCCCGGACGCGGTCGAATCCGGACATCTCGTCGAGGCCGGGGCTGATCTCGGGGGCGGCGGTGTTGTTGGTCACCAACAGCAGCCGCCGGTCGGCCGGTTCGAAGAGCCCCGCGTCCAGCGCGGCGGCCACCGTGGCGGCGCCGTACAGCGTGGACGCGACGAAGATCTGAGTGGTGCGAGCCATCAGCCGGCCACCTTCTCCGCCGCGACCGGCCTGCGCCGCACTCGACGCAGCCGGGCGGCGCGCGTGGCGTCCATGGAGTTGATCGCCTCCGTGAGGACGTCCTGCGGCATCCGCTTCAGGGCGGCTGAGCTCAGTGAGCGCAATTCTCGAGCCACGGCGGGTTCGAACCTCTCGATCGATCCGAGATGATGGGCCATGATCGCGCAGTACGTGCGCACTGCCTTGGGCAGCAGCCTATCGGCCTCGGCATCCCGTGCCGTCTCCTCGATCACCTGGTCGAAGGCCCGGATGAAGTCCAGTTGCCGGGTGTCACCGATCTGGGTGAGGGACGAGGTGACCCCGCGCCGGTAGAAGACGCCGAGCAGCCCCACCACGGCGAACGACTCCGCCTCCCGGTGCAGCTTCCAGATCCACGGCCGGTCCTCCGCCGTCCGCAGCCCGTCCCTGAAGTGCAGGACGCCCCGGTCGACGAGCCGGCGGTGGTAGATGCCCGCCCAGGCGTAGGCGTAGTCGACGGACGTGGTGCGGTCGGTCGGCAGAATCGCGTCCCGGGGAGACATCACCACCCCGCGCCGGCCGTGCGGGACCCGGTGGATCGCGCGCGCTTTGCCCGTGCACTGCACATGATCCGTACGGACGAAATCGCAGCCCAAGTCCTCAATAGAAGCGAGGAGTTGGGAGAAATAGCCGGGGGCGAGCCAGTCGTCGCCATCGAGGAACGTGAGGTATTCGCCACGCGCTTTGTCGATCCCGGTGTTGCGGGCGGTGGCCAGTCCTCCGTTCTTCTCGTGGCTGACCAGCACGGCGCCCGGCAGCTCGCGCTCTGCGCGCGCGAGGATGTCCGGAGTCTCGTCGCGCGAGCAGTCGTCGACGAGAATGAACTCGAAGTCCTCACGCGCGTTGGCGCGGAGGCTCTTCAGAGTGTCGGGCGCATATTGCTGCACGTTGTAGAACGGCACGATGACGGAGAGCTTGACCACGCGTCCAGGTTAGAGCCTCTCCGGAGCTCCAACTTTACCCGGGGTTTGATCACGGACGAACGACATGTGTCGGCCCGGTGAATCAAGGGGGTTTCTGCATGTATGGCGCCCCGTATCAGGCCGCGTAGATCTTTTGTTAACCCTTTGTTGCCTCGCGATTGGGCGGAAGCACCCCATGTCGGCTTAAGGTCTTGGGCGTGCCAGCCAGTACCTCGAGCCCCATGAGGGTCGCCGTTCTCGCCGATTCAGACACTCGGTGGAAATGGGGTGCACTCACCGCCAGTCGTATTTCTCCTGATAATTCAGACATTCACCTCGACGGCTACCTCCTCAGAGGCAGAGCCACACCCACGGCCCGCCAGCTCCAGGAGGTCGGCGTCAAAGCCGACTCGCTGCGCGAGGTGACCGCCCTGGAGTTCCTGCGGGCCATGGACCAGGAGGAGCCGTACGACATCCTTGTCCTCGCCCTCGTCGGGGGCGGCGTCCAGGCGATGCTGCACGGCCTGACGCACGTGTGGCAGGACCAGGCCCTGCGGCCCGTCGTCGTCACCGGCTACGTCGGCGTCGTCTACGAGAAGCTGACCGACGGACTCCTGCTGCGCCACGGCGCCGACCTGGTCCTCGCCAACTCCCGCCAGGACGCCGACCGGTTCAAGGCCGTATACGACGGTGTCGGCGCCGACTCCTCTTCTGTGACCGAAGTCGCACTCCCCTTCCTGGGTGGCGCTTCTTACACAGGTGAGCATGGTCACCCCTACACGGTGGTGTTCGCCGCCCAGCCCTCCGTCCCGGAGAGCCGCAAGGACCGTACGTATCTGCTGGACCGCCTCGTGCGGCACGCCAGGCTGCACCCCGAGCGCGAGGTGCTGCTCAAGCTGCGCTCCAAGCCCGGCGAGCACACCACGCACATCGAGGAACTGCCGTACCAGAAACTGGCCCAGCGCGCCGACCTTCCGCCGAACTTCAAGCTCGTCTACGGGCACATGGGCGAGGTCCTGGACCGTACGGACTTGCTGGTCACGATCAGTTCCACGGCCGCCCTGGAGTCCCTGCACCGCAGCATCCCGACCGTCGTGCTGAGCGACCTCGGTGTGCGTGAGGCGCTCGGCAACCACCACTTCGTGGGCTCCGGCTGCCTCGCCTCCTGGGAGCAGCTCGACGCCGGTCACCGGCCCGTTCCTGACGCGTCGTGGGTGGCCAGGCAGGGGGTCGCGGCTGATGGCTCGTACGAGACGGCCTTCGACGCGGCACGCGACAGGATCGACCGTCTTCTGGGATCCTCGAAGCTTCCGCCCCTGGCCCCGTATTACACACCGATGACGGCTCCCGGATATTTGCCGGGTATTCTCGCTCGGCACCACCTCGGCCCCGACGGCGTTCCGCTGCCCGGGGCGCCGGCCGCCGACAAGGAGCCGGGAGCGGTGCGGCAGATCGTGCGTCGCGCGGCCCGCGGCGCCTACCGGCACGGCGTGCAGCGCGTCGCGCCCGTGATCCGGCGTATGGGGGAGCTGTGAGCGACCGGATTCCCCGTCACGAACGCGAAGAGCGTCAAGGAGTACAGGCAATGTCCAACCCGGAGTCCAACCCGGAAGCGGGCCGAGCGACAGCGCGGCCCCGCGTGCTCGCGGTCATTCCCGCGCGAGGCGGCTCCAAGGGCGTACCCGCGAAGAACCTGCTGCCCGTCGGCGGGGTCCCGCTGGTCGCCCGCGCGGTGCGCGAGTGCCTCGCCGCCAAGCTGGTCACGGACGTCGTCGTCTCCACCGACGACCAGGCGATCGCCGCCGCCGCCCGCCAGGCCGGCGCCGAGGTCGTGCTGCGTCCCGCCGCCATCGCCGGTGACACCGCGACCTCCGAGGCCGCCGTCCTGCACGCCATGGACGCCCACGAGACGCTGCACGGCACCAAGGTCGACGTGGTCCTGCTCGTGCAGTGCACCAGCCCGTTCATCATCCGCGAGGATGTCGACGGCGTCGTCAACGCGGTGGTGCACAACGGTGCGGACAGCGCGCTGACCGTCGCCCCCTTCCACGGCTTCATCTGGCGCGACGCCGCCGACGACCCGCAGGCGGTGCCCGGCGAGCGCACGGCCGTCGAGGCCGGCACCGGCTCCGTGGCCACCGAGACGGTCACCGTCGGCGGCGGCTATGGCGTGAATCACGACAAGTCCTTCCGGCCCCGCCGCCAGGACCGCCCCCAGGACCTGCTGGAGACCGGCGCCGTCTACGCCATGGACGCGACGGGCTTCCGCCAGTCGAAGCACCGTTTCTTCGGTCACACCGAACCCGTGCGCACCGACCCGGCCCGCGTGCTGGAGATCGACGACCCGCACGACCTCGCCCGCGCCCGGGCCCTCGCGACGCTCTTCGACGCGAACCGCCCCGGCGCACTTCCGACCGCCGACGACATCGACGCGGTCGTACTCGACTTCGACGGCACCCAGACAGACGACAGGGTGCTGATCGACTCCGAAGGACGGGAGTTCGTCTCCGTGCACCGCGGTGACGGCCTCGGAATCGCAGCGTTGCGCAAGAGCAGCCTCAAGTTGCTGATCCTGTCCTCGGAACAGAACCCGGTCGTCGCCGCCCGCGCACGGAAGCTACAGCTGCCCGTGCTGCACGGCATCGACCGGAAAGACCTCGCGCTGAAGCAGTGGTGCGAGGAGCAGGGCATCGCGCCGGAGCGCGTGCTCTACGTCGGCAACGACGTCAACGACCTCCCGTGCTTCGCCCTCGTGGGCTGGCCCGTGGCGGTCGCGAGCGCCCACGACGTTGTGCGCGGCGCCGCACGCGCGGTCACCACCGTTCCCGGCGGCGACGGCGCGATCCGAGAGATCGCCAGCTGGATCCTCGGCCCCTCTCTCGACCCCCTCAACAAGAAGTAAGGAACCAAAGTCATGACCTCCACCCGCCTGCGCTCGTTCGGCTCGAAGACGGCCGGTCCCGGCCAGCCCGTGTACATCTGTGGCGAGATCGGCATCAACCACAACGGTGACCTCGAGAACGCCTTCAAGCTGATCGACGTGGCCGCCGAGGCCGGCTGCGACGCCGTCAAGTTCCAGAAGCGCACGCCCGAGATCTGCACCCCCCGCGACCAGTGGGACATCGAGCGCGACACCCCCTGGGGCCGGATGACGTA
>Ga0136846_1216224_pt1 | contig 23555 bp, 22 predicted proteins | sample HopSoiMetagenom2_FD_96841 | JGI IMG/M metagenome (GOLD analysis project Ga0136846, IMG submission 96841) | Grasslands soil microbial communities from Hopland, California, USA - 2 Assembly 2016 (version 4) | ecosystem: Environmental > Terrestrial > Soil > Grasslands | place: USA: Hopland... | reverse complement strand
TTCGAGTCTGCAGCTAACAACTATGCAAGAAGCCGGGGCGCCGAGACCCGTTCCGGACAGACGCTGAGGGGGATCGCGTCCCGCTCACGTCAGAGATGGCGGATTATGGCATTGGGTATGGCCCTTTTAGCAGCGTGCACGCTCATCGCGGTCTCCACCGCATTAAGAACCACATCGCGGCCCGCGTCGCCGCCTGATGTCGTCCCCCAGCGCTCGGCCGCGGCGCGATCGGCGAAGACATAAACCGCGCCTGACGCCTGGGCAGATATCGCCGGTTTGCACTCCGCTGCATGCGTCAAAGGTCGAGCTGCATCGCGGCCTCCGGCCGTGCACAGCAGATTAGCACATTCCCTTCCGCCGGAGGCTCAAGCGGCTCCGGGTCGTAACGTACCGACCCGCCAATCATTGCGCATTCGCACGTATGGCAAACCCCTGTCCGGCACGACCACTTCACTCGAACGTCGCAAGCTTCAGCGAATTCCAGTAGGGTTTGGTAGGCAGGGTTCCATGGCACATCCAACCCGCTGCGTGTGAACGAGACCATCGGTCCCGGCCCGGCAGCTCCAGCAGGCGCGTGCGGTGGCCGAGCATCACGCTTGGCGATTCCGGGAGTCCTCGATTCCTCGGGACCGAAGACCTCCTGGTGCAGCTGACCGCTCGCGACGCCCGCATTCCTCAATGCCTGCGTGAATGTACGAAGAAAAGCCGGCGGGCCGCAGAGATAGTAATCGGCTTTGTGCGGCACGCGGAGCCGCTGAAGCATTTCGAAGCTGAGATGTCCACGGGCGTCGTAGTCCTTGCCCAATCGGTCTTGCGTATCTGGGATGCTGTAGGCGACGAAACTGTGGATGTTCGGCAGCGGCGCGATCATATCGCGCACCTCTCGCGCGAACGAATGCTCGCTTCCGTTTCGCGCGCCGTGCAGCCACCATATCTCCCGCTGCGAGCGGCTCGCGGCCAGCGCGTGTAACATCGCGAGTACCGGGGTCGCCCCGATCCCGGCGCTCAGCAGAACAACAGGTCCTTCACCGGGCCGCAAAACAAAGCTTCCCCTCGGCGCACTGGCTTCCAAGACATCCCCGCTCTTGACCTGCATATGCAGAAAGCTGCTGACCTTGCCATTGACCTCCTGTTTGACGCTCACGCGGTAGACGCCTGCGTCAGGTGCGCCCGACATCGAATAGTTGCGAAGGAGAGCCGGCAGGTTTGCCGCTGGCCGTAGCCGCAAGACAAGGAATTGGCCCGGGAGCGCGGCAGGCAAGGGTGCGCCGTCGGCAGATTCGAGCGTTAGCGAGACGACCGCAATACTTTCCCGCTCGATGCGGGCGACCCGCAACGGCCGAAACCCGGGCCACGCAGGAGGCCCATGAGCCGCACTGCTGAGACCCGGATTGCCGACCCCTTGTCCGTTGCCGACTTGCTTCGCGGCCAACGCCTCGAACGAAGCTCTCCAGCCCGCAGGCAGAGCCGGTATACGTAGCGCGCGCTGCAGCTGATCGGGACGATGCCCCGGAAGGTAGAGCAGAGCATCGATGTCGGCGACCGTGAACCGCTCCGGGCCCTCCGCGACCTTCACGAGCTTGTCGCCCGCGCTTACCTCGCCCTCCTCGATCACACGAAAATAAAATCCAGGCCGGTGGTGCGCCACCAACAGCGCCGCAATGCGTGGCTCGTTCATGCGTATCCCGACGCGGTAGCAGGTGACCCGCGGCTGCGTGACCTCGAACAAAGTGTTGTTGATGCGAAATCGGTCGCCGATGCACACTTCGTTGTCGGGCAGGCCTTCCACCGTAAAATTCTCGCCGAATTGGCCAAAGGTAAAATCGCTTCGGCCAAGAAGCCGCTCCCAATAGCGATAAGATTCGATTTGATAGACCATCACCGCACGTTGTTCGCCGCCGTGACCGGCAAGATCTCCTTGTCCGTCTCCGTCAAGGTTTAGGCGGCGCACGGCGCGGCGTCCCTCTACCGGACGCTTCCAAATCCCGGTGCGCACGGTCTCGCCACGCCACAGCACGTTCTGCGGTAAACCAACATTTACAGAGAGCAATTGACCCATGAGGCACCTCTACGGGCATGGTAGAGCTAAGATCGTTGCGGCTCGAATTGGACAGCGAGCTTTTCGCGCTCATGTGCTTCTGCACAGCGAGATCACGGCGATAAGCCTATATGCCCCGCGTCAGCTTCGACGCCTCTTCATTCACCTCGAAAACACGCGCGTCGACATCGCTCCCACGGCGGCGGCGGATGTCGTCGCGCCAGCGCTCAGCGGCGGCGCGATCGACAAAGACATAAACCGCGCCGGATGTTTTCGTCTCGGCATCGCGCAGGACCAGCTTCGATATAAATTCGCCGCGCGTCGCGATCTCGCGCACTTGCGCGATGCTCTCCCTGTGCACCTCGTCTTCCGGCGCGTCCCACGTAAATGTGACGATCATCACGATACGGGGTTTTTTCGGATGCGGCGCCGGGCGCGTGACATCGAGCGGATCGCTCGCCGGAAAGGTCTCTTCGAGCTCGAATTCGAGCTCGCGGTCGAGGTCCTGCTTGTCTGGTGTTTTGGCGGACATGAGAATGCTCGCTTCGGACCTGTCATTCCCGACGCTCCGGAGGAGCGATCGGAAATCCAGAGAATCGTGCGGCTGCTCCTGGATTCCCGGTCGGGCTACGCCCGCCGGGAATGACACGCGGGTTCAATGTTAGCGCACTGAGGCGAGCCTATCCCTCGATCGGCAATTGCTCAACGCGGTAGGCGTGCGTCAGCTTGCGCCCGAGCACCGAAGCTTCGAGCTCCATCTCGAAGAGGTCGCCGCCTGCGATTGCGCCATGCACAGCGAGCGTGCCGCAGAACATCGCCGTGCCGGCTGGCAGCGTGCCGCCGCCGGTGTAAAGGCGGATCAATTCCTCAGGGGGCCGCATCGTCGCGACCGGCCCTTCCTGGTAGAGGCGCCGCCGGCCCGCCCGCGTGACGAACGAACGCAGCACCAGCCGATCCCAATGCGGCGCGACGTCGCCGAAGCGCCACAGAAGCGCGCTAACGGGTTTGGCGCACATCTGCTTCGACAGCGTGACGCCGATTGCCTCCGCTTTTCGGTCGGTGTGATCGGAGCCGAGCCCGAGCCACATTCCGTCGGCAAGCGCGTAGACGATGACCTCGACTTCGCCGCTCGAGTCGGCGCCGATCACCTCAATGCGGTCCGCACTGGTCAGCAGCGATGCGGCGACGCGGTAAAAGATCGGCGTCGATTTCGGCCGCGCGATGCCCAGCCCTTCGAGCTCGCGAATATGCGCTTCGAGCGCGGTTTGATCCCGCCCCGTCCATCCGGCGATGACGAGATGTTTGATGTCGCGCGCATCGAGCCTGCGTTCGTCAGGCAATCCGCGACTCCCGCTCAAGCAGCGCGCGCTTGCGCTCGACGCCCCAGCGATAGCCGGAGAGCGAACCGTCGGTGCGCACGACGCGATGGCAGGGGATCGCGACCGCGATTCTGTTCGACGCGCAGGCGCCGGCGACCGCGCGCACCGAGACGGGAGCGCCGATTTTTTCGGCGATCTCGCTGTAGCTCGCGGTTTTCCCGACGGGAATGTCGCGCAATGCCTGCCAGACGCGCTGCTGGAACGCGGTGCCCCGCACGTCGAGTGGCAGTTTGAATTCGCTTGGGGATCCTTCGACCAAACCTACCGCAGCTGCAACGATCCGCTCGAAATCCTCGTCGCCGCCGACGAGTTGCGCGTTGGGGAAATCATCCTGGAAGGCGCGCACGAGCTCTTGCGGATCGTCGCCGAGCGTGATCGCACACACGCCTTTGTCCGTCGCCCCAACCAGGATCGCGCCGAGCGAGCATTCGCCGAGCGCGAAACGGATCGTTGCACCGGCGCCGCCTTCGCGAAAATTGCTGGGCGTCATGCCAAGCAGATCATCGGACGCCGCATAGAAGCGGCCGTTCGAATTGAAGCCGGCGCTGTAGATCGCCTCCGTCACCGTGTTCGTGTGTTTCAATTCATCGCGCACGCGTTTGCCGCGATGCGCGTCGGCGTAAGCTTTCGGCGTGACGCCGGTCACGGATTTGAAGACGCGATGAAAATGCCACGGGCTCTGGCCGACCATTTTGGCGAGCGCCTCCAAAGTCGGCAGCTCCTCCGCCGCTTCGATCGCGCGACACGCGCGCGCGACCGCCTTCGCCTGCGCGTCCTCGGAGCGGTCGAGGTTCGGCTTGCAGCGCAGACAGGCGCGAAAGCCCGCCGCTTCCGCCTCAACTGCACTCGCATGAAACGCGACGTTCTCGCGCCGGGGCAAACGCGCGCCGCAGGATGGCCGGCAATAGATTCCGGTTGTCCGGACCGAGAAGAAGAAAGCGCCGTCCGCCGCGCGGTTGCGGTCGATGATTGCCTGCCAGCGCGCTTCGTCGCTGGCGAAGTCTTGGCTTGAAGAACGTTCCGCGATCATGGCGCTCATGATCTGCTCCTATTGGCATGAATTCCTGACAATGCCGACTCTAGGGATGGAGGTGCACCCGCGCACTCCGGTCCTTGCGGTCGAATTCGCGGGCCTAGCGGCTAAGGCCGCCGCCGCCGAGCGCTGCCGCCAGGCCTTGCCGCGCCCGTTTCGGAGTTCATGCGCTCGTCATATGCCGCCGGCGGCGGGCATTCGGGAGCGGCCACCATTTTGCCCAGCTTTCGGCATTGAGGCGGCCGGCGGCGTCCTTCTCGCGCAGCCACGAGGATTTGTCGGAAAAATCCAGTTGGAGATCATCGTGACCGCCGGCACTTCCAATGCTGCCGAGACAAGCGAGCGCATGTAGCTCTCAACCTGCGCGTCGCGCTCAGCGATGCCGCGCAAGCCGCAATCGTTGACGTCGAGTTCGGTCAGGTAAACCTCGACGCCGCGCTCAGCGAGGTCTATGCGGTTGCGCTTGGCTGCCTCGAGCCGCAATTCATTCGGATCGGCTGGCACCAACTGGTGACGCCGGTGGCGGAGGAGAGGTGATGCAGGTGGATGCGCTGCCGCGCTACGACGTCGAGGCGCAGAATCTGTCGCGCAGCTCGGAAAACAAGATCCATGATGATGATGTCGCGCGACGCTTCGGATTCAGCGGCGCGCTGGTGCCAGGGGTCGAGGTCTACGCCTATGGCTGTCATCTCCCGGTCGAGGCGTGGGGACGCGAATGGCTCGAGCGCGGCACGATTGAATGCCGCTTCGCCAAGCCGGTTTATGACGGCCGTATCGCGCGGGTGAGGGCAGAAAAAGACGGCGACTGGCTGAATCTTGGTGTCGAGAGCGACGGAATTCTCTGCGCGACGGCGACGGCGGGCCTTGGACGGCAATCGGCGCCGGCGCTGGAAGCTTACCCGCTGCGCCCCCTCCCGAAGCAGAGACCGCCGGCCGACGAGGTGTCGCTTGCGCCTGGAACTCTGCTCGGCACTCCGGCGCGGGACATGAGTGAGGAAGATGCCGAGTGGTATCTCAGCGGCGTGCGCGAAAGCGAACCGCTTTACCGCCGCGAGCGCATCGTCCATCCCGGCCGGATCCTGCGGCTCTGCAACAATGCGTTGATGGACAATGTCGTGCTCGGTCCGTGGATTCACGTCGGCAGCAAGGTGCAGCATTTGTCTGTCGCGCAGGTCGGCGAGATTGTTTCAGTGCGGGCGCGCATCGCTGACAATTATGAAAAGAAAGGCCACCGCTTCGTCGATCTCGATGTGCTGGTCATTGCGAATGGCGTGCGGCCGGTCGCGCATGTCCTGCACACCGCGATCTACCGGTTGCGTGCGCCGAATTAAAATTTGTTCTTGCGCTCGCGCAATTCGGTGAAAACCGCCACCGGATCGGCCCCTTCCATTCCAACCGCCTTCTGCACGCCGGGGTCTTCGGCGCGCAGGAACGGGTTGGTGGCGGTCTCGAGCGCAATCGTGGTCGGCAGCGTTGGCTTACCCTGCTTGCGCATCTCCTCGACTTCGGCGGCGCGCTCGGCCAGGAGATTGTTGTCGGGATCGACGGTCAGCGCGAAGCGCGCGTTAGAGAGCGTATATTCGTGACCGCAATAGACCTGCGTCTCACCTGGGAGCGCGGCAAGCTTCATCAGCGAATGATACATCGTCGCCATCGGCGCTTCGAAGACGCGCCCGCAGCCGAGCGCGAATAAAGTATCGCCGGCAAAAAGCAGGTCCTCGCTCTCGCTATAGTATGCGATGTGGCCGGCCGTGTGTCCCGGGGTATCAAAGACGGAGAGATCGATCTCGCCGACTTTGACGACATCGCCTTCGGCAATCTCGACGTCGAGGCCTGGAATGCGCCCGGCCTCTTTTTTCGGTCCGACAATGCGCGCGTCCGGGAATTTGGCTTTCAGCCCCGGCACGCCCTGCACGTGATCGCCGTGGTGATGGGTCAGGAGAATGTCGCTGAGCTTCCAGTGATTGGCTTCGAGCGCGGCGAGAATGGGGGCGGCATCAGGCGCATCGATCGCGGCGGTGGCGCCGGTGCCGGAATCGTGGACGAGCACGCCGTAATTGTCGGCAAGACACGGCAATTGATGGACGTGAATGGTCATTCCCGTAATCCTTCGGCCTGAAGCTTAGCCGTAGGCTTGGCCGAAATCAACTCGGGCGAAGGTCCAGCGTCGGGGCCGGCGAACGGATGCCGAAATGCTCTTCGAGGATCGCGAGATTGCGCAGGTTGGCCTTGAAGGCGACGTCGAAAAGGTTGCCGAGCACCGGAATGGCGCCGCCTGCAGCCTCGATCGCGACGTTTTTCAGCATCTTGGCGATCTTCCACATTGGAAGTCCGAGTTGCCGAGCCTCGTAGACGATGTAGAGCGAGATCGCGGTCAAAAGCGCATCGCCCGCCGCCGGCGTGAGGCCGATCACCGAATTCAGGCCGAAGCGGAAGCGCGAGCCGGGCAGTTTGAACGCGCCGTCGATCACCCACGCCAAACGGCGCAGCCGCGCGATCTTGGCCTCGGCCGTGATAGTGTGATGGTAATAAGCAGCATGCGACATCGAGGCGTTCCTTCGCGACTGGCCGTTAGATCGGGGCTCGCAATGCGGCTTTCAATGCTGCCTACGCCGCAAGGTTCCAGCTCTCCGCCTCACCCGCGCTTGCCTTCAAATGGCTGTGCTTTAACGTAACGCTCGGGTCGGGTGAGCGGCTGCTCGTCACGCATCGTGAGTACGAAGGGAAATCAGTGCACTGTCCGGTTCCGGTAACAAATATGCGCCGCGTGCTCTGCGTTTTTCCCACCTACACGCCGGCATTCGCGACATTCGAACATGCGTATGCGCTCATGGGCGACGTGCGCGCCTTCATGCCGCCGCAGGGGCTCTTAGTCATTGCCGCTTATCTGCCGCCGCGCTGGCAGGTTCGCTTTGTCGACGAGAATATCGCACCGGCAAAGCCCGCTGATTTCGCTTGGGCCGATATCGTGCTCGTCAGCGGCATGCATGTGCAGGCGCCTCAGATCAACGTCATTCACGCGCGGGCCAAGGCGGCGGGCAAAGTCACCGTGCTAGGTGGCTCCTCGGTGTCCGGCGCGCCGGACATGTATCCGGCCTTCGACTACTTGCATATCGGTGAACTCGGCGATGCGACGGATGCGCTGATTGCGCGACTGGACGGCAGTCTCGACGCGCCGCCGGAGCAAGTGCGCTTCGAGACAAAGGAGCGCCTGCCGCTCGCCGACTTTCCCTTACCCGCTTACGAGAAGGCGCCGCTGAAGCGTTACCTTCTCTCCTCGATTCAATTCTCCAGCGGCTGTCCGTACCGTTGTGAGTTTTGTGACATTCCGGCGCTCTATGGGCGGCAGCCGCGGTTGAAATCGCCGCAGCAGATCATCCGCGAACTCGACGCGATCATCGCGCAACCCAATTCGCCGACCGTCGTCTATTTCGTTGACGACAATTTCATCGGCAACCGCAAGGCCGCGCGCGAGATGCTGCCGCATCTCGTTGAATGGCAGAAGCGGCATGGATATCCCATCCAATTCGCCTGCGAGGCGACACTGAACATCGCCAAGCAAGGCGACATTTTGGAGCTGATGCGCCAAGCGGCGTTCATCACGATCTTCGTTGGGATTGAAACGCCGGAGCTCGAAGCGCTCAAAGTCATCGTCAAGGAGCACAATGCCGCCGTGCCGATGCTGGAGGGCATCTGCACGCTGAATTCTTACGGCCTCGAGGTCACGTCGGGCATCATCTTCGGGCTCGATACGGAAACGGCGGAGTCGGAGAAGCGGCTGATCGAGTTCGTCGAGGCCTCGCAGGTGCCGATCCTGACGATGAACCTGTTGCAGGCGCTGCCGAAGACGCCGCTTTGGGACCGCCTCGCTAAAGCCGGCCGGCTTGTCGACAATCCCAATCTCGAATCGAATGTGCGATTCCTGCGTCCGCACGACGAAGTTTTGGCGAGTTGGCGCCGCACCATCGCTTATTGCTACGCGCCGGAGCGCGTTTTTGGACGCTACCGGCATCAGATCGAAGCGACGTATGCGAACCGCATCAAGACCCCGGCTCGCGCCAAACTGACGTGGCGCAATATCAGGCGCGGACTGATCCTGACCTTCAATCTTACGGTGCGCATCGGTATTTTAGCGGATTACCGCCGCGTGTTCTGGGCCGCCGTGCGCCACGCGCTAACGCGCGGCCGGATCGAAGACATTTTCGGCATGACCTTTGTCGCCCATCATCTCATTTTGTTCACGCGCGATGCGCTGCGCGGCAAGGAGCGGGCGTCGTTCTACACGCCGAAGCCGCAGGAAGCGCCGTCGATGGACCTGGTCGAGCAGAAGCGGGTCGCCTAGCGCTGGCTACGGCGCGATGATGGGGGACGCCTCGAGCTTCGGCCGGCGCGGCTCGACGCCGGGAAAAACGCTGCCCTCTTCGAACCATGAGCGCGGCGCCGGCGACCCCCACAGCGTCTGGCGTTGTGGATCGCGCAAGTTCCACTTGATCGGTTCGAGATCGGGATCGACTGTCATGTAATCCGAGCAATAAATCTCGATGCGGTGGCCGTCGGGATCGCGGATGTAGAGAAAGAACGCGTTGGAAATCCCGTGCCGCCCCGGCCCGCGTTCGATATTGGACAGGTATCCCGTCGTCGACATAAGATCGAGGAGATCGATGATATTGAGGGGCGTCGGCGCCCAGAAGGCGACGTGGTGCAGGCGCGGCCCGTAACCGCTCGTGAACGCAATGTCATGGATGCCGCCTTTGCGATGCATCCACACCGCCCAGAGCTGGCCGGAATCCTCGGCTTCCGTATATTCGGTGATGCGGAAGCCGAGCGAATTGTAAAAGTCAACCGACGTTTCCACGTCGTCGGAATAGCAGTTGAAATGATCGATGCGCAGCGGCTTGACGCCGCGATAGAGTTTGTATTGCTGATGGATCGGCTTCAATTTGTCCATGCTAAAATAGAATTCGATCGGCATGCCGAGCGGATCGATCGCACGCAACGTGCGGCCCTGATACGGCCGCTCGACCCAGCCGCTTTCAATGCCCTGCTCATCAAAATAGGCGCGCGCTTTGTCGAGATCGCTCTCGCTGAAAACCTTGAAGCTCAACGATTGCGCCAGCGGGTGATCGCCGCGCTCCAGGATAAGGCAATGGTGGCCGCGTTCCTCCATTGCGCGCAAATAGATTGAATCGTCCGTCTCGTCGGTGACCTGCAGGCCGAGGGTGTCGACATAGAAGGCCCGCGACGCGGCAAGATCGGTCACCGTCAGCACGATGTGGCTCAGCCGCACGATGTTGAATGGCGGATACAGAACCGGCGCCGGTATCGGCATATCTCCCCCGAATCCTTCTACACGCCGATGCGCGCGATGGAATGGCTGTCGAAGGCGATCGCGACGTTCTTCGTTTCCATGTAGAAGTCGAAGGAATAGTCGCCGCCGTCGCGGCCAAGGCCGGAATATTTCATGCCGCCGAACGGCGTCGGCAAATGCCGCACGTTTTCGGAATTGACCCAGATCATGCCGGCTTCGAGATCGCGCGCGACGCGATGCGCGCGGCCGAGATCGCGCGTCCAGACGTAGCCAGCGAGCCCATAACGCACGTCATTGCCGATGCGGATCGCTTCGGCTTCGTCCTCGAAGGGGATCACGGTCAGCACAGGCCCAAAGATTTCCTCCTGTGCGATGCGCATCTCGGTCCTCGCATCGACATAGAGCGTCGGCTCGACATAATTGCCGGCGCCCTTCATGGCGCGGCCGCCGCCACAAGCGATCTTAGCGCCCTCATCGCGCGCGTAACCCGGGAAGGCCAGCACCTTTTCCGCATGCCGCGGATGAATGAGCGGGCCGATCTCCGTGTCGGGATCGAGCGGATGGCCGACCCTGATCTTCTTCACACGCTCGGCAATGCGCGCCGTGAAGGAATTATAAACGGATCGCTGCACCAAAGCGCGCGACGATGACGTACAGCGCTCGCCGTTCAGCGAATAGATCATGAACAGGACCGCATCGAGGGCGCGGTCGAGATCTGCATCGTCAAAGACGATCACCGGGTTTTTGCCACCGAGCTCGAAATGCACGCGCTTCAGCGTGTCGGCGCCCTGGCGCATGATGTGCGAGCCGGTCGTCGTCTCGCCGACAAAGGCGATCGCCTTGATGAGCTTATGTTCGGTGAGCGCCTTGCCGGCGGTTTCGCCAAAGCCATGAACGAGATTGATGACGCCCGCCGGCAGCCCGTGCGCACGCGCCGTTTCGTCGATGATCTCGGCAAGCAGCACGGCGCTGAGCGGGCTCCATTCCGCTGGCTTGTGCACCACTGTGCAACCCGCGGCGAGCGCCGGCGCAATTTTCCACGTCGACAGCATGAACGGCGTGTTCCATGGCGTGATGATGCCGACGGGCCCGATCGGCTGGCGAAGCGTGTAATTGAGATGGTGCTCGTCGGGCAGCGACAGGCCGTCGCGCGCCTCAGGTGCGCGATCGGCGAAGAAGCGAAAATTTTCGGCGCCGCGCACCGCCGCTTTCGACATGTAGCGGATCGGCTGGCCGGTATCGCTGCTTTCGATCAGCGCGATCTCTTCGGCGCGCGCAACGATATTGTCGGCGATCGCGTGCAGGATCGTGCGTCGCCCCGAACCGGGAATGCGGCTCCAGACCTCGAACGCCGCGGCGGCTGCGATCGCCGCGCGATCGATGTCCTCGACATTGCCCGAGGCGACGCGGCAGAGCACATCGTTGCTTGTCGGATCGAGCGATTCGAAAGTCTCGCCGGAACGCGACCCTACCGCCTCGCCCGCGATGAGATGCAGCGCCGGATTTGATTCAAATCGCACCAAATGCTTCTGCGCGCGTGACAGATTGGCGGCAAGTTTAGCGGCGGCGGGCTTGTTCATTCGGCGGCATTCCCCGGCGCTGTCCTTTGCTCCATGCGGGCGTGCAGATTGTTTTTGCGAAGTGCGCCGTCCTCGTCAATCTGCTCGACATAAATGGAAAGAGCCAGGCCGCGCGATTCGGCGAGCGCTGCCGTTTCTTTTTCAAGCACGCCCATGATTGCCTCCGCCACGCCGCGGCGCTTCTCGAGCGGGCGGCCGCTCGCCACGCGTGCGATCACGTTGATGAAGGCGTTCTCCGGGTCGCCATCCCCGATGACGAAAACGTCCCGACGCTCCGCGCGAGTCCGCACGGCCCCGAGCTTGAATGTACCGGTTGCCAGCACTGCGCGGTGGACGTCCGCGACAAGCTTTGCGATTGAGAGCGCTTCTTCGAGATTGGCCGAATATTCGACGATGATGTGCGGCACGCGTATGTCCTCCCGGGGGAGCGCAGCTTATGCCGGGAGCCTCGTCAAATCACCAGATTTGTCTGCGGTTCCGGCATGGCTGACAAGCCAAAGCCCGGTTTGTCAGCGGCGGGCTCGCGGGCTAGACAGCGGGCATGACCAGCCAGTCGGTCGATTTGCGCGAGAGCGCCTCCGGTAATGAGCGCACCGAATATGCGATCGGCGCCAAGGTCAGCGCGGCGCATTTCACCAGTCACGTCTATTACCTCGTTCTGCCGCCGCTGTTCCCGCTGCTCAAGGATGAGCTCAATGTCGGCTATGTCGAGCTCGGTCTGGCGATCACGCTATTCAATATCCTGACGCTCATTCTGCAGACCCCGATGGGCTTTGCCGTCGATCGATTCGACGCGCGCTCGATTCTGGTCGGCGGGCTCTGCCTCGGCGGGTTTGCATATCTCTTGTTCGCCGCTGTTCCGACATATCCGTTTCTCATGCTCTGCTTTGCGCTCGCCGGCATCGGCAACGCGGTTTATCATCCCGCCGATTATTCGATTCTGACGGCGGCGATTTCGCCGCCGCGCATCGGACGCGTGTTTTCGCTGCACCTCTTTGCCGGTTATTTCGGATCGGCCATCGCACCGGCGACGATCTTGTTTCTGACCGCGATCGCAGGCTATCGTTTTGCGATCGCCGCGGCGGGATGTCTTGCGCTGATCGTCGTCATCCCGCTGGTTTTCGACATTTTCGAGCGCTCCGCGATCGCGCGAAAGGCCGAGGCGCCGACGCGCGTCAAGACGGCTGAGGCGGCGCCCAGCATTCGCATCCTCACGCCCGCTGTCTTGTCGCTCATGGGCTTCTTCGCGCTGATCAGCCTGTCTTCGACGGGCATCAACAATTTTGCCGGCGCGGGCCTGCAGGGCGCGCAAGCAATGTCGCTCGGCGCCGCCAATACGGCGCTGACCGGTTATCTCCTGGCGACGGCGTTCGGCGTTCTTGCTGGCGGGATCATTGCCGACCGGACGATCCATCACAACGCGGTTGCGGCGTTCGGCTTTGCCGCCAGCGCCGTCTTTGTGCTGCTCGTTGCGGTGCTTTCTCTGCCGGGATTCGCGGTCGTCATGCTGTTGACACTTGCTGGGTTTTTCTCAGGCATTATCCAGCCGTCGCGCGACATGATGGTGCGCGAGGCAGTGCCCGAGGGCGCCGCCGGCCGCGTCTTCGGGATCGTCACGACCGGGTTCAATATCGGCGCGGCGATCGGGCCGATTGTCTTCGGGCTCATTCTCGATCACGGCCACCCCGCCTGGATTTTCGGCATCACCGCCGGTTTCATGGCGCTGACTGCGCTGACGGCGTCCTGGTCGCAATGGCGCAAGCAGCGCGCGCGGAGCGTCGCTGCCTCCCAGATCAGTGAGGCGGCGTAGACTCAGGCGCGGCGGCGATAAGCGGGATCGGCGGCTCCGCGGCCCCACATGGCATCGACGCTCCACGGTCCCGGGCCGGCGAAGAAGATGTAGAAGAAGATGAAGCAATAAAGGATCGCCGAATCCCCTGCATTCACGACCGGAAAGAAACTGCGCGGCGCGTGCGACATGAAATAAGCCACCGCCATGTCGCCGGAGAGGATGAAAGCGACCGGCTGCGTGAACAGGCCAAGCGCCAGAAGGATACCGCCGACGATCTCAATGATCGCCTGCCACCAGATCAGCGTGAAGAAGGCGGGATGATTTGGACCGGGCGGGAAGTTGAATAGCTTTTGCGTGCCGTGCTCGAGGAAGAGCAACGCCACCACGATGCGCACAATGCTGAGCACGCGCGGCGCCCAGACCATCAAAGAATCCATGCGAATCATTTTTGCGTCTCCGTCCGCAACTCTAATCTAGGTCGGTGGCGGCTTCTTCGGTTGCTCGCTCGCCTTGCTCTGCTGATAGACGGATTCGGCGATGGTCAGCAATTGCGGACGACCGACCTGAGCCGCGATCGCGTAGCCGAACCCGTCCTCCGTCCAGGTGAAGGCGGAGGCGTTCTGACCCTGGACAAAGCGGAAGGCGGCGCCGCCGTTCCCGTCGGCGCGGAGATAGACGGTGAGCCGCGCGCCGCCATCGTCTTGGTACATAAGCTGAGCCGCCGCGCCCGAGCCTGCGGGCAGCAGCCGCCCGCCCATCAGGCGGAAGCCTTGCGACGACAGATTCGGGGCTTTCAGCGGGTGGTTCAGCCGCCGCGATAGCCATTGCACGAGATGGGCTTCCTGCGCGGCGGCGACTTCGACGGGATGCACCGTCTCGGCGGTGAAGACGCGGTGCGCGCTCAGCGCCTCGGCCGCGACCGGCGTCTCGCGCTGCCCGACCGCCGCGCCGGCAAAGCGGGCATGCGCAAACCAGCCGCCGGCCCCGCCGAGCGCAAACAGGAAGATCGCCGCCGCCACCCGCAGCCAGTGCCGTGGCGCAGCGCCGCGCTCCACGGCGAGATTGGCGACCCGCAAGCGCGCCGGGATCGGCTCGGCCGCCTTGAATTGCAGGCTCTCGCGCAGCGCGCTTCGCGCGGTGATGTCCGCTGCGACGCGCTCGCCGAGCTGGCGGTTCTCGCTCAAAAAGCGGCTGACCAGCGCGTGCCGCTCGGGCGGCAGACGTCCGTCGACGAAGGCGTTGAGGTCGTCTTCGCCGATCGGCGGGTCGGCAATCATTTGACCCTCCGCAATTTCGTCGCAGAGCCGGTTTCCATCGCCTGACGGAACCGCTCGCGGGCGCGGCTCAAACGCGACATGACAGTACCAATGGGAATATCGAGAGTTTTGGCCATATCCGCATAAGAAAGGTCTTCAACGCCGACGAGCAGCAGAATCGATTTCTGTTCTTCCGACAGCGTATCGAGCGCCGAGAGGCAATCGCGAAAGATGAGCCGGCGCTCGGGATCGCCGTCCTGGAAGGCCTCGGCGGAATCGGCTTCCTCAAGTTCGGCGCGCGTGCCGCGCCGCGAGCGGCGGCGCAGCTCCGAAATGTGGAGATTGCGTAAAATCGTGAAGAGCCACGCCTTCGGGTTGCCGTCGCGCCGGCGCATGTGCCAGCCGGCAAGCGCATGTTCCAGACAATCCTGGACAAGATCGTCGGCGCCTTCGCGATCGCGCAGCAAAGCCCAGGCATAACGGCGCAGCCCCGGAATGTGCGGCTCCAGAATCGCGGCGACATCGTCCATGCGCTATCGCTCGGAATGCCGCAGTCTAGAAGTCATGCAAGGAGAACGCCGACTGCGCATGATTATTCCAGGAGCATAAGCGGCGCACGGCGCGCTCAGGCGCCGGCCCGTACGGCATGGCGCCATGCGGCCTCCGCCAGCGGCACGGCGCGTGAGGCCTGCTCCATCGCCCGGGCGCTCGCAGCGGTGCCGTCGCGAACCCGGCCGGCAATCCCCTGCACGATTCCACACAGGCGGAACAGGTTGTAGGCAAAATACCAGTCGAGATCGGGAATACCCTTGCGGCCCGTCTCCTTGCAGTAAATTGCCACCACGTCTTCCTGTGTCGGGATGCCGAGGCTCGCGACGTCGACGCCGCCGAGCGAGCTTCGTCCCTCATGCGGCATCGACCAGTTCATTAAAACGTAAGTGAAGTCGGCGAGCGGGTCGCCGAGCGTCGACAATTCCCAATCGAGCACCGCGGCGACGTCAGGCGCGTCAGTGTCAAAGATCATGTTGTCGATGCGGTAGTCGCCGTGGACGATCGACACGCGGTCCTGTGTCGGCACAGTCTTCGGCAGCCATTCGATCAGCCGGTTCATCGGCTCGATCGTCTGCGTCTCCGAGGCGCGATATTGCTTGGTCCAGCGGTCGATCTGGCGGGCGAAATAGTTTCCGGATTTGCCGTAATCGGAAAGGCCGATCTTTTCCGGATCGTATTGATGCAGCCGCGCCAGCGTTCGTATCTCGGACTCGTAGATGGCGCGGCGTTCGGCGGGCGCGATGCCGGGCAGCGTGCCATCCCAGAAAATGCGGCCCTCGACCATGGACATGATGTAGAACGCCGCGCCGATGACGCTGTCATCGGTGCAGAGGCCATATGTGCGCGCGACAGGAAAACCCGTCGCGTGCAGCGCCGTGATGACACGATATTCGCGGTCGACCGCATGCGCAGACGGCAGCAATTTGCCGAACGGCTTTCGCCGCAGCACATAGGCGCGATCCGGCGTGTCGAGCCGATATGTGGGATTGGATTGGCCGCCCTTGAATTGCGACACCGTCAAAGGACCGCGATAATCCTCGACATTGTCGCGCATCCATAGATCGAGGTGCGCCTCGTCGAAACGATGGCGCTCCTCGACCGGCTTTGTGCCAGAGAAATGATCCGCGGCATTCGCGCCGCTAGTCTCGATCATTGCAGCGCAGGACCCGCATTCGTGTAGCGCTTCATCTCCAGCCGCGCGATGGCGCGGTTGTGTACTTCGTCCGGACCGTCGGCGAGCCGCAACGTTCGGATGCCGGCGTAAGACTTGGCGAGTCCGAAATCGGTGGTGACGCCGCCGCCACCATGCGCCTGAATCGCATCGTCGAGGATTTTCAGGGCGATATTCGGCGCGGCGACCTTGATCATCGCGATTTCGAGCTGCGCCGACTTGTTGCCGGTCTTGTCCATCATGTCTGCCGCCTTGAGGCAAAGCAGGCGCGTCATCTCGATATTAGTGCGTGCCTCGCCGATGCGTTGCTCCCACACCGACTGCTCCGAAATGCGCTTGCCGAAGGCGACGCGCGATTGCAGCCGCTTCACCATTTTCTCTAGCGCCGCTTCGGCGACGCCGACGGTGCGCATGCAGTGATGGATGCGGCCAGGACCGAGCCGTCCTTGCGCGATTTCGAAGCCGCGGCCTTCCCCGAGCAGCAAATTGTCGGCCGGCACGCGGACATTGTCGAGGATCACCTCGGCATGGCCGTGCGGTGCGTCGTCGAAGCCGAACACCGGCAGCATGCGCACGACTTTGACGCCCTTCGCATCGAGCGGCACGAGAATCTGCGATTGCTGGCGATGGCGCTCGGCATTCTTGTCGGTCTTGCCCATGACGATGGCGACTTTGCAGCGCGGATCGCCGACGCCGGAGGACCACCATTTCCGGCCGTTGATCACGTAATGATCGCCGTCGCGGTTGATCTCCGTCTCGATGTTCGTCGCATCGGAGGAAGCAACATCGGGTTCGGTCATCAGGAAGGCCGAGCGAATCTCGCCGTTCATCAATGGCCGCAGCCACTTATCCTTCTGCGCTTTCGTGCCGTAGCGATGCAGCACTTCCATATTGCCGGTATCGGGCGCCGAGCAATTGAACACCTCGGAGCCGAATTGCAGCTTGCCCATTTCCTCGGCGCAGAGCGCATATTCGAGATTGGTCAAGCCGGCGCCTTTGTACTCGCCGTCATCATGCTCGCGCGACGGCGGCAAGAACAGGTTCCAGATGCCTTCGGCTTTGGCTTTCTTCTTGAGGTCCTCGAGCACCGGTACGACGATCCAGCGATTGCCGTCGGCGGGCTTCATCTGCTGGGTGTAGATGTCGACGGCGGGATAGACGTGCTTCTGCATGAAATCAGTGACGCGGTCGCGCCAATAACGTTGGCGTTCCGAAAGGGAAAAATCCATGGGGGCTCCTCGCGCTGCTCGGCCCGCCTCAACGCGGGACACTCTTTCATCCGCGCCTCAGGGGCGCGACACGTCCTTCGCTTGTAGCAGCACGGCCGGTGCGGGCAAGCCGGTTATGCGGGGCTGCTCATCCGGCCCAGCGCTTGACTTGCGCATAGCTCGGCGGCGATGAACGCCCCGCCGTCAAAGACGACGAGCTTTTTTCCGGGATGGTTTCAGCCACATGGATGATCCGCATCTGCAGGCGCCGCTTGCGCAATTCGGCGCCGCCGCGCCGCCGGCGCCCGCGTGGTTCGACGACGCAATGGAGAAGCGCCCGGAGATCAGCGCGGTTGAGGTGGAGGGCGCGAAGATCGAGATGCTCACTTGGGGTGCGCGCGGGCTGCCCGGTCTTCTGTTTCTCCATGGCAGCGGGGCGCATGCGGGATGGTGGCGCTTCATCGCGCCGTTCTTGGCCGGAGACCACCGCGTGTGCGCGATCTCATGGAGCGGCATGGGCGGCTCGGATTGGCGTGCCACATACAGGACCGAAACTTTCATTGCCGAAGCGCTTGCCGGGGCCGAAGCTGCGGGCCTGTTCGACAGCGCGGGGAAGCCGGTCTTTGTCGGTCATTCATTCGGCGGGCATATCGCGATCTTCATTGCCGCGCGCCACGGCGAGCGTATTCGTGCGAGCGTCATCGTCGATCCGCCGATTTTCACGCCGGAACGCATTGCCGAACGCAAGGCCCGCCCGCGCAAGGAGGCGGTTTACAGACCACATCGCGTCTATCCGACTCTGGAACGGGCGCTGTCGCGCTTCCGTTTTGCGCCGACGCAGAGATGCGACAACGTCTTTATCGCCGATGCGATTGCACGCGAGTCGCTGAAACAGGTCGCCGGTGAATCCGGTGGCGGCTGGACGTGGCGGTTCGATCCGTTCTTGTGGAAGAACATGCATCGCTCGAGCTCGACGCCGATGCTCCCTGAGGCGCGCTGCCCGATCGCGCTGATCCGCGGCGAGCGCTCGCGGCTCATTCGCGCCGAGGACGCCGCGTACATGATGAGTCTGCTGCCGGAAGGTGCGCCGCACGTTGCGATACCTGACGCAGACCATCACGTCATGGTCGATCAACCCTTGGCTTTGGTGGCGGCGTTACGCGGTTTGCTCGCGGGCTGGCCATGATTATTCCAGCGCCATTCCCTTGCGCTCGGGAATGAGGAAATAAGTCGCCGCGATATCGACGAGATAAATCAGCGCCAACAGCGCGATCGCCGCCGAGAATGAATAGGCGCCGGCCAAAGTCGCGATGACGACCGGACCGAAACCGCCGACGCCGCGGCCGAGGTTGAACAATACGTTCTGCGCGGTGGCACGCACCTTGGTCGGATAAAGCTCGGACATGAGCGCGCCGTAGCCGCCGAGCATGCCGTTGACGAAGAGCCCCATAATCGCGCCGCCGATGAGCAGCGCCGTCGGGTTGGTCAGCTGCGAGTAGACGAGCACCATGACGAACGCGCCGACCTGATAGGCCATGAAGATCGGCCGGCGTCCGAGGCGGTCGGCGAGTTCGCCGAAGAGCCAAATGCCGAAGCCCATGCCGAGAATCGTCACCGAGGTCCACACAGCAGATTGTGTCAGCGAGAATCCGAACTGGCGCGCGAGGTAGTTCGGCATCCAGATCATCAGGCCATAATAACCAAAATTCTGCACCGAGCAGAGGATGAACATCCCAAGCGAGATTCTCGTCGTAGCGGCGTCTTTGACGAGGAGCCGGACCGGAAAGCCGGTCGCTTGCTTGCGCCGGAACAGCTCGGGCTCGCCGACGGAGCGGCGAATGAAGAAGGAGGCGAGCGCGGGGATAAGGCCAACAAGGAACATGCCGCGCCAGCCGATGAGCGGCAGCAACAATGGCGTGATCAACGCAGCGGCGAGCACGCCCGCCTGCCAGCCGAGCCCGACATAGGACGAGGCGCGCGCCCGTTGCGAAGCGGGCCAGGCTTCGGCAACGAGCGCCATGCCGATGCCGAACTCGCCGCCGAGACCCAGTCCCGCGATCGTGCGATAGGCGACGAGATCCCAATAGCCCTGCGCGAAGGCGGAAAGGCCGGTGAAAACCGCGAAGATCAGGATCGTCAGACTCAACACGCGCACGCGGCCGTAAGCGTCGGCGAGCATCCCGAAGACAAAGCCGCCGATGACCGCGCCGATGAGCGTGAACGTCGCCAGCGACGCGCCGGCGGTCGCGCTAAGACCAAGATCCCGCGCGATCGCGCTCATCATGAAGCCGAGGATCAGGAAATCGAACCCGTCCATCGCGTAACCGACGGCGGAAGCGGCGAGCGCCTTGCGGCCGTAGCTTCCCGCCGATGCAGCGTCAGAGGCGGCGATCTCGTCTGCGACGCTCATCTGATCTTCCTTGCCCGCCTAAAAACGGCGCGCGTTCGCTGGCGAGCACAATTTGCGCGCCAGCGACTGATCCATCAAGCATTGAAAGCAGCGTTTACCCGCGGGGGAAAGCGGCGCGAGTTTACATTCACCGCATCAGTCGTCGTCGCTCGTCCCGGCGAGCGCCTCGAGCATGCTGACGATCTTGGCGCGCACGCGCGCGTCCTTGATCGCGGCGAATGCACGATTGAGACGGATGCCCTCTCGCGTCGCGATGAGGTCGAGAACCTGATCCTTGCCGGCGCTCCCGCGCTGCGATTGTCCGCCCGCCCCGTCGAAGAAATAAGAAACCGGCACTTCCAAGAAATTGGCGATCGCCTGCAATCTGCTGGCGCCGACGCGATTCATTCCCTTTTCGTATTTCTGCACCTGCTGGAAGGTCACGCCAAGCGCGTCGCCCAGCGCCTCCTGGCTGACCCCGAGCATCATTCGTTTGTGGCGGATACGCGCTCCGACATGCCTATCTATAGGCTGCGGCTCCTTTGGGCCGGCCACGGCAGCAACCTTCATTGAAAACCCCTGTTCTTCCGATTGTCTTGTCAAGACATTGCGTTCGATCCTTAGGCGGGGAAAGAACACAATACGAGAACCAGGCGTTGTTCCCCCTTTTCTATCACACGTCAAGAGCCGACGAGCCGCAGGCGCGGAATGCCTCGCGGGGGCGCGGTCGTGCCCGGAGCGGTGGCGGAGTGTTGTTCGGCGCCGATCAAGTAGACGATCTCCTCGGCAACACCGAGTTCGACCAGTCCGTCAGGCTCGAAGCCGGCGCGAACCAGGCATTCCGACGCTTCCAGGATGGCCATGCCAACCAGTTGATTTAGGACGGGATTTTGCCTTGTCGCGGCGCGCGCGTCGACAAGCGACAGCACGATATTAACGAGGCGATGCGTTTCGCTCATGGTCCCTTCCCAAGCTTTATCCCTGGGCCTTTAGTCGCCCTTGGGGGCGTATTTTCTGCCGGCAAAAGCAGTGCCCATGTGTGAACTCCCACATGAGCACGGGGTTCGGCATCATTGAGCTAAGGCGATGCATCGCAACCGCGCAATACTCCATAGAGAGTATATGCGCGATCACTGGACGCGAGGCTGGCAAGATCGCCCGCGCCGCCGGATACGCGAAAACGCGCTAGCCCGAGACGAACTTAGTGCGACTTAGGCGTCCATCTTCAGTGCGGCGATAAAAGCTTCCTGCGGGATTTCGACCTTGCCGAACTGCCGCATGCGCTTCTTGCCTTCCTTCTGCTTCTCGAGAAGCTTGCGCTTGCGGGTGACGTCGCCGCCATAACATTTCGCCGTGACGTCCTTGCGCAGCGCCCGCACCGTCTCGCGGGCGATGATCTTGGCGCCGATCGCCGCCTGGATCGGAATTTGGAACATGTGCGGCGGGATCAGATCCTTCAATTTCTCCACCATGGCGCGGCCGCGGAGATCCGCGCGCGTGCGGTGGACGAGCATCGACAAAGCATCGACCGGCTCGCCATTGACCAGGATCGACATTTTGACGAGATCGCCTTCGCGATGATCGGTCAGCTGATAATCGAAACTGGCATAACCCTTGGAGATCGATTTCAGCCGGTCGTAGAAATCGAACACGACCTCGTTCAGCGGCAGGTCGTAAATGATCATCGCGCGCTTGCCGACATAATTTAGATCGACCTGTATGCCGCGCCGCTCCTGGCAGAGCTTTAGAACGCTGCCGAGATATTCGTCCGGCGTGAGGATCGTCGCCCTGATCCACGGCTCCTCGATTTCGGCGATCTTCACCGGGTCCGGCATGTCGGCGGGATTGTGCAGCTCGATACCCTCGCCCGAGGTCAGCTTGATCCGGTAGATGACCGACGGCGCGGTGGCGATGAGATCGAGATTGAACTCGCGCCTCAGCCGCTCCTGGATGATTTCGAGGTGCAGCAGCCCGAGAAAGCCGCAGCGGAAGCCGAAGCCGAGCGCCGCCGAACTCTCCATCTCGTAGGAGAAACTCGCATCGTTGAGCCTGAGCCTGCCCATCGCCGCGCGCAAATCCTCGAAATTCGCGGCGTCGACCGGAAACAGCCCGCAGAAGACAACCGGCTGCGCCGGCTTGAAGCCAGGCAGTGCCTCCGCGGTCGGGCGCTTGTCGTCGGTGATCGTGTCGCCGACGCGGGTATCGGCGACCTGCTTGATCTGCGCGGTGATGTAGCCGACCTCGCCCGGCCCAAGCGCCTCGACCTCGGTCATCTTCGGCCGGAAGACGCCGATGCGGTCGATCTCGTAATGGGCGTCGGTGCCCATCATCTTGATGCGCTGGTGCTTTCGCAAAGTGCCGTCGACGACCCTCACCAGCACGACCACGCCCAAATACGCGTCGTACCAGGAATCGACGAGCAGCGCCTTTAACGGCGCCCCTTCGTCTCCCCGCGGCGGCGGCAGGCGTGTCACGATCGCCTCCAAAACTTCGTCGATGCCGAAGCCGGTCTTGGCCGAGATCGGGATCGCGTTCGAGGCATCGAGGCCGATCACGTCCTCGATCTGCTCCTTGATGCGGTCGGGCTCGGCCGCCGGCAGGTCGATCTTGTTCAAGACCGGCACGATCTCGTGGCCGGCATCGAGCGCGTGATACACGTTCGCCAGCGTCTGCGCCTCGACGCCCTGGCTCGCGTCGACGACGAGCAGCGAGCCCTCGCAGGCGGCGAGCGAGCGCGACACCTCGTAGGCGAAATCGACATGGCCCGGCGTGTCCATCAAGTTGAGGACATAGCGCTTTCCGTCCTGCGCCTTGTAGTCGAGGCGCACCGTCTGCGCCTTGATGGTGATGCCGCGCTCGCGCTCGATCTCCATCGAATCCAGCACCTGCTCGACCATGTCGCGTGCCGCCAGGCCGCCGGTCGTCTGGATCAGCCGGTCGGCGAGCGTCGACTTGCCGTGGTCGATATGCGCGACGATCGAGAAATTGCGGATATTGGCGATCGGGTGAATGGCCATTGCGGCGCCGGGATAGCAGCGGGGGAGGGTGCGAAGCAATGACGGATGAGGGGTCGGCGAGAGAGTCGCTAATGCGCAACGCGACCTACGCCCCCCTCACCCGACCCGCGCTTACGCGGGGGCCACCGTCTCCCGCGAGGGGAGAGGGAGGACCAGCGTCACGCGCGCGGCGAACGCGCGCTCTTGCGCTCCAGCAAAAACACCGCCTGCGCGCCGAACAGGTTCCAGAGCCACCACGGCGCGCTGACGCGCACCGGCTTGCCGTAGCGGGTGAGCGCGATGCCACGCTCGATGCAGGCGCCGACCTCGTCGAGCAGGCTGACGAAATCACGGATCGTGCAGAGATGGATGTTCGGCGTCTCATACCACGCGTAAGTCAGCGTGTCGGTGCGCGGCATGCGGCCGAAAAACAACAATTGCAGCCGCACGCGCCAATGACCGAAATTCGGGAACGACACGATGGCGCGGCGGCCGATGCGCAACATGTTTTCCAAGACTTTGCGCGGCTCGCGCGTCGCCTGCAGCGTCTGCGACAGGATGACATATTCGAAGGAATTGTCGGGATAATCGACGAGATCGGTATCGGCGTCGCCCTGGATCACCGAGAGGCCGCTCTTCACGCAGTCATTCACGCCGCGCTGCGACAATTCGATGCCGCGCGCGTCGACCGCCCGCGTATCGCGCAACAGTTTTAACAGCGCGCCGTCGCCGCAGCCGACGTCGAGCACCTTGGCGCCGGGCGCGACCATCTCGGCGACCACGACCAGATCGACGCGCGAGCCACCCGACGTGCGCGCCGCCTCCGCCATGGTGAGATCTTGCTTGAGCCGCG
>Ga0136846_1219054_pt1 | contig 23569 bp, 26 predicted proteins | sample HopSoiMetagenom2_FD_96841 | JGI IMG/M metagenome (GOLD analysis project Ga0136846, IMG submission 96841) | Grasslands soil microbial communities from Hopland, California, USA - 2 Assembly 2016 (version 4) | ecosystem: Environmental > Terrestrial > Soil > Grasslands | place: USA: Hopland... | reverse complement strand
TCCAGAGCAATTGTCTCGACGTTCATGTCCGCGATGTGACTGTCGATATACGCACGCGCGCGTGTGACGGCCTGGTCAGCCGACTTCGCACGGTTGGGCCGGCACCGCTGACAAGCGCGGAATCCAGCGCGCTCCGCGGACTCGACCGAAGAGAAGAACGCGATGTTATCGCGCTTCGGTTTCCGCGACGGACACGATGGACGGCAGTAAATGCCCGTTGTCGTAACTCCGTAAAGAAACCGCTCGTCGGCGGATGCGTCGCGATGGAGCACCAGCTCCCATGCCGTTGCTTCATTCATGGGAATTGCCTCCGTTCGCCTGGCTGATCTCGCTGAAGTTTTCATTCCTACCGGTTCGTTCGATACAAAAATCATAACAGCCGGCGACGGTGTCGCGCACGTGGATGTAGTCAACATTGGCATCGGCGAGTAGCCTTTCCACCTCTGCCTCAACGAGCCCGTCCGATACGTACCTGCTGGCAACCAACTGTCTGCCACGGCCATAGGCATTGAGGGTGAGCCTGTGCGCCAGCAAATCGGCCGGAAAGCCGTCACCCTCTGCATACCGCTCGCAGGACTCTTCGTGGATGAATACCGGTCCGGGCAGCGGCAGGTCCTCCTTTCCGTAGAAAGCATCGTAGGTAAACAGGATGCGCCGGTCGATTCCGATTGCGAAAGTTCTGAGACATTGACGGCATGGTCCGTAACCGGTCGCTGTCTCAGTGTGGGCCGGGTGGCCGTAGCCCGGAGACTTCATTGTCTTCCGTACGCCGTCGGCCGTTCGATCACTTACTGCGACCACTCGATATCCGTGCATTGAATCCTCACCGTTGAGCGTTGGTGTTTTCCTGATGCCGAAGGATGCCCGGCCCGCTCAAACCGCGATATCCGAATCTTGCGGTCAAATTCCTTATACTTCGGGTTCGCCGCACCCTCCCGACACCGATCGCAATGCCTGGAATTCCCGCAGACAATTTCGACGTCCTGGTAATCGGAGGCGGCATAACGGGCTGTGGCGTAGCCCGCGATGCGGCGATGCGCGGACTCAAGGTCGTGCTCGTGGAGCGAGACGATTTCGCCAGTGGAACATCGGGGCGGTCATCGCGCCTGGTCCACGGCGGAATCAGATACCTGGAGCACGGTCAGCTCCATCTCGTGCGCGAGTCGATTCGTGAGCGTGAGATATTGCTGCGCATCGCTCCCCATCTCGTGCAGCCATTGGCTTTCACCTGGCCGATCTACCGTGGCGCCAGAGTTGGCAGGCTGAAACTCGGCGCCGGCCTGTTCATTTATCAGGTAATGGCCGGCAACAGAGCGCATCGATCGTTATCGCTCAATGCGGCCGAAACTCTGGAAAGGGAGCCCGCGCTCGAAAAAGCCGGTCTGAGCGGAAGCGCCGTTTATTACGACGCGCGCACCGATGACGCGCGACTCACGATCGCCAACGCGGTCGACGCGGACCGGAACGGTGGGGTCGTGGTGAACCACACGCGCGCGACTGATATCATCCGTGACGGACGGAAGGCCGTTGGCGCGCGCGTGATTTCCCGGTTGTCTGGACTGGAACAGGAAATCCGGGCGCGCGTGATCGTGGCCGCTACGGGCGTCTGGGAAAATGATTTCGGTGGTGATGCGTCGCCGCACCGGCACCGCGGCAGCAAAGGCGTGCACATCGGAGTGTCACGCGAACGCGTCCGGAATCGCGAGGCCATCACGATGGTTTCGCCAATCGATGGCCGAGTGATGTTCTGCCTGCCCGCCGCAACACAAACCATCATCGGCACTACCGATACCTGGACAGACGACCCCCCCGAGACGGTGCATGCTGCAACGAGCGACATCGAATATCTGATCAGTTCCGCGAATGCGTACTTCCCCGACGCCCGTTTATCCGCCGACGATGTCATCAGCGCGTGGGCAGGCATCAGACCTCTTGCCGGCGGTCAGCCGAACGATCCATCTGCTGCCTCACGCGAGCACAGCATAGTGACCGATGATTCAGGCGTTATCCATGTCACCGGCGGGAAGCTGACTACCTACAGAGCTATGGCCGCCGAGATCGTCGATCGCGTGCAGGAGGCGCTGGGTCAGCGACGGAGACAATCCGCCACCGATTCGGTCGAACTTCCTGGCTCAGGCAGAGACCAGGAGATTGCGCGTCTGCAACGGGATAATTCTCGACTTGCTCAACCATTGGTCGACGACCTTCCTTATACCGGCGCTCACCTGGCGTACGGCGTCCGACAGGAAAAGGCTCAGACCCTCAGCGATTTGTTGATCCGTCGAACGCACCTTGCTTTCGAGACGCGCGACCACGCGGTAAGCGTAGCTGCACGCGTTGCTGACGTCGTCGCGCCGATGCTCGATTGGACCGATCAAACGAAAAGCGCCCGCGTCCTCGAATACATCGAGGACGTCGGGCGCATCTTTGCCATCACGGGCTGAGCTGCCCGCGTCAGCTCAGTACTGGTGCGAGCCGTCGCCCGAGTGCGCCAGCCGCAGAAACTCATCGCGAGTCTTCGGATCGTGACGGAAGACGCCACGCAACGACGATGTGATAGTCTTGGAGTTCTGCTTCTGAACGCCACGCATCATCATGCACAGGTGATACGCCTCGATGACCACCCCAACTCCAGCCGGCTTCAACACACTGCACAAGCCTTCCGCGATCTGCTCAGTCAGCCGCTCCTGCACCTGCAGCCGGCGCGCATAGACGTCGACGATCCGCGGAATCTTGGATAGCCCGACAATTTTTCCGTTGGGAATGTATGCGACGTGGGCCTTGCCGAAGAACGGGAGCATGTGGTGCTCGCACAGCGAGTAGAGCTCGATGTCGCGCACCATGATCATGTTGTCGTGCTCTTCCTTGAATACGCCCTTGCCCACAACCTCCTCGGCAGAGGAGTGGTAGCCCTGGGTCAGGAATTTCATCGCTTTCGCCACGCGCTCGGGAGTACGATCGAGGCCTTCGCGCGTGGCATCTTCGCCGAGTAGCTCCAGCTCTCGGCGAATCAATTTCTCGAACTCCGGAGATTTACTGGCCTCGTCTGACTCGTCTAAATCATCCGATAGGTCGGGCCTGAACAGTCCAATTGCCATTATTGGTTAAGCTCCTTGCACTTCGAGCGTAGCGAGCGGTGGTGGTTTGAATAACAGTTCGGTTTCCAGCTCGACTTCGACCTGGAGATTCTGGCGGTCGCGATTGATCGTCGCCATCGCGCGGCGCTTCCCGGAAACCATGTAGGAGACGGCACAATCCATCTGCGCAAGGTCTCCGTCGATGCGCACTTCGTCCCACTTGTCGACGTGACCGGTATACGCAATCGAGAGCTCGTCGTAGTGAGCGCTCCAGAAATACGGGATGTCATCGAAACGCTCTCGATGGCCGAGCATGTTGCGCGCGACAACCTGCCCCTGACGCTCGGCGACTACCCAGTGCTCGACGCGTAAGCGTGCGTCGGAATACGCGTCCGGCCAGCGAGCCACATCGCCGGCAGCAAAAACGCCGCTGACACTCGTCTCGAGGAATTCGTTGACGGCGAGACCATTGTCGAGACTCAGCCCGGCGGCCTGTGCAAGCGAAAGGTTCGGTCTGACGCCGACACCCGCGACGATCATATCAGCATCGACCCGCGAGCCATCGTCGAGGATCGCCGCGTTGCCTTCGATCGACTTCACGGTGTGCCCAAGACGAAAATCGACGCCCTTCTGTTCGTGCACACTCTTGACGAGGTTACCGAGCTCGGGACCGAGAGCGCGCTCCAGTGGAGTCTTCTCCGGCGCGACGACAGTGACGTGGAGTCCGCGGGTCACGAGGGACGCAGCGACTTCGAGCCCGATGAAGCTCGCTCCAATCACGACAGCGTTCTTCGCCCCGTCTGCCTTCTGGATAATCGCGCGGCAATCGCGTAGCGAGCGCAGGTATTGAATCCGCTCGCCTCCGGGAATGTCGAGGCGGATCGGCGTCGCGCCCGTTGCGATGAGAAGGCACCCGTACTCGCGGGTCCCGCCATCGTTCAGGTGGACTGTTTTTGATCCGGTGTCGATCCGTAGCACTTCGACGCCGGCCAGGATCTCGATGTGCTGGGCTTCATAGAAATCCTTCGGGTGCAATGGCAGCCATTCTTCCGGCGCGTTGCCCGCGAGGTAATCCTTGGAGAGATTCGGCCGATCGTACGGAGCATCGGGATCGGGATCTATCAAGGTGATCGGGCCCCGATAAGCTTCTCTGCGGAGCATCTCGGCGCACGCATTCCCCGCGGCGCCGGCGCCCACGATGACAACCGACTTCGGGCCGGTTACCGGAATCCTTTCGAACAGGACCTTCTCGGGCGCGCGCGAAGCCTGGGTGCGATGCGCTTCACCTTTTAGCTGCCCGGGATCGCGCTTGCCGGTTACGCGAACGATGTCGTTTTCGACCGCCACGTCGTACGACGGAAGATCATTCAGCGCAGGTGCGCGCGATGCCGCTCCATTACGAAGATTGAAACACGCGTGGTGCCAGGGGCAGCGGATGGTATCGCTCACCAGCACCCCCTGATCGAGGGGGGCGCTGTAGTGCGTGCACTTCGCGCCAACGGCGAACCAGTTCGGCTCGACGTGCACGAGCAGAACCGGCTCTCCGAAAGCGTGACCCGCGACGAGCTGGCCAGGACCTATTGTACTGGCCTGAATCCCTTCTGCGAGGTCGGGCCCAGTCAGCTCGTCGGAGTGATCGCTCACTTCAGGTGGTCGAGAAGGTTTTGCGCGCGATCGCGGTGGGCAACGAAGGCCGGTGCAACTTTCGTTTCCAGATCCCTGAGCTGCGCGTTTTGCGTCGCCGGCAAGAGCCTCGTGGTCACCGCATCGATCACCGCGTTGTGGAAATCGATCTCATGCTGCAGAAAAGCCCGATCGAATTCGTTGCCGCTCAGTGCGCGCAGTTGGGTCATCGCCGCAGCGTGAGCCTTGGCCAGCGCGAAATCCTTCGGTGGCGTCGGCCTCACCTTGAGTGAGGCGGCAAGATCGCGACCCTGCTGACGCACATTGGCATGATCGCGCACCAGCATCTCCCCGAATTCGTGTGCTTCCTTCGAACGTGCCTTTTTGACGGCCAGACCGCCTGTCTCAATATCATAGGTATTGGCCGCGTCGAATATTGCGACGATGGTCGGATCGTCGATTTTCGGAGCAGCCTGAGCCTGGGCTGAATACACGGGGAAAACAAACGCCGCCATTGCGGCGAAGGAACCGAAGCTGACCAGATTGCGAGTGCGAGAGAACATGAAATCTCCAAAGGGTGAACCACTGTGAGCTACCTACGCAGTGACGTTAGCCGGCTTCCTCAGATATGTCAAGATTTTCTTTGACTTATTCGGCGGACGGCGCTAAATTAAAGGCGAATGACTGATACCAAACGTCCGGCCGATCAGACCCAGGCCAGGGGAACTCGAGGGCGCCTTCTGACGCTGCTGCGAGAAGGCCAATGGACGGTTGACGATCTCGCCGGACGCCTCGGCCTGACCGACAACGCTGTCCGGTTCCACCTTGATGCATTGGAGCGCGCTGGTACGGTCGACAAAAGCGCGCTGAAGAGAAGCGGCGGTGCGGGTCAGCCCGCAGTGCTGTATTCGCTCACCGCGACTGGCGAGGAGGAATTCTCCAGAGCGTACGCGCCGGTTCTGATCGCGTTCCTCGAAGAGCTTCGCGAGCGCATGACCTCGGCGCAGTTGGTCGCCTTCCTCAAAAGGATAGGTAAGCGGCTCGCATCCGCGTCACCAGCCACGGCCGCATCGTTATCGGCCAGAGTGACGAGTGCCTCCAACCTGCTCAATTCCCTGGGCGGAGTGACGGTCGTCGAGAAAAAGGCGGGCAACTTTCATATTGTGGGACGCGCCTGCCCGTTGTCGCGGGCGGTCGAGACAGATCATTGTGTCTGCGCAGCCGTGACGTCCCTGGTTGCCGAGGTCGTCGGCGCGAACGTGACGGAGAGATGCGATCGCTCGGGGCGTCCGAGGTGCTGTTTCGAAATCTCCTCAGAACGCGGCCGAGCGACCGCTCACAGCTAACAGCCGGCGATTACTGGACCGTAATCGTTCCGGTCATGGCCGCGCCGTGGATCACGCAGTGGTAGTTGTAGGTCCCCGCGGCGCTGAACGTACGCTCGAAGGTGCCCTGGTCCTGCGTCGGCGACGTCGTTCCATCGTCAAAGGTGACGCTGTGTGACGTGCAGGTCTGCCCGGTGCCGTAGTAGGGATCGCTGCTGCAGGTGTTCCACGCCCATTTGACCGTCGTTCCGACAGCGACAGTTTTCGTCCCCGGCGAAAAAGCATCGTTCGTCACCGAGACACCACCCGATGGCGTCGTCGTATTTCCGGGCGGCGGATTCTTCGGTGCCGTGGTGTTAGACCCCCCTCCAGAACCGCCACAAGCACAAACGGCCGCGACTGTCAGCGCGACAAAAATTCCCTTCATTTTGATCACCCCTCCGGTAACTGCGTTCCAGAGAGAGCTATCGGAAAGCGCTCGTCGCGACAAGCATATTTCCTCGCTCGAGCGGTGGACGGCTGCTATTGAGCGGCGAGTGCCGGGACCCGGTGCGCAGAGCTACGCTGCGTCGTGGATAGTCTTGAGCTCGAGGATCTTGAGGCGTCGCGTTATCGCCGGCAGCTTCAGAACGACTGTCTCGCCCACGCTTCTGCCAACCAGGGTACGACCGATGGGCGATGACATGCTGACATGGCCTTCCTCGAACTCAACCGAATCCCCGAAGACCAGACTGTAGCTCTCGCGCTCACCAGTCTGCTCGTCCTGGACCACTACCTTCGAGCCAAGGCCGACCTTGTCGGCGGGGATCTGTGAGACGTCAATCTGGGAGAGTTTGCTGAGGCGCTGGCGCAACTGGCCGAGCCGCGCCTGCACGAACTGCTGCCGCTCGAGCGCTGCTTTGTACTCACTGTTCTCGCGCAGATCGCCCAGCTCGACGGCTTTGCGGATCTCCTGCGGAAGAGTGACGTTCAGCTCGTGCTGAAGACGCTCCGCTTCTGCACCGAGGGTTTTTTTGAGTTCGTCGATCATGAACCGTGCCTTTGTCGCGGGCGGCTTTACATCAAAAAATGAGCGCCCGACCGCGATGGAAGGTCGGGCGCCGCTCCTTCAAGCTAGGGGCTCCGGCGGCCAGGGGCAATCGGCGCCTACCGGTGCTGCGGCAGCTTCGAATCCGTGTGATCGATCTCCACTGGCTGGGTCGAGGACTTCTCGTACTCGTCTCTCAAGCTCGCCATCATCGACTCGCGCCGGTCGAACAGCCGCTTCAGTTGTCGCGGCTTGTGTTTGGCGAACGCGTACGAGGTAAGCAGCGGGAGGGCTACGGTTGAATCGAGATAACACACGACTGCATCGGGAAGTCTGTCGGGATCGATCTTCCCCCAGCTGACGGCCTCCGCGGGAGTAGCCCCGGACAATCCGCCAGTATCGGGACGCGCATCAGTGATCTGCAGGAAGTAGTCATGCCCCTTTTCGTCGATCCCCAGCACTTCCTGGATCTGCGGCTCCGTCTGGAGCATGAAATTCTTCGGACTGCCACCACCGAGAATCATCACGCCACTCTTGCCGCCGCCACGTTTGGCATCGAGAACGATCGAGGCGGTTTCGTTTACGTCAGCGTTTGGATCCAGCACCAGCTTGTTGCCGTCGAGTGCGAGGGCGGCAATGTTCATCCCGATGGAGCTGTCGCCGGGTGACGATGTGTAGATAGGGACTCCCGACGAATAGGCAGCGGAGAGCAGCGACTTCTGCCCGATCCCAAGGGCTCTCTCGCGCTCGCGCACGTATTTGCCGGCGAGATTGTGGAACTCCGCGCTCGACATCGGCCGCTGGAATTCCTTGCCGGTGATGATCTTTCGAAAGAACGCGTCAGTCGAAAGCAGGACGTCGTAGTCGAAGAAGATGTCGTAAATCCGCACCACGCCTTCTTCGCGCAGCACGACGTCGGACTCCTGGGCATTGCCTCGGTGCATTGCGAGGCCGAGGCCGAAATGCGTGTCGTGGTAGAGATTTGCGCCGGTCGAAATAATCCAGTCGACGAAGCCGCCTTCAATCAGCGGAATCAACGCCGACATCCCCAGTCCCGCCGGAGTCAGCGCGCCGGTGATCGAAAGGCCGACGGTAACATCAGGCTCCAGCATCTTTCCGGTGAATAGCTGGCAGGCCTCGCGCAGACGCGCCGCATTGTAGGCGAGATAAGTCCCTTCGATCAGATCGGCTACGGTTTCCTTGCCATCGATGCGACGCGGATCGATACGCTGTCCTTTAAGAAAGCGGCTCGCCTCGTGCGCAGTGTGCTGCACTCCCTGTTTCTCGCGCTGCTCCGCGGCGAGCTTCTGCTGCGCCTTGGGACCTGCGGCTGAGGCCTTCCCATGCCGCGATGCCTTGAACCCACCGCGATCTCTCCCGCCGCTTCGCTTGCCGCCTCCGGCCTCCCCCTTCCCGGCGTTGCTATGCTTTTTTGACATCGCCCCTCGGCCCCGACCTCTCGATGTCCGTTGACCGCCGTCGTTCGTCGTATTGATCGCCGCCAGTTTTACCAAGCGACTTGTAGGCCGAGATGATCGCCTGGGCGGCCTCGGCTGGGTCGTCTGTCACCAGCATCAGATCGAGATCGCCGTCGGAAATTTTTCCTTCACTCAGAACGCGCGCGTGTAGCCACCGCAGCAGTCCCGCCCAGTAGTAGCGCCCAAAAAGTATGACAGGAAACTTGTAGATCTTTCCCGTCTGAATGAGAGTGACCGCTTCGAAAAGCTCGTCGAGCGTCCCGAACCCACCCGGGAAAATGATGAATGCCACCGAGTACTTGATGAACATCGTCTTGCGAACGAAGAAGTACTTGAAGTGGATGAGCGTGTCGACGTACGGATTCGCGCCCTGCTCGAAGGGAAGCTCGATGTTGCACCCGATCGAGCGGCCCCCGCCGAGCTTCGCGCCCTTGTTTCCCGCCTCCATGATGCCCGGTCCCGCACCGGTGATTATCGCGAAGCCCGCCTCGGCCAGCAGTCGCGCAGTCTCCACGGCTGCCTCGTAGTGCGGATCATCCGGGCCGATGCGAGCGGAGCCGAAGATCGTCACTGCCTTGTCGATGGATGCGAGCGTGTCGAAACCCTCGATGAACTCGCCCATGATGCGCAGCACACGCCACGGATCCGTGCGAGTGAAATCGACTTTGGGTCCGGATTGCTGGAGGAGCTTTTCGTCTTCTGTGATCGGCGCCGCGTCGCGAATGGCGTCGTCGACCACACGGGTAGCGCCGGATCTCCTGCCAGCCTGTTGAGAAGGCGGCGTACGGCCGGCTTTGAGATGTCCTTCTTCGGTCCGCTGCTTGAGTCCCTCGAGAGCTTTCTGCTCCGCGGACGCCATCACTTCCGGGTTGAGCTTCTTGCCGCCGGCGGTTCGCGCTTTGGTCGGGCCTGGGCGGCGGACGCTCTTCGGCTCCGCTTCAGCTTTATCTTTTCTGTTCTTCATCGTTCGCCGCTGTCGCGGGCTCTGCTCTCTTTATCGGGAAACTAAAGTTGCGTGCGTCTGCACAAAGCCCGCCAGGTGACGGCGCGCAGGTTGTCATGATCATAGCGGATGGGGCGAGGCCGGATGTTCTCACTCGTCACATCGACTCGGGTCAGCTGCCGGCGCTCGCTGCTCTCCGCGACCAAGGAACGCTCTCGACCATCACATCCGTATTCCCTTCCGTCACAGGTCCGGCTTACGCGCCCTTCTTGATGGGACGATATCCGGGCAGTGTCGGACTTCCCGGGCTTAGGTGGTACGACCGGTCGCATCGTATCCGCAGGATGTCGGGACATTCCAGGAGTTACGTCGGGCCGCAGATGCGTTTCGTCGATCGCGACATCGATCCAGCGTCGCCAACGATCTTCGAGCTCGCCAAGCCAAGCTTCGGCGCGTTGAGCGTGATCAGCCGGGGGTTGCGCCGTACAAATCGAATCGGTCGCAGCCCCGGTTTCGTGGCGCGCGCGGGCGCCACGCATTTTCGCGGCAATGTCCGCGGCTGGCTGGCAATCGACCGCAGCGTCGGTGAAGAGGCAGCCTACAGGCTGCGGACCAGGCGCACGCGTTACGCCTTCGTCGCTCTCACCGGCATCGACAAGACCTCACACGCTGAAGGTCAGAATGCGCCAATCGTCGCGGATGCGCTTCGGATAGTCGACGACACCGTCGCGCAGATCCGCGCCGACGCGGAGCGTGATGGCCGCTGGAAAAAACTGCACATCTGGGTCGGCAGCGACCACGGCCACTCCACGGTGCGTGAGCACGAAGATCTGGTCGCCTTGATCAATGGATGGGGCTACACCACGCTGGCGCATCCCTTTGTGTTGCGAACATCCGCTGATGTCGCTGTAATGGTCAGCGGCAATGCCATGACCCACCTCTACGTGCAGCTCGGCGAGAAATCACGACCGTTCTGGACATCACTCGCCGGAAAGTGGAACGAGTTGGGAACCCGCCTCCTCGATCGCCCGTCAGTCGATCTGATGATTTTGCCAACGAGTGTGTCGAGCTGCCACATTCGCAGTGCCACTCGCGGCTCAGCCACTCTCACCTGGAACGAGGCGAAGTATTCCTACATTCCTGTCACGGGCGACCCATTGGGCCTGGGTGAGCTGAAATCAATCGGCGAGGCCGAGGCCTACGACGCGACACTGGCGAGCGAGTATCCCGACGGTTTGGTGCAGATCGCGCATCTCGTCGCGTCGCCGAGGAGCGGTGACATCATTCTGTCAGCCGCGAAGGATTGGGATTATCGAGCGCGCTATGAGCCCATCCCGCATGTCTCGTCGCACGGCGCGCTGCACCGGGAGCATATGATGGTGCCATTGCTTCTGAACCGTGCCCCCGCTCGCTCCCCTCGGCGCACGGTGGATGTGATGCCGAGTGCTCTGACCGCACTCGGCATCACCGCGCCTAAAACCCTCGATGGAGTTTCGTTTTTTTAGATCTGCTTACTGCACCGTAAGCGTTCCGGTCATTCCCGGGTGGATCGTGCAGGTGAATCCGTAGGTTCCGGCCGTGTTGAATTTCCGGGTATGGGTGCCTGAACCAAACGATGGGATGCTACCGGTTCCATCACCTGCTTCCGCAGCGGTCGACCCGGCGGCGTTGTCCCAGGTGACGTTGTGATCGATGCTCAGATCGTTCTTCCAGGCGACCGTGGTTCCAACGGCAACCGTCAGCGAACTCGGGCTCCACTTATTGGACGAGGTAGCGCAGAAAGTGTTGGCCGGACAAACGCCTCCGCCTCCACCGCCGCCGCCACCTCCACCTCCACCTCCACCACCAGCGCCGGTGGCATCACCACCGCCACCACAGGAAGCCGCAATAAATCCAATCGTAAGGACAGCAAACAAACCAGATATTTTCCGCATCCTGCCTCCTCGTCGAGCGAAATTCTGGGGCACGGAGCCGGCAACTCATCGCAGGGCCGACTACGGGCAATCAAATAAGCGGCGCGCAAAAGGCCGCGCCAAGCTTCACCCGGTAACAGTATAAGGAAGACACGCGAGATGCACTGTATCCGAGGTGAACGCCTGTGAGGCGTCCTAATCCCTCATCGCGCAGGTGAAGAGCCGCCAATCCTTTTCTGGAGCGGCCACTGCCGCGATGTAGTTCGGCCGGGGCGAGAATAGCCTGTGCGTGATTGCGGTGTTCGACGCATCCTTTCCGGAAGTATTCCAGATGCCTTTGCCTTCCGCTTTTAGTCGGGCCTCGCGAACAACCCACGATTTCAGAAACGCCGAGTTTCGTTCACCGGCCGGTGTGTCGGCGAGAGTCCGAAGCTCATCTTCCGACATGAATCGCTGCGCGACGTCGAGGAGACGGCGTACTGGCCGCTCATTCTCGACGTCGACCCCGACCGGACGGTCGGGCGAGAATGCAAACAGACCCAGCTCGGCGGAATGCGAGATGTTGAAGTGAATGTCGTCGCGATCGATAAGGACCGGCTTCCCCGAATGTCCGTAGCTGAATTGCAGTCTGTCGGGCGCGCTGCCGGTGAATCCGGAGAGTAGCCTGCGGAGAATTCCTCGCGCCACCACAAAACGCCTGGCCGCGACCGGGTTCAGCGCAGCCGCGCGATTCTTTTCATCCGGGGGAAGCAGGCGCGCCAGCTCGTCGTAGCGGGACTCGGTAACATCGAGTGGCGCTACCCACACCTGCACTTCCTCGGTCATCAGCTCAAGCGAGGTCAATTAGCTGCACCTCCGCTTTGCCCTTGGCGACAGTGAGCCGGGCGACGCTGGGTAGCAGGCTGAAGCGCCGCGCGCCCGCGGATCCGGGGTTTATGAAGAGCCGGTCACCGAGCCGGGTGACTAGCTGCCGATGTGTATGGCCGTAGATGACGACGTCCGCATCGTATTGACCGGCGAGGCGTTCGGGTGTCGGACTTCCGAGCTCGTGGCCATGACTGACGTGGATGCTCACGCCATCGACGTCGATGTCGATACGCTCGGCGAGCATCGGGTCTCCCGGCGCGTCCGTGTTGCCATAGACGGCCCTGGTAGGCGCGATCAGTTCCAGCTCGTCGAGAATCTTCGATCCACCGACGTCACCGGCGTGGAGTATCATCTCCACCCCCTGCAACGCCTCGTACACTCCGGGCCGCATCAACCCGTGTGTATCCGAGATGAGTCCAATAAGATGCGCTGAGGAATCCGGCATAGCTCATTCTATATATTAGGACGGACATGCCGTGGCTACGACTGGCGCTGCGTTTGGCGCTGCGGGCGTTACGCCGCCCGCGCCTTGCACTCGATCTGATCCGAATCACCTGGCGGTTCAGATCCGATTCCTGGTACCGACAGTTCCCATTCCTGCCGTTGCCTGATCCGACGTATCTGCGGTGGCGAATGTACACTGCTTATGGTGACTACGATGCGGTCCCGTCCGTCACGGACGTCGAGCGTTATGCGCGCTGGTCTGGGCGGCCGCTCACCAGAGGACCCGAGTGAGTACTGTCGTGCCAGAAGCAATCAGCATTGAAAGCCTGATCAAAGCGCAGGCTTATGGTCTCGGGTTCGATCTCGTTGGTATCACTTCGCTCGGCCCGGTGGAAACCGCGGCTGAATTTGACGCCTGGATCGCGCGCGGCCACGCCGGAGAGATGGACTATCTCCCTCGTGGTGCGGAGAAGCGCCGTGATACGCGACTGCCGTATCCAAGCGCAACCCACGCGATCGTGGTTGGCCTCGATTACGGCGGTCGTCAGCCAGCCGGTCCAGTCGCGCGTTACGCGCGCGGTGACGATTATCACGACGTGATGATCAGGCGGCTGAAGGACCTCCATCGCTGGCTCGAGCTAGAGCTCGGGCGCTCCATAAGCGGCAAGCCCTACGTCGACACTGGCCCCATTCTGGAGCGAGATTTGGCACGCCGAGCCGGAATCGGCTGGTTCGGGAAGAACACCAATCTGATCAATCCGGGAATCGGGTCGTTCTTTTTTATCGGTGCCCTGCTGGTGGACCTGGATCTCGAGAGCGATTCACCATTCGAGTCGGACCGGTGTGGTTCCTGTACCCGCTGTCTCGATGCTTGTCCAACGGGCGCGTTCGTAGACGAGAGGATTCTGGATGCCAACAAGTGCATCTCGTACCTGACCATCGAAGCCAGGGGAGCGATTCCAGTCGAATTCCGTGAAATGATCGGCGATCATATCTACGGCTGCGACGTGTGTCAGGACGTCTGTCCATGGAATGCGCGGTTCGCTCAGGAGCTTCACGAAGACGCGTTTCGCCCGCGCGAATTCGTTGAGGGTGATGGCCGCAGTCTGGCACGCAGAATTCTCGCTCTGGACGAAGGCTCGTTTCTCAGAGAGTTGAAAGGTTCTCCAATGAAGCGCGCGAAACAACGCGGACTGACGCGGAACGCCGTCGTGGTTCTCGGCAATCTCGGTGACGAGATCGATGCGCAGTTCCTATCGCAGGTTCGGCCTCACTCGGATCCAATCGTCCAGGAGCACATCGACTGGGCGCTCAATTCAATCACCAGCAGAGCGCCCGAGCCGGAAGAAGCCAGAATCAGAATCGATTCGGAAACTGCTTGACTATACCGTCTGAAAGCGCGTCGGCCATTCCGAGGATCTGGGTGAAAATGCTGTCGAAGGTCGACGCGTCGTCGCTCCAGCGTCCCTGCAGGCGGGCGGTTGCCTCCTGAGTCGTCAGCGCCAGATGCTGGTTGAGCATCGCCAGCACGGTAGCCTTGGGCCAGTTCGGATTCGCCCCACTGAGAAAAGTCGCGAGGTCGTTAGCGTTGGCATGCCACCGCCGATCGGCGTCCGTTACCTTGGCGTTGTCTCCCGCTTTGGCCGCGGTCACCAGATCCACAGCGATCAGAATATGCTGCTTCAGCAGATCGGTCAGTTTCGTTCCCGCGGCTGCTCCATAGTAAGGCACGATGGCGTTGCCGATGTCTTCCTGGTTCCTGAGCAGTCGGGCTGAGGCGGTCGAGGCGCTCGCATCGCCCGCCGCGGCGGCGATGATATACAGTCGCGTCCAAACCACGTGATCCGACCAGAGTTTTCGCATCCCGTCCCGTAGCTGCATTGAGGCGGGAGATGGTGAACTCGACACTGCACCACTGGACATCCCGGTAGTGGCACAGGCAACGAACGCCGTAAAGGCGAGGGCGATGACGCCCTTGAAGGAGCGGTTCATGGGAAATGCCTCTTTGTTGATGGGCCTGGCGTGGGCTCTGCGAAGAAAACGCAGTTAAGATTTCGCTTTCTTGCATACTTCGTTCCGACGGGTGGTGGGCGGAACGAATTTCCCAGTGGACTCTAGCGCTCGATGCTGAGCTACGGCTACCTGCGAACCTCGAAGCAGCAGCGAGGTGCTGCGGTGAGATCGCAGCACGTTTCGACGGAGGCACTCAGGTATTCGGCCAGCAGGCCCTCTATGACCCGGCATGCGGCGGAATTCTCCGCGGTGAGCGCCGCCAAAGGGCAACCGGAGGCACGAAGCACGAGCGCGCCGTTTCGCGCCTGAACGTCTACGATGCCGCCGAAGCCTTTCAACAATCTGGCGGCGGCATTTACCTGATCCTTCAGGGTTCCTGCCGGTTTCGCATAACGCGTGGCCAGGGACTTCCCCGTATCGGTAATGAAGTCCACAAGTTGTTTCCTCGAACATTGCTGTTCGGCTACTTCGAGAAACTCAGTGAGGACGGGAAGGTAGAGGGTTGAAAACTGGACCTGCCCTTCGAGGGTGATCGAATAGAGGTTTGACGGCTTGCTGGCACCCGGCCGATTGCCACTGAGAACAACAAAATTCGCCTCCTGCAGCTTTCGGATTTGATTCCGCACGGCGTTGGCCGTGAGTTTCAAACCGGCCGCGAGCTCCTCCACCGTCATCGGTCGATGGCGTAGTTGGGACAATACTTTGCGAGCTGGTTCGCTCAAGCGAATTGGTGGTTTCATCTCGCCATGCGTTGATCTTTAGCTGACGCGCCTCGTGTCCGGCACGAGGTCCTGGACCGCCGCGCGCAAATACTGCGCGGCGTCGTTCTGGTGCGTTGGATCCCATTCCTCGGCCAGCTCCGCAAGATGCGCGCGACGCGCGGACACCAGCCGATCGAGCACCTCACACCCGGAACGCGTAAGCTCGGAGTCCGTCTGCGCATTCGCACGCGGCACCGTCATCAGGCCCCGGCGACGGAGCTCCTCCAGCGCAGCCTGGGCGCGCTCGACCGGAATGCCGCGACTTCGCGCCAGCTCGAACGGCGATCTGTTCGGCTCGCGCTCGACTTGCACGAGCAGCCACGCCGCCAATGCGCTCAGCGTCTCTCCGGCGCGGCTGACTATTCGCTCGATATGCGCTCGCTGCACGTCGCGATCGGCAAGCGACGACAGCGTGGCGTAGAGGTGTGCGGCGACAGCATCCTCGTCGGAAGGCCGCGCAAATGCTTCCCCCGCTTCATTCCCTGCGTCGCGCGCAGACGCGGCGACTGTAGCGCGGAGTGGTCGCTGTGGCATTAGCCATGTCAGAACGAAACCAGCCGCACACACTATCGCAGCGAAGGAGAACATCGTCGCCAGCGCGGCGGTGAAGGCTTGCTCGTACGAGGCCCGCAGCGCGGGCGGAAGTTGCTGCAACGCCTGGACACTCATCCCCCGCGCGCCCGGCGAAGAAGCGCCCGCGGGAAGCAATCGCGCGAGATTCGAGCTCAGTCTGGTTGAGAAAACGGCTCCCAGTATCGCTGTTCCAAGAGAGCCGCCGATTAAGCGAAAGAGTGTCGCGCCAGATGTCGCCACGCCAAGATCGGCGTAGTCCACCGCATTCTGCACCGCGATCACCAGGACCTGCATCACCATGCCGAGCCCGACACCGAGGATGAGCATCAGCAGCGAAGCGATGGCCTCACTGGTCTGAGGCGTGATCCGCGACAATAGGAACAGACCTGAGGTCATCACGGCGGTGCCGATGATCGGAAAAATCTTGTAGTGGCCGGTGCGGCTGATCAGTTGGCCGGAGCCAATCGATGTGACGAGCATGCCGCCCATCATCGGGATCATCTCCATCCCCGAGCCGGTTGGACTGACCGCCTTCACCACTTGCAGGAAGAGCGGGAAGTAAGTCACCGAGCCGAACAGAGCGAAGCCAACGATCAAGCCGACCATCGAGGTGATCACGAAAGTCTGCTGGCGAAATAAGCGCAGAGGAAGAACAGGCTCAGTAGCGCTACGCTCTACGAAGACGAAAGTCACCAGTGCAACGGCAGAGACCGTGATCAGTCCCAGCATCATTGGCGACGACCACGGGTAAGCGGTTCCCCCGAGGTCTGCAACCAACGTGATGCAGCTAAGCATGACCGCGAGGAGCGCGGCACCCGCGTAATCAATGGAGCGGACGGCGCGGTGAGGAAGTGAGGGAAGCGTCGCGGCCAGCACGACTAATGCGCCGATCCCAACCGGCAGATTGATGTAAAAAATCCAGCGCCACGACAGGTGCGTCGTGAAGTATCCACCTAGCAGCGGGCCGGCGATGCTCGAGAGACCGAACACCGCGCCGAATATTCCCTGGTACCGCCCGCGATCCCGTGGCGGGATGATGTCGCCGACCACAGCCTGGGTCGTGACTACGAGACCTCCGCCGCCCAGTCCCTGAATTGCGCGAAAGAGAATCAGCTGCGTCATGTTCTGACTCAGTCCGCACAACGCCGAGCCGACGAGAAACAGGACGATCGCCGATTGCAGCACGACCTTGCGGCCGTAGAGGTCTCCCAGTTTTCCGTAGATCGGCGTGACGATCGTCTGGGCGAGGAGATATCCGGTGACAACCCACGCCAGGTGCTCGAGGCCGCCCAGCTCGCTAACGATCGTGGGCAGCGCAGTGGAGACGATCGTCGAGTCGAGCGCCGCCAGGAGCATCGCCAACACCAGTCCGCTGAAGGCGATCAGAATCTGGCGGTGACCCAGTGCGGCAGGGACGTCGGTTGTGGCGACCGGAGGCGGCGCAAAACCGGATTCAGTCATCTATCTGCATCGGTCTGCATCGGTCTCGAATGTTGGTGGCTGGGCACCAAACGCAGCCGGTCCCTGATGCAGACTCAGCCTCCGAGCTGACTGGAGGTTTAGTCCGGCGTCTCGGTGCCCAGGATCTTGAGCGCGACACACGCCGCGCCAAAACCGTTATCGATGTTCACAACAGCGACGCCGGGACTGCAGCTTGCCAGCATCGTATTGAGCGCAACGAGACCACCTTGGGCAACGCCCGTGCCGACAGATGTCGGAACCCCGATTACCGGAGCTCGTAAAAGCCCTGCCACCACCGCCGGCAATGCTCCGTCCATGCCGGCAACGACAATGCAGACGCGCGCAACGGCCAGCTCGGGGAGCACGGACTGAAGCCGATGGATGCCGGCGACACCAACGTCGAAATGGGTTTCGGTTGGCACTCCCATGGCCTCGAGAGTGGTTGCCGCCTCCAGCGCGACAGGAATATCGGCAGTGCCAGCCGTGATCACCGGAACTGGCGGAATGTTTCGCATGGCGCGCGGGTTACGCACTGCCATGCGCGGTTCAGCATGGATCGTCGCAACGTCGCGCAGCACGTTCATTTGCTCTTCACTGAGCCGCGAGGCGATTCGCAGTTCGTCCGTGTTTTCAAAGAGGTCGCGGAGATGCGCGGCAGTTTTCCCCGGGCCGAAGACGACTTCCGGGACGCCAGTCCGTGATTCGCGATCTTTGTCCCACCGGATGTGCTTCACGATGTCACCAGCGGGAGTGAGATACTGCCGCTTTGCAGCCCGCCGAGATCGAGCGCTACGAATCTGAAACCGGCCTTTCGACAGGCGCGCCTCAGATCGCCGCGCAATGGATCGCTGGTCAGCCGTTCGAACATCTCCGGTTCGACTTCGATCCGAACCACTGCATCGTGCCAGCGAGCCCGGGCGGGCCAGACGTCGTGATCCCGCAAGAACGCTTCGACGGTTTCGATCTGCCGCAGCTTTTCGGGATCGACCTCGGTGCCGACCGGGACCCTGCTCGCGAGGCACGGCGCCGCCGGCTTCTCGGCGTTCGACAAGTTCCAGCGACGGGCCAGCGCGCGCACGTCGTCCTTACCAAAGCCGGCGTCGACAAGCGGGGCGACGACGCCACGCTCCATCGCTGCCTGCAGTCCGGGCCGGTGCTCGCCCAGATCGCCAGTATGTGTGCCGACAAAGATCACTTCGTCCGAGGCGCGCGTCGCCGCCAGGGCGAGCACCGTGTCGTACAACGCGCTCTTGCAGTAGTAGCAGCGGTCACCGGCATTCGCGCGGTACCCTTCAAGTTCCATCTCGTTGGTTTTCACTTCTTCCACGCGAGCGCCAATCTCGATGGCGATGCGGTGCGCGTCGGCGCGTTCGGCGGCGGCAAGCGAAGGACTGACGCCGAGCAGCGCGATCGTTTCCACTCCTGCTTTCACCGAGGCCGCGAGCACCACCGTGGAATCCACGCCACCGGAATAGCACACATAGGCAACGCGATCACCGGCCGCCTCGCGCACCGCGTCGATCAGTCGACTTTCCAGCTCCACTTATCTGCCCCGCGCGTCTGATGTCTTGACGCCGTTTTCGCTGAGGGCGCTCATTACCCCCGACCTTATCTCGGCTAGTGGGCGCGCGGTCTCCTCCGAGACTCGTCTCAGGTCATCGAACTCCGGCTTCGCTCGCTGGGTCCCATCCGGAAGCGTGGCGACCTTGACCCGAATGTCCCGCCCATCGAATCGCACCAATCGCGATTCGCGGACGAGTGCATTGCGCACCACGTCGAATGTCTTGACGCCGATCGTCGTGAACTGGAGGAAGATTTTTTCCTCGAGCCGTCCGAGATCGGACGTCTGGACAAGCGCTTCGACCCGCGTGCCGAGGCGGCCCTTTTTCATGGTTGTGTGAAGCAGAACGACGTCGAGGGCTCCTTCAGCGCGCAGCACATCGGCTGCGCCGGCAAGCTCTTCCGGCGACATGTCGTCGATGTCCGCGCTCAACACGTGGAGATGCTCGGTGTGGACGTGCTCGTGGTGATGGTGGTGATGATCGTGCTGTTCGGCGTTGGCCTCGCCGACGATTATCCGCAGCGCATTCAATTGACCGTGAATGTCGCGCGTGCCGGCGCCATACCCACTGCTCCGGGGAATGTATTCGTTGGGCGGAGCGCCCTGAGAAAGCACTCGCAGCAGCGCCGCACCGGTCGGCGTCGTCAGCTCACCTGATCCCGGCGGTCCGTGCCTGACATTGAACCCTTCGAGCAGTCTGATGGTAGCAGGAGCCGGAACGGGTAGAATGCCGTGCGCCGTTTTCACGGTCCCATCACCCAGAGCGACTTTGGTGTTATAGACGCGCTCGAGGCCGAGCAGCTCGACGCCCCAAATCGATCCGATGACGTCGAGGATGGCATCCACGGCACCCACTTCGTGGAGGTGCAGATCGTCGGGCGCCACGCCGTGGATCGCGCTCTCGATCGCCGCAATCGCTTCGAAGGCGGCATGGGCCGAGCGCGCGACTTTGTCGGGAATCTTGATCGCATCGATGAGTCGATGGATTTCGGACACCGCGCGTCCATGCGGCTGCGGCGGAATGTCGAAATCGACTTTGACACACCGCACCGCCGATCGCTGCACGTCGGCAATTCGGACTCCGACGCCCTCGAGACCCAGTGTCGCCGGCAGGCGCTCGAGCCACGCTTTATCGAGGCCGTTATCGACGAGCGCTCCGATGAACATGTCGCCAGCGATACCGCTAGCCGGATCAAGAATGGCGATCTTCATGGTTCGACCTGCGGGAAAAGCTCGGAGGCGCGGCGTAGCTTCATGGAGTTAATTTAATCCCGCATTCATTCGGAATTTCGTAACGGGAGTGGGGGGAATCGAAATTGCACCCCGCGCTCCGCATGCAGAAGCAAAAGTACGACGTAGTGGTCGTTGGAGGCGGCCCTGCCGGGCTTTCCGCCGCGCTATGGTTGGCGAGGTACCTTCACGACGTCGTGGTTATCGACTCCGGCGATCCGCGCAACTGGGAGACCCGCGGCGTTAATGGCTTCCTCGGACATCAGGGAATTCGCTCACCGGAGCTGCGAAAAATTGGCCGCGAAGAAGGCGCCGCCTATGGCGTGCAGTTCATCGGCGGCGTCGTCGAGACCGCGGAGAACGAGACCGGGCAGCCGTTCGCGGTGAAATTGCGCGACGGCTCCACGATCGAAGCGAAGCGGATTCTACTCGCCATCGGCATCAAGGATGTGTGGCCGGCTATACCCGGTCTTGGCGACTGTTACGGCGAGACTGTGCACGTGTGCCCCGATTGCGATGGCTACGAAACGCGCGATAAGAAGACAGTCGTCATCGGTACCGGCCGGAAGGCGGTTGGGATGGCATTCGCGCTCGCAACCTGGACGCAACAGATCGTCATCTGTACCAACGGCCTGGCGCCGGACATGGACCAGGCGCTTCTCGATCGATTGAAGTCTCTCAACATTCCTGTCCTCGACCAGCCAATTACCTGCGTGCTGTCAAAGAACAAGGAAATCCGGGGACTCGAGCTTGGCGGCGGAATGTCCCTCGATTGCGAACGCCTCTATTTCGCCATCGGCCAGTATCCCGCCGACGATCTGGGCGCTCAGCTGGGGTGCAAGCGTGATCAGATGGGCAGATTGGAGATCGACGATCGCAATCACACGTCGGTGAAAAATGTGTACGCTGCCGGTGACATCGCGCCGGGCCCGCAGATGGCGATCGTGGCCGCGGCGAGCGGTGCCGTCGCGGCGATTGCGATCCATGCTTCCCTCGTACCGGACTCGAGAAAGCTTCCGGAGCTGCCTACCAGCTGAGCGCGAGCGTCTGGAGTTTGTGCTTTCTCATAACGAGCAGCACGATGTTGTGATCCGATTCATCCGCGCTTTTGATGGCCTGAACGAGATCGATCGGCGTGATGACCTTGTTGCCGTTCGCCTTCACGATGATGTCGCCACCACGGAGTCCCGCACTTCGCGCCGCGGATCCTTCGAGAACGTTCGTCACGAACACGCCCTCCGGCTTCACATCCAGGAGGTCGCAGAGATCGCTGTTCAGTGCTGTGAATTCTGCGCCCGCAAATGGATACACGGCACTACCGTAACCGAGCGCTGGCGCCAGGACGGTCAATGCCCCGGGGTCCGGCATCTTCTGTCGAATGCCCATGACGCCGTTCATGCGCGGCATCGGTGGGGAGGGAACCCGGCCGCCCATCGACCCGCTCTGAGCCTCCCAATCTGGTGATGTCACCACCATGGTCATCTTCTGATCCCAGTTCTCCGGCCGTCTGCCAAGCGTGCCCTTGATTACCCGGGTGGCATCGTTGCGACGGATCTTGAGAACGAAAGGAGCGCCAACTTTGAGCCACTTGGCTAACTCGACGGCCCCCCCACGCATATCGTGGGCGTTGAATGTCATCAGCACGTCTCCGGGCCGCACTCCGGCTTTCGCCGCGGGGGATCCCGAATCGACAGCCGTCACCATCGGATATGAGTCGAAGAATGCGTTTCCGCGATTGTCGACTGTCATCTGGTCGTTGATTCTGACGCCGAACCACCCGGTAGGCTGTTGCCTCATGACGATGGTGCGAGCTTCCTGGGCGCCGGCGCGGGATGGCAAAGCGCAACACGCCGCTATGCCCAGGGTCGCCAACCCCAATCCCGCTTTCAATTCGAACAATTCCCTTGCTTTGAGGGCCACTTAGAAACCCCTCATCCCTACGGCAGCCATTTGCCGAGTGGCAACCTGGGCGCCCATCGTGGCGAGATAGTACTGATTGATGACCGGATCATGCGGCGCGGTCCGCAGCGCGCTTTCGGTGGCGTTCGCGATCTTATCAAATGCCGCGGCCCGCGCGGCGTAGATCGCTACGCTGTCGCCGCTCTTCGTGAGGACGTTGTTAGCGGCTATGTACTGAGAGGCGCGCTGGTAGTCCCGCAACGCGCGATCGAGGGTCTGGGCCGCGTCGTCCACGGAGGCGAAGCTCGCGTCAGTATTACTGGAGACCGGCGCTACGGTGGCAGCAGCTGATGTCGGCGCTGGATTGACTGCCGGGACATTGCTTGCAACACTCTCTGTCGCGCTCGGCAGGCCAATAGTGGTGTGGCCAATCGCAATTCCGCCGACAAGGATCAGTATCGCTGCCGCCGCCTGGAGCCAGGGCTGACTCGAGGTGCGCCCTCCGGCTGAATCGATTTCGCGAATGAGGCCTTCTTCCCTCGCCCTCGCGGCAATCGTCCGCCAGTCGTTCAACGGTTCCTGTTCACGCCAGCGTTCCGCGGCGATGATCTGGTCGAATTGCTCTTCAGACAGATGCGACATGTCCTTTCCTCTTTCCTGCGGTTGGTGAATCATCCTGTAAATGCGCCAGCAGCGTGCGGAGCTTGGCGCGTGCCTTGAACAGTTGCGATTTCGACCCGCCCGGAGTTATCCCGAGCTCTTCGCCGATCTCGCCATGCGTATACCCTTCTATGTCGTGCAGGACGAAAACGGCTCTGGCTCCGGGCGACAGCTTGTTCATCGCCTGCTCGATCGACTCGGCCATGAAGGTGCGATCGGCTTCGATCTCCGTTATCGCGGAGTCGTCCTCAATGTCTATTTCCAGTTTCGCGATTCGCCTTATCTTGCGTAACGCGTTCAATGTGCGGTTCACCGCGATCCGGTGAGCCCACGTTCCGAACTGTGAATCACCTCTGTAGCTGGGAAGTGCCCTGAAGATCTGCATCCAGACCTCCTGCGAGATATCTGCGGCCAACTCTGGATCTCCACATAACCTGCGAACAACCGCGTCGATATGAGGCGCGTGCTGCGACCAAAGCCGCTGCATCGCCCTCTCATCGCCAGATATTGCACGCTTGAGGTCGAGCTGATCGAATGGCATCTCGGACGTCTGATTAGTCACACCACAGGTAGCTGAAGTTTCCCTCGAAAAAAACCGGTGACCTTCCCTCACGGGAATCGTTTGCAACCGTACGTCCTATCCTTCCGTGGAGTTGCATTCCGGCAGTCGGGAACCTAAGCTCTTGCGGCCAGTATAAATGAAAGTAGTCCAAG
>Ga0136846_1221450_pt1 | contig 23581 bp, 28 predicted proteins | sample HopSoiMetagenom2_FD_96841 | JGI IMG/M metagenome (GOLD analysis project Ga0136846, IMG submission 96841) | Grasslands soil microbial communities from Hopland, California, USA - 2 Assembly 2016 (version 4) | ecosystem: Environmental > Terrestrial > Soil > Grasslands | place: USA: Hopland... | reverse complement strand
TCTCGATGACGAGCGGCAACGGGCCGGGTGCCCGTTTAGCATCAGGTGGGTAACCAGCCCCGCCACGACGCGACAGCCCCTTGCGAGTGGCCGGGCAGCGACAGAAAACCTCAAACAAAAGGTATCCATGCGCCCCTATCACGTGGCGATCGTCGGTTCAGGCCCCTCGGGTTACTTTGCCGCGGCCTCGCTTCTGAAGTTCGCCGACGCCACCGATGACGCTGACGTCCGCGTCGACATGCTGGAGATGCTGCCCACCCCGTGGGGGCTGGTGCGCTCGGGCGTTGCCCCGGATCATCCGAAGATCAAGTCGATCAGCGCCCAGTTCGAGAAGACCGCAATGGATCCGCGATTCCGGTTCTTCGGCAACATCGTGATCGGCGACCACCTGCAGGCCGCCGAGCTGGCCGAGCGTTATGACGCGGTGATCTACGCCGTCGGCGCGCAGTCCGACCGGTCGCTCGGCATACCCGGCGAGGACCTGCCCGGCAGCGTCGCGGCCGTCGACTTCGTCGGCTGGTACAACGCGCATCCGCACTTCGAGGAAATGGCACCCGACATTTCGAGCGGTCGCGCTGTTGTCGTGGGCAACGGCAACGTCGCGCTGGACGTGGCGCGCATCCTGGTCACCGATCCCGACGTGCTCGCCACCACCGACATCGCCGACCACGCGTTGCAGTCGCTGCACGACCGCGGGGTCGAAGAGGTGCTGATCGTCGGCAGGCGCGGACCTCTGCAGGCTCCGTTCACCACGCTGGAGCTACGCGAACTCGGCCAACTCGAGGGACTCGGCGATGTCGACGTGATCGTCGACCCGGCCGACTTCGCCGACATCTCCGACGAGGACGCCGAGGCCGCGGGCAAGACCGTCAAGAACAACATCAAGGTGCTGCGCGGTTACGCCGAACGCGAGCCCCGCGGCGCCAAGCGTCGCATCGTGTTCCGCTTCCGCACGTCACCGGTCGAGATCAAGGGCGAGGGTCGCGTCGAATCAATCGTGTTGGGCCGCAATCAATTGGTTGAGGAAAACGGCCGCATCGTCGCCAAGGACACTGGCGAGCGCGAAGAGGTGCCCGTCCAACTCGTCGTGCGCGCGGTCGGCTACCGCGGCGTACCGACGCCGGGCCTGCCGTTCGACGATCGCAGCGGCACGATTCCGCATACCAACGGCAGGATCGAGGGCCGTCGCAACGAGTACGTCGTCGGCTGGATCAAGCGTGGGCCCACGGGGGTGATCGGCAGCAATAAGAAGGACTCGCAGGAAACCGTCAACACGCTGATCTCTGACCTTTCGGGCGTGCACCTGGCGGATGTCGATGCGGACTATTCCGAGCAGCTCGTGGAGTGGCTGCTGGAGCGGCAGCCGAAGCTGATCACCGACGACCACTGGAAGCTGATCGACGAGCACGAACGCTCAGCCGGTGAGCCCCACGGCCGTCCGCGGGTCAAGGTGACCAGCGTCGCCGAGCTGCTGCGCATCGCCCACGGCTGAGCTACGGCGTCGCCTGTGGCGGCGCGAATGTCCATCTGTCTGGGTTGTTCGGTGCGTACATCACCGGGAACAGCGTGCCCATGGTCGGCCAGTCCCCGACGTCGACGGCGAGCTGCTGATACACGATGTGTTCGTTGACGGTGGGACCGTTGATCACACCGGTGATCGTGACGAGCTGTTCCCCGGTGGCGTCTGGCTTCGGGCTGACCCCGGTGACCAGCAGGTTGCCCTGAACCCAGTTCGCGCCGGCGCCGCGACGCCGCATGATCCGGGGCCCGGCAATCGCGACCAAGACCCCGATGAGCACGATGACCATCGCGAACTCCCACACACCGACATGGTAGGACTGCTCCCATGACGCCCCGAAGACGAGCGCGAGTGAGGATCGCAGCGAGGGACGAGCGAGGACCGGAGCGAGCGGGAGTCGAGGCATGAACACGGTCCGAGACGATGTGGCACTTGCACTGCGGCTGGCCGACCAAGCCGACACGCTGACGATGGAACGCTTCGGCGCGCTGGACCTACACGTCGATACCAAGCCGGACCTGACGCCGGTCACTGACGCGGACCGCTCGGTGGAAGGTGCGTTGCGCGACGCCCTGTCACAGCAGCGGCCCGATGATCCAGTGCTCGGTGAGGAGTTCGGCGGGACAACGACGTTCTCAGGCAGGCAATGGGTGATCGACCCGATCGACGGAACCAAGAACTTCGTTCGTCGCGTGCCGGTGTGGGCGACCTTGATCGCACTGCTGCACGACGGGATTCCGGTCGCCGGAGTCGTGAGTGCGCCTGCGCTGCAACGCCGTTGGTGGGCCGGCGCGGGCGAGGGCGCCTTCGCATCCTTCGCCGGCGGTCCACCACGTCGGGTCTCCGTGTCATCGGTGGCCGACCTCGAGTCGGCGAGCCTGTCCTTCTCCAGTCTTTCGGGATGGGCCAAGCTGGGCCTGCGCGACCGCTTCATCGAACTCACCGACGCGGTCTGGCGGGTACGCGCCTACGGCGACTTCCTGTCCTACTGCCTGCTCGCCGAAGGCGCCGTCGACATCGCCGCCGAGCCCGAGGTGTCCCCGTGGGACCTCGCCGCGCTCGACATCGTGGTGCGGGAGGCGGGCGGGGAATTCACCAATCTGGCCGGCACCCCAGGGCCGCACGGCGGCAGCGCCGTCGCGACCAACGGCCTACTGCACGAAGCGATTCTGAACAGGCTCAACGGCGGGTAGCCTGGCGGTCTGGGCTGCTCTAGGAACGTCATGACCCTCGACTCGTTTACCGTCCCCACCCGGCACTGGCACCGGCTCGATGACGACCGGATCCAATGCGACGTGTGCCCGCGGGCATGCAAGCTGCGCGAGGGCCAGCGCGGCCTGTGCTTCGTCCGAGCACGGCTCGACGACCAGATCGTGCTCACCAGCTACGGCCGCTCGAGTGGATTCTGCGTCGACCCGGTGGAGAAGAAACCGCTGAACCACTTCTTGCCCGGTTCAGCGGTGCTGTCGTTCGGCACGGCCGGCTGCAACCTCGCGTGCAAGTTCTGCCAGAACTGGGATATCTCCAAGTCGAGGGAGACTGACACGCTCGCCGACAGCGCTACGCCCGGCGACCTTGCCCGGGTCGCCGACGAAATGGGTTGTCGCAGCGTGGCTTTCACTTATAACGATCCGACGATCTTCTGGGAGTACGCGGCGGACGTCGCGGATGCTTGCCATGACCGAGGGATCAAAGCCATCTCGGTGACCGCGGGCTACATGTGTCCGAGCCCGCGTGCCGAGTTCTATCGGCACATCGATGCGGCCAACGTCGACCTGAAGGCGTTCACCGAGGAGTTCTATCACCGGGTCTGCGTCGGGCATCTGGCCGACGTGCTCGACACCCTCATGTACCTGCGGAACGAGACCGACGTGTGGGTGGAGATCACCACATTGCTCATTCCGGGGCAGAACGACAGCGATGCCGAGATCGCTGCCGAGTGCGCCTGGATCCGCGACAACCTCGGCGCCGACGTGCCATTGCATTTCACGGCGTTTCACCCCGACTACAAGATGTTGGACATCCCGCCGACGCCGCCCGAGACACTGTCGCGGGCTCGCCGGATCGGGCTGGCCGAAGGATTGCAGTTCGTCTATACCGGCAATGTTCACGACCGCGACGGTGACTCCACGCGCTGTCCCGGCTGCGGCGAGGCCGTGGTGGTTCGCGACTGGTATGCAATGCGGCATTACGGCCTAACCGACTCTGGCCGCTGCCAGCGATGCGGCACGCAGTTGCCCGGCGTCTTCGACGGGCCCGTCGGAACCTGGGGTGCACGGCGACTGCCGGTCCTGATCAACTGACGCGGATGTGAATTGCATAACAACTTACTCAAGAGTCAGTTCGGATACCTTACTCTGGAGTCAGTTGCGTATTCGCGCACTTCCACGACCAAGCAAGGCAGCTGAATATGACCAACACCCTGCCGTCCAAGAAGCGCTCCGGTCGCGAGAGCGCCGTCGGCCTGCAGAAGCACAAAAGGACAGCGACCGATATCGGGTTGGCGCTGATCACGCCGATCGTCGGGCAGGAATTCCTGGACAGATACAACCTGCGCGACCCGCTCAACCGCGGCCTCAAGTACGGCGTGAAGCAGGTCTTCTCCGCAGCGGGCGCGGCTTCTCGTCAGTTCAAGCGGGTAGCCGGCGCCCCGGGTGGCCCGACCCGGCTGAAAAGGAGCGGCGCCGACTACTTTGACCTCACGCCCGACGACGAACAGAAGATGATCGTCGAGACCGTCAGCGAATTCGCCGAAGAGGTGATGCGTCCCGTCGCCCGGGAGGCCGACGAAGCGACGACATACCCGCAAGACCTCGTCACCAAGGCCGCCGAGCTGGGGATCACCGCGATCAATGTGCCCGAGGACTTCGAGGGCATCGCCGCACACCGGGCCGCGGTGACCAACGTGCTCGTCGCCGAGGCGCTGGCCTATGGCGACATGGGACTCGCGCTGCCAGTCCTGGCCCCCGCCGGCGTCGCATCGGCGCTGACCCACTGGGGCAGTGCCGACCAGCAGGCGACGTACCTGAGGGAGTTCGCCGGCGAGAACGTCCCGCAGGCCTGCGTTGCGATCGCCGAACCACAGCCACTCTTTGATCCGACCGCGTTGAAGACCACTGCGGTACGCACGCCCAGCGGCTACCGCCTCGAGGGTGTCAAGTCATTGGTCCCCGCGGCTGCGAACGCTGAATTGTTCATCGTGGCGGCACAACTCAACGGCAAGCCCGCGTTGTTCATCGTCGAATCCTCGGCGAAGGGCCTGAGCGTCACGCCCGACCCGAGCATGGGGATTCGTGCGGCGGCGCTTGGCCAGGTTGAACTTGACCGCGTCACTGTGCCGCTTGCTGCGCGCCTCGGCGAGGACGGCGCCAGCGAGCACGACTACTCGGAGGCCGTCGCGCTGTCACGGCTCGGCTGGGCGGCACTGGCAGTCGGTACGGCACACGCGGTGCTCGACTACGTGGTGCCCTATGTCAAGGAGCGCCATGCGTTCGGCGAGCCGATCGCCCACCGCCAGGCAGTGGCGTTCATGTGCGCCAACATCGCGATCGAATTCGACGGCCTGCGGCTGATCACGTGGCGCGGGGCTTCTCGCGCCGACCAGGGCCTGCCGTTCACCCGCGAGGCCGCCCTGGCCAAGCGGCTGGGAACCGACAAAGGCATGCAGATCGGCCTCGACGGCGTTCAGCTGCTCGGCGGCCACGGCTACACGAAGGAACACCCGGTCGAACGCTGGTACCGCGACCTGCGGGCCATTGGCGTTGCCGAGGGTGTCGTCGTCATCTAACGGAAAGTCGAGCCATGGCAATCAATCTGGAACTTCCGCGCAAGCTGCAAGCGGTGGTCGAGAAGGCGCACCAGGGCGCTGCCGAGATGCTGCGCCCGATCTCGCGTAAGTGGGACCTTCGCGAGCACGAGTACCCAGTCGAGCTGGACACGCTGGCGACGCTGTTCGAGGGCATCTCGGACGCAAAGGCTTTCGCGTTCGCCGGCGCCGAAGCGTTCCGGGACGGCGATGAGCCCAGGGACGCCAACCATAACGGCGGCAACATGTCGGCAGTGGTCAATGTGATGGAGATCAGTTGGGGCGATGTCGCATTGATGCTCTCGGTGCCGCGCCAGGGCCTCGGCAACGCCGCCATTTCAGGTGTGGCCACCGACGAACAGCTGGAGCACCTGGGCAAGAACGTCTGGGCAGCGATGGCGATCACCGAGCCGGGCTTCGGCTCCGACTCGGCGGCGGTGTCGACGACCGCCAAGCTGGACGGTGACGAGTACGTGATCAACGGCGAGAAGATCTTTGTCACGGCCGGATCCCGCGCCACCCACATCGTGGTGTGGGCGACGCTCGACAAATCGTTGGGCAGGGCCGCCATCAAATCGTTCATCGTGCCTCGCGAGTATCCAGGTGTGACGGTCGAACGCCTCGAGGACAAGCTCGGCATCAAGGCGTCCGACACCGCGGTGATCCGGTTCGACACTGTGCGGATCCCGAAGGAGAACCTACTCGGCAGCTCGGATATCCACGCGGAGAAGGGCTTTGCCGGGGTCATGGAGACCTTCGACAATACCCGCCCCATCGTCGCGGCGATGGCCGTCGGCATCGCCCGCGCCGCCCTCGAGGAACTGCGCAAAATCCTCACCGACGCGGGTGTGGCGATCTCCTACGACAAGCCCGCGCATGCGCAGAGCGCGCCTGCCGCGGAATTCCTCCGGATGGAAGCCGACTGGGAGGCCGCATACCTGTTGCTGGTGCGCTCGGCGTGGCAGGCGGACAACGACATTCCGAACTCCAAGGAAGCGTCGATGGGCAAGGCCAAGGCTGCTCGGGTGGCCAGCGACATTACCCTCAAAGCGGTCGAAATGGCCGGCACCACAGGCTATTCCGAGCAGACACTGCTCGAGAAGTGGGCACGCGACAGCAAGATCCTGGACATCTTCGAGGGGACTCAGCAGATTCAGCAGCTGGTGGTGGCTCGCCGGCTGCTGGGCCTGACATCCGCCGAACTCAAGTAGTCCAGCGCGCGCTCAGAACCCGCCTTTAACCGCGACTCGTGTGCGGCCGGTGACGCCGCCGCCAACGATGGTGCGCAGCGTGTCGGGCGCTTCGCGGATCGAGATGTCGTGCGTGATGTCGTCGAGGTGACGCGGCATCAGGTCGGTCGCAATCGACTGCCACAGGTCGCGGCGCTTATCGATCCGCAACAACACCGAATCGATGCCGGCCAGGGTGACACCGCGCAGGATGAAGGGCATCACCGTTGTCGGCAGCTCGGCCGACCGGGCCAGCCCCGAAATCGCCGCCACCCCACCGTAATTCAATATGCTAAGCGCATACGCCAGGGTATCGCCGCCGACGCTGTCGACCACCGCGGCATAGGCTGACTTACCAAGCGGCCGGACCTTCTCACCTTCGGCGGGCAGCCGGCCGATCACCTCGTATGCGCCGAGTCGCATCAGGTAGTCGTGCGCCTCGGTCTTACCGGTCGACGCGATCACCTCGTATCCGAGACCGGCCAACAGGTCGACGCTGACACTGCCAACTCCCCCGGTCGCACCGGTGACTAGAACCGGGCCGTCCTGTGGACGCACGCCGTGCGCACGAATTGCGTTGACGCTCATGGCCGCCGTGAACCCGGCGGTGCCGATGGCGGCCGCCTGAGCGGTCGTCAGGGCGTCGAGCTTGACCAGGTAGTCGGCCGGATAGCGCGCGGTGTCGGCATATCCGCCGTGGCGACCCGTCCCGATGTCGTATCCATGGGCGACAACGCGGTCCCCGACAGCGAAGTCGGCGGCTGTGCTGGCCATCACGGTGCCTGTCACGTCGATACCCGGGATGAGCGGATAGGACCGTGCCACACCACCCTTCGGCGTGATGGCAAGGGCGTCTTTGTAGTTGACGCCGGAGTATTCAACGGCGATTGTGACGTCACCCTCGGGCAGGAATGTCTCGTCGACAACCTCGTGTGCGAGTGCGATGGATCCTTCGGCGTCCTGGTGTGCGACCAAGGCATTGACTTCGACCATGCGGCTCAGTATTCACCAAGGAAATCTTTGACGGAGGACTGACGCTAACGGCTAGGAGGAAGCTTCACAGGATTTCTGGGTGGCGTGCGGTGACGGTAGCGATCGGCGCCCGAGTTGTCGGTGCTGGTGGTTAGCGTGGCAAGTATGAAGCAGGTGGTCAAGATGCGCATGCTGCCGACCCAGCAACAAGCCGTGGCACTCCAGGCCACCCTGGGCACATGCAACGAGGCCGCGTCGTGGCTGTCATCGGTGATGCACACCGCACGTATGCATCGCAAGCGTGATGCGCAAAAGCGTTTCTACACCGAGCTTAAGCAGCGGTTTGGGCTGTCAGCGCAACCGGCGATTCGGGTGATCGGCAAGGTCGCAGACGCCTACGCCACCCTGAAAGCCAACATCGAAGCCGGCAACTACGGCCCACCCGGTTCAGAGAAGCGAAAGAACGTACAAGACACACCGATTCGCTTCCGCGCGGATGGCGCGCAGCCGTTTGATGCGCGGTGCTTGTCCTGGCAGATCCCCGACCAAGTGGGCGCCCGGGAGTCCACGGTGTCGATCTGGACCACCGCTGGCCGGTGCAAAGGCGTGCGGATCCTCGCAGCACCGAACGATCTGCTGAAGTTGCGCACCTGCCCGCTCGGAGAGACGGACCTGATCTGCCGCGACGGAAAATGGTTCCTGCACGCGACCATCGAAACGCCCGAAGCCCCACAGGCCGATCCGGTCAACGGGTTCCTCGGCGTCGATATGGGCATCGTCAACATCGCCACCAGCAGCAACGGAGTCCGTGCAGCTGGGGCGCGGATGAACCGTTACCGCAAACGTCAGCAGCGGTTGCGGGCACGCTTGCAGGCCAAGAAGACGTCGTCGGCGCGGCGGCTGTTGAAGAAGCGGCGCCGCAAGGAAACCCGCTTCGCTGCCAACGTCAACCATCGAATTTCTAAACGCATCGTGGCCGAGGCTCAACGCACCGGGTGCGGTATCGCCGTCGAGCAATTGGGCGGGATCCGGGCGCGGGTACGGCTTCGTAAGCCCCAACGGGCCGCGGTGCATTCGTGGGCTTTCGCCCAACTCGGCGGGTTTATTGCCTACAAGGCGAAAGCTAGGGGGCTGGCATTCGTCGAGGTCGACCCCGCCTATACGTCGCAGGCCTGCAGCGCGTGCGGCTGGGTGGACAAACGTAACCGCCGCTCTCAAAGTAGGTTTGAGTGTGGCCGGTGTGGCTTCGTTGGGCACGCCGACCACAATGCAGCGATCAACATCGCCACCCGCGGTGTCGAGCGCAGGGGTGAAGTCATGCACCCACACGCAGCGTCTCCCCTAACAGCCAGTTAGGGCGGCAGCAGCAAGCCTATCGGCAGCTCGATGCGCATGGACCCCAACCACGAGCCCATGACCCCACGCGAAAGTCCCCGACTGGCGTGTCGGGGACCTTCGCGTAGTCGGTCGTCAGCCGAGGTACGAGATCAGGTCCGGCTTCATCTGCTGAAGCTGCGAACCCCAGTACTCCCAGCTGTGGGTGCCGCTGGGCGGGAAGTTGAACACTGCGTTGTGACCGCCCGCAGCGATGTAGTTGTCCTGGAAGGTGATGTTGGTGCGGATCGTCAGGCCCTCGAGGAACTGTGCGGGGATGTTCGCGCCACCCAGTTCATTGGGCGTGCCGTTGCCGCAGTACACCCAGAGCCGGGTGTTGTTGGCCACCAGCGCCGGGATCTGCACCATCGGGTCATTGCGCTTCCATGCCGGGTCCGTCTCGGCGGGACCCCACATCGGATCCGTCTTGTAGCCACCGGCGTCGCCCATCGCCATGTTGATCAATCCCGGCCACATGCCCTCCGAGGGATTGAGGAACGCCGACAACGAACCGGCGTAGATGAACTCGTCGGGATGGTAGATGGCGAACACCATCGCGGAGTTACCCGACATCGACAGACCGACCGCCGCGTTTCCGTTGGTGGACACGCCCTTGTTGGCCGCCAGCCACTGCGGCAGCTCGCCGGTCAGGAAGGTCTCCCACTTGTAGGTCTGGCAGCCGGCTTTGCCGCATGCCGGCTGGTACCAGTCGGTGTAGAAGCTGGACTGGCCGCCCACCGGCATCACGATCGACAGCGGGGTGTCCAGGAACCACTCGAACGCCTGGGTGTTGATGTCCCAGCCGTTGTAGTCGTCCTGGGCACGCAGGCCGTCGAGCAGATACACCGCATGGCCGCCGGTGCCCTTCTGGAACTGAATCTTGATGTCTCGGCCCATCGACGGCGACGGCACCATCAGGTACTCGACCGGTAGGCCCGGCCGGGAGAAGGCGCCCGCGGTGGCGGACTCCCCCGTTAGACCGACCACACCAGGTAGCAGGGCCGCCGCTATGGCTGCCACCGCAAACCGGCGCGCCCAATGGCCACGAATCTTGTCAACGAACCTCATAGAGCAATTCCATCCATCTTCCGGTTACGCCGTAACACAGCTTCCCCCGACGACTACAGACCGCCATTCGGCACCGCAGCACTTGCTTTACTGCGCTGTCGCGCCCGCTCGACTGAGCCCGGTGCGGCGGAAGAGCGGACCGAGAAAATTTCCAGTTGTGCGTGTGCAGTAAAACATGTGACCAGTACGCGAGGACACCCGACTGGCGTTCCCTGTCATTTACCTGTGACAAATACAACATGACGTCGGCGTTAGTTTCGGTGGTGCCGCGGGTCGTAGGCTGCCGCTCATGGGGAGTGCGAGCGCCACGACGAACACCCGGTTGTCGGTCGACGACTGGATCCAGGCCGGCTTCGCGATCCTGGCGGAAGAGGGCATCAAAGCACTGAAGATCGACCGGCTGTGCCGTCGCCTGTCGGTCACCAAGGGCAGCTTCTACTGGCATTTCACCGACATCGCGGGGTATCGCGCCGCGCTGGTCCAAGCGTGGGGCGAGTTGCGGGACGATGATCGCCGCCATTTCGGCGAGCTTGCCGAGCTTCCGCCGCGTGAACGGCTCTCGGAGATGATGTCGTCGCTGGTGAGCGCGCGGCACTGAACGCTGGAACGGGCGATGCGGGAGTGGGCCCGGACCGACGATGCCGCCGCAGCCAGCGTGCGCGCCGCCGATCAGCGGATCAAGCGCGACGTCGACGTGATCTGCGGCCATGTGGTTTTTGACTACGACACCAGCCGCGAACTCGCCGCAGCGCTCACACTGGGCATGAAGGTGCCACGGACCGCAATGGTGTGAGAGGACCCCCATGGCCGTCGAGCTACGTGACCACATCACCTACGCCTTTCAGAAACGGGTGGCCAACCCTCTGATGCGGCGACTTCCCATCCAGACGCTGCTGGAGACGACGGGGCGGAAGTCGGGTGAACCGCGGCGCACGCCCCTGGGCGGCAGGCGCGTCGGCGACCAGTTCTGGTTTGTCTCCGAATTCGGCGACAATTCGCAGTATGTGAAGAACATCAAGGCCAATCCCAACGTCCGCGTGAGACTGCACGGCCGATGGCACAACGGCATCGCCCATCTGGTGCCGGACGACGACCCGCGCGCCCGACTGCGGGAGTTGCCGCAGTTGAACAGCTTCGCCGTGCGCAGCTTCGGCACGAACCTACGCACGATCCGAGTCGATTTCACCGATTGACGCCGGCACTAAAGTAAAACTAATATCACTTTTAGTTTGATCGCTGTTGTCTCTCATCCCGCCCCTCACAGTCGATGGAGCCACCATGGAATCCTTTGTCCACCTGCGAAAAGGGCGTACCCCCAAGCGTCTGCACGCCGACCTGGACGGCCTGAAGGACGACGAACTCGGCCGCGGCGGATTCACCGGCCGCACCGCGAACATGTATCGCCGCCACGACCCGACCGCCTACCGTGCTTCCGGTCCGCTGCGGCCGATCGACGTGTTGTCCACCGAGCTCAAACCCGGCGACGCCACCGACGCGGCTGGCGGGCCGCTGCTGCTGTTCTCAAACCCCGACTGCCGGATCTTTTTCAGCCGGCGCAGCGAGGCGATGCCGTTCTACACCCGTCACGTCGACGGCGATCTGCTGTGCTTCGTACACGCCGGCGCGGGCCTGCTGGAAACCGAGTTCGGCCCATTGCGCTACCGGATGGGCGACTGGGTGTACCTGCCCAAGGCCTGCACCTGGCGTCAGGTGCCCGACACCGAGACCACACTGCTGATGGTGGAAGCCACCGACGAGTTCCGCGTGCCGCCACCGGGACAGCTCGGACGCCACTTCCCGTTCGACCCATCGCAGGCCACCATCCCCGAGCCGGCGCCCATCGACAATGGCGTAGGCCCGCATATCAATGGGCAGTACGAGGTCAGACTGATGCATGACGGTGGCCCGACAACGCTTTACTACCAACACAATCCAATCGATGTCGAGGGCTGGCGCGGCGACAACTTCGCGTTCACCTTCAATATCGCCGATTACAACGTGGTGACCTCCGACAGCGTGCACCTGCCGCCGACAGTGCACCTGTTCATGCAGGCCACCGGCGTCTACGTGATGAACTTTCTGCCCAAACCCGCCGAGAGCGTGCCCGGCACCGAACGCACGCCCTGGTATCACCGCAACGTCGACTACGACGAGATCGCCTTCTTCCACGGCGGATCGCTCTACGGCATCCCAATGCCGCCGGGGCTCATTTCCCATGCGCCGCAAGGTGTTCACCACGGCGCGCCTGAGAAGGCGCGCGAGCGTGCGCGGCGCAAGTTCGGCGAGTACGACAAGGTCGACTGGTCGGTGATCGCCATCGACACGCGCCGCAGGCTCACTCCGTCCGCCGAAGTCCTGGCTAACGATTTGGGGCAACACTGATGACGCAGACGACCGAAGCGCCGGTTCGCTACGAGTACGACCGCATCCCGTATCTGGTTGCATATCAGAACAATTCGGCGGTTCGCGACGTCTACGGCGGCGTAGCCGAGCTGGTCGTGCTGGAGAGTTACCTGCTCAAGCCGAAAACCAAACCGTCGGACACCGTTCTGGTGTTCATGCATCCGATCGGCGGCGGTGCCTACCTTCCGATGATCAACGCGCTCGCCCGCGCGGGCCATCACGTCATCTACTGCAACAGCCGGTTCCGCGGAACGGATTCCGCGTTGTTGATGGAGAAGGTCGTCGAAGACCTCGGCGAGTGCATCAAGGATGCGAAAAACCGGCTCGGCTACGAAAAGGTGGTGCTGGCCGGATGGAGCGGCGGCGGTTCACTCTCAGTCTTCTACCAGCAGCAGGCTCAGCATCCGACGGTCACCGCCAGCCCGTCCGGGGACGGTCCCGACCTGACGAAGCTCGGCCTGATCCCCGCTGACGGCATCATGCTGTTGGCCGCCCACGTCAGCCGCCACGGCACGATGACCGAGTGGCTGGATGCGTCGATCCTCGACGAGGCCGACCCGGCCAAGCGCGATCCCGAGTTGGACCTCTACGACCCGGACAACCCCAACCAGCCGCCGTGCACGGCCGAGTTCCTGGCCCGCTATCGGGCGGCGCAGATCGCCCGCAATCGGCGAATCACCAAGTGGGTCAAGGAGAAACTCGCCGAACTCAAGGCAGCAGGCCGACCCGACGATGAGTTCGGGTTCGTCGTGCACGGCACCATGGCCGATCCCCGCTGGCTTGACACAGGCGTCGATCCCAACGAACGCACTCCGGGAACCTGTTATCTGGGCGATCCTCAGGTGGTGAACAACAGCCCGGTCGGCCTCGCCCGGTTCTGCACGCTGCGCAGCTGGCTGTCCCAGTGGAGCTACGACGACGCCAACGGTGACGCTGTGCAGTGCGGACCCGATATCGCAGTGCCTGCGCTGGTGATCGGCAATCTGGCCGACAACGCCTGCACACCCAGCCACACGCACCGGCTGTTCGAGGCGATCGGGCATCCTGATAAGGAGATGCACGAGATCCCCGGCGCCAATCACTATTACTCCGGGCCCGACCAGCGCGACAAGCTGCGGCAGGCCGTCGGCATCTGCACGGACTGGCTGCATCGGCACGGACTTTCGCTATGACCGTCACCGGACCGCTGGACGGCATCCGCGTGATCGAGGTCGGCACGCTGATCTCGGGACCGTTTGCCGGGCGGCTGCTCGGCGACATGGGCGCCGAGGTCATCAAGATCGAACCGCCCGGGACGCCCGATCCGTTGCGAACATGGGGACAGGCCGAGCTCGACGGTCATCACTTCTTCTGGACGGTGCACGCGCGCAACAAGAAAGCCGTGACGCTGAACCTGCGGGAGGGTGCCGGGCGCGAGCTGTTTCTGGACCTTGTCGAGCGCTCCGACATCATCGTGGAGAACTTCCGGCCCGGCACGCTGGAGAAGTGGAATCTCGGTTACGACATACTGCGGGAACGCAATCGCGGCATCATCTTGGTCCGTGTGTCGGGCTACGGCCAGACAGGGCCCGAGGCGCGCAAGGCCGGCTACGCGTCGGTCGCCGAGGCGGCCAGTGGGCTGCGGCACATGAACGGTTTCCCGGGTGGGCCCCCGCCCCGCCTGGCCCTCTCGCTCGGCGACAGCCTGGCCGGCATGTTCGCCGCCCAGGGTGCGCTTGCTGCGCTGTACCGGCGCACGGTCACCGGCGACGGTCAGGTGGTCGACGCCGCGCTGACCGAATCCTGTTTGGCTGTCCAGGAATCCACGATCCCCGACTACGACGTCGGCGGCGTGGTACGTGGCCCGTCGGGCACCCGCCTGGAAGGCATTGCTCCGTCGAACATCTATCCGACCGCCGATGGCACTTGGGTGGTCATCGCCGCCAATCAGGACACGGTCTTCCGCAGGCTGTGCGCCGCGATGGACCAGCCGGAGCTCGCAACCGACGACCGGTTCGCCAACCACGTTGCGCGGGGCCGTAATCAGGACGAGCTGGACAAGATCATCGCCGCTTGGGCCGCCGAGCGGCAGCCCGCCGACATCATCGCCACGCTGGGCTCGGCCGGGGTGATCAGCGGACCGATCAACACCGTCGCCGAGGTGGTCGAGGACCCGCAGCTGCAGTCGCGCGGGATGATCGCCGATCACTGGGACGAGCGCATCCAGCGCAACGTCAAGGGCCCCGGTGTGGTGCCGGTGCTCTCGGAGACGCCGGGGACGATCCGCAACGCCGGCCCGGCGCGACCGGGTCAGCACAACGACGAGATCTACCGCGGACTACTCGGCCGCACCGACGAAGAGATCGCGGCGCTGCGGGCGGAAGGCGTGCTATGACCGACTTACCCGCACACGTCGACATTCGCGACGTCTCGCTGCGCGACGGGCTGCAGATCGAAGATCCGATTCCGTTGTCCGCCAAGCTCGAACTGCTCGCCGCCGTGGCGGCCACTGGCGTGCGCGAGATGGAGGCGACGGCGTTCGTCTCGCCATCGAAGGTGCCCGCGCTGGCCGACGCCGCCGAGCTCGCCTCGGAACTGCATCAATTTGACGGCATTGAGTTCTCCGCGCTGGTCGCCAGCCCCAACGGCGCCAAGCGCGCGATCGCCGCGGGCCTGGGATCGATCGAGTACGTGGTCTCGGCGGCCGACGGGCACAGCCGCGCCAACGTCGGACGTTCGACGGCTGAGGCCACCGCGCAGATTCCCGAGATCGTCGCCATCGCCCACGACACTGGGGCCTCGGTCGAGGTCATCGTCGCCACCGCGTGGGACTGCCCGTTCGACGGCCCCACACCGGCCAAGCGTGTGATCGACGTCGTGACCGCGGCGTGCGACGCTGGCGTCGACCGGCTGGCGATCGCCGACACCATCGGCACCACGACACCGCGGCGGGTCAGCGATCTGATCGCGCGGATCCGCCCGCTGATCGGCGACATCCCGCTGGGCGCGCACTTTCACAACACCCGTGGGGCCGGGCTCGCCAGCGCGTACGCAGCCGTGACTTCCGGCGTCACGCGACTGGACGCCTCGGCCGGAGGCCTCGGCGGCTGCCCGTTCGCGCCCGGTGCGAGCGGCAACATCGCCACCGAGGATCTTGTCTACCTATTGCGGGACAGCGGAATCCACGTCGACGTCGACCTGCAGGCCGCCATCGCCACGGCGGAAGTGGCGCAGCGCGTCGTCGGCCACGAGCTGCCGAGCTCGTTGCTGCGCGCCGGCGACCGTGTCCTCGGCCGATAGCCCATGCCTGTCGAGACGCTCAGTGCCAAGGGTCGCCAGACCCGGGAAGCCATCGAGCAGGCGGCCCGGAAGCTATTCGCCGAGCGCGGCTTTCACGGCACCACCTTGGCCGACATCACATCGGCGGCGGGCAAGTCGCCCGCGGTGTTCTACCGCTACTTCGCCGACAAGGAGGACCTGCTCGCCGCGCTGGCCGAGTCGTTCCTGCATGACATCGTGGCGCCGTCCTGGGCGAGCCTTCACCTTCCGGATTCGCCGGATGACGACGCGTTCTTCTCCGCCGTCGTCACCGGCTACTGGAATATGTTCAAACAGAACATCGGCATCATGATCGCCGTCGCGCAGCTGGCCGCCACCCAGCCACGATTCGCCGCCGTGCAGAACGAGTTTCGCCGCTTCGGCATCGACATCGTCGCGGCGTCGGTGCGGCGGGCCCAGGAGCAGGGATACGGCGCCGAGCTCGATCCCCAGCACACCGCGGCGGCGATCGCGCTGCTGTTCGAGAACTTCACCACCGTCTTCGTCGGCACGTCCGGGCTGGGACTCGAGATCAGCGACGAGGACGCCATCACCACGCTCTCGAGGATTTGGAAGAAGACGCTGTACGGGTTCTGACACAGAGGAGATCACCGTGGATTTCACCCTCCCAGACCATCTTCCGGGAGTGCTCACCGAAATGGACGCGTTCATCGAGGCCGAGATCAAACCGCTGGAACGCGAGAATATGCAGTATTTCGATCAGCGTCGCGAGAACGCCCGCACGGACTGGGACAACGGTGGCATCCCCAGACGCGAGTGGGAGGACCTACTCGGTGAGATGCGGAAGCGCGCCGACAAAGCGGGCTGGCTGCGTTACGGCTTGCCGTCACAGTTCGGTGGCCGCGACGGCACCAATATCGATATGGCGGTGATTCGGGAACACCTGGCACACAAGGGCCTTGGGCTGCACAACGACCTGCAGGACGAGTCGTCGATCGTCGGCAACTTCCCGCAGGTCATCATGATGGACCGGTTCGGCACCGAGGAACAGAAGGCCCAGTGGACCGAGGCGCTGATCACCGGTGAACGGTCGATGGCGTTCGGCCTGACCGAACCGAATCACGGGTCGGATGCGACCTGGCTGGAGACCCGCGCCGTACAGGACGGCGACGGTTGGGTCATCAACGGCGCCAAGCGGTTCAACACCGGCGTGCACCGGGCCACCCACGACCTGATCTTCGCCCGCACGTCGGGAGAGCCGGGGCAGGCCAGCGGCATCACCGCGTTTCTGGTGCCCACCGACACGCCTGGCTTCACGGTGCCGTACTACTGGTGGACGTTCAACATGCCCACCGACCACGGCGAGGTCGAGCTCAAGGATGTCCGGGTGCCGGGTGAAGCGGTGCTTGGCGCAGTGGACCGCGGCCTCGAGGTCGGCCAAACCTTCCTGCACGAGAACAGGATTCGTCAGGCTGCCAGCAGCCTGGGCGCCGCGCAGTACTGCATCGACCGTGCGGTCGCCTACGCGAACGACCGCACGGTGTTCGGCAAGCCGCTGGCTGTCAATCAGGCGGTGCAGTGGCCGTTGGTGGAACTGCAGACCGAGGCGCAGATGGTGCGGCTGCTGGTGTACTACGCGGCGACCCAACTCGACGGCAACCACCACATGCAGGTCTCCGACAAGGTGTCGATGGCCAACTACCGCGCCAACCGGCTGGTGTGCGAGGCGGCCGACCGGGCCATGCAGGTGTTCGGCGGCGTCGGCTACAGCAGGCACGAGCCTTTCGAGCACATCTATCGTCATCACCGCCGCTACCGCATCACCGAAGGCGCCGAGGAGATCCAGATCCGCCGGGTGGCCCAGCGACTCTTCGGATTCGGACGTAAGTGACCGAACCGCTGAGCGCTGCACTCGCCAAGGTGCTCCAGCCGGTCATCGGAGACGTGAGCATCGAGAACCTGCGGGCGCTCACCGGAGGGGCCAGCCGCACCACATGGGCATTCGATGCGGCCATCGCCGACCAGCGCCGTGCCCTGATCCTGCGCACAGGTCCGCCCGACGACGTCCATGCCGGGATGGAACTGGAGGCCGCGGTCCAGCAGCGCGCAGCCGCCGCGGGCGCGCCCGTCCCGCACATCCTGGCGGCGGACAATTCGCCCGCCGCACTGGGTAATCCGTACCTCATCTGCGACGCCATCGGCGGCGAAACGATCGTCAGGAGGATCCACCGTGCCCTCGACGAGGTCGGGCGCGAACGGCTGCTGCAGCAGTGCGCGCAGGCGCTGGCAGCCATCCATCGCGCAGACCCGGATGCGCTGGGTCTCACCGACGTCGACCAGCTCACCGAGTGGCGGCACCGGCTCGACGACATAGGCGACACCACCGCCACCTTCGAGTGGGCGTTTCGCTGGCTGGACGGGCACCGGCCGGCGCCGTCGCCGCCGCGCCTGGTGCATGGCGATTTCCGGATGGGAAACCTGATCGTCGACGAATCCGGTCTGGCTGCCGTGCTCGACTGGGAACTGGTCCACATCGGCGAGGTGTACGAGGACCTTGCCTGGTTCTGCATCCGGGCCTGGCGCTTCGGCGCGCCCGAGTATCTCGGCGCAGGCGGGCTGGGCAGTGTCGAAAGCTTCCTGTCGGCCTATGAAGCCGCCGCGGGCGAGCCCCTCGACCGCGACACCTTTCGGTGGTGGCTGACACTGGCCACGCTGCGGTGGGGCGTCATCTGCCGCTTCCAGGCCGAGCGGCATCTATCCGGGCACACACCGTCGGTGGAGCTGGCCGCGATCGGGCGTCGCGTCAGCGAAACCGAGTGGGATGTGCTGGATCTGCTGGAGGGAGGCGGCCCGAAGTGAGCTGGCTGTATGGACGGCCGACCGCGGTCGAACTCGTCGCCGCGGTTGCCGACTTCCTCGACAACGACGTGCGCTCCTCAACTGAAGGGCAGGTCAACTTCCATGCCCGCGTCGCAGCCAATGCACTGCGCATCGTCGAGCGGGAGTTGACCGACGACTCAGCCGGTGAGGTCATCAACCGGCTGGCCGAGCTCGGGTTCGCCGACGAAGCGCAACTGGCGGCGGCCATCCGCGCCGGGACACTCGACGACCGCGCGGGCGACGTGCTGCCGATCCTGCGCACACTTGTCTGCCACCGGCTGGCCGTCGCGCACCCCGGTTATGACGACGTCGGGCCTGACAGCTCCTGAAGTACCCGCAGAAAAGTGGCACGATCGCTGGCCGAAAGCGTCCCGAGCCAGCGCTCCTCACCGCGCTGAATCGCGGTCTGCGTGGCCTCCTTCACCCTGCGCCCCTCTTTGGTGATGGCCAGTAACCGCGCCCGCCGGTCCTCGGGGTCTGCCACGCGCTCGATCAACCCGTTCTGCTGGAGCTCGTCGAGGATGGCGATGATGCGTGTCTTATCCGCGCCGATCGCTTCCGCGAGGGCCGCCTGTGTGCGAATCGCCGACCGATCGAGGGCGACAAGCACGCTGTAGCCCCACATCGACAGGCCGTGGGCCTCCAGCACCGGAAGTTCGGCGGCGATCAGGTCGCGAACCAACGGCGCGAGCATGGCGGCGAGGTCGGGCCGCTTGCGCCGTGGGGTCACACGGGGATACTAAACATTGACCGATAGTAAGCTTCTGCATATGATCTACTCATGCTTACTAATCAGGATATCCGATCCTTCCATCGCGCCGCCGTGTTGGCGTCCGTCAACATCGTCAATACCGTCAGGCCGAAAGACCTGCATCGCTCGACGCCCTGCGACGGCTGGGACCTGTCCCAGCTGCTGGCGCACATGACCGTTCAGCACCGCGGATTCGCTGCGGCGGCCCGCGGTGACGGCGCCGATCCCGCCCGCTGGGACACCGCCACCGTGGCCGATGCGGTGGCGAAAGATCCCGCAGGCGCGTATGCGGCGGCCGCGGCCGACGTGCTCGCCGCCTTCGCCGACGACGGCGTGCTCGACGCGTCGTTCGCCCTTCCCGAATTCGGTCCCGGTGCCGTGTTCCCGGGATCGCAGGCGATTGGCTTCCACTTCGTCGACTACGTCGTGCACGGCTGGGACGTGGCGCGAGCCATCGATGCACCGTTCACGCTGCCCGACGAGGTGATCGCCGAGGTCCTGCCGCTGGTCTTCGCCGTTCCCGACGGCGACTTCCGAGCCGCATCCGGTTCCCCGTTCGCCACGGCCATCGCGGCCGGCGACGAAGTCAGCGACCTCGACCGCATCCTGCTCCACCTCGGCCGGTCGCCCGCCTGGCGTCCTTAGACCCGCCGGGCGCGAACCAGCCACGCGGGCTCGTCGACGCGACTGCCCACGGGCAGACCGATCGCATCGGCCTGCCCTTCCTGCACGACACCGCGGTACGTCGTGGTGTCCAGCGCATCGAGCACCCAGTCGTCGCCGAAGGCATCGCGGATGTCTGACTCGCTGACCTGCGGGCCGAACCCGCGGCCGGCGTCGGACAGGGCCAGCACATGCACTATCCCGCCCGGCCTGACCGCGGCATGCAGGCTGCTCACGTACCGCGAGCGGTCGGCGTCGTCGAAGATGTGAAACAGCGCGCTGTCAACGATCGTCTGGTAGCCGGCCTCACCGAGGTTCATCGCGTCAGCCACCTCGAAGCGCGCGTCGACGCCCTTCTCCGCGGCATTTGCGCAGGCCTGTTCAATCGCGTTGGGTGCGAAGTCGATGCCGACCACGTCGTACCCCAAGCGGGTGAGCAGGATCGTGTGTTCGCCGGTCCCGCAACCGACGTCGAGGACCTTGCTGTGAATCCGGCCGGCCCGTTCCAGCTCGACGATTGCGGGCTGCGGCTCGCCGATCACCCACGGCGCCGAGCGGGACCGGTATGCGTCGTCGAAGCGGTCGATGGATGGTGTGGTCTCCATGCAGTGCAGTGTTCTACCTGAACCCGACTTGAGGTCAAGGCCGGGCGATACTCTGACCGCATGTCTGTGACCGACGCCCAGGCCATCGCCGATGTGGCCGACCGCCTGTTCGAGGCGATCGAGCAGAGCGATATCGCGATGGTCGAGCAACTGTGGAACTCCGACGTCGTTGTGTGGAAGGTTGCTGACCGCGACCGCGACATGGAGCGTGCGCTGCGGGTCATCGCCTGGTTCGTCAACACGACCATCGACCGCCGCTATGAGATCCTCGACCGCCAGTATTTCGACGGCGGATTCGTGCAGCAACACATCTTGCATGCCAACGGACGCAACGGCGGATCGATCTCGATGCGGGTCTGCATCGTGATCAAGTTGGGTGCAGACGGGCTGATCAGCCGCATCGACGAGTACTTCGATCCAGCAGAGATGGCCCCATTGCTGGAGTCGGCAGATTCACCGCGGAGGTGACATGGCAAGTGCGCAAGAGCTTCTGAGCAATCCCGCATCCGTCGGCGTCTGGAACGTCGATCCGCAGCGGTCGGCGATCGCGTTCAAGGCCAAGTCGATGTGGGGTCTCGTCGCGGTGAAGGGCCGTTTCACAGAGTTCGGCGGCGACGGCCAAATCACGGATACCCAAACGATTTTCGGCCGCATCGACATCCGGGCCGCATCAGTGGACACCAAGATACGCAAGCGCGACGAGCACCTGCGCTCGGCGGACTTCTTCGAAGTAGAGAAGTTTCCCGAAATCAGCGTGGTGGTCACAGGAGCCGAAGCCATCGACGGCGACACCGTCGACCTGCGGGCACAACTCACCGTCAAAGGCACGAGCGCACCGTTGCCGCTGCGGACCAAAGTCGCGGTGCTCGACCATGGCGCAGTGCGTGTGCGCGCGCAGGTCACCATCGACCGCAACGACTTCGGCGTCGACGGCAACGTGGTCGGGATGGTCACCGACAAGGCGACGATTTCCTGCGACGTCGTGTTCCGCAGAGCGGGCTAGCCGTACGATCGGCCGCATGGCGGATAGTGCACTGCGGATCCTGGTCTACAGCGACAACCCGAGGACTCGCGAGCAGGTGCAGCTGGCGTTGGGCAAGCGAGTGCACCCCGACCTTCCGGAGCTGACCTACGTCGAGGTGGCCACGCCGCCGATGGTGATCAGGCAGATGGACGAAGGTGGGTTCGATCTGGTCATCCTGGACGGGGAGGCCGTTCCTGCCGGCGGCATGGGGATCGCGAAACAGCTCAAGGACGAGATAGCCGATTGCCCGCCCATCGTGGTGCTGACCGGACGCGCCGACGACAAGTGGCTGGCCAACTGGTCACGCGCCGAGGCCGCGGTTCCCCACCCGATCGACCCGATCCGTTTGGGTGACGCCGTGGTATCGCTCCTGCGCACTGCCGTGCAGTAGTCACGGAACCAATCACCCTGCTGCCCTTGCTTTTTCGAGGCACGACAACATCGCTGCAGGCAGCTAATAGCGACTCTAACCAAAATGCGTGGCACCCGTAAAAAAGCTCGCTAGGGTGTGGGTAAGCTCACATCGACAGCCCACGAGGGAGCGCTTGTTCGGCATGAACTTGTACACGCCAATTCTGGTACTCGGCGCGATCGCGGCTGCGTTTGCCGTCGGGTCGGTCGGCATTGCGTTGCTGACCGGTCCGCGCCGGTACAACCGGTCGAAGATGGAAGCCTATGAATGCGGCATCGAGCCGGTGCCGCAGTTGGCCTCTGCACATGCGGCGGGCCAGCGGTTTCCGATCAAGTACTACCTGACCGCGATGTTGTTCATCGTGTTCGACATTGAAATCGTGTTCCTGTACCCGTGGGCGGTGGCGTTCGACAGCCTGGGCATGTTCGCGCTGGTAGAGATGCTTCTATTCATGGTGGTGGTGTTCGTGGCCTACGCCTACGTGTGGCGTCGAGGAGGCCTAAATTGGGACTAGAAGAACGGCTGCCCGGCGGAATCCTGCTGTCCACCGTCGAGAAGGTGGCCGGCTACGTCCGTAAGGGCTCGCTGTGGCCTGCAACGTTCGGCCTGGCCTGCTGCGCCATCGAGATGATGGCCACCGCGGGACCGCGCTTCGACATCGCCCGGTTCGGGATGGAGCGGTTTTCTGCGACGCCGCGTCAGGCCGACCTGATGATCGTCGCGGGACGCGTCAGCCAGAAGATGGCGCCGGTGCTGCGGCAGATCTATGACCAGATGGCCGAACCCAAGTGGGTGCTGGCGATGGGTGTGTGCGCCTCGTCAGGCGGCATGTTCAATAACTACGCGATCGTGCAAGGTGTCGATCACGTGGTGCCGGTCGACATCTACCTGCCCGGCTGCCCACCGCGGCCGGAGATGCTGCTGCACGCAATCATCAAGCTGCACGAGAAGATTCAAGAGATGCCGCTCGGCGTGAACCGCGAAGAAGCGATCCGCGAAGCGGAGCAGGCGGCGCTGTCCATCACGCCGACCATCGAGCTCAAGGGTTTGCTGCGGTGACCGGCTCCCCGAATGCCAACGGCGACCGCGAGGTCATCGGTGTGCGCCGCGGAATGTTCGGCGTCCGCGACACCGGCGACACCTCGGGCTACGGCCGGCTGGTTCGTCCGGTCACGCTGGCAGGCAGCTCACCGCGGCCCTATGGCGGTTATTTTGACGACGTCGTCGACGCCTTGAGCGCAGCCATTGGTCAGGACGCGTTCGACGCATCCATTGAGCGCGTGATCGTCTACCGAGACGAGTTGACGCTGGAAGTGGAGCGCAGTCAGCTGCTGACGGTGGCGCAGGCCCTGCGTGATGATCCGGCCCTGCGCTTCGAGCTGTGCCTGGGTGTGTCGGGCGTGCACTACCCCAACGAGACCGGCCGTGAACTGCACGCCGTCTATCCCCTGATGTCGATCACCCATAACCGCCGGATCCGTGTGGAAGTCGCGGCAGCGGACGCGGATCCGCACATCCCGTCGCTGTTCGGCGTCTACCCGGCGACCGACTGGCACGAACGCGAGACCTACGACTTCTTCGGCATCGTCTTCGACGGCCATCCTGCCCTCACCCGCAT
>Ga0136846_1214597_pt1 | contig 23586 bp, 20 predicted proteins | sample HopSoiMetagenom2_FD_96841 | JGI IMG/M metagenome (GOLD analysis project Ga0136846, IMG submission 96841) | Grasslands soil microbial communities from Hopland, California, USA - 2 Assembly 2016 (version 4) | ecosystem: Environmental > Terrestrial > Soil > Grasslands | place: USA: Hopland... | reverse complement strand
TCGGACAGGCCGCGCAATACCAGCCCGTCGCCGTGGCCCCAGCGCAGCGCTGACGACGGGACGGCCAGCCGCATGGCGGGGAAGCGACGGTGCAGGGCGGTGAGCGCTATCACGCCCTCGAGCCGGGCCAGCCTGGCCCCCAGGCAGTGGTTAATGCCGTGGCCGAAGGCCAGGTGGCTGGTGTCCGCCCGGGCGATATCGAGAACCTCCGGGTGGTCATACCGGGCCGGGTCCCGGTTGGCCGCGGCCAGCGAGATGATCACCTGGGCGAAGGCCGGGATGACGGTCCCGCCGATGACGACGTCCTGGGTGGTGTACCTGAACGTCGAGTGCGGCACCGGTGCGTCCCATCGCAGGATCTCCTCGATCGCGCGCGGCGCCAGGGCCGGGTCGGCGACGAGCGCGTCGCGCTGTTCCGGGTGGGTCAGCAGGGCGACCGTTCCGTTGCCGATCAGGCTGGTCGTGGTGTCGTGCCCGGCGACCACCAGCTGGAAGATCGTCGAGAGCATCTCCTGCCCGGACAGCGCGCCGTCCTGATCGGCCGCCCGTACCAGGTCAGTGACCAGGTCCTCGCCCGGGGCGGCACGCTTGCGATCGAGGAGCTCGGTCAGGTACCGCACGATGTCCGCCGAAGCCGTTACGGCCTCGGCCGGCGGCTCGGGCGCCGATGACGGTGCGAGCAGCGTGGTGAACCAGCTCCCGAGGTGCAGCCGGTCTGGTCCCGGGACGCCGAGCAGCTCGCTGATCACGGTGAACGGCAGCGGGAAGGCGAAGCCCCTGACCAGGTCGACGACGGTGTCGCCGCGCGCCTGCAGGTCGTCGAGCAGCCCGTCGGCGATCGCCTGGACACGTGGCCGAAGGGCGGCGATCCGCGGTCGGCTGAAGGCGGCCGAGGCCAGCCGGCGCAGCCGGGTGTGGTCGGGCGGGTCGACGCTGAGCATGTGCCGGGCGAAGGCGGGTCCGGGCAGGCCCTCGGCGACCACCGCGCCGTCACGGGCGAGTGCGGCGTGCATGTCCTTGGACAGGCCGGCGTGGCTGAGCGCGGCCTTGGCTTCGGCGTGGCGGACGATCAGCCAGGCGCGGTGCCCGTCGGCCAGCGTGACCTGGTGCACCGGGTCGTCCGCCTGGACGCGGGCGAACAGCGGGTACGGGTCGTCTCGGTCGTAGTCGCCCCACGTGTCCAGTGCCGGGTTGCGCATTGCGGTCCCCTAGATCATTCGGAAGCCGGAGCAGAGCAGGTCGATGGTGGCGAGCCGGCCGTCGTCGATCGTGCAGATCGAGGTCTGCGTGCAGGCCCAGCGGGTGCCGCGCTGCGCCAGGTCCAGCCGGTAGTGGATCAGGAGCCGGTCGGCAACCGCCTGACCAGCCGACTCCACCAGGTCGACGGCGTCCATGCCGGCGAACCATCCGCCGAAGCGGGCGACGACGGCATCGCGGCCGTGCTCTTCGACCGGGCCGCCGGGCAGCAGCGCCCGTAGCCGGACGGTATCGGTGACCGCGGCGGCCAGCCGGGCGCTGTCCCGGCCGGCCACGGCCGCGGCGATCGCCGCGGCCAGGGGATGGGTGTTCATGACGCGCTCCTTTCGCGGCGGCCGGCCAGAGCGTCCAGATGGCCGGCGAGGTGCCCGGTCAGCTCGGCGGCGTCGCCCGCCGCCCCGTCGATCAGGCTCGACTTGCGGCGGCGCAGGAACGGCATGCCGATCAGGTACAGGCCCGGGCGGGCCGTCACGCCGCCGTCGTGGACGACCCGGCCCTTCCGGTCCAGTACCGGTACGTCGAGCCAGGACAGATCGGGCCGGTAGCCCATCGCCCAGACGATCGTGCTGATCTCCCCAGACCGCAGATCCAGGCCCAGCGGCGCGGAGCGCACGATAGTCGGCGCGAACCGCTCCCCGGCCGCCCCGGCCCAGGCGTCGATGGTGTTCAGCAGCCGTCCCAGCTTCAGGTCGGCCAGCGCGCACACGTTGGGCAGGGAGCCGGAGAACTGGGCGACCCCGTCGGCGATCCCGGCCAGGCGGCCGGCCAGCCGCACCCCGGCCGAGCTCAGCGCGTTCAGGTCGACCGTCCGGCCCGGCGAGCCCACCAGCTGCATGGACGGCACGTTCCGCGCCCGGGCCAGATCATTGACCTCGTCGTAGCGCTGGTCCAGCACCCCCGAGGCGTCCAGCCACCACAAGATGTCCCGGCCGCGGTAGGTGCGCGGCATGCGGACGTGCTCGCCGACGGCAAGCGTGACCGGGCGCCCCGAGCGGGCCAGCTCGCCGGCGAGCTGAATCCCGCTGGCCGAGGCGCCGACCACCAGCACGCCGCCCTCCGGCAGCTCGCCCGGGTTGCGGTAGCCCGCCGCGGTGACCGAGGTGATGCCGTCAGGCACCAGCCGCGCCAGCGCCGGCACCGCGGGCAGCGCCGCCGCCCCGCAGGCCAGTACCACCGTCGGCGCGCGCCAGCTGCCCTGGTCGGTCTGCACGATATAGCCGCCTGCGGCGGCCCGCACCGAGGTCACCGTCACACCGGTCAGGACCGGCGCTGCCGATGCCGCGGCGTAGTCCGCGAGCATCGCCGTGACCTGCCGGGCGCTGAGGTAGCCGTCCGGGTCGGCGCCGCGGTAGGCGTAGCCGGGCAGCCGGGTCATCCAGTTGGGGGTGAGCAGCCGCAGCGAGTCCCACCGCTGCGTGCGCCACGAGTTCGCCACCTGCCCGCGTTCGAGGACAATGTGGTCGATCGACCGGACGGCCAGGCAGTGGCTCATGGCCAGCCCGCAGTGCCCGGCGCCGACGATCACGGTGGTCGTATCCGGCACGGCGGTGCCTCCTGCTCGCTCGGACCGATCAGGAGACGTCGACGGTGACGCTGGTGGGGTTGGTGAGGATGTCGTAGACGGCGGAGCGCTTCTGCGACTGCGCGACCAGCGCCTTGATCTCCTCAGGAGTGGCGTCGGCGTCGATCTGGTAGCTGACGGCGACGCCGCTGAAGCCGTTGCGGACATCGGGGTCGGCGCCGAGAATCCCGTGCAGGTCCATCTCGGCGGACACGCTGGCCCGTACCGACCGTAGCTGGATCGACCTTTGCTGGGCCACGGCGGCGACGCCCGCGGTCAGGCAGCCGCCGAGGGCCACCAGGACATACTCCACCGGCGTGACCCCGTTGTCCTGGGCGGCGAACTGCAGCGGGTGGTCGATGTCGTAGCTGAACGTCGTGTGATGCTGCTGCTCGCCGCCGAAGCCGTGGAACGTCTCGACGTCCGAACGGCTGTGCGTGCCGTTGACCCAGGACACCGTCGAACGCCACTGGAACTGCGCGATCTCCGGGGTGCCGGCCAGGGCGCCGCGCACACCGAGCAGCGCCTCGACATTGACGCCGTTGTCGACTGGGATTTCTGTTGCGGTCATGTGATGCCTCCTTGATGTGACGCCGGCCTTCGTTCGGCCGGCCTACGTTGATGAAGCCGGACTCGGATCCGCCGGTACTCTGGGTTACGTGCTAGACGAGTTCGGCTATGAGCTGAGCCGCGCGGGCCACGCCGTCGCGTGCTTTTCCGCTCCCGGAACTGCCTACGCGCTGGACGGCTGCGGCATCAGGCCCAGCTGCGTGAGCAGCGAGACCTGGTCGTAGTAGAGGTCCCCGCCGGCGACCCGCCCGGTGGGGTCGAAGTGCCACATCTCGCATAGCGGCAGTGCGAACTCCTTGCCGGTGGCGGGGAACGGTCCGAGCGGCCCATCATGCGTGCCGACCGCGGTGAAGGTGCACACCACGGTCTGGCCAGCGTCGATGTAGCGGGGGCCGGTGATCCTGATGTTGCGGGAGGCTCCGATCCACCCGGCCAGGAAGTCGTCCTTGAACTCCTGGGGCGTCCTGAATGTCCGGCTCTGCGAGTGATCAGTCCAGGTGATGCTATCGGCGTACTGTTTGGTCATAGCCACAAAGTCCCTCTGGTTGAAGGCCTCGTGACCAGCGCGGTAGGTCTCGACGTTTCTGGATTCCATGACTCCTCCTAGACGGCTCTGGGCCGCCGGTGATGAGATCATGGTCGCGGTCGCTGGTTGCGCGAACCGTGCGGTTGCCTTTCCCCGTCCTTTCCGTATCCTTGCCATCACGGCAGGGATAAGGACCGTTGACCCCGAGGTCGTCTGATGGGCCAGTGGACGAAGGCCAGGATCCAGCTGTGCGGTCGCTTCGTCGCCGACATGGATGGCTCCCGCATCGAGGACACGCTGCCCGGCCGGATAGGGCGAGTGCTGTTCGCTTACCTCGTCCTCAACCGTGGCCGTCCATTGCCCCGCGAAAAGCTGCTCATGGCGGGCTGGGGAGAGGACGCCCCGGCGGAGGCGAGAAACGCGCTGAGCGTGCTGCTGTCCAAGCTGCGGCACGGCCTGGGGGCCGAACATCTCCGCGGGCGGACCGAGATCGAGCTGCTCCTGCCGTCGGCGATCTTCGTCGATGCCGAGGCGGCCCTGGAGGGCGCCCATCGGGCGGAGTCCAGCATCGCGGAGGGACGGTGGGCGCAGGCATGGGGTCCGGCCGGGATCGCCTATCACGTCGCCACCAGGCCGTTCCTCGCCGGGCTGGAGGCACCCTGGATCGACGAGTGGCGGCGCCGACTGGAGGAGGCCCGGCTGCGCGGGCTGGAGTGCTTTGCCGCTGCGAGCCTCGGCCTCGGCGGTCCGGCCCTGGCGCAGGCCGAGGAACGCGCCAGGATGCTGACCGAGCTTGCGCCCTACCGCGAGACCGGGCACCGCCTGCTCATGGAAGCGCTCGCGCGGCGCGGCAACGTCGCCGAAGCACTCCGCGCCTACGAGCGGCTACGGGTCCTACTCCGAGAGGAACTCGGGATCGCACCCGGCCCCATCGTGCAAAGCGTCCACCGGCGACTGCTGGGGACTGCCGGCAACTAGAGCTGCTCAGCCTGCGCAAGGATGTCCTCGCGTGTCACGTTGCCAACCAGCTCAGGGTGCAAGACTCCCATGTGGCCCTGCGCGTTCCTCCAGAGCTCGTCGTCGTCGTCGCCCTGGATGACATACCCGCACATGCAGATGATCCTCAGCGTCATCGCCAACCTCCAGGTCAGCCGTTGCGATCCTCCGAGCGGCCGTCGGGGGACAAGGAGGGCATAGTAGTCGCGCTGGCTTGCCAGAGAGCTGATGGTCCCGCCGATGGCGATCAACAGCGTGATCACCACGCACAGCCAAAATGAACAAGAGAACGTCGACGTTCGGCTCGCCCATGAGCTCTCCGCTCGTGGCCCATCCGCCGCGTGTACTGAACGAACCCAACTCTAACGGCGCCGAACGGTCTCCACTACAGACCTGGCAAGTGCGTACCGGCCGGCTGGCTGGTGCTGATCGCGGCTTCGGTGTAGTAGCGCGTGTAGTAGAGACGCCATGGACTGGCGGTGCGATCCGAGACGCGATGAGACGCTGCCGTCCACAGATCAGCGCTGATGCCGAACTAAGTAGACATGGTGAGCGTGCGTGGATGGGGGCCGGTTGACTCATAACCCAGAGGTCGCAGGTTCAAATCCTGCCCCGCTACTGGTTTCCGCAAGTCAAGGCCCTTCCCTCTCAAGGAGAGGGCCTTTTGCGCGTCGGGCGCTGTAGTAAGACGTCTAGTAGAGACGGCGCTACGTGCCGCCTGACGGCGATACCGGGAGATGGGGTGACACGGGTGAAACAGCCGGGACATGGTGGACGCTGTCACCCGCGATCTCTGGGTGCCCGGCCCGGAGGTGTCACCGGGGGCGCCGTCCCGGTCACTGACGACTCCGGCCTTGTCCTCGGCATCGTATGTGAGCGTGAGTTGTTCGCTCAGGAGGCCTTTCTGAAGCGCTAGCCTGGCCGCTGGCTGCGGCGCCGGCGCGGCACTACGGCGCTCGGCAAGGCAGCAGCCGCCACTGCGGCCAGCTTGATGACCAGCCCAGCGGTGACGTCCTAGGCTCACCGCGCGCTTGAAGATTTCAGCCGTATGCCGCATCCGTGATGGTGGCCTGCATCCGGTTCATCTTTTTCCGCCGGAAGAGGTTTAACCGGGCTGTGCCGGGTTAAGCCGTTTGGCTTACGAGCTCTGCCTACATCTTTGCCAGGGGTGGGCGCATGAAGCAAACCCTCCGCCACCAGCGAACAGCGGCTCCGGTCGCACTCACCGGTAAGGCAGCGACCACTCTCCGTCCCCTGCCATTGTCTGCCGCGCGCGTGGTGGATGGGTTCTGGGCCGAGCGTCAGCAAGTGAACCGCACGGCGGCCATCCCCGCCGGCCTGCGGCAGCTACGGGACAGCGGGGCACTCCGAAACCTGCGTCGCGCGGCCGGCCGGGGCGAAGGGCAGTACGAGGGCCCGGTGTTCATCGACTCGGACGTCTATAAATGGCTCGAGGCGATTGCGTGGGAGCAAGCACGTGAGCCGTCGCAAGCTCTGGCAGCGGATCAGGCGAAGATCACCGCGCTGGTCGCTGAGGCGCAGCAGCCGGATGGCTACCTGAACTCGTTCGTCCAGGTAGCTACGAGGGGCACCGCCCGGTTCGCGGACCTTACCTCCGGCCACGAACTGTACTGCGCCGGGCATCTGATGCAGGCGGCTGTGGCCCAGTACCGGGCTACCGGGTATCGGGAGTTGCTGGATACCGCGATCCGCTTTGCCGATCTTCTCGTTGCGACCTTCGGGCCGGGGAAACGCCCGGAGCTTGACGGGCACCCGCTAGTCGAGATGGCGCTGGTCGAGCTGTACCGGGAAACCGGCGACTCCCGGTACCTGGAGCTCGCCCGCCACTTCGTCGAGTCCAGGGGAGACGGCTGGGCCGCGACCGGCCCCGATCCCCGCCCGCGGTCGTACTACTCCGACCGGGTGCCGGTGCGCCAGGCCGTCACCGTCGAGGGCCACGCGGTACGCGCACTGTACCTGGCCGCCGGGGCCGCCGACCTGGCCGCCGAGACCGGCGACGAGGAGCTGCTCGCCGCGCTGGAGCGGCAGTGGCACGCGATGGTCACAGCCAAGACGTACATCACGGGCGGGGTGGGCGCGCGGTGGGAGGGCGAGGCATTCGGCGATCCGTACGAACTGCCGGCGGACCGGGCCTACTGCGAGACCTGCGCGGCGATCGCCAGCGTCCAGTGGAGCTGGCGGATGCTGCTGCGGACCGGGGATGCGCGCTACGCCGACCTGATCGAACGGACCCTGTACAACGCCGTACTGCCCGGGATTTCCCTCGACGGGAACGCTTACTTCTACGTGAACGCGCTCCAGGTGCGGTCCGGGCAAGCCGATGACGACGTGCGGAATCCGGCCAACGGCCGGGTCGGCTGGTTCGGCGTGGCCTGCTGCCCGCCGAACATCATGCGGACCATCGCGAGCCTGGGCTCACTGCTAGCCACCACGGCCGACGACGGGGTGCAGATCCACCAGTACGCCACCAGCGTCATCACCGCGGAAGTCGCCTCCGGCACGGCGCGCCTCGCCGTGGCGACAGACTATCCCTGGGACGGGCGCATCGAGATCACTGTGCAGGCCGCCCCGGACGAGGACTGGACCCTCGCGTTGCGCATTCCCGAATGGTGCGCCGATGCCAAGGCCCTGGTCGCGGGCACCGGAGCCGCCGAGGCGTGCCAGCCGGGCACCTACCTGCGCCTGCGCCAGCGCTGGACGGCGGGAGACTCTGTAGTGCTTGACCTGCCGATGCCGGTCCGGCAGACGGAAGCGCACAAGCGGGTCGACGCGGTCCGGGGCTGCGTAGCCATCGAACGGGGCCCTCTCGTGTACTGCCTGGAGCAGGCCGACCACCCCGCCGGCGTCCTCATCGACGACATCCAACTGGTAGACGGCGACTGCACGCCGGTCTGGCGCCCGGATCTCCTCAGTGGAATAACCGCTGTCCAGATGACGGGACGGACGACGCCGGGCGCCATGCCGCTGTATCAACCGAGAACTGCCGATGACGGCCAGCCGGGGCGCCTAGCCCGGCTCACCGCCATCCCGTATTTCGCCTGGGCCAACCGCGGGCCCGCTCCCATGCGGGTGTGGATTCCGCTGGGGCCGCCCGGCTAGGAGCGTGACCATATGCCTATTGAGTCCACCAGACACCGCCGCACACGGAGGACAGGGGCATCGTTGCTCCTGCCCGTCCTGGGAGCAGCACTGGGCCTGGCTGGCTGTGCGGCCCCGGCGCCGTCGTCGATCAACGTGACCGCGTCCGGCTTCGGAAACAATGCCACCGGAGTGGTGCAGTTCTGGGACCGCAGTACGACGTCGCCGTTCGGGAAGCTGCTCGTCGACCGGTTCAACGCCACGCACAAGAACCTCAAGGTGGTTCTGACCCCGGTCCAGGACACCCAGTACGTAACGAAGCTGGCGACGGCAATCCGCGCCGGGGACCCCCCGGACCTCGTCGGCATCGACGACATCAACTCCCAGCTGTTTATCTACCACAAGGTGTTCACCGACCTCACCCCCCAGGTCAAGGCTCTGCCCGAGAAGAACAAGCTCAGCCCGGGGGCGCTGAACCTGGCCACCGAGAACGGGCACTACTACGGGACCCCGTACGTAGCCGACATGTCGGTGCTCTGGTACAACAAGACCCTGTTCCGCCGGGCCGGCCTCAACCCGGACAAGCCGCCCGCCAGCTACGCCCAGATACTCAGCGACGCCCGGAAGATCACTGCCCTGGGACATGGGATCTACGGCTTCTCCTTCGCCGGACGCTGCGAGGGCTGCCTGGGCTTCACCATCCTGCCCGACATCTGGGCCACCAGCAAAGACCTGCTCAACGGGCAGCCCGGTCACGAAACCGCGTTCATCCAGGGCAACATGCCGCTCCGGCAGACGCTGAACTTGTACCACCAGCTGTGGGCGGACGGCCTGGCTGACCCCATATCGCACGTCGAGACCGGAGCGACCTGGGGCCTTAACTTCCTCGCCGGCAAGATCGGCATGATGCCCCTCGGTTACGGCCCGATGGCGACGGCCCCTCCCGGTTTCCGGTCCCAGGTCGGGATGACCTTGTTCCCCGCCCCCAGCGGCGGCGCCACCGCGACCTTCGACGGCGGCGCCAACTTCGGCATCCCCGCCGGCTCGAAGAACCCGTCGGGCGCCTGGGAGTTCATCAAGTTCGCCCTGCAGCAGGCGCAGCAGAGCCTGGCTCCGAGCGCCGGGTTCGAGCCCGTCCGCAACGACGTCCTCACGCCACAGTTCCGGGCGAAATATCCCTTCGTCGCCGCCATGCTCGAAAACCTGTCGCGCGGCCACGCGCCTAAGACCATCGTCTACAACACCACGTTCAACCAGCCCGGCGGTCCCTGGCTGAACATGTTCACCCAGGCGGTCTTCGACGGAAACATCGCCGCGGCGATCCGCACCGGCCAAGGTGCCTTCTCGACCGCCATCGACCTCGGGAAATCGTAGCGGTAGCCAGACGGAGGTAACCGCATGTCACAGCAGACAATCGCCAAGCAGCGCGCAGCCGTGCCCCGTACGGTGGGCGCCCGGCCATCAAGGAGGCGGAAGACCGGGATAGTACGGCGGCCAAAGGCCGGCATGCTCTTCGTGGCGCCCGCCTTCGTGTTCGTCGCGACGTTCGTCCTCTTTCCGCTCGGCTTCGCCATCTACATGTCCGTGACGAACTGGCCGCTGATCGGCTCCTACCATTTCACCGGCGCGAGCAACTACGCCGCCTTGGGCAAGGACCCGGGATTCGTCCATTCCGTGCTGTTCACACTGCTCTACACGGGGATCGTCACGATCCCGATCCTGGTGGTCGGGTACGGGCTGGCCGTGCTGGTCCGGTCGAACCGCAGAGGGTCGGTGTTCCTGCGGACCGCCTTCTTCCTGCCCTACGTCGTCGGGCTCCCCACGCTGAGCTACATCATGCTGCTGGAATTGCAGCCTAACTCTGGTGCGGTGAACGTCATCCTGGCCAAACTGGGCTTGACCAACGGGGCCACCGCCTGGCTGGTGAACACCAACCTGGCGCTCGCCGCCACCTGCATCCTGGTCATCTGGTTCGCCTCCGGCTTCACCATGGTGCTTCTCCTCGGCGGCATGCAGAGCATCTCGGAGGACCTGTACGAGTCGGCCGACGTGGCCGGTGCGAAATGGTGGCAGAAGGAGCTGCACATCACGCTGCCGCTGCTGCGGCCCACCATCGCGCTGAGCCTGATCATCTCGATCATCGGCTCGTTCCTGGCGTTCAACCAGTTCTTCATCCTGACCCAGGGCGGTCCCGGGACGAGCACCTTCACCGTCGTCATGTGGATCTACCAGACAGCCTTCGTCCAGCTGCACGTCGGCGCCGCGGCCGCGATGTCCGTCGTCCTGGTCGCGGTGGTCGGCCTGATCAGCGCCGTTCAGTTCCTGCTGCTCCGCGATAACACCTAGAGGTGATGGCTATGGCCAGTGTCGCTGTCCGGACCGGGCCAGCGCGGAAGAAGACCCGGGCCCGCGTTTCCACGTCAACCATGATCTACGTGTCCACCGGCGTGGTGCTCTCTCTGCTGTTCCTCCTGCCGCTGCTCTGGGCGGTGTTCCGCTCGTTCCAGCCGTCGGGCGACATCACCGCGGCTCCCAACGCCAAGGACCTCTCCCATCTCACGACGGCGAACTACTCCGGCCTGATCACCGGGAGCATCCACATCCTGCGCTATGTGGCGAACAGCCTGATTGTCGCGGGCGGGACGGCGGTGCTCACCGCGGTGCTGGCCACGCTGGCCGGCTACGGCCTGGGCCGCACCCGCTTCCGGTTCCGCGGGTCCGGCGCGGTGTTCGCGCTCATCCTCGTCACGCTCATGGTGCCGTTCCAGGCCGTCGTCACCCCGCTGTTCCTCGAGCTGAGCTTCCTGCACCTGCTGAACAGCCTGATCGGGCTCATCTTGTTCTACAGCACCTTCAACCTGCCATTCGGCGTGTTCGTCATGCGCAATGCCTTCTCTATGGTGCCGAACGAACTCGAGGAGGCCGCCTACTGCGACGGCGCGACGGTGCCCAGGACCCTGCGCTCGGTCCTGCTGCCGGTTGTCGTGCCCGGCGTGGCCACCACGATGCTGTACGCGTTCCTGTTCGCCTGGACCGAGTTCCTCGGCGCCCTCACCTTCATCACGAACATCAGCAAGCTGACCCTGCCCGTGGCCCTGCTCAACGTCGAGACGGGCACCTTCGGCCAGGTCAACTTCGGATTCCTGATCGCCGGGGCGGTGATCGCCATGGTGCCGTGCGCGGTGCTCTACGTCGCCCTCCAGCGCTTCTACATCACGGGCATCACCGCCGGCGGGGTCAAGGGCTGACGGCCCGGCCGGCGAAAGGAGAATCGACAATGGCCGAAATCGAGCTCTCGCACATCGACAAGCTCTACGAGGGCGCCGACACGCTGACCGTGCGCGACCTCAACCTGCGGATCGCCGACGGCGAGTTCATGGTGCTCGTCGGCCCGTCCGGCTGCGGCAAGACGACCGCCCTGCGGATGGTCGCGGGCCTGGAGGAGATCACGGACGGCGAATTGCGCATCGGAGACCGCGTCGTCAACGACATGCCGCCGCGCGAGCGCGACATCGCGTTCGTCTTCCAGAACTACGCCCTGTACCCCCACATGAACGTCTACGACAACATGGCCTTCGGCCTCAAGCTGGCCAAGGTGGATAAGGCCACCCGGGACAAGCGGGTGCGCGAGGCGGCCAGGACCCTCGGGCTGGAAGAGTACCTCCATCGCAAGCCGCGCGCCCTTTCCGGCGGCCAGCGGCAGCGGGTCGCCATGGGACGCGCGATCGTCCGCGAGCCGCAGGTGTACCTGATGGACGAGCCGCTGTCGAACCTGGACGCCAAGCTGCGCGTGTCGATGCGGGCCGAACTGGCCAAGCTGCAGCGCGACCTGAACGTCACCACCATCTACGTTACGCACGACCAGACCGAGGCGATGACAATGGGCGACCGGATCGCGGTCATCCGCGGGGGGGAGCTTCAGCAGGTCGGCTCGCCCACTGAGCTGTTCAACCGGCCGTGCAACCTGTTCGTGGCCCAGTTCATCGGCAGCCCGTCGATGAACCTCGTCGAGTCCAGCCTGCGCTGGGAGCACGACTCGCTGTACGCCGACATCGCCGGGCAGCCCCTGTTGATCGACCCGCAGACGCTCAGCGAGCGGCCTGCGCTGCGCGGCTATGCCGACAAGCCGCTGATCGTGGGCATCCGTCCGCAGGACTTCGAAGTCGGAACGGCCGACACCCAGCGGCACGGCTGCCAGCTACGCGCCAAGGTCGAGTTGGTGGAGGCACTCGGTACCGAGACCAATGTGCACTTCTGCGTCGACGCGCCACCGGTCATCACCGATGAGGTTCTCGAGCTGGCGGCCGACCTCGGCAAGGAGGAAGCCGCCAGGGTCGAGCGGCGGGCTCGCGAGGGCCGCAATGAGTTCATTGCCCGGATTGACCCGAAGACCCAGGTGAGGGCAGGCGACACAATTACCCTCTCAGTCGACACGGCACAGATGCACTTCTTCGACCCGGCAACTGGTGAAGTCGTCCATTAGGATCCACCAGTTCGGCCACTGGGCCGTGCCTACGCACCCACTCCGCCTACGCGACCGAGTGGGCGGCGCGCGGCGAGCCGATCCCCTGCGTGATCACCGCGATCGCTGATGAGTTCGGCGGCGAGATCCCGGCCGGGCCGTTCGCGCTGATCGGCGGCGACGAGATCGGCCGGGGCGTGGTCGCGACGCTGACCGGGCACCCGGCGATCATGGTACCGATGTCTGCTGGATTGATCGCACGAGTATGTGCCGGTGTAACTCACGCATTCAACGACGCCAGTAACTGCTTGTCCGCCAGGCCAGTAACATCCCTTCCGGACCGGACGTGGGCTGCGCACGGAAATGATTGATATGGGCGCTCTACGTGACGCTTGAACCTGATAGTCCTCGAGCGTCGAGCAGAGAGCTGAACGCATTGGCTTTCCCGGGTCAGATGAGCGTCCGCTGGCGGCTCCCGTGTAGTAGCGCGTGCAGTAGAGACGTCATGGACAGGCAGCGCGTCCCGGGACGCAGCGGGACACCGTGGCGCGGCGAGCAGCGCGGATGCAGGACTACGTGGACGTGGCGGCTCTGCGTGGATGGGGACCGATTGACTCATAACCCAGAGGTCGCAGGTTCAGATCCCGCCCCCGCTACTAGTTCCCGCAAGTCAAGACCCTTCTCCTATCAGGAGAAGGGTCTTTTGCGTGCCGGGCACTGGCCCGGCGAGCAGATGCGCATCCTCAAGTCCACGGGGCTTGGCGTTGGCTCGCGTGCGGCCGGACCGGGTTGGTCAGAGCTGGTTTAGCGCTGTGCGCATGCCGGCCTGCGCCTTTGTGCCGAGCCGCTCGAAGGCGGGCCTGAGCAGCGGGGCGAGGAGACGAGACGGGCCTTTGAAGGTGAACTCGGCTGTGTAGGTCACCTCGGTGCCGGCATCGACGCTGCGGAAGGTCATGGTGTCGACGGCGATGACCGTCTTGTTATTCCCGCGGAGCCGGATGCGCTCACCGGGCACGAACTCACGCACAACGTAGGTCAGCTGGGTCTTCCGGCCGAGGAAGGTGGAGGTGTTGAGGTAGGTGGTGCCGGCTCCTCCATCGCCGTGCTGGGTCACGGTCACCACGGTCCCCGGGTCCCACTCGGTTGTCGTGGTGAAGTCGGAGAGGTAGCCGAACACCGCGTCCAGCGGCTTGTCGACGATGACGGTCTTCTGCACTTTCATGGTGTCCTCATGGTTCCTTGGTGCTGGGTGAGGTGATCGGGGCCGGCGTGGGTCAGCGAGGAGGAGTGTGTCCCGGCGCGTTACATCTTGGAGCTGCTCTCACTCCGGGCAGAGATCGTGGCGGTCGCGTCACGGCGTACGAGTTCGCGTGCCACGGTGGCGCCGATTCCGCTGGATCCGCCGACGACCCAGGCGACCTTGCCGTTGAGCTTCAGGCCGGCTCCCGGGTCATCTGGAGCTGGCTCACGCCGAGGTAGCCGCTGCGGAAGCCGGCCTCGCTGTAGGCGAGGTAGAATTCCCACATGCGGCGGAAGGTCTCGTCGAAGCCTTGGGCGTGGATGCGGGGCCACTGGTCGAGGAAGCGTTCCCGCCACAGGCGCAGGGTCCGGGCGTAGTGCGGCCCGAGCTCGCGGTGCCGCGTCACGCGCAGCGTGGTATGGGCCGCGAGAGTGTCGTCGACCGCCTGCAGGGACGGGATGATGCCGCCGGGGAAGATGTACTTCTGGATCCAGCTGAAGCTGCGCCGGGTGGCGAGAAAACGGTCGTGGTCCATGGTGATGGCCTGGATGGCGACCCTGCCGCCGGGGGCGAGGAGCCGGTCAAGGGCCGCGAAGTAGGCGGCCCAGTAGGCTTCCCCGACGGCCTCGATCATCTCGACGCTGACGATGGCGTCGTACTCGCCGCTGACCTCGCGGTAATCCTGCACCCTCACCTCGACGAGCCCGGAGAGGCCGGCGGCTTCCACCCGCTCACGGGCTAGCCGCATCTGCTCGTGGGACAGGGTGATCGTCGTGACGCGGGCACCTCGTTGCGCTGCGCGGATGGCGAGCGTGCCCCATCCGGTGCCGATCTCCAGCAGCCGGGTGCCGCTGCGTACGCCGGCGAGGTCGAGAATCCCGTCGGTCTTGCGCAGCTGCGCCTCCTCGAGCCGGGTGGCGGTCTCCACGGGCTCGCTGTCATCGAACCACGCCGAGGAGTAGGTCATCGTCGGGTCCAGGAAGGCGGCGAAGAGGTCGTTGCTCAAGTCGTAGTGAGCGGCGATGTTGCTGCGCGAGCCACGGAGGGTGTTCTCCTGGTCATGGGGGACGCGCCTGTCGACGAAGACACGCAGCCGCTGCAGGGCCGGAGGGATCAGCGTGGTCAGCTGCGAGGCGAAGGGTGTCAGCAGGTCGGCCAGGTCGGTGCTGGGACCAGCTCGCCAGTCCCCGGCCATGTAGGCCTCACCGAACCCGATCTTGGCGTCGCGGCCCAGCCGGGCCGAGAACGCCGCGGGGCGGACGACCTCCAATTCGGGCGATGCCGGCGGCCCTGCTCCGAGCACCCGGCCGCCGGGGTAGGTGACGCGGACAGGGATCCGCCGTACGGCATGCTCGAAGACCACCCGCGCGACGCCGGCTCTGAGCGGCGCCCGTTGTCTGACGGTGGCGGCGGGCCACCCGATGGAGGCGGAGACGGTCATGGTCAGATTCCTTCCTGCCGGATGTGGTGCGGGTGAGCCCGGACGGGAAGGCCGCGAAGCCACAGCCAGATGCCGTGCACCCGGATCAGAGCGGAGACCCGCTGGGTCATGAGGGGCTGGCGGATGAGCCGGCGGCCCAGGGCCGGGGCCGTCGCGGGCTCCGGGCGGCCCCGGAAGGTCGCCCGGAACGCGACGGCATCGTGGTGCCGCAGCGTCACGGTGGTGGCGACAAGGTCCGGCCTCAGGGTGAACCGCAGTTCGTAGGTGCCGCTGACGTCGAAGAACGGCGAGACATAGAAGTGCTTGCCCGTCACGGCGGTCCCGGCCTCGTCCGGATGGAGGAGGTAGGCGTGCCGTTCTCCGTAGGTGTTGTGTACCTCTGCGATGACGCAGGCGAGGACGCCGTCGGAGTTATAGCACCAGAAGACCGAGAGCGGGTCGAACACGTGGCCCAGGACCCGGGCGCTGGCCAGCATGAGCACCTGTCCCCGGTCACCGAGGCCGATGCCGCCCAGCGCCAGGTAGTTCTCGACGTTGCGCTTGATCGGCAGGCCGGGGTCGCCCAGGTGGTCAGCGCTGCTGAAATGCGCGAACGCCCGCAGGTGCCAGGGCTGGCGGGGGAGGCAGTCCAGGTCGACCAGCCATAGGTAGACCCGGTGCCGGAAGGCGTGCCGGACCGGTCCGGGGCGCCGGTGCGTGACCTGGCCCACGACCAGGGCTGGCAGCGGGGGCAGTTGCGGGCGCGCGGGCGCGGGCGCCGGCGTGAGGAGCGAGGCGGTGCTCACCAGGTCACTCCGAAGTGCCGTGCCGCCTCCACGCCGGAGCGGCAGCCGTCCTCGTGGAATCCCCACCCGTGGTAGGCGCCGGCGTACACGGTGCGGCCGGTGGCCAGGCTGTTCAGCCGTGACTGCGCGCGGACCGCTTCGGGGGTGTAGACCGGGTGCTCGTAGTCCATCGTCGCCACGATGGACTCCGGGTCGAGGCGTTCGCGGTCGTTGAGCGTGACCAGGAAGTCCTGGGCGGCCCGGTGTCCCTGGAGCCGGTTCATCCAGTACGTCACCATGGCGGGCTGGCCGGGTCGGTGGCAGGACGTCATCCGGTAGTTCCAGCAGGCCCGGGCCTGGGCGGCGTCCGGCAGGACCGAGCTGTCGGTGTGCAGCACGGTGAGGTTGCGCGAGTAGCCGAACTGCTTGAGGGTGCTGACCTCCGCGTCGTCCGGGTCGGTGAGCAGGCCGAGAGCCTGGTCGGCGTGGGTTGCGATGACGACGCGGTCCACGCGGGTTACCTGCCCGGTGACGTCCCGGATCTGGACGCCGTCCCCGCGCCGCGTGACGTCGGTGACGGCGTGGGCCGCGCGCACGTCCTTGAGCAGCCCGGCGAGCCGCTCGACGTAGATCCGTGACCCGCCGGCGACGGTGTACCACTGTGGTGACCCGCCGACCCGGAGCATGCCGTGATGGTCGAGGAACCGGAACAGGTAGCGTGCCGGGTAGGCCAGCGTCGTCTCCCGCCCGGCGGACCACACGCACGAGACGACCGGAACGGCGTAGTGGGCGATGAAGTAGCCGCTGAACCCCTCCCGCTCCAGGAACTCGCCGTAGGTCGTGAGGTTCTCGTCGTCGGTCGTGCGCAGGAAGGCCAATGCGCGCCGGTGGAACCGCCTGACCTGCCACAGCATCCGGACGAACCGGGGATCGATGAGGCGGCGTGGCTGGGCGAATACGCCGCGTACCCCGCGGCCGCCGGCATACTGCAGCCCGCACCCCTCGCAGCGGACGCTCATGCTCATCTCGGCGGGACGCACCTCGACGTCCAGTTCGCCGAAGAGCCTGCGCAACCAGGGGTAGGTCACGTCGTTGTGGACGATGAACCCGCTGTCGACAGCGTGCTGACGGCCATCCGAGTCCGTGACGTCGTGGGTGTGCGCGTGGCCGCCGAGCCGGTCCTGCGCCTCGAAGAGGATGACGTCGTGGGTGCGGGAGAGCAGGTATGCCGCGGTGAGCCCGGAGACCCCGGCGCCGATCACGGCCACGGACGGCCGCCGTGCGTCCGCGGCCGTGCCGTGCTCCTCGGGAGCGGAGCCGATGGCGGTCGGCGAGCCGTTGGTGCGTGGGTCCATGATGTCGAACTTTCGTCTAAGGTTTGTCTAGATAGGACGGTAGCTTTCGCCGACAGTCTTGTCAAATGTCTGTCGAACTACTGTAGAATTTCGGCATGGACAATCCCGAAGGCTCGCCGCTGCCGCGCACCGGTGAGCTGCTGCGGATCGGTGAGCTGAGCCGGCGCCTCGGCGTGAGCGACCATGTCCTGCGGGCGTGGGAGAGCCGCTATGGCCTTCTCCAGCCGGTGCGCTCGGCGGGCGGCTTCCGGTTGTACTCCGAGGCGGACGCGCTGCGGGTCCGCCGGATGCAGGCCTACCTAGCCCGCGGGCTGTCGGCCGCCGAGGCGGCGCGAGCGGTGCTCGGGGAAGACAACGCGGCCGGGGCGGACCTCGGCCGGCCCGCCGGCCCGCACCGCGCCGCGCCGACGGCGAATGAGCTGTCCGGTGCCCTCCGGCAGGCCCTGGACGCCTTCGACGAGCCAGCCGCACAGGCAGTCTTCGACCGGCTCGTGTCCGACCTTTCCCTGACGGCGGTGCTCCGGGATGTGGTGCTGCCGTATCTCACCGAACTAGGGAAGCGCTGGGAGAGCGGAACGGCCAGCATCGCCCAGGAGCACTTCGCCAGCAACGTCATCCGCGGGCGGCTCGCCGGGCTGGCCCGCGGCTGGGGAGACGGGCACGGCCCCCGCGCCGTCCTCGCCTGCCCCTCCGGCGAGCTTCACGACCTGGCGCTGATGGTCTTCGGCATCGTCCTGCACCGCAGCGGGTGGAGGATCGACTATCTCGGGATGAACACCCCGGTCGAGGAGCTGACCGGGACGGTCGACGCGAGGCGCCCGGATCTCGTCGTCCTGGCGGCGACCCTGCCGGAGAACCTCGAGCGCCTCGCCGCGCAGCTCGCCGCGCTCGCCCGGCGCTCTCCGCTCGCCCTGGCCGGAGCCGGTGCCACGCCGGAGATCGCCGCCGCGGTGGGGGCCCGGCTGCTGGCCGGCGACCCCGTCACCGAGGCCGAGAATATTGAGTGGCCACGGTGAAGGCACTCGCGGGGGGCCCTCCGGCCTCGCGGACAGCCGGCCGTGCCCGGCGCTGGCGAGACCGGGCCACGACGCGGCTCCGACAACGGTGTGACGTAGCTCGGATCCGTCTGGGCGATCCATCACCACCTCGTGCGGCTGCCGCTCGGTCATCCCTGCCCCGGCAGAGGGATAACCGAGCGGCAGCCACGCTGTCCCGCCCCGCCTGCGCCGTCTTCGGGCGAATCCGTGGCGGTCACCGCGGCGAGGTGGTCCCAGAGCTTGCGTGCGGTGCCGGGGTCTGTCTCGCGCGTCCACGGCAGCGGGTATTCGGGCCGGGCGCGCCGGTCGTGCCAGAACCGGCCGCTGCCCAGGCTCATCTGCGGTGCCGTGGCCAGCCAGCTGATCGTGTCGGCGCCCTGCTCGGGTGAGAGCAGGAGCGGCCGCATGACCTGGCGGAAGCCCGGGAGCGCGGCGGCCACACCGGGGGTGTCCACCCAGCCGGGGTGCATGGCGTGGAAGGCGACGCCGGTCCCGGCGAGCCGCCGCGCCCATTCCCGGCTCAGCGCCACCTGGGCCCGCTTGGCCCGCGCGTACGCGGTGACGCCCCGGTAGCGCGCGGCGGGCAGCTGCAGGGTGCTGAGGTCGAGGCGCTGGGTGTACATTCCGCCCGAGGAGACGGCGATCACCCGGGACGGGGCGGCGGCGACCAGCGCGGGCATCAGCATGCGGGTCAGCAGGAACGGCGCGATCACCTGCCCCGCGATTGTCAGCTCGGTCCCGGCTGTGTCCGTGCGGAACTCGGGGTGGACGGCGCCAGCGTTGTGGATGAGCACGTCGAGCCGGTCATGGGTGGCGCAGAACTGGCGGGCGAAGGCGCGGACCGCATCGAGGTCCTCCAGATCGGCCAGGCCGTAGCTGATGCTGGTGCTGCCGGACGCCGCGGCGATGCCGCGCCGGGCCCGCTCAGCCCGGCCGCGATCCCGGGCGAGGAAGTGCACCGCCGCGCCCTTCCGGGCCAGCGCGACGGCTGCCGCGTACCCGATCCCGGAGGTCGCGCCGGTGATGAGGATGGTCCGCCCGTCGAGGCCGGGGTGGCCGTCGGCAGTGTACTCGGGCAGCAGCCGGGACCGGATGGCCAGGCCGATCCGGGAGAAACCCGGGACGACGCAGGCCTCCAGGGCGGCGTCCACCGCCGGCCCGAAGCCGGTCACGACGCATCTCCCGGCCGTGCCGCCCCGCCCGACGGGGCTGTGGTGCCCGGTGACGTCGTGGCACCCCGCGGTCGCCCGGACAGAGCCTGGGCAAGCCCGGCAGCCGCCCGCCCGGCCACGGCGCGGAAACCCGGCCGCAGAACGGGGTCAGGCGCCTGCAGCGGGTCCCGCGGCCGCCCCCCGGCCTCGTAGCCGGCCATCGAGCCATCCTCGCCGTCTGTCACCACGATCCCCGTGGCCGAGCGCCGCGACTCCACGGTCGCGTGGTAACGGGCCATCTATGAACTCCTCTTCTTTCTCCTGGTCAAGCGCGCTCCTGACCTCCATGCGTTTCGATCCGGGGAAGCGGTGAGGGTCACGGCTTCCTCCCGGGCTCGGCAGGAGTGCGCGACCGTGCAGGTGGACGGCGGGCGGGTGCTGCGAAAACCCATGTGGCGATCCGTTGCGCCAGCCCGCCGCCACCCGAACGGGCCTAGAACCGCAGAAGCGTGCTTGCGGTGCCCAGCTTGAGTCCGGCGGAGAACAACTGGGTTCCCAGCGCGGCGTTGAGAGCCTTGGCTGCGGCCGCGGTGAGCGTGAGTCCGATCCCCCTGGCGGTGACGATGTGCTTGCCTGCCGTGAGCCTGGCGTGCGACAGGTTAAGGCCGAACAGCGGCACGCGCGCCTTGGGGTTGCCGTTCACGATCCCGGTCAGGTCAGCGTGGGTCAGGTCGATGGTGAACCGGCTGACCTTGATCTTCTTGCCGTTCTTCACGTTGAGGAACAAGATCCCGCCGCTGTGATCGATCGTGCCGCCGAGCGGACTCAGGGTTACCCGGCCCCCCGTCACCGGGAACGCGAACCGCACGGCCGGGCCGCTGGCGGGGGACTGCACCGACTGGCTGCCTGGCCAGGTCGCGAGTGGCACGATGCCGTTGGTCAGCAGCGCCGCCGCGATGCCGGGTGCCGTGGTGACCGCGGTGGCTCCGCTCTTCAAGTGCACAGCCGCGGTGGCCTGAGCCTTCACGGGCTGCGACGTTGCCGCTGACGCCGCCGTCGCTGTCGCCGCGGAGCCCGCCAGCAGGCCCATGATGGTCATGGCTGCCGCCAAATACCTAAACCTTCGCATGTCTCCTTCTTCCGGCCCCGCTGGTACGCGGCCTTGTCTAGGCTTGGTCTAGAGTTCGTTCAAGGACAAGCTAAGCCCGTCGTTGAAGAGTTGTCAAATCTCTGTCGAAGGAATGTATAGTGTTCTATGAGTTTCTCCGGGATTCCCCGCTGCTGCGCATCGGTGAGCTGAGCCGGCGCCTGGGGTCAGCGACCATACGCTCCGGGCCCGGGAGAATCGCTACTGCCTGCCGCAGCCGGTGCGTCCGGTTTTGTCGGCCGCCCGGCTGTGCCCGGCCCTGGCCGAGGCCGGCCAAGGCGTCGCCGCCATGACCTGTGACCATGCCGCCTACGCCGGTGCCGGCCGGGGCCTGGGCGCCTGGCTAATCAAGCTTGCAATCGCCGCCAAGAGCGAGGCTGTCATAGCCGGGCCGACAATCCACGGGACAGTCGCTCAAGGTGCGGCGACAGGAGCGGCGGCGGTCCACGGGGCGCTTACCCAGGGCGCAGCCGCGACAGTGCACAGCAGTCACCCGTCGGTCGAAGGGGTGGTTAAGGCGGACACAGGGAAAGCGCTGTTGCAGACGACCGTCACGGCCTTGGTGACGGCCATAGTTAACGATCTCTACAAGAAAGGTAAGAAGGATATACACGCACAAGCACCCGGGGTTGCTGCTCATGGTGCAGCAGGAGGTCGCTTCTAGCGAGCCTATCTATTGGCTGTGGGCTCGACAGCCCAGCCGCAACCCGCACCAGGCGGCTGCACGACCCTGACATCGGCTCCTCCGGCCCAGCAGCTGCAGTGTAGAGACATCGCGGACACCTAGTGCGACCTGAGACGCAGTGAGACACCGCGCAGCGGCGAACTGCGCGGTCCTGGACTAGATGGAACGGGTAAGTCTGCATAGATGAGGGCCGTGTGACTCATAACCCAGAGGTCGCAGGTTCAAATCCTGCCCCGTACCAGGCCAACGGCCCTCCAGAGAGTATCTGGAGGGCCGTTGGCATTGCCCGTGTGATCAGCAGGAGCGTAAGTCCGCCTTGCTGGGTCCGAGCGCTTCGGCGGGGAGCCCGGCGGCCAGCTCCGCGGCGGCCCGGTCCCGGCCGGTGGACTTGTGCGTGTAGATACTGGCTAAATGGTGCCGTTGATGTAGCGCTGCGCTTTTGTCCACGCACTCGTCGCGACCTGCTTACCTAGCGTCCGCCCGTCCTGGTCTCCCTGGTTGAAGTGGATGCCGCCAATCTGGCGGGAGGTGCCAGCCTGGGCCGCGGCGGCCGAGAAGGTCGGCCAGGACAGCGTGACGGCTGCGGATGGCGCGATTCCCGGTTCGATCTGGGAACTCCCTGGTGCGGCGGTGAACGAATCGCCGCAGGTGTCGCTCCCTGTGAACTGCTGCAGAACGTACGCGCCGGCCGCGCTGAAGGTGCTGTGCCCGGACGGGTACTCGGGAAATGGCGGCGTCACCACGATGGGTTCCTGGTAGGGCATCCACTGGCTCCCGGGCATCTGGAGCGGTCCCTTCCCGATGCCTCCCCAGCAGGTGATCTGCTGACTGGCGTACAGGTAGCGCACCGCGGTGATCGGCCGTGCATAGTCGAACGCCCGCTTCGTGTCCCAGCAGGCGATGCTCGCATCGAGGAGCGCGTTACTCAGCGCGAAGAACAGCTTCACGTCGTTGTTGGCATCGTTCTTGTTCCGGCGGGCAACGAACTGCGCCGAGGTGAACTGGGAGATAAGGTCCCAGTGACCGGGAGGGGTCTCGCTGTGGGGGCCGTTGGCCCAGTAGTCGGCGATCGTCTTGGTCGTGTCGCTCAGGTTCGCGCTGTAATTGATGATGGTGTCGACCTGGGCCTTGTAGGCGGTACCACCGGTGTCCATGATGGGACCGCCGGCGGGCCGGAACTGGGAGCCAGAGCTCAGCGCGAACGGCGTGACCGTCCCCCAATGCGGGGTCAGGTACTTCTGGACCTTGCCGTTCACCCGCAGAGGCTGCCAGTGCAGCGGGTCGATGATCTGGTCGGGCGTATTGACCGGCACGTAGCCGCTGGTGTCCGCGTAGCCGCTGAGCTGGTTTGACCCGTCGCCATGGCGGAAGGAGAGTACCGCCTGAGCCGCCACGTTGCCGATCCCGGTCGGTGAACGGGTGTCGGTCGACGTGTCGGCCGGGTTGTACCCCTGCTTGGACATCAGCGCCTGGAAGACACTCGCGTCACTGGGGAACAGGTCCAGCATGGCGCGGTAGGCGGCGTAACTGACGGCCTGGTTCTTGTTGTCCAGCCCGTTGCCCGCCCCCGGGTGACGGGGAATGCCGTTGGGACGGGTCGGAACCGCCACGGTATCGAAGGCGGCCCACGCGTCATACATGGCCGTGTGCATGATGGCCAGCGCTCGCGCGGCGACCGTGGGTCCGGGATTGACATCCCGGATGGCTTGCAGGGCCGCGTTATTCCACTGGATCACGACGTCGGGCGAGCTGGAGGAGGAGGACCCCACGTTCGCGGAGGGCCCCACGGCCAAGGCAGATCCGCCCGGGAGCGTCATGAGCGCTCCGGCGTCAAGCGCCAGCACGCCCAGAATCCCGGCCCCGCCCCGCAGCATCATGCGCCTGCTCAAAGGCTGGCCGAAGAAGGTTGCCCGGCTGCTGCCGCCGGGGTTCGTCCCGGCGTCAGACATGCCGTCCGACCTCATCTGCTGCCGCCTGGTCAGGATCCGGCGGGATTTCAGGTCCTGGATAAGTGCCATGCTGCCGGGCAAGATGCGTGATCATTCCGCAGATCCTCCTTCTCGAGGGTTGTCTTGACGAAGGACAATAGCGGACATGACGGACGCTCGTTCCCAAGTCGCACATGACGCAGCGCTGGCAGTCGCATTATTCGTGCGATGCCCTCGATGCGATCCCCTCGACGGTGCCGGCCGCGGTCCCGACGGGATGCGGATCGGCAAGGATCCCGGCGCGGATGAGCGCTTCGGCGCCTGGTGCGGCCTCATGGCCTAGGCGGCCAGCACCACGCCAACCTCG
>Ga0136846_1229051_pt1 | contig 23609 bp, 17 predicted proteins | sample HopSoiMetagenom2_FD_96841 | JGI IMG/M metagenome (GOLD analysis project Ga0136846, IMG submission 96841) | Grasslands soil microbial communities from Hopland, California, USA - 2 Assembly 2016 (version 4) | ecosystem: Environmental > Terrestrial > Soil > Grasslands | place: USA: Hopland... | reverse complement strand
GCCAGCATCAACCGCTATGCCTGCGAAGCGATTTTTCGCCACGTCTGGGAGAGCGGCGCCGAAGCGGCTGATGAAGGGCGGCTCGCCGCGCTGACCGCGCAGCTTGCGCCGCAGCAGAACCTGAGTGCCGACGAAGCAAAAGCGCAACTGAAAAAAAACACCGACGAAGCCATCGCGCTGAACCTCTTCGGCGTGCCTGCGATGGAGGTCGACGGAAAAATTTTCTGGGGCTTCGACGCGCTGCCCATGCTGCGTGAATATCTGCTGGGCAATGCGTGGTTTGATGGCGAAGGCTGGAACGGCGTGAGCAATATTTCCGTAGGCATTGCGCGCAAGACTTAGCGCGTAAGCAGCCTCCCGGGCGCGTAAGCAGGTTCGTGAGCGCGTAAGCAGGTTTTTTCGGGAGCCTAAGAAGGTTCTAAGCGTTTTCCCTGAGCGTATCCGCATGCTGAAAAGTTTCTCAAGGGTTTCCCCTTGAGTTGTCAGCCTCGCATAAGTTTCACGCAAGCTCCTGTTATTTTCACGTCAGAGCTAGGTCAGGGACACCAAAAATAATGAAGGTAGCTTCCATACCGGAAGCCTCACTATTTTTGGAGACAACATCATGGCAACAGCCGTCGATAACAGACCGATGAGCGCCGAGCAGAAGAAGGTGATTTTCGCCTCCTCGCTTGGCACTGTATTTGAGTGGTACGACTTCTACCTTTACGGTTCACTCGCCGCCATCATCGCCAAGCAGTTCTTCAGCGGACTGGATTCAGGCTCTGCCTTCATCTTTGCGCTGCTCGCGTTTGCAGCCGGCTTCATCGTGCGTCCCTTCGGCGCGCTGGTGTTCGGCCGCCTGGGCGACATGATCGGCCGCAAGTACACCTTCCTGGTCACCATCGTGATCATGGGCTTGTCGACCTTCATCGTGGGTCTCTTGCCCAGCTACGCTTCTATTGGCGTGGCGGCTCCGGTGATCCTGATTGCCTTGCGCATGCTGCAAGGCCTGGCACTGGGCGGTGAATATGGCGGTGCCGCCGTGTACGTGGCAGAGCACTCGCCCCAAGGCAAGCGCGGCGCCTACACCTCCTGGATCCAGACCACGGCCACGCTGGGCCTGTTCCTGAGCCTGCTGGTCATTCTGGGTGTGCGTACCGCCATGGGCGAAGCCGCATTCGCCGACTGGGGCTGGCGCGTTCCGTTCATCGTTTCCATCCTGCTGCTGGCCGTGTCGGTCTACATCCGCTTGTCGATGAACGAATCCCCTGCCTTCCAGAAAATGAAGGCTGAAGGCAAGACCTCCAAGGCACCTTTGTCCGAGTCTTTCGGCCAGTGGAAAAACCTGAAGATCGTGATCCTGGCTCTGATCGGCCTGACTGCCGGCCAGGCTGTTGTCTGGTATTCGGGCCAGTTCTATGCGCTGTTCTTCCTGACGCAAGCGCTCAAGGTCGACGGCCCCACGGCCAACATCCTGGTGGCTTACTCGCTGATCCTGGGAACGCCTTTCTTCGTGATCTTCGGCACGCTGTCCGACAAGATCGGCCGCAAGCCCATCATCATGGCCGGCTGCCTGCTGGCCGCGGTGACCTACTTCCCCGTGTTCACGGCGCTGACCAAAGCAGCCAATCCTGACCTTGCCGCTGCACAGGCCAAAAACAAAGTCGTTGTGACGGCTGACCCGAAGGAATGCTCGTTCCAGTTCAACCCGACCGGCACGTCCAAGTTCACCAGCTCGTGCGACATCGCCAAGCAGGTTCTGGCAGGCGCTTCGGTGAGCTATGAAAACGTGGCTGCACCCGCAGGCACCGTGGCCACCATCAAGATCGGTGAAACCGCGATCCCGAGCTACACCGCCAAGGGCATGAGCGCCGATGACGCCAAGAAGAAGGACGCCGAGTTCAAGAAGCTCGTCGCGGACGATCTGAAGACCGCCGGCTACCCGAGCAAGGCAGACCCGGCCAAGATCGACAAGGTCATGGTCACGGCCATCCTGTTCTATCTGGTGCTGCTGGTGACCATGGTCTACGGCCCCATTGCCGCCATGCTGGTGGAACTGTTCCCGACCCGCATCCGCTACACCTCGATGAGCCTGCCGTATCACATCGGTAACGGCTGGTTCGGCGGCTTGCTGCCTACGACGGCATTTGCCATCGTGGCGCAGACCGGCAACATGTACAACGGACTCTGGTACCCGATCATCATCGCGACCGTCACGCTCGTGGTGGGCACCTTGTTCATCAAGGAAACGAAAGACGTAGACATCTACGCCGACGACTGATCGCTTTTATCACCGGTGAGGGCTACGGCCCGCACCGGGTTTTCCGGGCTGAAGAGCCTTGTGATATTCACAGGCCCTCGTCATCAATGTGCCGAGGGCTTTTTTTTGGGAGAAAGAAAGATGTGGAAACTGGTTGTGGGATTTTTGGTGATTGCCGGGCTGGCGATATTCCTGCTGAACAAAGGTGGTGATATCGACATGGGCGGTGAAAAGCACGGCGCGCTGCCGGCTGTTGCGCCTCTTATTTCGGTTGCCGTTCAGGCGGCCTAAACCTGCGTCTGAAAGCGGCGGGGTTCATTCAAGAAGCTGGACGGGACACGCCTCCATGTAGGCCATTCCCTCAAGGGCGCCCAAAACAGGTGCATTGCCGCCAAAAATGGGGTAAATTGAATCTCAGGGGGCGTTAAACAAAATATTACAGTCTCTGAATAATGTTTAGCACCACAGGTGGAATCACCCCTGGCGTTTTTACTGGAGACAAGCCGATGATCTACACCAAGACGGAGTTGGGCCAAGCCGCCTTGACGGACCGTTCCATATTGACCCCGCGGCAACGCTCGGCATTCATCATGTTTGACGGCAAGCGCAGCATGGAAGATGTTGTCAAGGCGACGACCGGCCTCGGTGTCACGGCAGAAGATATCAACCACCTGCTTTCGCTGGGCCTGCTCGCGCCGGCTGCCGGGCAGGCGCCTGCCGTTGCTGCCGCGCCTGCGCCGGTCTCCGCACACAATTCAGACGGCTCGCCGACGCTGACCGCGCAGGAGCACTATTCAAGGGCGTACCCGATTGCCACCCGGCTGACCGCCGGCCTGGGCTTGCGGGGTTTTCGGCTCAACCTCGCGGTGGAGGCCGCGGGCGATATCGACAAACTGAAGGAACTGGCCCCCAAGATCAAGGAAGCCGTCGGGCCCGAGAAGTTCAAGGAACTCGAGGCCGCGCTTTACTTCTGAGCCGACCTGTACGGCTTGGCGCCGCGGGTTTGCGAATTCGCAAGCAGGGGCCGCGATCCGGCTATGCCGGGCGCAAGGTGCCTGTCCCCCAGGGGGAGGGGACGCTACACGGAGTGAGCGTCAGCAGGGGGGATTCTCTCCTCAAGCAGGGGCCGCAATCCGGCTACGCCGGGCGCAAGGCGCCTGTCCCCAGGGGGAGGGGACGCTACGCGGAATGAGCGTCAGAAGGGGGGACTCTCTCCCCAAGCAGGGGCCGCGATCCGGCTATGCCGGGCGCGAGGCGCCTGTCCCCCACTGGGGGAGGGGACGCTACACGGAGTGAGCGTCAGCAGGGGGATTCTCTACCGCCGGAATTTCCCGTCGCTGCCAATGATGGACAGGTCTGCGAAATTCAGCCCCGCGTGGTTATCGGGGCTGAAGTTCACCTCAAGCCCGCCAATATCCAGCTTGTTCATGCCTTGCAGCGCCGCCTGGATTTTGTCGCGGGTTGGGTTGGGGCTGGCCCTGCGCAGGCCTTCAACCAGCACCTTGGCGGCCGCAAAACCTTCCAGCGTGGCGGGGCTGATTTCGTTGAGCCCGTGGGCTTTGGCGATCTCTTGCGCCTCCTTGACCATGGCGTAGTTGACGGAACGTTCGTGAGGAAAGACTTGGGTGACGATGACACCGTGACCGCTGTCGCCCAGGAGTTTGATAAAACCGCTCGATGCGTTGTTGGATAAGGTCACGACCTGGGCAATAGAGCCCGCCGCGCGAAACGCTTTGACGCCATCCGCCACCGCCTGGCTCGCGGCCACCATGATGACGGCCTGGGCGTCGGCCTTCTGGATCTTGGTGGCAATCGCCGCGAAGTCGGGCTTGGTCCGGTCGAAATTTTCCAGTACCACCGGATGCAGCCTGGCACTTGCCATTCCCTTTTGCGCGCCCACAACACCGTCGGCGCCAAAGCTGTCGTCGGCATACACAATGCCGATGCGTGTGACGCCCATTGAACTCAAGTGAGCGACGGCCTTTTCAGCCTCGCGCTGATAGGTCGCGCGCACGTTGAACACATGCTTCTGGACAGGCTGGTGCAACACCATTGCACCGCTGGACGGACCGACCAGCGGCACGCCGTGCTTGTCGAGCCAGGGAATGACGGCTTCCGTGTGCGGTGTGCCGCGCGTGAGGAACAGCGCAGATACCTTTTGCTCTTCAATCAATTTGCGGGCGTTTTCCGCCGCAAGCTTGGGATCAAATTTATCGTCGAGCGAAATCAGCTCTATCTTCTGCCCATGAACTCCGCCCTTGGCATTCACCGCGTCGATATAGAGCTTGGCGCCATCCGTCATTTCCTTGACGCCCGCGCTCGAGGGGCCGGTAAAGCCGGCTGTCTGGCCGATCAAAATCTGCGCCTGCGTTATGTGGCTCACGGCGGCCATCGCAATCGCTGCGCACCATCCGCCAACTGTCTTTGTGTTCATGATCTCAGATCTCCTTGGCAACGCAGTCTATGCAGCGGATGACGCCGTGAAATGTGGAAGCTACGGCGCGCCGGCAATTCGTAAAGAATTGGTAGAACCACAATGCGCCCTAATTGATTTGATGAAAGTCCGTTAAATGGCCGCAATTGACTGCTAAATGGCAGCGAAAAGGGCTTTAATCCCTACGGCCTGCACGGCCGGGCGCCCTGTCTAGAATGTTTGACCTCTTCAGGAAAGACCGCACTCATGTCCCAGGGAACTATCCGCATTCGCGGCGCGCGCCAGCACAACCTCAAAAACATTGACCTGGACATCCGCACCGGTGAAATGACGGTCGTCACCGGCCCCAGCGGCTCGGGTAAATCGTCGCTGGTGTTCGATACGCTGTTCGCCGAAGGCCAGCGCCGCTATGTGGAAACCTTCTCGGCCTATGCGCGGCAGTTCCTGGACCGCATGGACAAACCGGCCGTCGACAAGGTGGAGGGTGTGCCGCCCGCCATCGCCATCGACCAGACCAACCCGGTGCGCAGCTCGCGCTCCACCGTGGGCACCATGACGGAGCTCAACGACCACCTGAAGCTGCTCTACGCGCGCGCCGCGCAGCTCTTCGACAAGCAGACCGCGCAGAATGTGCGCCACGACACGCCGGAATCCATTTACGCGGAACTGATGGCGCGCACGAAAGAAGGCGACCCGCGTGTGGTGCTGACCTTCCCGGTTGAGTTGCCGGGCAACACCAGTGCCGAGCAGGTGGAGCAGTGGTTGTCGGTCAGCGGCTTCATGCGCGTGCATGCCCAGCGCGATGTGGCCACCCCCGCCGGCCCGCACAAGCTGCTCGATGTGGTGGCTGACCGCTTCCGCGCCCATGCAGTGGAAAAATCCCGTGTGATGGAGGCCATCGAGACGGCCCTCAAACGCGGCGGCCGCCTCAATATCTACGTGCAGCACGCGGAAGACGGCCAACCCGACGTGATGTGGCGCTTTTCGACCGGCCTGCACTGCCCCGACAGCGACCTGCGCTACACCAACCCCACGCCTTCGCTGTTCTCCTTCAATTCAGCCATGGGCGCCTGCGAAACCTGCCGCGGCTTCGGCCGTGTCATCGGCGTCGACTACGGCCTGGTGATCCCCAACGACAAGCTCACGCTGCGCGCCGGTGCCATCAAGACCATACAAACCCCGGCCTGGAAAGAAGCGCAGGACGACCTGATGCGCCACGCCGAAGCGGCCGGCGTCCCGCGCGACACGCCCTGGTACAAGCTCACACCCGAGCAACAGGGCTGGGTCATCAACGGCACGCCCACTTACAAGGAGGGCAACTGGAAGAAGCAGTGGTACGGCATCAAGCGCTTCTTCGGGTACCTCGAGAGCAAGGCTTACAAGATGCACATCCGTGTGCTGCTGTCCAAGTACCGCAGCTACACGCCGTGTGAGACCTGCGGCGGCGCCCGCCTCAAGCTCGAATCGCTGCTCTGGCGCCTGGGCTCCAAAGAAGCCGCCGACGCGGTGCTGCCGCCCAGCCAGCGCTTTATGCCGGTGGGTGTGCAATGGAGCCGCGAGCAACTCGAGGCCCTGCCGGGCCTGGCGCTGCACGATCTGATGCGCCTGCCGATTGACAGGCTGCGGCAGTTCTTCAGCGGCCTGTCGCTCGACGTGATGGGTGACGCCGCCGAACTGCAGGCGCTCAAGTCCTTGTTTGAAGAAATCCAGACCCGCGTGAAGTACCTCTGCGACGTCGGCATCGGCTACCTCACGCTGGACCGGCAAAGCCGCACGCTCTCAGGCGGTGAGGTGCAGCGTATCAACCTCACCACCGCGCTGGGCACCTCGCTGGTCAACACCCTGTTTGTGCTGGATGAACCTTCCATCGGCCTGCACCCGCGCGACATGAACCGCATCACCCAGGCCATGCACCGCCTGCGCGACGCCGGCAACACGCTGGTGGTGGTTGAGCACGACCCCGCCGTCATGCTGGCAGCCGACCGCCTGATCGACATGGGCCCGGGCCCGGGCGAGAAGGGTGGCCAGATCGTGTTTGACGGCACCCCCGACGACATCAAGCATGCCGACACACTGACCGGCGCCTACCTCGGCTCACGCAAGCAGGTCGGCATGGGCTTCAAACGCGCGGTGACCGACAACACGCCGCGCCTCATCCTTGAAGGCGCGCGCGACCACAACCTGAAGAACCTGACCGTCGATTTTCCGCTGCAGCGCCTGGTGTGTGTGACCGGCGTCAGCGGCTCCGGCAAGTCCACGCTGATGCAGGACATCCTGGCGCCCGCGCTGCTGCGCCAGTTCGGCAAGGCGACCGAAACGCCGGGCCTGCATGACCGCCTCATGGGCGCGGACCATTTGACCGATGTGGTGTTTGTCGACCAGTCGCCCATCGGCAAGACGGCGCGGTCCAACCCGGCCAGCTATGTGGGCGCCTGGGATGCGGTGCGCGATCTCTTCGCGCTGGCGCCGCTGGCCAAACAGCGCAGCTACACCTCGACCAAGTTCAGCTTCAACAATGGCGACGGACGTTGCCCGCCCTGCGGCGGCTCGGGCTTCGAGCACGTCGAGATGCAGTTTCTGAGCGACGTCTACCTGCGCTGCCCCGACTGCGACGGCAAGCGTTACCGCGCCGAGATCCTTGAAGTGACGATTGAGCGCAAGGCCATCGGCGACGTGAAGCCGCGCCTTCTCAATGTGTCTGATGTGCTGGACCTGACGGTGAGCGAGGCGGTGGCCCTCTTTGCGCAAGACCGCGAAGTGGTGCGCGCGCTGCAGCCTATCGTGGATGTGGGTCTTGAATACGTGAAGCTGGGCCAGCCTGTGCCCACGCTCTCTGGCGGTGAGGCGCAGCGGCTCAAGCTCGCGGGCTTTCTGGCCAATGCGAGCAAGACCTCCAGTGCCAGCAAGCAGGCGCTTGCGCTGCGGCAGCCGGGCCGCGGCACGCTGTTTTTGTTTGACGAGCCCACCACCGGCCTGCACTTTGACGACATCGCCAAGCTGATGCGCGCGCTGCGCAAGCTGCTTGAGGCCGGCCACTCGCTGATCGTAATTGAGCACAACCTCGACGTGATCCGCTCGGCCGACTGGCTGATCGACCTCGGGCCTGAAGGCGGCGAGGCCGGCGGCCTGCTGGTGGCCCAAGGCACGCCTGAAGAAGTGCGCCAGCACCCGACATCGCACACCGCGCTGGCATTGCGCGAATACGAGCAGGCCATGGGCAAGGTACACGGCGTGGAAGAGTCGCGACCCAAGGCCTGGGCCACGCGACCGGCTTTCTCCAACCTGATCCAGATCGTCAACGCCAAAGAGAACAACCTCAAGAGCCTGTCGGTCGACATCCCGCGCGGCAAGTTCAATGTGGTGACCGGCGTGTCGGGATCGGGCAAGTCGACGCTGGCTTTTGATATTTTGTTTAACGAAGGGCAGCGGCGTTATCTGGAATCGCTCAATGCCTATGCGCGCAGCATCGTGCAGCCGGCGGGCCGGCCCGAGGTCGATGCGGTCTACGGCATCCCGCCCACCGTGGCGATTGAACAGCGCCTCTCGCGCGGGGGGCGCAAGTCCACCGTGGGCACGACCACCGAGGTCTGGCACTTCCTGCGTTTGCTTTATGTGAAGCTGGGTATCCAGCATTGCACCAAAGATGGTGCGGCCGTGATGCCGCAAAGCCCCGAGAGCATTGCCGCGCAGCTGCTCAAAACCTACCGGGGGCAGCATATCGGCCTGCTCGCCCCGCTGGTCATCGCACGCAAGGGCGTCTACACCGAGCTGGCCGACTGGGCGCGTCCGCGCGGCTACACGCACCTGCGCATCGACGGCGAGTTTTTGCCGACGACGGGCTTTCCACGCATTGACCGCTTCAAAGAGCACACCGTCGAACTGCCGATTGCCGACATCGATGTGTCGCCCGAGAACGAGGCCGCGCTGCGCGCCGCGCTGGCCACTGCGCTTGAACACGGCAAAGGTGTGGTTCATGTGCTCGGCCCGCTCGATGGTTTGCGCGGCGCCATGATGGCCGGCGCCAGCGCCAAAGGCATCGGCAAGCTGATCGCGTTCTCAACCAAACGCGCCTGCCCGGTTTGCGCCACCTCGTACGCCGAGCTGGACCCCCGCCTCTTCAGCTACAACAGCAAGCACGGCTGGTGCCCCGACTGCGTGGGCACCGGCGTCAAACTCACCAAAGAGCAGCGCAAGGTGTTTGACGACTCGGTGATGGACGACGACAACAAGGGCCGCGAACAAAGCTTTGCCGAGCCCGAAATGGAAGACGTGGCCGGCACCGACTGCCCGACCTGCGAAGGCACGCGCCTCAATGCCAAGGCCCGCGCGGTGAAGTTCGCGGGTGTCGGCATTGCCGACATCGCGGCGCTGTCGGTGACCGACGTGCGGCGCTGGGTTGAAACGCTCGCGTTGCTGGGCCGCGAGGCCGGCATCGCGCGCGACCTCATTCCCGAGATCAAGAGCCGGCTCGAGTTCCTCGAAGACGTGGGCCTTGGTTACCTCACGCTGGACCGCGGCGCACCCACCCTCTCGGGCGGCGAGGCACAGCGCATACGCCTGGCGGCGCAGCTGGGCTCTAACCTGCAGGGTGTTTGTTATGTGCTGGATGAGCCGACCATCGGCCTGCACCCGCGTGACAACCAGATATTGCTGAGCGCGCTGGGCAAGCTCAGCGACCGCGGCAACACGCTGGTGGTGGTTGAGCATGACGAAGACACGATTCGCCGCGCCGACAACATCATCGACATCGGTCCCGGCGCGGGCAAGCGCGGCGGCACGCTGGTGGCGCAGGGCACGGCGGCGCAGCTGTCGGCCGTGCCGGAGTCGCTGACGGGCCGCTACCTGGCGAATCCCCTGATCCATCCGCTGCATGCGCGGCGGGAGACGGAGAAGGGGCGTGCGAAGGACACGGACTTGCTCCCTCTCCCTCCGGCAGAGGGCGGGGGTGAGGGCTCCCCCGCCAAGCCTCTGAGCAAACAAAAACAGGCCGCACTCAAAGCCGCGGCATTGAAGGAGGCGGCAGCCAGCGCCAGCAAGCTGCACAACGCAGCACCCGCCGCGGCCAGCAAGTTCACATCCTGGCTCACCGTGGTCAATGCCGACCTGCACAACCTCAAGGATGTGTCGGTCACCGTGCCGCTGTACCGGCTGGTGGCGGTGACGGGTGTATCGGGCTCGGGCAAGTCAACGCTCGCGCGCGACGTGCTGCTGACCAACGTGCACGCCGGCGTCATGCAGCGCTCGACCAAGTCGGGCCGTGACGCCGACGACAAAGGCAAGCCCCCCGACTGGACGGGTTGCGAACGCATCGAAGGCTACGCAGCCGTGGACCGCGTACTTGAAGTCGACCAGACGCCCATCGGCAAGACGCCGCGCTCCTGCCCGGCCACCTACATCGGCTTCTGGGACACGATTCGCAAGCTGTTTGCCGACACGCTGGAAGCCCGCGCGCGCGGCTATGGCGCCGGGCGTTTCTCATTCAACACCGGCGAAGGCCGCTGCCCGACCTGTGAAGGCGCGGGCGTGCGCACCATCGGCATGAGCTTCTTGCCCGACGTGAAAGTGCTGTGCGAAACCTGCCACGGCGCGCGCTTCAACCCCGAAACGCAGGCCGTGACCTGGCGCGGCAAAAACATCGGCGACGTGCTCAAGATGGAGGTCGACGAGGCGGTGGACTTTTTCTCGTCCATGCCCAACATCAGCCACCCGCTGCAGTTGCTCAAGGATGTGGGCCTGGGCTACCTCACGCTGGGCCAACCCTCGCCGACGCTGTCTGGCGGCGAAGCGCAGCGTATCAAGCTGGTGACCGAGCTCAGCAAGGTGCGCGACGACATCACACGCCGCGGCCAGAAAGCGCCGCACACGCTGTATGTGCTGGACGAACCCACGGTGGGCCTGCACATGGCCGACGTCGAAAAGCTGATCCATGTGCTGCACCGCCTGGTGAACGGCGGCCACAGCGTGGTCGTGATCGAGCACGACCTGGACGTGATCGCCGAAGCCGACTGGGTGATTGACCTCGGGCCGGACGGCGGCAATGCGGGTGGGCGCGTGGTGGCGTCTGCGCCGCCGGAAGCGGTGGTCAAGCTGGGGACGCATACTGGCAAGGCCTTGCAAAGCGTATTGGCGCGGTGACGAGAACCCTGGGGAGCCCTTGAAAGGGCGAGAATACCGGGTGGACCGGCTCTGGGCGCTACCCGAGGTGCCGGATTTTGGGGGAGGGCCCGGTTTGGCCGGGCAAAAGGAGACATCTATGCTGCCGCGTATTTTTCGGGGCTTTGCCCTGTCTGTTGCTCTTGGGTTCATGGGCACTTCGGTTTTTGCACTTCCCTATGGCGGAGAGGTCCCGGCTTTTGAAGGGCAGCCGCTGCTGGCCCTCAAGCGATACGAGCCGTCCTCGATGCAAATGCCCGTGGGTGGTTATCTCGTCCCGAACTCCGCCATCGTGCTGCTTCGGGGCAATGCACAGGACAATGCCCTATTCTTTGGCGCCTTGTTCGGCCCGCTTGGCACGCTCGCGGCAAATAGTGCGGGGGCTGAGGCGGGCAAGGCTGCGGCCGGCGAGAATCCGTTCCGGACCGATATGCCGGAAACGCTCGGAAAGCTGATTGAGACCCAGTACCCTGAGTTGGCTGGCTACATGCAGCCACGAGGCAGCTCCGCCACGGGCGTGCGCCTCGTTCTTGAGCCGAAGGCATTTCTGCGTATTGCCGCGGACGGTTTGACCTCTGTTTCGGTGCAGCTGGATGTTGACCTGCTGGGACCCACAGGCGATGAAAAATGGAAGGGCCGCTATTCATTCACGCCCCCGGCCCAGCTGAAACTCACCGGAGCGGATGGCTGGTTGAGCAACCAAAATGCGCCTTTGCGCGAAGCCGTGGTGTCCGCTTTGACTGCGCAGCTCGATGCATTGAGTCTTGATCTGAAGCGTCAGCCTTATCCCGATAACGCAGCCGCTGCCGATTGCAAACTGCCACCGAATATGACGTTTGTGGGTGTCATCCAGGGTAAGGGCGTTGTGGCGCACTTCTTCAACAAGCGTGCTGGATCCTTCACAGTGTTTTTTGATCCCTCACCCTGCAAGAGGGGATAAGGTCGCCCCATCGAGGCTTACTGCGTAGCCTCTTTTCCTTGCAGGGGGCGGCGCCTATGGCTTTGCCTAGCCGGTTCGGAGGCACCTGCTGTCAGAGGGGGCAACACCGTAGCGGGGTTTAATTGCTATTAAATTGGTAGCTAATGGCCAAGGCACTGTCTGGGCTGGAGCACTAAAAAGCTTAAAAATCCCCGGGCACGCCTGACGCGGTTGTGACAGCCCTTCAGGTGTTGCCCTGATGTGGCGTCGGCTTGCAGCACGCATGATGGGGGCCGCATCGCCACACGACCAGGAGACACATCATGCAACGCCGCCCCTTTCTGAACCTTGCCGCTTTGGCTCTGATCGCCGCCGCGGCCATGCCGGCCCAGGCGCAGACTTTCCCGGTCAAACCCATCAAGCTGGTCATCGCCTTCCCGGCGGGCGGGCCGACCGATATCACCATGCGCTCGCTGGCCGACAACGCGTCCAAAATCCTGGGCCAGACGGTGATCATCGAAAACAAGCCCGGCGCGGGCGGCACCTTGCCGGCCCAGCAACTGCAAAGCGCGCAAGCCGATGGCTACACTCTGGCGCAGATTCCCTTGGGTGTGTTCCGCCTGGGCTACACCACCAAGATCAACTGGGACCCGGTCAAAGACATCAGCTACGTCATCAACGTGACCGGCTACGCCTTCGGCATCGTGGTGCCGGCTGACAGCCCGTTCAAGACCTGGGCCGACTTTGTCGCCTATGCCAAGGCCAACCCCGGCAAGCTGACCTACGGCTCCACCGGCACGCTGACAAGCCCGCACCTGACCACCGAGCTCATCGCGCAGAAGGCAGGCATCGAGCTGCAGCATGTGCCCTACAAAGGCAGCGCCGACTTGATGCTGGCGCTGGTCAGCGGCCAGCTGATGGCCGGCGCCGACAGCACGGGCTTCGCCCCGCAGGTCGAGGCCGGCAAGCTGCGTGTGCTCAACACCTGGGGCGAGAAGCGGCTGGACAAATTCCCGAACGCACCCACGCTGAAAGAGCTGGGCTACGACATCGTGCAGAACTCGCCCTTCGGCATAGGGGCGCCCAAGGGCACGCCGCCCGAGGTGGTCAGGCGTCTGCACGATGCGTTCAAGAAGGCGATGGAAGAACCCAGCTACGTGGCCGCGCTGGCGCGCTACGACATGCTGCCCAATTACCTGAGTTCAGCGGACTACACCAGGTTCGCGCAGGACACGGTGGTCCGCGAGAAGGCGTTGGTCGACAAGCTTGGGCTAGCTAAATAGCACACCCCTATCGGGACTCACTCCGTGTAGCCCCTTTTCCCCTTGCAGGGGACGGCGCCTGCGGCCCGGCAAAGCCGGTTCCGCGGGGACGCGGGTACACCCCTATCGAGGCTCACTTCGTGTAGCCTCTTTTCCCCTTGTAGGGGACGAGGCTGGCGGCCCGGCAAAGCCGGTTCCGCGGCCTCCTGGGCTTCTTCGGGTCTATTTGCTGACAGGGCTTGCCAACACAAATAGCTCGTCGGAGAGCTGCTCCGCCAAGGCCGGTTGTACGCCCGCGCCAAAAATCAACCGGTAAATGATGGGCGCCATCATGTGGTCCAGCACCTGCTGCACGGTAGGGGTAGTCTCACCGCGCGCCTGGGCGCGTTTGACCAGCACGGTGGCTTCGTTGCGGCGGTTTTTCAGGCAGTTGGTTTCTTCTGATCCGGCCAGCGCCGCGGCTGCTTTCAGCATGGAGGCGTTGCCGGGCTTGTTGAGATGGGTGATCAGCTCTTTGGCCCAGGCCGTGAGTTCGGCTTTCAGGTCGCCCGTCTCGGGCAAAGGGCGGTTCGGGTCCAGGCGCTGCGTAGCGGTTTCGCCCAGCAGGCCATTCACGTCTCCCCAGCGGCGGTAGATGCTGGAGGCGCTGACGCCAGCGCGCTCGGCCACAGCCGGCACGGTGACCTTGTCGCGGCCTTCCTGGGCAATCAGCTCTTCCAGCGCCTTGCGCACCACGATTTGCACCTGGGCGCTGCGGCCGCCGGGGCGTTTGTTCGGGGGTGTTTGTAGAGTGCTCATTAGGGCTGACTTTACCCTAAAGCAACGATCTTTGCGTTAATTTTTAAATCGGCGTAGAATTCGCAAACGCAAATAAATTCGCTTTAAGAAAGTCGAGCGTCTCCCATGACCACCCCTGCCGCATCTCCTGCACCGGCCGCCCCCTCAGCGCCGCCATCGTCCCGTTCGACGGCCACCCGCTGGCAGTTGCCGCCAGCAGCGGCCTTCCCGCTGCTGGCGATTTTGTTGTTCGCGTTCTTTGTGGCCGGCAGCGCGCCGTCTCCGCTGTTTGTTGTCTTCCAGCAGCAGTGGGGCTTTTCGCCCGCGCTGCTCACGGTGGCCTTTGCGATTTACGCGATTGCGCTGCTGGCCTCGCTGCTGATAGCGGGTTCGCTGTCTGACCACATCGGCCGCCGGCCCGTGGTGTTTACCGCCTTGCTGCTGCAGGCCGGCGCGATGCTGACCTTTTTGCTGGCCGATGGCATCAACGGCATCATCGCCGCGCGCATCGTTCAGGGCATTGCCACCGGCATGGTCAGCGGCGCGCTGACGGCGGCGGTGGTCGAGGCGGCACCGGCCGCGCAAAAACGCCTGGGTGCCATGATCGGCAGCGTCTCGCCGCTGGCAGGTCTGGCGGTGGGCGCGTTGCTCACGGGCATCGCCGTCAAGTTTGCGCTGCACCCGGTGCCGCTGGTGTTCGGTGTGCTGGTTGCCATCTGCGTGGTGGGGGCGGTGGCCACACTGTTCCTGCCCGAAAGCGCTACTCCGCGCCCCGGCGCGCTGGCTTCGCTGGTGCCGCGCATTTCGATACCGGTGCAGGCGCGCGCTGAATTTGTACGCGGCGTGCCGACGATGCTGGCGGTATGGTCGCTGGCGGGCCTGTACCTGTCGCTGGTGCCATCCATGCTGCAGCAAATTTTCGGCATCCATGACGGCATCGTCAACGGGCTCGCGATTGCGACCTTTTTCGGCCTCGGTGCTGCATCGCCGACCTTGCTTAAAAGCTTCTCGCCCGTGCGCATGAGCGCTATCGGCATGAGTTTGCTGGCCGTGGGTGCGGGCCTCGTGGCCGTGTCTTTGGCCACGCGCTCTGTGGCGCTGTTTTTTGCGGGCACGGCGCTGGCCGGTTATGGCGGCGGCTCGGCTTTCTCTTCGCAAGTGCAGACGCTCGCGCCGCTGGCGCAGCCGCATCAACGGGCCGAGCTGTTTGCTGCGCTGTATGCCACCAGCTACCTGGCCTTCAGTGTGCCGGCCATGCTGGCGGGCCGTTTGATTGCGCCGCTGGGTTTGCCCGCTACTGCGGAAGGCTACGCAGCGCTGGTGCTGGCGGTGGCGGCTCTCGGTGCCTGGCTGCGCTGGGGCTCAGTGCGCCGCGCAAAAAGTGCTCACCCCTGCTGACGCTCACTCCGTGTAGCGTCCCCTCCCCTTGCAGGGGACGAAGCCTGCGGCCCGGCAAAGCCGGCTCCGCGGCTTCTGCTTGATGAACCCAGCCTATCCGCGGGGATGGGCCGGGTTAATCCAGCAGCGCGCGGACCACTTCCGTAAAACCGGCGCCGCGCTCACCGTGCGTGACGTAGCGCGGCAAGTGCGCCAGCTGCGGCACAAAGCGCGCGATGTTGGCCACGCCCACGCTGTTGGCAAAGGTCTTGAACATCAGCTGGTCATTGGTCGAATCGCCCACGTATACCCAGCGGTCCATCTCCGCGTCCAGGTCGCGCTGCCAGAGCTGCCGGACAATCCAGCGCGCGCCTTCCAGCTTGTTATGCCCGCCATACCAGCCGTTGATATGAATGCTGCTCACGGTGGCGTGCATGCCTTCGCTTTTCATCAGCGCCACCACGGCGGCGATCTGCGCGTCGCTCAGGTGCGCAAATTCACTGTGGTCGATGGCGATATCGGTTTCACGGCCCGGCGAGTCGGTAGCGCGCGCCACACCCGGCATCTCGCGCTCGATGCGCGCCAGCACGGCCTGCATGCGGGCGAAGTTGGCAGCACGCGTGGCGGCGTCTTGTTGATATAGTTTTGATAGCGGCCTGCCCATGTCCTGTATGGGCTGCAGGCCTTTTTGATGCTCAAGGCTCTGCGGCACCAGCGCCACGGCCCCGTTCTCCGCCACGATGGCATCGACCGGCCAGCTTGCCGCGAAGGGCTCACTCCAGCCGACCGGCCGGCCAGTGATCGCGACCACCTTGAATCCGGCCGCTTTCAATTCACCCAAAGCCTCCAGCGCGTCAGGGGTGATTTCACCCTCGGTCGTCAATGTGTCGTCGATATCGGTGAAGACGCCGGTGATGCGGCGCCGCTGGCTGTCCGGCCAGGTGTTCAGTTCTTGCATGGTGAAATTTTCGCATTGAATGTGGCCCCCACGCTCCCCCACTGCGTGTGGGTCGCTGCCCCCCGAGGGGGGCCGCCCGCCCTTCGGCCCGGCGAAGCCGGTTCCGGGGCTCATGCTGGCTTGAAGATTCAGGGCGTTTGCAGTGGGGTATTTCGCCAGCGGGGGCCGAGGGTCCGGCTTTGCCGGCCCGAGGCGCCGCCCCCTAGAGGGGGGAGCAGGCTACACGAAGTGAGCCTGAACGGGGGTGGGTATAATCGTGTTTTCCTGAGGAGCGTTGCAAGCCACATCACGTGGACCAGGCTCAGGACTTCATTGCAACCACGCTCACCCGCATGCGCTGTCTCTCAAGCCGGGTGAATGACTGAATTCCCCATCCCTTTGACTGCCGCATGCCCGTGGCGATTTTGCCCAGCTGACGTTTGATATTTGGAGAACCGTATGAGCGCTGTCCTGAAACCTTCCACCGACCACATCATTGCCGACATTTCACTTGCCGCCTGGGGCCGCAAGGAACTGAAAATCGCCGAAACCGAAATGCCCGGCCTGATGGCCATCCGCGAAGAATTCGCGAAGGCGCAGCCGCTGAAGGGCGCGCGCATCACCGGTTCGCTGCATATGACGATCCAGACCGGCGTGCTGATCGAAACCCTGCAGGCCCTGGGCGCCGAAGTGCGCTGGGCTTCGTGCAACATCTTCTCGACGCAAGACCACGCCGCCGCGGCGATTGCCGCCGCCGGCACGCCGGTGTTCGCCATCAAGGGCGAAACCCTGGCCGACTACTGGGACTACACCCACAAGATTTTCGAATTCAACGGCGCTAAAGGCACGCCTGAAGAAGGCCCCAACATGATCCTGGACGACGGCGGCGACGCAACGCTGCTGATGCACCTGGGCACCAAGGCCGAGAAGGACGCCAGCCTGATCTCCAAGCCAGGCAGCGAAGAAGAAATCTGCCTGTTCAACTCGATCAAGGCCAAGCTGGCGCAGGACCCGACCTGGTACAGCCGCCGCCTGAAGAACATCATCGGCGTGACCGAAGAAACCACCACTGGCGTGCTGCGTTTGAACGAAATGTCGGCCAAGGGCACGCTGGCCCTGCGCGCCATCAACGTGAACGACTCCGTCACCAAAAGCAAGTTCGACAACCTCTACGGCTGCCGTGAATCCCTGGTCGACGCGATCAAGCGCGCCACCGACGTGATGGTGGCCGGCAAAGTTGCACTCGTGGCCGGCTACGGCGACGTGGGCAAGGGCTCTGCCCAGGCCCTGCGCGCACTCAGCGCCCAGGTGTGGGTGACCGAGATCGATCCGATCAACGCCCTGCAGGCCGCGATGGAAGGCTACAAGGTCGTAACCATGGAATACGCTGCCGACAAAGCCGACATTTTTGTGTCCGCCACCGGCAACAAGAACGTCATTACCTATGAGCACATGGCTGCGATGAAAGACCAGGCCATCGTCTGCAACATCGGCCACTTCGACAACGAAATCGACGTTGCCGCGCTCGAAAAATGCACCTGGGAAGAGATCAAGCCGCAAGTCGACCACGTGATCTTCCCGGACGGCAAGCGCATCATCCTGCTGGCCAAGGGCCGCCTCGTCAACCTGGGTTGCGGCACCGGCCACCCCAGCTTCGTGATGTCGTCCAGCTTTGCCAATCAGACGATCGCGCAGATCGAGCTGTTTACCAAGCAAGCCGACTATGAAGTGGGCAAGGTCTATGTGCTGCCCAAGCACCTTGACGAGAAGGTTGCGCGCTTGCACCTGAAGAAGGTTGGCGCTGTGCTGACTGAGCTGAGCGATGAGCAGGCTGCATACATTGGCGTCAGCAAGGCTGGCCCGTACAAGGCAAATACCTACCGCTATTAATTTGCCTTACTCCCTCTCCCCCTGGGAGAGGGCAGGGGTGAGGGCCGCGGCGCCAATTTGCCCCAGGGGTCTTTTAAGGCCGCGAGCCCTCACCCTAACCCTCTCCCCAAGGGAGAGGGGACAAGAAAAAGCCCTCTTTGGGCATAGACATACGGACTCCGCTTGAGTTTTTCAGGCGAGAGGCCACTCCACGGAGCCACATGCGCGCTGACCTATTCCTCGTCGATCACGGCCATGCCGCCACCCGCTCCCAGGCCCAGCGCCTGATTGCTTCGGGCGTGCAATGGCGCCCCGAGGCCGACGCGCCCTGGAAGAAGGTCGCCAAGAACGGTGACGAGATTCCGCCTGGCGCCGAGCTGCAACTGCTGGACACCACCGAAGCCAAATACATTTCGCGCGGCGGGCTCAAGCTCGAAGGCGCACTCAAGGCCACGGGTCTGAAAGTCGCCGGCCTGCGGTGCCTCGATGTGGGCCAGTCCACCGGCGGCTTTACCGATTGCCTGCTGCAGCACGGCGCTGCGCAGGTGGTGGGCGTTGACGTGGGCCACGGCCAGTTGCATGCCAGCCTGCGCGATGATCCGCGCGTCGTTTGTATCGAAGGTGTCAATGCGCGGTCCATGACTGCTGCGGATTTGATAGCGGGACATGCAGGTGATACGGGGGCTTCAGGCTATTTTGATGACGAGTCCGGACCGGATGACGATATGGAAGAAGATGGCCCGGCCATCGAGGCTAACTTCGACTTCCTGACCGGCGACCTGTCTTTCATCTCGCTCACGCTGGTGCTGCCGGCCGTTGTCCGCCTGCTCAAGCCCGGCGGCGACCTGCTGATGCTGGTCAAGCCGCAGTTCGAGTTGCAGCCTGGTCAGATCGGCAAGGGCGGCATTGTGCGCGATGCCGCACACTTTGAATTTGTGGAAAAGCGTTTGCGCGATGCCTGCGCGGCGTTGGGGCTGGAAGTGAAAGCCTGGCTGGAGTCGCCGATTGAAGGTGGCGACGGCAACCGCGAATTTTTTATCCAGGCGGTCAAGGGCGAGGATGTGGCAGGCGAAGACCAGCCGCTGCCGGCCGCGCCGCAACGCAAGGTCGCCAAGCGCGTGCCCCGCAGCGAGATGCGCGCCGCCCGCGCGCCGCACGAAGACTCCGAACTCGCGCATGCCGGCCAGCCCGGCCCCGCGCGTGGCAAGCGGCGCGAGAAGAAAAACGACAACGACGAATAAACGACGAGTGAGATCCGAGATGAACCTGCCCATCAGCTTTGAATTCTTCCCGCCCAAGACACCTGAAGGCGCTGAAAAACTTCGCGTGACGCGCCAGGCGCTGTATGCGCACAAGCCCGAGTTCTGCTCGGTCACCTTTGGCGCCGGCGGCTCCACGCAAGACGGCACCTTCGGCACGGTGAAAGAAATCCTGACCGAAGGCGTGGCCGCGGCCTGCCATTTCTCGTGCGTGGGCGCAACCAAAGCTACGGTGCGCGAACAGCTCGCGACCTTGCGGGCGATGGGCGTCAAGCGCCTGGTCGCGCTGCGCGGTGATTTGCCCAGCGGCTACGGTGCCGGCGGCGAATTCCATTACGCCAGCGACCTGGTGGCTTTTATCCGCAAAGAGACCGGCGACGCCTTTCACATCGAAGTGGCGGCCTACCCCGAGATTCATCCGCAAGCGAAATCGGCCGATGCCGACCTGCAGGCCTTTGTCAAAAAAGTGAACGCCGGCGCCAACTCGGCCATCACGCAGTACTTCTTCAACCCCGACGCCTACTTCCGTTTTGTGGATGAGGCGCAGGCGCTCGGCGTGGACGTGCCCGTGGTGCCCGGCATCATGCCGATCACCAGCTCGACGCAGCTCATGCGCTTTTCTGATGCCTGCGGCGCCGAGATCCCGCGCTGGATTCGCCTGCGCCTGCAGGGCTTTGGCGACGACACGGCGTCCATCAAGAGCTTCGGCCTGGATGTGATCACAGGCCTGTGCGAACAGCTCTACGCCGCGGGCGTGCCGGGCATTCATTTCTACACGATGAACCAGGCCGCCGCGACGACCGAAATCATCCGGCGATTGAACCGGGCCTGAGCCCTGCACCCATGCGGCAGGGTGTGATCCGGTTTGCTTTTGTTGCCAGCGCGGCGCTTTTGCTGGCCCTGCTGTCGGCATGCACAACGGCTCCCGCCACACCGCAAGGCACAGGCGTAGCCAAACCCCGGCCTGCCGCAGCGCCATCATCCGCTGCTCCCAGCGCCCGAGCTCCCGATGCGCCCACCGACGAAGTGCCCGTGCCGCTTTCCGAGCTGCCGCGTCCCGAATTGCTGAACGGCGAAGTACCGCGCGAATTCCAGCGCGGCACCGCCTCCTGGTACGGCCCGCGTTTTAACGGCAGGCGCACCGCCAGCGGCGAGCGCTTTGACATGACGGAGTTCACCGCCGCCCATCGCACGCTGCCCTTCGGCACCCTGGTGCGCGTACACAGCCTGGTCAACGGCCGTGACGTGGACGTACGCATCACCGACCGCGGCCCCTACGCCGGCAACCGCATCATCGACCTGAGCCGCGCCGCGGCCGAAGAGCTCGGCATGCTGGGTTTGGGGTTCAAAGAGGTCGTGCTGATGGTGCCCGAGTCCACGCCCGAAGTGGCCGTGACGCCGCCATCACCCTCCAGGCGGTCGTCACCCAGGCGGCGCGCAGCGGCGCCCCGCACCCAGCGCTGACGGCGAGCGCGCCGCTTAGTTCACAAAGGTCACGTCGTCCCTGGCCTGCGGCGGGATCTTGATGGCAAGCGCCTTGACGGGCCCGCTGGTCACCAGGGTGCCGCCATGCGCCGTGCCTTTGGGAATGATGATCAGCGTGCCGGGCTTGAACTCCTTGCGCTCGCCGCCCAGCCACATCGCCCCACTGCCTTCGATGATGTATTGGATCTCATCGGTTTTGGGGTGAATGTGCTTTGCCACATTGCCGGACTGGATGCCGATGGTGGCGTTGTCGGTGGTGACCAATCCCCTGGCGTTCATCTCGGGGTTGGCGGTGGCGGGGATATCGCCATGCTTGAGTCCCGCGAGGTCGATCATCGCGGGCGCCAGCGGCACCGCCTGTGCGTGCGCATCGGGCAGGGCATGTTGGGCCAGCGGTGACACCGCGATTCCGGCCACAAAGGCCAGAGTGACGGCAAAACCGAGGGCAGTGGTGGTGTGTCGCATGGGGATCGTCCTTTTTTGAAGTGTTTTGATATCGAGATAGAGGCGGGCCAGTATGCCCGCGTTGCGCCCGGCTTGCCAATAGCGGTGACCCGCTGCGGCAGGGCATGTTGCTCCCTGCCGGCTGTTGGGCGGGCGGTTAAACCAGCAGTCCGAAGCGCCGCAGGCGTTCCAGCAATGCCGCGTTCTGCGCCGCGCCCGGTGGCTGTACGCCTTTTCGCAGGCGCAGCAGCAACGCATGCTCTGCGGCGCTCAGGTTCACCGGCTGGTGCCAGATGTTGCAGGCCAGGTCCGGTTGCAGCGCCGCCGCGGGGTGCATCACCGCCTGGCCGGCCGCTACCTGGGCCGCCGATGCACAGGCGCGGGCTCTGGCCGTATAGCGCACCCTGCCGGTGATGATCAGCTCTTCCAGGTAGGCGGTCACGTCGGACGGCGATACCTCGGCCTTGTTGCCGGCTTGCGCCGCGGCGCACAGCTCGGCGAAGGAAAGGGTCGCCGGAAAAGCGGTTTCCAGTGCGGCCCGCACCGCTGCCGCTGCGGAGGGCGCCGCGGGGCGGATATCCGTGTCGAGCTGCGGATCTTTCCCCAGGGCGTAATGCAGCGCCTCCATGCGCCGTGCATCCAGCCGATACTGGATGTTCTGCTTTTGGGTGGCGTGGACCAGCAGCGTCTGGCGAAAGCTGCGGTTGGTCAGGAAGTCGAGGTATTGCTCCATCACCACCTGGTCACCACCGGCTTCTTTCAGCAGAGGCTCTGCCACCTGCGCGCCGTGGTTGCTGACAAACATGGTGTAGGGCTCGGCGTCGGCCAGGTAATCCAGGGCCCCACTGCGCGCCGAGGCGATGAAGTCACGGAAATACAGAGGCTGGTTGCAGGGCTCCAGGAACTCATGCAACAGGTAAGCCGGCCCGGAGGTCTCGATGGCAGGCAAGACTTCGTCCAGCGCCTTGCGCAGCAGGCTGCCGACCGGCGACATCTGCGCCAGGAAGTCCAGCATGCCGCGTCCGTAGGCCAGCTTTTCAGCCGGCGTGGCACGCCCCTCCGAGCGAAACAGCATCGCGTCGCGCACGATCTCGCGCGCCTTCCAGCCTGGGTAGGTGTTGTAGCTGATGTAGGCAATGCCGCGCGGTGTCAGGTGTTCGCGGCAGATGCGCAAGATAGCCTGCCGCACCGAATCGGGCACCCAGCTGTAAACGCCATGGCAAATGATGTAGTCGAAGCTGCCGAGCGACGCATCCACGTCCTCCAGGTTCATCGGGCGCAGCGTAAGGTTGGTGATGCCCAACTGCCGCACGCGCTCAATGCCTTGCGCGATCTGCACCGGCGACAGGTCGATCCCGACCACCTGCGCCTGCGGGTGCCGTAGTGCAAACGGGATGATGTTGCCGCCGCTGGCGCAGCCCAGCTCCAGCACACGCGCATTCGCTGGCGGGGTGGGCGTTAAACCAAACAGCGTGGCGATGCCTTCCAGGTGCTCCGGCGCCGATTGCGGAAACGGGTGCGAGGCGTAGGGTGCCTCGTCGTAACTTTTCTGGAGGAGTGCGGTCAGGTGTTGGGACATGGTGTGCGCTTCGCCGGGTCGCGGCTAAGCCCGCATTGTGCCCGGCGACCCCGACGGGATGCAGGGTCATTCAGGCCACTGGCACAAATCGCCTGAATTTATTAGAATTTCAGTAATTCCTGAAAATTCAATAAAGCAAAGACGTTGGAAAACCTCCAGAAGGACGCCCCACACCATGAACCTCGCCCCCTTGACCCAGCGTTTTGTCCTGCATTTCGGTGAAATGGGCAGCCGCTGGGGCATCAACCGCACTGTCGGGCAAATTTATGCCCTTCTTTATGTTTCCCCCCGGGCGCTCAATGCCGATGAAATTGGCGAGGCGCTGGCGTTTTCGCGGTCCAACGTCAGCATGGGCCTGAAGGAGCTGCAGTCGTGGAGCCTGGTGCGGCTGCAGCACCTGCCTAACGACAGGCGCGAGTACTTCCAGGCGCCTGAAGATGTGTGGGCCATCTTCCGCACGCTGGCCGAGGAGCGCCGCAAGCGCGAGATCGACCCGACGCTGTCGATGTTGCGCGATGCGTTGATGGAGCACCCGTCCCATGCGGACGACATCCATGCCCAGGCGCGCATGAAGCAGATGCATGACCTGATCGAACTGATGACGGGCTGGCTGGCCGATGTGCAGAAAATGGATTCGGCCACGCTGGTGAGCTTGATGAAAATGGGCGCAAAGGTGCAGAAACTGCTGGAGATGAAGGGCAAGGTCACCAGCACCGTGAAGGCCGGTTTGACAGGCCGCGCGGCATCCGCCACAGTGGCAGCGAAGCCTTTCGACGCGCCCGAGCCCGCAGCCCAGCCTGCCAGCCTTCCCGATGACAACAGGAGTTGATGATGGACGGACTTGACGCATTCCTCTTGGCTCGCCTCCAGTT
>Ga0136846_1238518_pt1 | contig 23613 bp, 19 predicted proteins | sample HopSoiMetagenom2_FD_96841 | JGI IMG/M metagenome (GOLD analysis project Ga0136846, IMG submission 96841) | Grasslands soil microbial communities from Hopland, California, USA - 2 Assembly 2016 (version 4) | ecosystem: Environmental > Terrestrial > Soil > Grasslands | place: USA: Hopland... | reverse complement strand
GCTCCACAAGCCCTTCGATCGCGAAGCGACCCAGTCCTGAGGTATCGAAGGATCAGGGCGAACGGGTGTTGATGACTTCACATCAGTTTGAATCGCACCCGTTGCGCTGCTTTTTGGCGACCGCTTCGAGAAAGAGATAAGCGCCGCACGCTATCAGCAAGGGCGCGAGGTAATACAACGCGCGGTACGCCAGCAATGCCGCCAGCACTTCGCCGCGCGACAGGGGCGGCACCAGCAGGGCGATGAACACCGCTTCGAGCACGCCAAGGCCGGCGGGAATGTGCGCAATCGCGCTAGCGAGCGCGCCCGTCAGCAGCACGCCCAGCACCGCAGGGTAGGCGACATTGCCCGGCATCAGCACGAAGATGACGGCTGCAATCACGCTCCAGTTGGCGCAGGACAGAAGAAGCTGCATTGCCGCAAGACGCAGCGGCGGCAGCGAGATCTCGTGGCCGCGCAAGGTCCATTCGCGCCGGCGGGAGGCTCCGCACAGCACGAGGTAGGCGACGGCAGCGCCCACCATCGCGAAGCCAACGCCGTGCAAGGCGGTCGCGCCGATCTCCCACCCCGGCGGCGGCGCGATCACGCCGAAGGCGAACACGCCGCCTGCGACTGCGAGGTAGCCGAGCCAGTTGGTCGTGAGGCTCAGGGCGAGCACACGCGTGATGATGGCGTTGCCCAATCCAAAACCCGAATACAGGCGGAAGCGAAAGGCGAAACCGCCGACCAGCGTGCCGAGGTTGAGGTTGAAGGCATAGCTCACGAAGGTCACAGCCATCACCTTCCATGCGGGCAGTCCGTGCGAGGTCCAGGCACGCCCGAGCAAGTCATAGCTGCTGTAGATGCCATAGCTCAGTGCGGCGAAGGCGGCCGCCGCGAAAATGCTCGAGGCGGGAAGCCCCGCGATGACATCGAGTACCTCGCCCCATTCGATGTGGCGCGCCTGTGAGTACAGCAGAGTCGCCACGCCGGCAAAGAATACGAGCGTGAGCACGCGGCGAACGCGCGGCCACCACCGCGTGTGCTGGGCCTGCTGCTCTTCGGCCGGGCGCAGGGCGGAGGTGGCGCGGTTCATGACACGGGGCAATCGGCCTCGTGCCGTTGGTCGCCTGCGGTCACCACGTTTTCACCGCTGCGCCAATGCCATGGCATTGGCGACGATGCTTCACCGCTCGCACCCTGCGCAGACAAGGGGACGGCGTTGTCATTGACTGCAAACTCACGTGCTGGCGTGAGGACGGGCTTGTGCGCAGGCAGCCAGCCGGCCCAGGCGGGAAATCGCCGGATGAGGTGAAAGGCGAAGTAGCTTGCCGCAAGCCTCCACCACGATCGGTCCATTTCTCTTTTCGGATCGATCTCATTGCAGCTCTTTTCCATCAGGGCTTTCAGATGCTCGCGCAGCACGGCGGCGAACCCCCGGTCTCGAATGATCACGTTGGCTTCGAGGTTGAGCGCGAGGCTCAGCGGATCGAGGTTGCTCGATCCGACCGTGGCCCATTCGTCGTCAGCGAGCGCGACTTTGGCGTGCAGCGGCCGTTCGCAGTATTCAAAGATCCGCACACCCGATCGCAGCAGATGGTCGTAGAGCATGCGTGCCGCGATCTTCACAATCGGCATGTCGGGGTGTCCCTGCAGGATGAGGGACACGCGCACGCCACGCTGCGCCGCCCGGCGCAATTCCTTGAGCAGGCGATAGCCGGGGAAGAAGTAGGCGTTGGCGATGAGCACCTCGTGTCGCGCCGCGCGCAGGGCAATGCGGTAGTGGCGCTCAATGTCGTCGCGATGTTCACGGTTGTCGCGCGTCACGAAGAGTGCTGCCGCATCGCCTGCAGCCTGACCGCCGTGCGAGACCTGCGCCTTGTCCCTGCGCCACCACCGCAGCCGACCCTGACCGGGTGAGACGGCCTCGTGCACGAAGTGATGGATCTCCTCGACGATCGGCCCCTTCACCTCTACGGCGTAGTCCTGCTTGGCCTCGGGGCCGTAGTCGGCGAGATGATCCGCGGAATAGTTGATGCCGCCGACGAAGGCCTTCGCGCCGTCGACAACCACGATCTTGCGGTGCATGCGGCGAAAGAGGTTGGTGCGCAGGCGGCCGAAGAGCCGCGGCCGCGCATCGAAGACGTGAAAGCGCACGCCCGCCGATGTCAGCGATTCAATGAAGCCGGCGGTCAGGCCTGGCGAGCCGTAGCCGTCGACGGTCACGTCCACTTGCACGCCGCGCCTGGCCGCATCGAGCAGGCATCGCTGCAAGGCGAGACCGACTTTGTCCTGGAAGAGGATGAAGGTCTCGATGATCACTTCGTGCCTGGCCGACTCGATGGCTTCGAAGACGGCAGGGAAAAACTCTTCGCCGTTCTCCAGCAGGCGAAAGCGGTTGCCCGTTTTCCAACGCGTGTTCACAGCAGAACCTCCGCTGCGAGCGGAGCATGGTCCGACAGGTGCGACCACGGCCGGTTGGGCAACACGATGGGCCGGTGCACGGTGGCATTGCGTACGTAGATGCGGTCGAGCTGAAAGAGTGGCAGTCGCGCCGGGAACGTCTTGGCGGCATGGCCGTTGGCGTGCACGAAGACTTCACGCACTCCAGCGCATTTCTCGAGCTGCCGGTGCCCGCGCATGCGCCAGTCGTTGAAGTCGCCGGCGATCACGAGCGGCGCCTCGGGTGGCAGTTCGTTGATCATCTTGCACAGCAGTTCGATCTGCTGTTGCCGATGTCCTTCTTGCAGACCGAGGTGGATGCAGATTGCATGTACCTCGATGTTGTGTTCTGGAAGTTGGCATATGCAGTGCAGCAGACCGCGCTCTTCGGTCTTGCCGACGGACACATCCCGGTTTTCGTGACGCACGATCGGAAACTTCGACAACACCGCATTGCCGTGATGCCCATTTGGATAGACCGCGTTGCGGCCGTAGGCGTAGCTCGTCCACATCGTGTCGGCGAGGAATTCGTAATGCGAATTCGACGGCCAGTTGGCGATCCGGGCGGCGTGCAGGTCGTGGCTGCCCATCACTTCCTGCAGGAAGACAATGTCCGCGGACACCGCGTGAACGGCGTCGCGCAGCTCGTGCAGGATGAATCGACGGTTGAAGATCGTGAATCCCTTGTGAGTATTCACGGTCAGGATGCGAAACGAAAGGGTGGTCGGATTCTTGGTCATGGGCATTCATGCCGTGCACGCGGCGTATGCCGAAGACGAGGCAAGCACCGTTCCCGACTGAGAGGCTGAGCCTCTGAGCCGATGCGGCGGGATCGCCGATTGCTCCATGGAGGTCGTCCCTGGGCCTAGGAGACCATCATGCGGTTTCGCACCCTGTTTCTCTTTGCAGTGCTGGCGCTCACGGTGTTGTTCGCATTGCTGAACTGGCAAGCCTTCACCACGCCGACGACCTTGTGGCTTGTGTTCGGCACGGTCGAGGCGCCCATCGGCGCGATCATGCTGGCGGTGACCTTCCTGCTCGGTGCGATGTGCTTGGCCTTCCTGATCTACGTGCAGGGCGCCGCGCTGATGGATTCACGACGGCACGCGAAAGAGCTGCAATTGCAGCGTGACCTGGTCGACAAAGCCGAGGCTTCGCGTTTCACGGAACTGCACAGCTTCGTGAACGCTGAAATGCGCGCAGCGGCACAGATCAATGCCGACATGCTGGCCCAGATTCTGGCGCGAATCGATCAGCTCGAGCAGCACAACAGCGTTGCGCTGCAGGAAACCGGAAATTCGCTATCGGCCTACATCGGCGAACTCGAAGACCGGCTCGAACATCGGCGAACACCCAACGGCTCTGCGAACGATCCGGCGCACTGACGTTTCGGCTGCGACACCCCGCGGCGTGAGCCGCCGCGGGAGGCTGCGTGTGTCGCCGCTACGAACTCAGAGGCTGCGGCCGGATGATGGCGACAGCGGCGCCCAGTGGATCGAACATCGCGGCGAAGCGGCCCACGCCCGCCACCTCGGTGGGTGGCATGAAGACCTTGGCGCCGAGCTTCGTGGCCTTGGCCGCGCTGGCATCGCAGTCTTCTACGTGCACGTAGGGCATCCACATCGGGGGCGTGGCAGCGTCCGGTGTCTGGAAGACGCCCCCGCGCGACTTGTCGCCGGTCTTGAGGATGAAGTAGTCACCTTGCTCGCCTACGTTCATCACGTCATGGGTGTAGCCGAACGTGCCTTCATAGAAGGCGAGTGCGCGTTTGACATCGGGTGTCCAGAGCTCGTTCCAGACCCAGCTTCCGAAGGGTGCCTTTTCCACATCGGGGGCATCGCCATCGAGCGAGGTCCACAAGCAGAAGTTGGCACCGGTCGGGTCGGTCAGGCCCGCGCCGCGGCCCACGGTGGGGAAGTCGGTGGGTGGGAGGGTCGCCTTGGCGCCGTTAGCCGTGGCACGCGCGAAGCTCTTGTCCACATTGTCGACCGACATGTAGGAGATCCAGTGGTTCGGCATCCCCGGCTCGGCGGTGCGCAAGCCGCCGATGCCCTTATCGCCGTTCTGGATCATGTAGTAGGTTTTGTCACCCATCGGCATGCTTTCGACGTGCCAGCCGAAAAGTTGCTGGTAGAAAGCCCGGGCCTTCGCGATGTCGTTCGAGACTTGCTCGAACCAGACGAACTTGCCGGGCAGACGCGAAACGGTGGAAGCCATGGCAGACCTTTCGATGTGGGTGAATAGTGGACGTTAGATCATTGGGGCTGACTTGAAAAGCGGGTTCCAAGCAAAGCCACGTTCGCGTGGGTTGTTCTACGTGACTATGGTGAACTTTGGGTTCGTTTGGCTTCATGCATTGGGGACGCAAGGGCGTGGCGCTCAGGCGCTTTGACATTTGGCGTCTTTCGCTTGGGTCGGACACGGTCTGGCGTCAAAGCGCACAAGCGCTGCGCGCTTGTCAAGCCCCGGACTAGATCGATCAGTAGCACGAAGCCTACGCCACACTCAACGATGAGTAGGGCCGCGCCGATCGGGAAGAAAAACAGGCTCACCAATCCGACGCCAATCAACATCCAGAGACTGAAGGCCATAGCACCTGCAAGCTTGATCCGCCTATCAAGATTCCAGAATTTGCGTTGCTCTGACCCGGAAGCCGTGTAGGCATCCCTGGTGGCGTCAAACCGAACATAGGACTTGGCGTAACGGATGTCGTGCAATATTTGACTGGGATTGAGTCTGGCTGTGGCAAACGCAATCTCGTTCTCGTCGTAGCGATATCCGTAAGCGAGCTGAAATTCCAACTCGTTGAGCAAAGCTGGGCATTTCACATGTTTGCCGCCGCACAGCGATTGCCTGAGCCATTGCAATCGCGTCGTTTTCAGCTTCAGTGCTCGCCCTTGTACCCAGTACGCCCCACCCATGTACGTGACAACCGTTGCAAGCACGGCCCCCACGCCAGTGATGATTGCGGGGAACGGCGATGGCGCGACACACGCCAGAGCGCGCATCGCGGAGGTTGCACTATCGAGACAGGCCATGGCATCGCTGATCACTGCCTCTACTCCTTGTGTACTTGTCGATGGTCGATTGCAGCATCGCGCCGCAGGTGGTCTTGTGGCCTTCATAGGCCACAGGCGTGCCATTGATCGTGTGGCTCGGATCGCCCTCGGCAATGGTGCAATCTTCGTGACCGTGCTTGGGGCAATTGCATGCGTCGCCCTTGAGTGCCACGGCGATGCTGTCCACGGTGAAGTGCGGGGCCCCACTGACGGTCACTTGGCCGCCGTGATCGGTGGGGTCGCCGAGGCGAATGATTTTCTTGGTCATAGTCAGGCCTTGTCAGTGGGAGGTGTGTCGTCGGCGTCCCGAGGCGATGCGGTCACAGGCGTCTCGCCGGCAGGCGTGGTGTCCATGAGTGCAACCGCTACGGGCGGCGTGGTGCCGGTAGCGATAGGCGCTTCCGGCGGGGTGCCGTAGCCCACCAGCTTCCACATCGTGGGGCCTCGATAGACGGGCTGCTCGCCTCTGAGCCGGTCCAGCAAGCCTGCCTTGCCCAGCTTCGCTACCTGGGGCATCCGCTCGCCGGCCTTGATGTGCTGGCGTCGGGCGGCGTTGACCGTGTCATCGTCCACGGACTCCCACCAGCCGGTTTGCACACAGGCGCGGCCGGTGGCGGCGAGTTCGCCGAGGGGCGCATTGGGCGGTGTGGCGTCGCTGGTCTTGACTCCGCCGCCCGTCGGGCGAACGCGGATAGACGCGGTGAGCTTGTCCCACAGCGCGACGGCTTCTTCGTCGGTGAGGCTGGGCTTGGTGGCTCCGGCCCCGTCGTGCTCGACGCCGGTCTTGAACTGGATATCGGCGTAGGGGTTGAACACGTCGTAGGCAACTCCGGTGAACTTCATCCAGAAGTCATGATGACCATGCGAGCCCTCTTCATCCGGGGTTCGTGTCAAGATCTCGTAGCCGGTTTTCCAGTCGTGGATTTGCCGTTTGTCTCTGCGAAAGAATTTGAGCGCCGCATAGGGATTGCCCTTGCCGGACTTCTTCGCTTCTTCTTCCGTGCGCTTGAGTTGTCCTTCCAGCGAGTCGCCGCTCGTGTCGTGCGGGTTCGCGGGCGCCGTGTAGATGGACAAATGAGCGTCGGGAAATTGCTTCAGTCGGAAGCCGATGCGGATGTGCTCGGGATCGGGCTTCTCCTTGCCGGCCCCGGGTTTGTCGGGCAGGAACGCGTGGTCGATGCACAAGCCAGGTTCGGCAGGCACTTCGGTTTCGAGATGCGGCCTCAGTCGAAGAACCATCTCGTTGACTTCGGTCAAAGTGCGTTCCTTGTCCCGCTGGTCCGCAAACGTGCTCACCAAGAGCAGATCTTTCCCCATTGCGGAGAAGGACTCAATCCGAAACTCTCCATCAGTGTCGGCTTCTCGCTGGCTGATCACGATGCGCTGACCTTGCTTGGCACCAACCAAGGTCTCGAAGTACATGGGGAGCTTCTTGAACGTCGGAAAACGGATGTCCGCCTTTAGCTCCGCTTCCCGATGGGCTACGCGTTCCACGACTAGCTGGCCAGAGTCCTCAAAGACGTCAACGGTTAGTGGGGTCATTGCTTGTCCCCAAATCAATTCCATAGTTTCCGGCACATCAATTACGAATCGGCCGAAGCACACAGTTTTCGTTCTCGCAAACAAAGGCTGCAATCGCGGGCTCAAGTTAGTCATGTTTGGCGTCTTCCAGGATTTTGGATAGGGGTCGCAGGCGGCGAGCATCGCCGCTGTGCTCAGAAGTGCTGCCATGCAGAGGCGCATGATCTTCATGGGCAGTCCTTCCACTTGGCTTGCTGTGCAATGCGCACGATGCTGTAGAGCGTGGAGGCCACGGCGCGCGGATCTTTGTAGCTGCCTTGATGCTCGTAGCCCGTCTGGCGAAAGACGCCCTTGAACCTGCCGCTGCGCAACTGATGGTCAGAAGATCGTACCGGCACCGTCTGATCACCCAGTTCGGTCGGAGGCAGGATCGTGGCTTGAATGGGCATGGGCGTCGTGGCTCCGGGGCCACGTGCAAACGCCTTGTTCGGCTTGGCTTCATCCCATCGCACCAAGTCCAGCCGGCCCTGCCGCGTGTCGCCGAGGATGGGCCACGTGTCCCACCCGGTGGTGTCGCCGCAGTTCCTGCTGATATCCCACACCACGTTGCCGAAGCTCAGGTGTTCTGGATCGGCACCGTAGTGGGCGTAACTGCAGTCGTGGTATGTGTCAGTTATGGCTTGGTGAAAGCCTTTCGCACGCTGAATCTTCTTGACTGTTTCATTCCAACTGGAGAGTGCCGGAGGCAGATCGGCCGGATTGATCCACTCCTCCCTGATGAGCGAATACCACTTGCCACGCACCTTGTAGATTTCCTCATACGGGTCGCCCTTTTTCGGCCAAGCGTCCAGGCGATGTCCATCGTGTGTGACCTGCAGCCACTCATTGCCATAGGCCTGGGTAGGGAGCAATTCCAATCCGCCGGGCGCATTGGCCAGTACCGCCGTCACCTCGTCTCCCATATTGCCTGCCACTTTCGAGCCGACGCTGGCCTCGATGCCATGCATGATCCCGGGGTCTTCAAACCCGGCCCTGATGCGCTTGTAGGCCGCAGCGGCGCCGATGGCCGGCTGGGCACCATGCACGATGCCCAGCACGCTGTCCTTTAGGCCGCCATAGTCGGGATGGATGAGCGCGCGTCCCACCATCCCGCCCATGCTGTGGGTGACAACAATCACCTTGGGGCACTCGAAGCCTGAATCGTTCAGGCTTTTCATCACCGCTGTGATGCGCGCGCCAATCGCCTTGGCGCTCACGCCGTTGGATTGCAGCCAGTTGTAGCCGAACGCGTACACCGGGAACCAGCAACCCGTGGCGACTTTCTTCAGTTCCTCTTCGGTCAGGGGCTGCTGTGGCAAGGTGGCATCGGGCCGCCATGCGCTTGGATTGACGCCTACCACGTCTTGCCAGGCGGGCTGCATCTTGCCGTTCGAGAAAGTGCCATTCAGTCGCGATTCCAGGTGCTGAAGCAACTCCCCGTAGCTCTTGAAGTACACCTCGCCCCAGCCCCGTATGCGAGCCTTTTGCACCGCGGTGCGGCGTATTTCCTTGTCCTTCGTCGGCGGGTCGTCGGCCAGCAGCGCGGAGGTGAAATCACTTGCGAGCTTGACGTTGCCGTGGCGGCCGTCACCACTCTCATCACTTGGGCCATTTGGGTTGTAGATGTCCACTGCGGTCGTGGCTGGGTCTAGGCGCAACTGGCGCTCGCGTGGACTGACTGTGGAGGCGGCATGCGCGCTGGTGGCACCAAGATCATCGGGTCGCCATGCCTTGTTGTCGGTCTGGCCGAGGCGTCGTATGCGCTCTGGATTGGTGATGCGCAGGTTCGAGCCCATGATGCCGGGCAGGAAGATGATGGGCAGCACGCGCTTGGGCAGAAAGACGGCGCACTGGTGCGACGTGTCGGCCTTCGGCGTGGCGAAGCCCTCAACCTTCTGGTTGGCGTAGGAGCTCGTGTTGGCAGGGAGTTTGAAACCTTCGGTCATGGCAGTGGGTTGGTGTTGTCGGTGCGGGCCGGTGCGAGGTCAGTCGTACAGCGGCTCAATGATGTAGCGGCCAAAAGCGATGCTGAGCGGGAAGCGCTGGGTCAAGCCATGTTCGTCGGTCTTTCCATCGAAACTCTGGCCTTCTTCGGTCGTGACGCGATAGCGCTGGTGGGGCATGGGTTCGTCGGTGCCCATGTGGCGCAGCACGATTCTCTGGTCGTACTGCACGTCCTTGGCCGCCAGCACGTTGCTCGGTCCGGCCACACTGCCCGGCCCGTCAAACGTGAAGTTCGATGCTTTGGCTGCAAACTCGCCCGTGGCATTGAAAGTGATCTTGCCGTCCTGGAGCGTGACCTCCGCGCCCCTGGTGCGCCAGACGATTCCATCGGGCGCTTCGGCAATGATCTGGCCGCCGCTGGAGTAGATGTGCACCCTCTCACTGGCGCCGATCTCAATTGGCCCCTTGAGCGCGAGCAACTTGAGCGCGCCCATGGCAGCCACGATCTTCGCGCCCAGGCGATGCGCGAACAGCGAGATGGACTCGGCCGCGCGCACCGCATACCGCTTGCCCGCGCTGAGTTGGATGTGTTGCGCGGCCACGAGGTCGAGGCTCTTGCCTGCACTGAGCGTGGCGGACTCGGGCGTCGCTGCAACGATGCCGGCTGCGGCCGACAGGCCGATGATGGGCTGTCCACCGCCTGCTGCATTGGGCGCGGTGTTGGAGCCGTTCTGCCAGTGGTCGACGTGATCGCGCAACTGCTGCTGTGCAGCGGTGTCGGTGCCATCGGCCTGGTTGTCCGAGGCTGACTGGCCTTGCGCGGTGGCTTGCGCCAGCGCAGCACTCAGGTGCCCCGCCAACTCTTCGCAGCTCAGTTGGTGGCCTGTAGCGTTGGGCCGCGCGTAGGTGCTCAGCAGCATCGCCATGGCCGCGCGCAGTGCGAGGCTGCTGTCGGTGCGGCCTTCGAAACCCTCGCCGCGCGGCTCGGTTTTCCCTTCGTTCATCGGCGTGCTCAAGCAGCCCATGTTGATCTGGGTCGCCGCGTGGTCCGTGCCGAGCTGGGTGCTGATCTTGCCGTGGGTGTCGTTGAAGCGCAGTTGCTGCTGTTGCTGTCCGTTAAGCTCTTGCGTCACGACCCCGTTCAAGGCACCGTTGTTCGGAAGGCTGCCCAGGTGGTCGAAGCGTGGCGGGATGTTGCGTGCGTTGTAGCGGCATCCGGTAATCACGGGCCGGTCCACGTCCCCCTGCTCCCAGCCCAGAGAAACTTCCATGCCTGCCCGTAGCGGGAAGATGATTCCGAACCCGTTGCCCGCCCACATGTAGTCCACGCGCACCCAGGCGGTGGTGTCATGGGTCTGGGCAGACTCGTCGTCCAGCGGGTCCAGGCCGAGGATGCGCACCTTGACGCGGCCGAGTTCGTCGCACTGGACCGGTTCGCCCTCCGCGCCCAGGACCACCGCCGTCATCAGCGGCATGCGTGGCAGGTCGGTCTCGGGGTTCCACGCCGGCACGATGGCGCTGTCGCGGCGTACCGCAGTGAATCGATTCGTGTAGCGCTGTTCGCCGTCCTTGCCACCTTGGGAGCGGCCCACCCAGCCGCGGATGCTCGTCTCGCTGGACGCCAGCAGCGCCTGCGCGCGTTCGTTGAGCTCTTTCGCAAAATTGTTCTCGCATTCGTGCTGCATGCGCAGCGTGACGAAGCCGCGTTCGTGCGCCGGCAGGGTGTCGATCTGCGGGTGGCCGTCGATGCGGTTCCATTCGCCCACGGCCTGATCGCGTACGCCGCCGATGCCGTGCAGGCATGACGCCCGGGCGTCGATGCGCCGCATGTCCAGGCGGGTCAGCCGCTCGTGGTGGTCCCAGGAATCGCCGGCGTGGGGCAGTTCGATGCGCGCGTCCACCAGCGCTGCGGCCAGGCGGTTGCCGCTCGTGCCCTGGTCGACGCCGCTGATGCCGTTTTCCACGTCCACGCGGGCAGCATCGTGGTCGTAGCTGCTGCGCACCACGGCGCCGCCCACGAGCGTTCGGGCGGGGGCCAGCAGGTTGATGGAATCGCGCTCCTCGGTGCCGTCGCGGCGCTGGTAGCGCACTGCGCCAGCAGCGTTCTCGGGCAGCTTCGATGCGTCGTCGAACAGCACGAGTTCCTGCATCGGGTAGTCGTCTTTCTGCCCGGGGCGGAAGAACCAGGAGATGCCATTGCGCCGCAGCAGGCGACGGATGAATTGGGCATCGCTTTCGTGGCACTGAAACGTGAAGGCGCGCTGCGGGTAGCGGGCCTCGTCGATGCCCGGCAGCAGGTAATCGAAGGCCTGGGCCAGTGCGGGAAAGCGCTGGCGCACACCGTCGAGCACGATCCGCACGACTTCCAGCGGGCTCTTGTTGAGGAAGATGCGGTTGCTGCAGCGCCAGTCCAGCACCGCGAAGGCGTCGCGGCCGGTGAGCTGCAAGGTGGTGAGGCTGCCGTCGGATTGGCCCTGCACGACGTCGGTGACGATGGTGCAGAAGCGGCGCAGTTCGCCCCGGTCGGTGACGAGTTGCGCTTCCATGGGCAGGCCCAGGAGTTCTTCGAGCGGCAGGTCGGCGCGCGGGGTCAGACAGGTGATGTGCGCCGTCGTGCCCTGGCACACGGCTTCGGTGATGTCGATGCGGTGCGGCAGGAGCAGGTCCTGGAACAACCGGCCTTGCTGGCCTGCGAAGGCCAGGCGCACGGGTCGGTTGTTCTGGTCGAAGGGTGGCTCGGCGAAGGGGGTGGTGAATTTGACGATGTCGACGAGGTCGGCGAGGTTCATGGGGCGGGAAGGGATGAGATCAGTACAGAGGCGACGTACAGGAGCGAACGGTGGCAACCGTCGCATTGCGTCCCTGTTATCGATGCAGCGGGCGACTGTACGTGCGCAGACACAGGCGCCCCATCACCCATCTGGGGGAGTCGGTGGCACTAAGCGCAAAGGGCGTAAGCGAGCGCGCTCGCCCCCGTTCACAAATTGCCCGCTCCGGGTTGCCGGGTTGCCACCCACGCCGTGGCTGCAAGAGCCTTGCCGCGTGACTGCGCGACGAAGGGTCAACCCCTATCGGAGAGAGACCGGCGCAACAAGCCAACTTACCAAATTCACGCCTTCGGCGGTTCGATCTCTGGCGCCTTCAACGCCGGATTCGGCCCCCCGGGCGGCGGCGCATTCCGCGCGTGATGGTGGTGGTGCTTGAACAGTGCCTGAATCTTCTGCACAGCGTCATCCACGAAAGTGAAGATCACGGGAATCACCAGCAAACTCAGGAACGTGGAGGTGATCAACCCGCCGATCACGACGATGGCCATTGGCGAACGGAAGCTCGGGTCCACGCCCAGGCCGATCGCGATGGGCAGCATGCCGGCGGCCATGGCAATGGTGGTCATCACGATCGGGCGGGCGCGCTTGTGGCAGGCGTCGAGCAATGCTTCCATGCGCGTCATGCCGCGGTCGCGCCGGGCCATGATGGCGTACTCCACCAGCAAGATGGAGTTCTTGGTCGCGATGCCCATGAGCATGATCAAGCCGATCATTGATGGCATCGACACGGCGGTGTGCGTGAGGAAGAGCGCGAGGAAGGCGCCCGGGATCGAGAGAAACAGCGCCATCAGGATCGTGATCGGCTGCACGAAGTCTTTGAACAGCATCACGAGGACGATGTAGATGCACATCACACCGGTCAGCATCGCGAGGCCGAAGCTCGAGAACAACTCGGCCATGGCTTCGGCATCGCCCACGCTGCGCTGGATCACGCCCGGCGGTAGCTTGGCGAGGCTCGGCAAGGCAAGTGCTCTCTTTTCCACTTCGCCAAGTGGCTGGCCGTTGAGTTCGATCTCGAAGTTGATGTTGCGCAGCCGGTCGTAGCGGTCGATCTGCGCGGGCCCGCTGTCGATGCCGAAGGTCGCGACGTTGCCAAGCATCACCGGCCCCTTGGCGCCGGGCACCGACAGGCGCGACAGCAGTTCGAGGTCGGTCCGGGCGTCGGCGGTGAGCTTCACCACCACGGGCACCTGCCGCTGCGACAGGTTGAGCTTGGCAAGTGCCTGGTCGTAGTCACCCGACAAGGCGATGCGCAGCGTGTCGGCGATAGCCGCAGAGGTGACGCCCAGGTCGGCGGCACGAGCGAAGTCCGGCCGCACGATGACTTCGGGCCGCACAAGACTGAGCGTGGACGTGACGGCGCCGATGCCGGGGATGCTGCGCAGATCGCGTTCCACGAGCCGCGCCTGGTCGGCCAGCACGCGGCCGTCTTCACCCGCGAGCACCAGCAGGAACTTCTCTGATGAGCCGCCGAAGCCGACCTTCACACGCGCACCGGGCAACGCCACGAGGGCTTCGCGCAATTGCGATTCGATCGCCTGCTTGCTCACGCCGCGGCGCTCGCCGCGAGGCGTCATGTTGATGGTGAGCGTGGCCTTGCGCACCTCGGGAGCGCCGCCGGGCATGAATGGATCGCTGCCGGTGGCGCCGCCGCCGATGGCCGTGTAGATGAGCTTGATGTGCGGGTTTTTGGAGACGATCTGGCGTGCCTGCTCGGCCGCCGCGGCGGTCTGGCTGTAGGTGCTGCCCGGCGCAAGCGTGACGCTCACCTGGGTCTGCGACAGGTCGTCGGGCGGGATGAAGCCAGTGGGCAACAACCCGACGAGGGCGAATGACGCGACCGTGAAGCCGATGGCGGCGAGCGACACCTTGATGCGGTGCTTGAATGCCCATGCTGCCCAGCGCATGTACATCGCCATCCACGCCGGATCGGCGTGTTCCGGCTGCGGCTTGAGGATGTAGGCGGCCATCATCGGCGTGAGCATTCGTGCCACCACCAGCGAGAAAAAGACTGCGATGGCGGCGGTCCAGCCGAACTGAACGAAGAATTTGCCGGGCACGCCCGCCATGAAGGCGGTGGGCAGGAAGACGGCGATCAGCGTGAAGCTCGTGGCAATGACGGCGAGGCCGATTTCATCCGCTGCTTCCATCGCGGCCTGGAATGGTGACTTGCCCATTCGCAAGTGCCGCATGATGTTCTCGATCTCGACGATCGCGTCATCGACCAGGATACCGACCACCAGCGACAGCGAGAGCAGCGTCACGACGTTGATCGTGAAGCCGAACCAGTACATCGCCGCGAAGGCTGGAATCACCGACAGTGGCAAGGCTGTGGCCGACACCAGCGTCGCACGCCAGTTGCGCAGGAAAAGCCACACGACAAGCACTGCGAGGGCGGCGCCTTCGTACAGCAGGGTCATCGAGCCGTTGTAGTTCTCGACCACCGGGTCGACGAAGTTGAAGGCTTCGGTGAAGAGGATCTCCGGGTGCGCCACTTTGAGCCGCTCGAGCTCGGCGCGCACGCCGTTGGCCACGTCGACCTCGCTGGCGCCGCGGCTGCGCACAATCTCGAAGCCCACGACGGGCTTGCCGTTGAGCATCGCGCCCGAGCGTTGCTCGGCCACGGTGTCGCGCACGGAGGCGACTTGGTCGAGCCGCACGTGGCGGCCGTCGCTCAAGGCGATGTCCATGGCGCCGAGTTCTTCGGCGGATTGCACGGTGGCAATGGTGCGCACCGATTGCTCGGCCCCGCCCACGTCGGTGCGGCCGCCGGCAGCTTCGCGCTGCGTTTGCTTCAACTGGCGCGAGATGTCGGCTGCGCTGGTGTTCAAGGCCTGCAATCGCAGCGGATCGAGTTCGACCCGCACTTCTCGCGACACGCCGCCCACACGGGACACGCTGCCCACGCCCCGTACGCTCAACATCGAGCGCGAGATCTGGTTGTCGACGAACCACGACAGCGCCTCGTCGTCCATGCGCGACGACGCAACGGTGTAGGTGAGGATGGGTGTGCCCGCGAGCTCCATCTTCGTGATGACCGGGTCGCGCATATCGCCGGGCAAGTCGGAGCGCACGCGCGAGACGGCATCGCGCACATCGTCCACCGCTTGCTGAGTGGGCTTTTCAAGGCGGAACTCGACCGTGATCGTCGCAACGCCGTCCTGCACCGCGGTGTAGATGTGCTTGACGCCTTGCACCGTGGAGACGGAGTTCTCGATCTTGCGTGCCACATCGGTTTCCAGCTGCGCGGGCGACGCGCCCGGAAGCGACGCTGAGACGATGACGGTGGGCAGGTCGATGTCCGGGAAGTTCTGGATCTTCATCGCCTTGAAGCTCATCATGCCCACGATCGTGAGCATGATGAACAACAGCATCGATGGGATAGGGTTGCGTATGCACCAGGCAGAAACGTTCATCGCCATCCCCTTATTTGTTCACCCTGGTGGTGATGGCACTGGCAGTCTTGACGCCAGCCTTGACTGGCATGGCATCTGCCACGCGCACCGTGTCGCCATCCACGAGGAAGCTGGCGCCAGAAGCAACGACACGTGTCGTTGCGTCGATGCCGCCGGTGACTTCCACGCGGTCGCCGACGCGTCGGCCGACGCTGATCTTGGTCTCGGCGACCTTCGAATCGGGCCCCACGCGCATCACGTAGCTGAACCCTTCGCGCCGAAGCACCGCACTTTGCGGCAGCGTGAGGCCCTCGCCCGAGCCGATCTCGAAGTCGCCTCGCGCGAACATGCCGGCCTTGGCCTCGCCGTTGCCCGTCATGTCGACGTAGACGATGCCGTTGCGCGTCTTGTCGTCGACCGTGGGCGCCACCATTCGCACCTTGCCCGGAATGTGGCCGCCGCTGGGCGTGCTCACCTGGACCGCGACGCCAGGCTTGATGCGTGCAAGGTCGCTCGCGGTCACTTCGGCGCGCCATTCGAGGCGGCCCCCGCGAATCAAGCGGAACATTTCCGTACCCGCCGGCATCACCGCGCCGATGGTGGCGCTGCGTGAGGAGATCACGCCGCTGTCGGGCGCGAGCACCTTGGTCTGCTGGAGTCGGAGTTGCTGGGTCTTCGCGGCGGCTTGCTGCGCATCGAGCCGAGCCTTCGCCGTGCGTTCGGCAGTGAGGTACTGGTTGATCTGCTGTGCGCTCAAGGCGCCTGTGGTCGACAACTCGCGTGCCCGCTGTGCGTTGGCGGATGCTTCGGCAAGGGTGGCCTCGGCCTCAGCCACGGCGGCACGCGTCTGGTTCAGCTCGGCCAGGACGGTGTCCGGCGCGAAGCTCGCAAGCACCTGGCCGCGTTTGACGATGTCGCCGACGTTCACGCGCACGTCGGCCAGCCGCAGGCCGTTCGCCTCAGTGCCGACGATGGCCTCCTGCCACGCGGCAATGTTGCCGTTGGCGCTGATCTTCAGCGGAATGGCCAGGGTCTGCGGCGTGGTGGTCGTGACGGTCAGGGCGGCCTTGGGTGCCGAGGCTGGCGCCTTGGGCTCGTCCGCGGCACGCGCGCCGAAGGCGATGAGGCCTGTGGCCAAGACGCCCGAGGCGATGACAACGGACAGGGCGGCTGCGATGGGTTTGCGCTGGATCTTCATGGTGTGACTTTGTTCGGTGTGGTCATTTCGACGTTGTCGCTCGCGGCGCCGGCGGTTTGCAGGTCTGCCGCGGTCCAGCCGCCGCCGAGGGCGCGGTACAGCGTGATCCAGGCGGCGACGCGTTCGCGCTGCAACTCAATCAGCTGACTTTCGGCCTGTACAGCGGTCCGGCGCGAGTCTTCGAGTTCGAAGAGGCTCGTGAGGCCGCCGCGAAAACGCGCTTCCGTGGCGCGGTATGACGCGCGGAAACCTTCAGCCGCGATGCGTGCGTCTTCGCTGCGAGAGGCCGTACTTTGAAGTTGCACAAGGGCCTCCTCGACTTCGCGCACCGCATGGCGAAGCTTGCCGCGGTAGGTTGCCGATGCTTCGTCGTAGCGTGCACGTGCCGCATCGACATTGGCCGCACGCGTGCCGCCGTCGAAAATCGGTAGGGTCACGCTCAGCGGTCCGATGGACCAGAGCGTGCCATTGGTCGACGCCCCACCGGATTCGAAGCGCCCGGCGGTGAGCGACCCGTTGAGGCTCACGCGCGGCATGCGTTGCGCGCGTGCCTGCGACACGTCGGCGCTGGCGGCAACGAGGTCGCGCGCGGCAGCGTACAGGTCGGGGCGCTGGCTGAGCGCCTCACCCGGGACGGCCGTGACAACAATCTCCGATGGCTGGGGCAACACCGCTTTGCGCGGCGCGAGCTGCAAACGCAAGGCCGCCTCATCGATGCCCGTCAACGCAACCAGCACCTTCACGTCGATGTCGCACTGCGCACGCTGAGCAGTGAGCTGTGCCGATGCCTGCGCCGCACTGGCACGGGCGAGGGCTTCGGTGGCGGGCGCCTGGAAGCCCGACTTGGCGGTGAGCTGTGTGAGTCGCGCGGTTTCGGCTCGCGATGCAGCGTCGGCCTGTGACTGTTCTGCCTGCGCTTCGCAGGCGCGCAAGGCCAGGTAGTTCGTGGCGGTCTCCGCGGCGACGGACACCCGCGCCTCATGCCAGCCGGCCTGCGCACCTTCGAGGCGGGCCTGTGCCGCGGTGCGACCTGCGCGGCCGCCGCCAAAGACATCGATCTCCCAGGCAGCCTGAAAGTCTGCGGATGCGGTGGTGCCGACCGGCGTGATGAAGTCTTGCCGACCGCGCACGAGGCTCGCTGTTGCATTGGCGTTGGGCCCCAGCGCAGCGCCCGCCGCGGTTCGCGTTGCGCGTGCCTGTGCGATGCGCGACCGAGCGGACGCGAGCGTCGGGCTCACGTTCTCGGCGGCGGTGATCAACTCTGCGAGCGCAGGGTCGTCAAACTGCTGCCACCACCGGGTGAGGTCGGTGGTCTGGCCCTGGTGGGGCAGGGGGGCTTCCCATCGCGCGGGTGCCGTCGGCGTGGACGCGGCGTCCGTGGTTGGCGTGCCGGCGCAGGCGCTCAGCAGGAACGCGGCTGCAAGGCTCGCTGTCAGGGGTGTTCGAAGCGTATGCGGATCGCGCAGCATGGCAACGGCGGGTCGTTCATTCATTGCTTGTTTTTCCTCTTGCGGAAGGCGATGTCGACGCCCCCGCTCAGTTGGCACGCCTTCTTGCGGCGCTTGGCGTCGGCTTCGATCATGGCTTGCGCGTACATCACGAGTCGCTCACCCCAGAGGTCCACCGCGTCATGCGTGGCAGACAGTTGAGGCGCAAGCGCCTCGATCACGTCGCGGCTCACAAAGAGATGCACGCCGAGCCCGGCGATGGACACCGCAAGCCGGTGCACCTCGTCGTCGGCCTCTTGCAACCCGAAGTGTCTGCACAGCAGTGCGACCAGCGCGGCGTGCATGGGCTTGATGCCGTTGGCGATCTCTTCTTCCCACAGTCCTGTGGGTTCGAGCATTTCGCGGCAATGCAGCTTGATGCACAGCCGCGCAGTCTCGTCATGTTTCAAGGGCGCGATGAGGCCATTCATCATGCACGGCAGAGCGTCTTTCAGCGAACAAGTGTCGTTGAACAATGCCGACATGTCCTGCGGCGGCGCTTCGATCGGCTCCAGGAACACGGCACGATAAAGACCCGCCTTGTCGCCGAAGTAATAACTGATGGCCGCTACGTTGGTATGGGCCGCTTCGGCGATTTCGCGGGTCGAGGTCTTGGCGTAGCCCTGCGTGGCGAACAGACGCAGCCCAGCATGCAGCAGTCTCTCACGAGATTGCTCGCCGTCGGTGCGCGAAGCGCGGTGTCGTTCGGGTGCTGTTGCGGACATGCCGCGGCACTCTAACAGTCAAATCAAACGTTTGATTGAGTTAACCGCGGAGCTGCGCCGCCCTGATTGATGACCTAGTGCACTATTCCTCGCTATGCGGAACTTAATAGGATCGATGGATTTGGCCGCGTGGACTAGGCGCAAACTGCAAAGATTCCCCTGGTATCGCGAGGATAAAGACGCGGTCTCATGTTCCGCATTGCGTGGAACACTGCACCAGGGGGGGGCGGCAACAGTCACTTGTCGTTGTGGGGAGTAGTTGGGACACGGCCCAAACGGAAACGTCCGAGTCATGTCCTTACTGATGTTTCAACTCACAACTCCAGGCTGGCCTGCACGGCGCGCGGTTCGACCATGGGGATGGAGATTGGCGCGCGCTTCATTTGCACCGCGTGTGGAACGTAGCCCCGCGATTCGATATTCCATCCCTCAGTGGCTTGCTCGTCGTCTAGCTGATGCACGCGCAGCGATCCGAGCTTGCGTGCCGTGGCCTTGGCAACCAGCGCTTCGCATTGTTCGGCGGCCAATAGCCGGGCGAATGCCGTCCAGCGCTTGAGCACCAGCGGATTGCGCCAGGCGTCCTCGATCGCCCAGCGAGTCTGTTGCGCGCCCGAGCGGCTCGCTTCCAGCACCCGCGGGAGAAGGGCGTGAAAGAAGGTCAGGAAGGCGCGCTTGACCGGCTTGCCCGGCAGCAGAGCCTCGAAGCGGCTCATGCGATGGCTCCAACCCGGCGCGAGCAGTTGCTGGCTGACGAAGGCCTGCAGTGCCTGCACGGGGTTGAACATGCGCAGGCGGTTCGGCGGCAGCACGAGCATCGGGACGATGCAGGCGTCGTCATGCGACATCGGCTCGACAAAGCTGCACAGCACCGCTACGCGGCTCCATTGAGCGGCGGTGAGTCCGTCCATCCCACCGAGCTTTCCCGCTTCGATCTGCTTCACAAAGCGCAAGGCGTCGTGAAAGCCGCAGCCTGCCTTGGCGTGGTTGGCCTTGGTGCTCATGACGGCCAAGTTGCCGGCGGCATAGCCTGCGTCATTGCGAACGCGATCGATGGAGGCATCGCTGCTGTCGAGGGTGGCCGTACTGAGCGACACGCGGGTAATGGGGCAGTGGCTCACGTCGAGCTGTTGCAGGTAGTGTGGCGTCACCTGCACCAGCTCGACGCTGCGCCCGCGCAGCCACGCGTGCAGCCGCAGCTGCAGCCACTTGCGCACAGGCCGTGTGACTGGCAGTGTGCGGGCGCCGAAGGCGGCTTGGCCGGCGAGCAAGCCGTTGCGCAGCGCGGAGGGTTCTTGTGCATACGGCGCCGGCGGCACAAGGCGGTAGTGGGCGTAGTCCCAGCCGAGCTCGAAGCCGATGTGTTCGTGGGCGGTGAAGGTGTTTGCGGTAAAGAGTTCGCTGGTCATGGTCGCTCCTGGTTTGTCGTGCCGATTTGTGAATCGCGGCATCTGCTGCGATAGGAGCGAGTGTTGCGATCCACTGGCTCGTGACGTGAGCTAGTGCCATGGAAATGATTGAGTCGCATGCCGTATGCTTTCATCCACTGGCTCACCTGGTGAGCCTCGGAACGGATATATCAACGAACAAGGCAAAGTTTGCCTCAAGCCATGCTGATCCGCAGGGCCGTCCCAAGGACAGGCTGGCGCCCCTTGGGGCAGAGCGAAGCGGCTGGGGCGACATTTAATATGGATAGAACCGAACGTTTCTACAAGATCGAGCTGCTGCTGCGAAGCCGTGGGTGCGTGAGTTTCGACGCCTTGCAGCGCGAACTCGACGTCTCAGCCGCCACCCTCAAGCGCGACTTGCAGTACTTGCGCGACCGGCTCTCCGCACCCATCGTCTACGACCGCTTCGACAACGGCTATCGCTTCGATGCCGAATCGGCGGGCATCAAGGGCGGGCGACAGGAGCTGCCGGGCATGTGGTTCAGCGAAAAGGAAATCCATGCCCTGCTCACCATGCACCAGTTGATGGCGGGGCTCGATGACGACGGCGTGTTGTCACGCCACCTCGCGCCGATGATGGACAAGCTGCAGGGCATGCTCGGCGCCGACGAAAGCGAAGCGCGCGAGCTGATGCGGCGGGTGAAAGTGATTTCCACTGCGCGCCGCCGCGTGCCCAGCCGCCATTTCGAGCTGCTGGGCAGCGCGCTGGTGCAGCGCAAGCGGGTGTGGTTGCGCTACTTCAAGCGCAGCGACCGTAGCACCAGCGAGCGTGAAGTGTCGCCGCAGCGGCTCGTGAATTACCGCAACACCTGGTACCTCGACGCATGGTGCCATTCGAGCGAAGGATTGCGCCGCTTCGCACTCGACGCTGTGCAGGAGGCCAAGCCGCTGGACAGCAAGGCGAGGCACGTGGCGGTGAAGGAACTCGAGGCCGATCTCGATGCTGGCTACGGCATCTATGGCGGCGGCGGTGCGAAGGTGAAGTGGGCAACCTTGCTCTTCAATGCCGAGGCGGCGCAGTGGGTGGCCAACGAGGAGTGGCACGCGGGGCAGAAGACTCGCTGGGTGCCGGATGGGCGCTATGAGTTGCAAGTGCCCTACAGTGATCCGACGGAATTGGCGATGGACATTCTTCGCCACGGCGACACCGTGGAAGTGGTGGGCGACAAGGCGCTGGTGGCTTCGATTGCGGCGCGCTTGAAGAAGGCGTCGGGGCTGTACGCTTGAAGATGACCTTCCTGCTCCGCCCGTTCGCTTGATCTTCGATACTTCATGACAGGGTCGCTTCGCGATCGAAGGGCGCCTGTGGCGCTGGAAGAGGCTTCGATACGCCGCAAGGCGTTGTGAGCTCGTCGAAGGTTCAGTCCGAACGGGCGTACCCATTTCAACGAACGGGCCCGAGGTGCCCAATTAAACAAGGAGATCAGATGAAGGCCACCTGGAACGGCACCGTCATCGCCCAAAGCGACGACACCGTGGTTGTTGAAGGGAACCATTACTTTCCCGAGAGCAGCCTGAACAAGCAGTACGTCACGTTCAGCAACCACCGCACGAGTTGCTCATGGAAGGGGCAGGCGCATTACTACAGCCTGATGGTCAACGGCGAGATGAATCCGGACGCCGTCTGGTACTACCCGGAGCCGAGCGAGGCGGCTCGCGAAATCAAAGGTCGAGTCGCGTTCTGGAACGGCGTGAAGGTCGAGTGACTGCTGGACAGCCATGAGCTCGCTGACCATCGTTCACCGTCGGCGCCTGCGCGCCATCTGTCGGTCGGCGGGCTGGCCGTGCCAGGGCTGCGAAATACTCTCAGCCTCTGAACCTGCGCGCCAAGGTGGGCGAAGGCCGGGCGATGGCGATGCCCGACGTGTTCTCCATCCGGAACACGACGGTGGAGGAATACCTCGAGCCGGTGGTGCACGAGGTCAAGGTCCGGCGCGCCGACCTGCTCGGCGACCTCAAGCGCGAGAGCAAGAGCGCGGCCTACCTGCAGCTATACGGCGAATGCAGGTACGTTATCCGCGAAGGCATCGCCGAACCGGACGAGATCCCGCCCGAATGCGGCGTGATCGTTGCCGGAGGACACGTCCTGGACGTCGCCCGACCAGCGCCAAAGCGGGCAATGAAGCTTCCATTTCAGGCGTGGATGGTGCTGGCCAAGGCGACGCCAGTGGAAGGCGCCATCCACGATGGATCGCAAGCGTGGATGGGCGACACGAACGAAAAATGAATGACGCCGCTTCAGAGGCTGAGAGTTTTTCGAGCGGTGTCCGAGCAGCAGGTCAAAAGGCGCCTGATCTAGGCGCAAAGCGCAGCCACAGCCCGGGCTATGGCGAGCATTTGCAACGACGAGTAGGGGTCTTTTGGCGTGATGAGCGGGCAGGATCGAAATACTCTGAGCCTCTCAGGGGCGTTCAGTTGCCGGAGCGTAGTGCCGGTCGTGCAGAACCACGATATTCGGTTTTTTCTGGCCTTCGCCAAATGTTTTCGGCCCAAGATCTGTTTCAACCGTGATGCGCAGCCCTGGAAACGCCGCGGCGGTGGCAGCAGCGAAATAATCACCGGGCGCGTTATCCCATGACGTGTCGCGCGCGAGGTGATAAAGGTTGGTTACCGTGACGGGTGTCATGTGTTTGCAGCGCACTGCAGCATCCTCGCCCACCGCCGAGATGAAATGCACAAGTTGCCGGGGATCTCTCAAGTCAAGCAGCCTTTGGTCTTCAGGTTCAATGTCCCTGATGAGTTCAAGGTGCGGATAGCGCTCCATCAAGGCCTCGGCCTCGGAACCACCTTTTTTGCATTGGATCAGCTGGTCGATGGTTTTCGAGGCAATGTGTTGACGGATATGCTTCGGTTCCAATGCCTGCGCCTCGACTCTCATCGATTCTGCGATTTGGGCGCGCGCGAGCTGCAGGATCGAATGGAAGAAGCAATTGCCGTCACGAGGCGCGTCTCCGATATTTAGATGGCTGTAGTTCGGATGGTTCTTCCATTCGTTGGCTCTCTCGATGTCGGCGAGGCTTGCCTTCAAGGCCGCTTCGAGATCCGGGTCCATCGCATCTTCGGACACACGGGTAGATTCCTGTGTAATTTGTTGTCGCCGAACCGTCGACGTATGGCGAGGAGAGAGCACAGGTTCTTCTGCCGTCACAAATGGATTCCACGCCGTACCGGCGGGTTCCTGTTGCCACGTATTGCTGGGCACAGGGATCGACTCTTGATGTACAGGTTGATGTTGCTGCCCGTACCGATTGGGGGAGCCTGGTGCGGCGTGGGGCTGCGACTCCCTCGCGCTGGCTGGGAACCAATGGTTCCTTTCCGATTCCGTGTCCGGAGTGTTGAAATCAATGAGCTCTCCCAAGGGGGGCTGATTCAGGCTTGCCTCGATGGCCTTTCGCAGTTGTTGCTCCTCTTCTATCGCATTCCCGGGCACAGGGATCGGCCCCCGGTACACGGGCTGCTGTTGGTGTCCGTACCGATGGGAGCCGGGGGCGGCGTGTGGCTGCGACGGCCTCAGGCTGGCCGCCAAGGCCTTTCGCAGTTGTTGCTCCTCT
>Ga0136846_1231407_pt1 | contig 23623 bp, 18 predicted proteins | sample HopSoiMetagenom2_FD_96841 | JGI IMG/M metagenome (GOLD analysis project Ga0136846, IMG submission 96841) | Grasslands soil microbial communities from Hopland, California, USA - 2 Assembly 2016 (version 4) | ecosystem: Environmental > Terrestrial > Soil > Grasslands | place: USA: Hopland... | reverse complement strand
GGCTCACCGGGGCCAACGACGGTCGCCTGCGACGTCGAGAACGCCGCGAACTGGCTCGCCGCGCGCGTGTCGCTGCGCAGATCCATGAAGTTCGCCGGCGACGAGCCGTACACCGACGGTGGCTCTGTCGCCGAATAGTTCATCACGGTCACCACGCGATCCGGGTCACGCACCGCGAGCGGCCGGAGCAGCACGCCATTCACGACGGAGAAGATCGCGGTGTTGGCCCCGATGCCTAACGCCAACGTCGTCACGGCGATGGCCGCGAACGACGCGTTCCGGCGAAGCGCCCGCGCGGCGTAGCGGACGTCCTGCAGCAGTGACTCGATCATCGAAGTGTCCTCGGAATACGGACGCTGGTAGGACGCGATGCGTCGCAGCTGGTGACGACGCATTCGCTCCGCGTGCCAGGCCGCGGCGTGTTCGCGCACGACGAGGTGTGCCAAGTCCGGCAGCTCTCGCGCGAATGTCAGCACCGCGCCAGGCCATCCGCGCGTGCGCCGCGTTTCGGCGTCCAGTGCCTCGTAGATGTGCGCGAGCTCGCGCGCATCGTCCGGCGCAAACGTTGATGGAAGGAACCGGAGCGCCGCGCGGAACGCGCGCGACGTGAGCGAAGGCTGCGGCGCTGCGGGTCCGGCGCGCGTCATCGCGAGCCCTTGGGGTGCGGCGAGCGCCCGAGCGGACCGAGGAGCCGCTTGTCGCGGGCCATGTCGGTCAGCCGCTGGAGTCGCAGCGCCTCGGCTCGCGCGGCTGCCCTGCCCGCCGCGGTCATTCGATAGTAGCGGCGGCGCTCATCGTGATCGGCGGGAGGCTCATCGGGTTGGACCTCTTCGATCCACCCGACCCCGACCATTCGCTTCACCGCAGCGTAGAGCGTGCTTGCCGTGAGCACGACCTCGTCATCGGTTCGTCGTCGAATGTCCTGGATGAGCGCGTAGCCGTGCATGTCTCCGTCGAGCAAGGAGAGCAGGATCTGGAAGACCTGCGCGCTCAGTGGCGCTCCGGCTTCTGGATTTCTGTGTTCCGACATGAGGCGCCGTGCAAGTTATACCGCAGTGCGATATACCGTCTCAAGGTATAGTCGGACAGCAACGGTCATTCGTCAATAGTCTCCCCGATGGAAACGCAGCGTAGTCAACGCCGAGCTCGTCATTCAGGTTCTAGTTAGAGTTATCCGGAGACCGACATGGGCCGACGCCGCGGCGCACGGGTTGCCCTTACAAGGCTGGTACAGCGAGCGAGGACGCTCCGAGGAGTCCGCCAACCGAGCTCGCGATGGCAACCAGACGAGGAAGTCAGATGGCCCGACTCGGAGGATACGTGAACAAGCTGCTCACTTTGACAACCGGATTGGGGCTGGCGGTGGCGACGATCGCCCCCGTGGCGCAGGCGCAGCCCACTGATACGACTCATATCTCCACCGAACCGCTGTTCACGAAACGGGACGCGTGGATTGCGTTGGGGTTCGCCGCCGGCACAGTAGCGTTGTACCCTGCCGACCGATATTTCGCCCGCAAGCTGCAGACGCCGCACAACCAGGAAAACCGGTTTCTGCAGAACACGGCCACGGATTTCCGCTTCATGGGCACGCCAGGGTCGATCTACATCGGTCTCGGCATGTACCTGGTGGGGCGTGTCGGACGAATCGATCGCATGGCCGACCTCGGCCTCCACGGAACGGAAGCGCTGTTTCTTGCCTCGGGCACCGTCTACGTACTCAAGGGGCTGGTGGGCCGTAGCCGGCCGGAAGCGGACATCAACGACCCGCGCAGCTTTGTGCTCGGGCGCGGCTTCAAGAGTACCGACGAGTATCGATCATTTCCGTCGGGTCACTCGGCGATGGGGTTCGCAGCGGCGGCGGCCGTGACGAGCGAGACGTCGAAGTGGTGGCCGAACGCGACGTGGGTCATCGCACCAGTGATGTACGGCGGCGCGACGATGATCGCGGCCTCACGCATGTACAACAACAAGCACTGGGCGAGCGATGTCGTGATGGGCGCGGCGATCGGGACGTTCTCGGGACTGAAGGTCGTGCGCTACAGCCACTCGCACCCGAGCAACAAAATCGACAAGTGGCTGCTCCACCCGCACGTGGAGAAGAAGCCTGATGGATCAGTGGCCGTTGGAGTCCAGATAGAGACGCACTAGGGAGACGGGAAGCGGGAGACGGAAGACGTAGAACCCTCGGGAGGCTCTTCTCGCCAAAAGGAGCCTCCCGAGGGTTTCCGCTTTTACCCGTCTCCGCTTCCCGTCTCCCTGCACTATGGGAGATTCAACGCCGGCTTGACCTGCCCGCGATGACACGTCGTGCAGTTCACGATCGCGTTAGGTCCCTTGAGGTTCGGGATGTTCTTGAGCAGCTCGTTGTTGATCGTCGCGACCATCTTGAACATGTCTCGCGCCGTCTGTTTCTGCGTCTTTTCCTCCCTGTCCCACTCGCCCGCCGTGTGACAGTGCGTGCAGCTCACGCCGAGCGACTTGCCGAAGCCGATGTTCATGATGCCGAGGAGGCGGGAGGCCGGGACGTCCGTCAGCACCTTGATGTTCTTGAAGACCTGAGACGCCGGAAGATTCTCCTTCCCGGCAATCTCCTGCCTCACCTCGGCCACGTAGCGCTCGCGTTCGAGCGTGACGGAGTCCCTCGTCGCCGCGGACGCCGTGGCGGGCAACTGCGTCGGGGCGGGAGCGGGAACCTGCGCCGGTGACGGGCCGCCCGATTTGGTCTTCTGTGCGCTGCGGCACCCTGCTGCTACGGCGAGCACTCCAAGGAACGATACGATGCGCATTGCGAGCTCCTCGTTCGAGAGGATCGAGCGTGCCGGCACGCCTCAAGTCCAAGAGGGTCGGACGGCTTGAGCGATTCAAGCGTCCGACCCTCTCGAAAGATTCAGCAGCGAGCGTCAGCCAGCAACCAGCACGAGCAGCCAGCAACCAGCCGTTCAATGCTATTTCTCGACGATATCCTTGAGCGCGTCCTTGACCCGCGGGTCGTCCGACCGGCCTAACGCGTTCACGGCTCGGCGCCGGTTCTGGTAGTTCTGGTCGGCCTTCGCGATGGCGAGCAGCTTGTCGGTTGCCGCTTTCGTCCCGTTGTTCGCCAGCGTCGAGATGATCGCTTCCTGCATCTGCGGATCATCCGTCTGGTCGTACAGCCTGGCCAGGTCGGCCACCGACGTTCCGGCACGGTCGCTCAGCTGGACCGCGCGACGACGAAGGCGGAGCGACTCGTCGTTGTTGCCGGCAATCGTCATGAGCCACTTCGCGTTCGCCGTCCCGCCCATCTCGCCCATCGACTCGAGCACCGCCTCCTTCGTCCGCTCGCTCGGCAGCTTCGCGTAGAGTCCGCGCAGGAACTCCGCATCCTGGCTCGTGGCGTACTCGCGTCCGATGCCACGAATGGCCGCGACCCGCATCTCATCGTTGAGGTCGGGGCGCTGAACGGCCGTGCGCAGATACGTGCGCGCGCGCGGGTCGCCCGATTGCGCCAGCACGCTCAACGCCTGCTTCCCGAGCCAGACGTCCTGCGTGCCGCGCGAGATCTCGATCAGTGCCGGAATCCCCTCGCCATTCTCCTGACGCGCGAGCACACGTAACGCGCTCTGGCGGACCTGCTGGTTGTCGTTCTCGTCGCGGGCCATGTCGCCTAACGCCTTGGCCAGCTGGCTCGGCGACACGCCGCCGCGCTCGTCCGGCGCACGATTCAGCCAATTGATGGCCGAGCTTCGCGTTTCGCGGGCCCGCGTCTGATCGCGGGCAATGGCGAGCAGCTGCGGTGACACGGTGGCACTGTCGGCGAGAAGCGCCGGCGTGATCGCGTCGCGTCCCGGCCGGCCGTCGACTTTCGCGGCGACCGAGAGGAGGTAGTCGGCCGCGTCCTTCGCCGGAACCTTCCCCAGATCAGTAACACCCGAGCTCTGCTGCGCGGGAGCTGGACCGACGTACACATTCACGTCAACGATCTCCTTGCCCGCCCTTCCCAGGACCACGCGCACCGGGCCGGGTTGGCAGGGGTCAGATCGCAGCGTGTTGTCGTTCATCGAGCCGAACCACATCGACCCGTTGATCGAGTAGTACGTGCGTCCGTTGCCGCAGACTCCCGGGCGCGCTGCGTACGTGAACTGCACAGCGCCGTCGGGCGCCGAGGCAATGCGTTGGGAAAGGCTCTGCGCCAGCAGGGTCTGCGGCATCAGGATCGCCGCGGCGAGACCGGCGCGAACGCCGCGCCTAACGAGCCACGTGTGAGCGGTCATTTGTCGATGAGCTCCAGCAAGAGCTTCGTCGCGCGCGGGTCGTTCTTGCGCTGCAGCGCGCCGATCGCCTGGCGGCGAAGGTTGTAGTCGGTGTCGTTCTTCACGATGTCGAGCAGCTTGTCGGTCGCTTCGGGCTCGGTGCGCTGCCCATAGATGTTGATCAACTGCTGCCGCAGCTCGCGGTCCGCGACGGTCCCGTAGAGCTTCACGGCGTCGGCAATCGGCATCTTGCGGGAGGCAACCCGCGACAGTGCCGCCGTGCGAACTTCGACGGGCTCGTCGTTGTTTCGCATGAGACCCATGAGCCACTGGTCGTTCGCGTCGCCGCCGAGGTTGCCGATCACGCGAGCGATCCGTGCCTTGACGCGCGGGTTGTCGATCTTGGCGTACACCGAGCGCAGGTACGCCGCGTCCTCATCCGTGGTGCGCTGCGAATCCTCGAACCCGCCGACGGCCTCGATCCGCAGGCGCTCCGGCGCGTCCGTACGCTCGATGAGGGCCCGCACCGACTGACGCGCACGCGGGCTCGGGTTCGACGCAAGCGCTCGCGCGGCGGTGCGCTGGACGTTCGGGTCCGTGGAGGTTCGCAACACCTCGTCGAGCGTGTTGACCGCAATGTCGCTTGGCGACCGCGCGAGGTACTGGATGGCCGTGCTGCGCACCTCGGGCTCGGAGTCGTTGAGCGCGACGTCCCGCAGAATGGCCGGCGTATCGTTGTCGCCTGACTGGCCTAACAAGTAGACGACCGTCCGGCGCAGCGGCGCCGAACAGGCATCTTTCTTGGCCAACACGCGCTTGGCGATCGGCGCGAGCGACGACGGGTCGGTATTCGCCAGCGACTTGATCGCTTCGGCGCGAACGGCCTGGTCTTCCCGGTCGCACTGCACCGGCGAATCGCTCATCGTCTTCTTCAGATCCTGCTCCGCCTTACGGTCGCCGCGCGCCGCGAGCGCCCCCTGAATCCGAGCCGCGAGCGCCGCGGCGTCGGACTGAGATTTTGCCTGCGGGTACTTTGTCCGCATCGTCTGCAGCGACTTGAGCGCAGTCTGGAGGTCGTCGGTGTTCCCGATGCGGTAGAGAGAGAACGCCTGCCAGTACATCGCATCGGCGGCGTAGCCCGAATTCGGATACTTCTGCGGGATGCTCGCGAATACCGTTGCCGAACGACGCCACTCCCCGCGATTGAGGAGCTCGTACGCGTTCTTGTAGAGAGAGTCCGCGACATCGCCCTGCAGCCACGGCGCACGCGGACGAGTCATGAACGACTCGCGCCCCTCCGGCCAGCCCGACTTGTACTCGAACTTCGTGTCCCACTTATCGAGCCTGTCCAGCTTATCCAGCTTGTCGAGCTTCTCGAACTTCTGGAACCCGTCGAGCTTCATGTCCATGTCGGGCATCCAGAGGTCCATCTTCGGAACGTCGAGGTGCATGTCAGGCATCTCGAAATGCCCGAGGGGCATCTCGTAGCGGAGATCCGGCATGTCGTAGTGAAAGTCCGGCATCTCGTAATGGAAATCCGGCATCTCGAACTTCCAGCTCGGGATGTCGAAATGCATGTCCGGCATCTCGTACGAGAAGTCCCGCGAGAAGTCGAAATCGCGTGACTTGTCGAAGTCGCGCCAGCCATCCGGGCGAGGCGGCTTCTCGCCGCGAGGCGCCTCGGCGCGCGGCTGCGGGGCACGCTTCGGCGGTACTGGTGGCGCCACCTGCAGCGCAAGCGCGCCAGCCGCCGGCACAGCCATCAACAGCATCGTTAGGCGAAGGGCGGAGATCATCGATCCAGATCCCTGTGTCTGGTGAGTCGTTCGTCAGTCATCGCTCGAGATGCTCGCGGCCGCTGCACGCACTCGCGGCACGACGTCGCGCTGCTCGAGCGCCTGCGTGATGAGATTCAGTTCCGGTCCGCCGTGCTCCGAGGGCAGCCGGGAGAGCTGCGCGAGCACGAGCTCCAAATCCTCCAGCAGGCTCTTGAGGCGCGGATCCGATTCCGCCGCTGGAGAGTCGAGTAGGAGACGCGTGGTGGTGAGGAGATCGCTTGCCTGCGTCACGAAGCGCGCGTCGGGTTGCCCGTCGCGCGCAGCCGCCGGAAGCGCCGTGAGCAGCGCGACCGTCTGCCCGAGGTACTCCGTCGTCGCCTCACGATACGGTGCCGCGTTCGCCGTCCAGTAGTCGTATTGGCCCTCACGACCGTTGTCGGCAATCACCGGCGCGATGCCGCGCGACATTCGACCGACCGCGATCCCAAGGATCAACGCGGCCGCGATGCCGGCGACCAACACGCTCCACGACGGTGAGCCGAAGGCCCAGCGCCGCCGCGGGTGAGCCCTCGCATGATCCGCGAGTGACACGACCGGTGCACCGAAGTGTCGCTCCTCGATCCGCTCCCACATTGCGTCGAGCGGAGGTGCAGGCGGCACGCGGTAGCCGCGCAGCGCCTCACGTGTCCGCTCGTCCAACTCGTCTTCCTTCATAGCTCTCACTCCTTCACGAAGGCCGCGAGCGCCTGGCGTAGCCGGCCCCGCGCCTCGAACAACCGCGACTTGCTCGTCCCTTCCGCGACCCCGAGCGCCTCGGCGATCTCGGCGTGGGTATAGCCTTCGATGTCGTGCATGATCAGCGTCATTCGCGAACCTTCGGGTAGTGCGTCGATCGCCGCGGCGATGCGACTTCTGAGATCGGGATCGGCGCGCTGCGAGACCTCGCCGAATCCGGGGCCATCATCGAGCGGGGTTTCCCGTTCGCGGATCCGTTTCACCTTTCGCATCCCGTTCAGGGTGACCGTGACCGCGATGCGGTGGATCCAGGTGCCGAACGCCGCCTCGCCGCGGAACCGACTCAGCTGGTCGAACGCGCGTACGAACGTGTCCTGCGTGAAGTCCTGCGCGAGCTCCGCGTCTCCACAGAGTCGGTAGACGAGCCGATGCACCCGGGCCGCGTGCGCCTCGTACAGCTGGCGCCCGGCTACCCGGTCCCCGTCGAGGATACGAGCGATCAGCGCTCGTTCGTCCAGCGGCACCGACTCTTCCCGAAGAATCGCGACTCTCGGCATTTGCTTCGGAGGGATAGACACGGGACGCCGGGAAAGCGTTCGACAAAACCCGGGAAGCGGGAGACGGGAAGCGAGTCATCTTGCAACGGCACGGCTGGGAATGCATAGTCTGCTCGCCTCTATCCCCACCGCGCCGATGACGGCGGCCCAGCCACCGCGCAAGGATTCCATCGCCTCACCCGTCGAAGGTGCCAGCGAGCTACGCGCGCTCCTCGAGCAGCACGGGCTCGGCACTCTGACCCAGTTGTTCGTCGACAACGGCCTGAGGGTCGAAGACCTGAAGGATCTCACGGAGGCTGACCTCCGTGAGCTCGGTCTATCCATGGGGGACCGCAAGCGCGTCCTTCGCCTTCAGACCGCATTGCGCGGCGGCGCCGGCGCGCGTCCAGCGGTCGCAGAGGATGTCGCGGAGCGTCGGCAGATCACCGTCGTGTTCGCCGACATGGTGGGCTCGACGGCGCTTTCCGCCCGGCTCGACCCGGAAGACCTCCGCGAGGTAGTGCGTTCTTACCAGCAGGCGGTCGCCACGGCGGTAGACGCGTATGGCGGCTACGTCGCACAGCACCTCGGCGACGGTGCGGTCGCGTATTTCGGCTGGCCCGAGGCCCGCGAGAATGACGCCGAGCGTGCGGTGCGCGCCGCGATCGCGATTGTCGCCGGAATAAAGGCACTGAGCCCATCGCTTCCCGAGCCGATTGCGACGCGAATCGGCGTGGCGACCGGACGAGTTGTCGTCGGCGACGTCCTGTACAATCAGGACTCGGTGGAGCGACCGGTGATCGGCGAGACCCCAAATCTCGCGGCTCGGTTGCAGGGCATCGCCGACGTCAACTCGATCGTCATCTCGGCCGCGACGCGACGCATGATCGGCGGATTGTTCGAGGTCGCTGATCTCGGCGAGATCGAGCTCAAGGGGTTCAGCCGGCCGGTGCGCGCGTACCGCGTCGATCGCGAAAGTTCGGACGTCGAGCGGTTTCGTGCGCTGCGCGGCAGCCGGCTCTCACCATTCGTTGGACGCGAGCGGGAACGCGAGACCTTGACCAATGCATGGCGCGAGGCCACGAACGGGAGTGCGCGCGTCGTGCATCTCGTCTCCGAAGCCGGCATGGGCAAGTCGCGGCTCGCGCATTGGCTTCGCGATCACGCGGGCGTCACTGGTGCTTCGGAGCTCCGCTTCGACTGCTCGGCGTATCACGGGGCGAGCGCGTTTTACCCGATCATCCGCCATCTCGAGTCGAGCGCCGGCATCGTGCGTGACGACGATGCGGCTGCTCGCTGGGGAAAGCTCGCGTCGCTCTGTGCGACCAGCGGTCTCTCATCGGACGTAGCGCTGCCCGTGCTGGCAAAGCTCCTACAGATCCCGATTCCCGAGGGCGTGCCCGTCCCGCGACTCGAGCCGATCCAGGAGAAGGAGATCGTCATCAACTCGTTGATCGGGCGAATCAAACATCAGGCGCGATACGCTCCCGCGTTGCTGACGGTCGAAGACCTCCATTGGATCGACCCGAGCTCCACCGAGCTATTCACGCGACTGCTCGCGGAACTCGGCTCGCTCCCACTGATGGTGCTGCTCTGCTACCGGCCGGAGACGACGCCCACCTGGGCGCTCGGGGAGAGCTCGCCGGTCATCGAATTGACCCGCCTCGAACCGGAGAGTTGCCGCGAGCTCGTTCAGTCGCTCGCCGAGGCGGGCGCGGTGTCGAAGGACATGGTCGAGCAGATCGTTGCTCGAACCGACGGCGTGCCGCTGTTCGTTGAAGAGCTCACGTCGACCGTGGTGGAATCAGGGCTCGGCAACGCCACGCGGGATGACGGCAGCGTCGACGCAGCGATCCCGGCAACACTCCACGATTCACTCCTCGCACGACTCGACCGCCTCGGTGACATCAAGCGCATCGCGCAGCTGGCGGCATGCATCGGCCGCGAGTTTCGCCGCGAGCTGCTCCAGCAGGTTTCCGGTCTCTCGCATCCGTCGCTCGACGAAGCGCTCGAGCGGCTCGTCGCGTCGACCCTCGTGCAGGCGGATGTCGAGAGCGATTCCAATCGATTCGTCTTCAAGCACGCGCTCGTGCAGCACACGGCGTACGAGTCGCTGCTTCGTTCGCGTCGCGTGGTCTACCACCGTGCGATCGCCGGCGTGCTCGAGGGAGAAGTCGCCGAGACCGAGCCTGAAATCATCGCGCAGCACTACTCGCGCGCCGGGGTCGTCGACAAGGAGATCGACTGGTGGCTTCGGTCCGGACAACGGGCGTTGCGCACGTCGGCCTATCTGGAAGCGCTGCAGCATCTCACGAACGGGATGAAGGCGATCGAGCGTCTTCCGAAAAAGGATCCGGTGCGCGAGCTGCAGATGGTAGCGCACCTCGCGGTGCCCATGGTGCTCACGCGCGGGTGGGCGAACGAAGACGTCGGCGCCGCATACCGGCGCGCATACGACCTCGCGAAGTCGCTCGGTCAGCCACCCGAGCTGTTCCCGACGCTCGTCGGCATTCTTTCGTACTATCTGGTTCGTGGCGAGTTCGCGCATGCCTATACACTCGCTCACGAGAACTACGGCATTGCCGAACGCTCGGGTGATCCCGAGCTCATTCTGGAGGCTGCGCACGATAGCGGCACATGCTCGCTGTACATGGGCAAGTTCGATGAAGCATCACGGTTCCTCGGCCAGGCGGCCGAGATATTCGATCCCGCGCGGCATGCGCACCACGCGTTCCTGTACAGCAAGCTCGCCGGCCCATCGGCGATGGCGCATCAGCTGCTCATTCAGGCGGTCCGCGGCGATCGCGAAGGCGCGAAGGCGGTTGCCGAGCGATCGCTGGCGGACGCGGAGGCGGGGAATCACGCGTTCTCGCGGTTGTGGGTGCTCACCGGGCTCTGTGTGGCGCACATCATCTTCGGCGACTACGAAGCGCTCGCGCAGGTGAGCGCGCGTCAGATTGCCGAATCCCAGGAGCTCGGGTTCCCGAACTGGTTGGCGCAGGGTTTTGTCTGGTCCGGGTCCGCGCAGGCGGCGTTAGGCGACGTGGAGCCGGGGATCGCGCTGATTCGCCAGGGACTCGGCATCTGGCAGATGACAGGCGCTGAGCTCATGAAGCCGTTTATGCTGACGCGGCTCGCCGATGCGCTTCTCATTGCGGGACGGCTCGACGAGGCGGAAGAGACGTACGGGCAAGTCGTATCGACGATGGACGCGACCGGGGAGATCTGGGCGGCGCCCGACTCACACCGCCTCGGGGCCGAGATTGCGCGCCGCCGACTCGGAAAGGATCACGCATCGGTGGGGTCGCGTGTTCAGCTCGCGCGTGAGATGGCGAAGCGCACCAATGCGACGCTGTATGAGGCGGCCATCGATAGAGACGAGGCGCGCGCTGTCTCGACATGACTGATTCAGCATCGGTCGTCCGACCGGCGGATGTCGCCAAGCGAAAGCGTGTCGCCCTGTTGCTCGCCCAGGCGGCGGAGCTCGAGCACGCGGCGATGTGCATGTACCTATTCGCGTCATCGACGATGAAGTCGACTGTCGCGGAAGGCGGCGTGACGCTCGTGCAGCTCGAGACGATGCGGCAGTGGCGCGCGCACATGATGGTCGTGGCGCGAGAAGAGATGGAGCATCTCGGAATCGTGCTGAACCTCTTGAGCGCCATCGGCGAAGCTCCGGTGCTGCGGCGTCGCAATTTTCCCTTCACGGTTGAATACGGGGGCGACACGCTCGATCTGTCGCTCGAGCCGTTTTCGGTTCGAGCAGTACGGTCATTCGCTCTGCTCGAAATGCCGCAGGGATTACCGAGGAATTCGGAGGGCTGGCGGATTCTCAGCGCGAACGACCCGCATTTCTCACCGAAACAGTTCGACCTTATCGCGAAGCTGTACGACGAGATCGAGCATCTCGTCTCGACCATTCCCGAGGCTCATCTCTTCATCGGGCCACACGACGCGCAGTTCGTGAACGACTCGTTGATGCCGCTGACGATCCGTGGTATCTCGATCGCCGGCGCGCCGCTGTACAACGTGAACCTCACCGCCATCACGAACCGCGAGACCGCCGTAGCGGCGATCAAGCAATTGAAGGAAGAGGGTGAGGGGTCGCGGCTCGAGGGCGGCAAGGAGAGCCACTTCGGGATCTTTCTCGATATCCTCGTCGCGCTCACCGCGCACGGCGATCCTGCGTTCCAGCCCGCGCGGCCGGTCGTGTCGAATCCGACGATCGCCAACACAGGACCGAGCAGGGTGACACACCCGATAACGGTGCGTGCCATGGCGCTGTTCGACATGTGCTACGAGACGCTCACGGTCATGCTGTCGCGTTACTTCGCGGCGACTGACGAGACGCCTGACGACATCTATGCACTCGAGCGCGCGGCGTTCTTTCCGATGATGACGACGGTGATTCGACCGTTGGCGGAATGTCTGACGTACATGCCGGCGTTCGAGAACGGTGATCAGTCAGTGCTGGCCGGACCGAGCTTCGTTCTTCCCTCGAACATTGCTTTTCTTCCGCACCATCGCGCGGCGTTCGACCTTATCACGCAGGATTACACGCAGGCGATCGACCAGGCCCACGAGCTGAAGCAGCTAGCCGCCAAACGAGACGCGCCGGCGTGGCTGGCGGCGCAGGCCGACCGCATCACCCAGGTCTACCAGATTCTCTGGCGTTCCCGCATGAACCTCGCAGTCAACCGCAAGACGGGGAAACCGGCACCATGACGTCGCCGCCGAATCTCATTCTGGAGTTTTCCGGATGGTGCATGATCCGGCAGCCAACGGATCCGGATCCGTACGACGAGCGGCGCGGCGTGAGCGGCTACACCTTCGCGTTCGGGGACGAGCCGGATCTCAACCGCGTGATCTACTTTCACGAGTCACCCGCATCGCCGCCGCGCTCACACGGCCCGCCGATCGGCGTGTGGGTAACGTCGGCAACGAAGACGACGCCTAACGGCCCGCAGGCGATCGAGGCGTTGGTGAACGCGAAGTTCGATCTCATGAGCGACCCCATGCTCGAGAATCGCAACTGGACGTTGACGCTCCCCGGCTACGAACCGATAGTCCCATTCGACGTTGGCATCACGAGCCGATCCAGCGGAAGCGACGGCACGCCGCTCGTCAGCATTCGCCGAGCGATTCCACTCGACCCGAAGCATCCCAAGCTCGACGCCTGGCAGGTGAGCGAAGACGTGCTCACCACGAAAGGCGCCACCGGAATGGCGTTCGAGCCGCAAACCGTGGGCACCGCCACGGGGATCTGGGACTTCTTTCAAGCTGCCGTCGATCGGCGCGCGGCGTTACGCACCGATCTCGAGGCGCTCGAGAGGAGCAAGCCACATTCTCCCATGGTCGCGCAGCTCAAGGGACGGATCGCGCAACTCGATTTCGCGATCGCGAATCCGAACGACCGCCGCATCGGCATCCGGCAGATCATCGAGCGGTTCGGATTCGACATGCTGGGCGGTAACGCGACCATTCACGATCCCACGAACGTCCTCGCCGGCTCTCTGCAGGCAACGGCCGAAGCCGATTGGCGCGTGGACTTCTGGATGGGCGGCTGGGACTGCGACGCGCTCGCGTGCTACGTGCAGGGCGCACTGCAGATTCCGTATTCGCCAGCGGCCTAACGCGGAACGTCAGCCCTGCATGCCCGCCGGCACGGAATGCGACGCGGGGTGCTGCTCAGGCAGGGCGGCGTCGGCGACGCGCGGCTGAATGCTCTGCGCGTAGACGAAGAAATTGTCTGGGTCGTACCGCCGCTTGATCGTGAGCAGGCGCTCGAACGTCGCGTTGCCCCAATACGCTGTGCGATAGTCCGCGAGCGACGCATCAGGATAATTCTGATAGACCGCGCCCGTGACCATGGGGGCGAGCACGCCTTTGAACCCGCGGAGCCACTCGACGGCCGCGACATGATCGGGCTCCTCGATCCACACCGTATCGATCACGAGGTTGAGATCGACGTTCCGATGCACGAAGGCGGACGCGTTCACCGGGTAGCGATTGATCGCGCCGCCGTACGGCTCCGTGTACACCATCGTCCAGTGATTCATCGCCGTGTTGAAGTAGTCGATGATCGCTTGCCACTCGGCTCGTGACAGCTGCCGGCCGATGTAGTAGCTCGCCTTCGTCTCGGACGGAGGCGAGTCAGGCATGTTGTAGGGCAGCGGGTACGGCTCGTTTTCGAGATAGTTGTTCATCCCGGGATACGTACCTGTCTTGTCGACCAGGAGCTTGGCGCTCGGAATCTCCAACAGTCGTCGCAGCGCTGCGTGACCCGCGTCCCTCGGCCCGCAGTACATGCCCTGCACCATGTACACTGGGCGATCCTTGTAGAACCCCAGGTTCATCATGTAGCCGAGGGCATCGTGGCGACACGTGCTCGTGTATCCACTCTGGAGCAGTTCGAGTGCCTCGGCCGCGTGAGCCGCGTCCCATGAGATGGCCCATGCCCACACCGACGCGAGGCGGACCGCGCGATACGTCACCTGGGTGACGACGCCAAAATTGCCGCCTGTCCCGCCGCGCAACGCCCAGAACAGATCGGGGTTGTCGATCTCGCTCGCGTTCACGACGGTGCCGGTCGCGAGGACAACGCGGAACGAGAGCACACAATCGCTCTGGATCCCGAACGCTCTGGATGTATACCCGTAACCGCCGCCCTGCACGAACCCGCCCACACACACATTGCCACACGCGCCGGTGGGCACGTGCCAGCCGGTGCCGTCGAGCGCCATGTTGAAATGATCGAAGTCGGTGCCGACCCCCGCGGTGACGGTGCCCCGCGATTCGTCCAGCACGACGTAGCTCAGCATGCTCACGTCGATGACCATGCCGTTGTTCACCGAGTATCCCGCGGTACTGTGTCCGCCGGATCGAATCGCGACCCACATGCCGGCGTCGCGCGCGGCGTTCACGCATTTGACGACGTCGGTTTCCACCGCGCAGTAGACGATGATCTGCGGGTACGCCTGGAATGCCGGATTCGATTCCTGTCGATCGGTGTTGTATTGCGGATCGTCAGGAAGTACGACGTGTCCGGCGATGTCCGCCTCGAGCTTGGCGACATCGAGGCGTCCGATCCGTGCAGGCGCGGCCGCTGCGCCCACATGGGCAGTCGGTGCAACCGCCTCGAGATGTCGAACTCGCCGTTCTTTCGCGATTCTGTTTGGGCTCTTTCGGTGGGCCACGTCGAGGCCTCTGTGTGGGAGGATTCGGAAGGCCCAGCGAGTGTAACGGCTGGATCAGAGGGGCGCCAGAGAAACAGCGCCGCCTCGCGTCACAACCGCGCGCATTGGATGCGGGCGCCTGACGCAGTCCGCGACTTGTCGTATCATACTGCTCGTCGCCACCACCTCTGCCCCCTTCATGGAACCTCCGCGGCCATCCCTCGCACCCGACTATCATCTCGAGCGGGTGCTCGGGAGTGGTGGAAGCGCGACGGTGTACCTGGCGGCCGACGTCAAGCACGATCGGCAGGTCGCGATCAAGATCCTTCACGAGGAGCTTTCCGCGACCGTCGGCGCAGAGCGATTCCTCCGCGAGATTCGCGTCGCCGCGCGCCTAACGCATCCGAACATCGTCCCGCTGCTGGACTCGGGAAGCGCGGATGGCTGTTCCTTTTATGTGATGCCCTTCATCGACGGGGAGTCACTTCGGGCGCGGCTCGATCGCGGAGAGCGTTCGTCGCTCACGGAGGCGATCGCGCTCGTGACCGAAGTTGCCGACGCGCTCGAGTACGCCCACGCGGCCGGCATCGTCCATCGCGACATCAAGCCCGAGAACATTCTGCTGCTGCACGGGCACGCAATGGTCGCGGACTTCGGAATTGCCCGCGCGCTGAAGCGGGCAACCGAGAGCCCGAGTGGAACTACGACGACCGGCGGAGTGGTGGTTGGTACTCCGGCGTACATGAGCCCCGAACAGGCGGTGGGCGACGTGGAGATCGACGGCCGCAGCGACGTCTACTCTCTCGCCATCGTCCTCTTCGAGATGGTGAGTGGCACCCTGCCATTTTCCGCGACCACGATTCAGGGCTTGATCTCCAAGCGCTTCATCGAGCTCGCGCCGAGACTGTCCAGCCGCGTGCCAGGAATTCCGGAAGCTGTTGACGACGCGCTCGCAGCGGCACTCGCCCTCGATCCCGCGGAACGACCCGCGGGAGCCTCCGCGTTCGCACGCTCGCTCTCCGGCGGGACCAACACGATCGAACGGTCGGCAACGACCGCGCGCCCCGCCGCGGTGAGCGTGACGCCCACCGGTGCCGTCACGACGACGACGCTTGGCGTCGTGACCGACCCGGCGCTTCCGTCAGTGGCGGTCCTGCCGTTCGCGAACCTCAGCTCCGACGTTGAGAACGAGTTCCTCTCGGACGGCATCACCGAGGAGATCATCAGCACCTTGAGTCGCCTCCGCACGATTCGCGTCGCGGCACGCGCGTCGTCCTTCGCGTTCAAGGAGCGTCGCCCGAGCGTGCAGGACGTTGCCCGGCAACTCGGCGTCACCAATGTGCTGGACGGAAGCGTTCGGCGATCGGGCAATCGCGTGCGAGTCGCAACTCAACTCGTCGATGCGGGCACGGGATTCCCAGTTTGGGCCGAACGATTCGATCGCCCGTTCGACGACGCGTTCACGATCCAGGACGAGATCGCGTTGGCGATTGCCGACGCCCTCTCGGCAACGTTGTTACGCGACTCGGGGCCGTGGACGCGCGAGGCTGTTGCGGGCGCGGCGTATGAGCACTATCTGCGCGGGCGGTACGCTCTCAACAAACGGACCGAGACCGAGCTGCTCCTGGCGACCGATCACTTCATTGCCGCAGCCAGCGAACAGCCGGATTATCCGCTCGCCTACGCGGGCCTGGCCGACGCACTCCTGCTACTCGGCGTGTATGGGGCGAAGCCGGCGGCAAGTGTGTTTCCTCCGGCTCGCGACGCCATCCAAAAAGCGCTCTCGCTCGATCCGTCGCTCGGCGAAGGTCATGCGACGTTCGGCGCGGTCCTCGCGCTATACGATTGGGATTGGAAGCAGGCCGGAGAGACGTTCCGGCGGTCGGTCGCGCTCAGCCCACGGTCACCAACAGCGTGGCAGTGGCGCGCGATGCATCACCTACTGCCGCAAGGGCGGTTTGACGAAGCCCGCGCGGCAGTCGACCGGGCGCGGGCGCTCGATCCGCTGTCCATGGCGATCGCCACGAGCGTGGGTGTGGTCTACCACCTGGCCGGGGACGGTGCCGGCGCGGTGCGCGCGCTCCGGCGAGCGCTGGAGCTCGATCCGTCCTTCCCCATGACGTACTACTTCCTCGGCGGTGTGCTTCGCGACATGGGTGACGCAGCCAGAGCGATTGACGCGTTCGACACGGCAATCGACAAGTCCGGAGGCACGCCCGAGATGACCGCCGGACTCGCACAGGCGTACGCGCGTGCGGGTGACGTCGATCGTGCGCGGTCACTCGAAGCAGAGCTCGACTCGATCGCCGCGCAGCGCCACGTACCACACTCGTTGATCGCACAGGTCCACGCTGCCTTGGGCAACCTGGACGCGGCCGTCGCAGCAATCGAGCGCGCAGCGGAAGCGCGCGAGCCCGAGCTGGTGCTGCTCGGTGTGCGGCCGGTGTACGGGCCACTCCACGGCCATCCTCGCTTTGCGGCGGTGCGAGCGAGGGTGGGGATTTAACGTCTCCCGTCTCCCGCTTCCCGTCTCCCTTAGTTGTTCGGTTTCGTCGCGTTCACCGGCTTCACGGCCGTCGTCCCGGGAGCAGGCATGACGATCTTGAACATGAAAGGCTGCTCTACGAGCTGTGCGACCTTTCTCGACCGCAGAATCGCCGGGTGGAACCGCATGCCCGGGAGCGCTTCGCGGACGGACTGAGCGAACTCCGCGTTCGTCGTGCTGATTACCCGGAAGGAGGTCGTATCGACCATTCCCATGGTGTCGACGACGAACTGGACGTACGCCCCGCCCTCGATCTTCAGGTCGAGCAGCTTGGCCGGATAGACCGGCGCAGCGCTATCGGCAAACCGCGTAACCGTCGAATCGACGTCTACCGCGGTCGCGATGGTGTCGAACACGGCATTCGGTACCTCCGGCAGCGCGGTCTCCTCGGGCCTGCCTTCCTCCGTCCCTTTCCCGAGAACGGGTGCCTGCCTTATGGCTGTCTTGTCGACGATCTTGTCCTCTACCCCGCCATTCCCCGCCTTCTCCCCCTCACGCAGGAACTTCACGCTCTCCTCGCGCGGCGGGGGCGTGTTCGTGTGATTCATGGGGACGAGAAAGGTGACCTTCTCCTGGGGGGCCTCAATGGGCGGCGCGGGGCCCTCTCGCGTGGCGAGAATCGAGGCACCGATGAGAAGCGAATGAGTGACGAGGCTGACGAGAGCGCCTTGGCTGAACTGAAAGCGCTTCGTGTCTGACTCGAGCAAGAGGCGAAGCATAGAAGCCTCCTCCCGTAGCACTGATGCCCGGTACAGAGCGTCCCGATCCGGGCGGCTGAACTGGAAGCCTTGCTACAACCAGTATCGTGCAAGGTGCATGCGCCGAGCAAGTGGAACTGGCAATCATCCTAAGGTGCGGTACGGACCGATGCGGAGTGCCGAGTGACGAACCGTGTATGGCTGGGATGACCGATTACCAGCGAAGGCCAAATGTCGCGAGGCCCTTTCCGGCCCCGTAAACCCTACCTCAGCATCACACCGATCAGCTCGCGGACAATCTTGCCGGCAACCATTGCCGAGAGCCCTGTTGCGTCATTCCGAGGGTTCAGCTCCACAACATCTGCCGCAACTATTGGCTCCTCGATGCCATGCAGCAGTGACAGCAGTTGCCGCACCGATAGGCCACCGGGTTCGCGATGCGAAACTCCCGGCACGAACGCCGGGTCCAGCGCGTCGACGTCGATGGAAACGTAGACCGGCGCAGACAACGGGACACGCAGGTCGCCCTGAATGTTCCGCATCTCGATGACTTCCGCGCCGAACCGACGCGCCTGCGCGCGCTGATGCGCCGTCATCGTGCGGATCCCTACCTGCACCAGCCGGTCGGCGAGCTGCTCTTCCATGATTCGGGCGAACGGACACGCATGGGAGTACCGGTCGCCCTCGAACTCATCGTACAGGTCCGGATGCGCATCGATGTGCAGAATCGTCAGGCTCGGCGCGTGGCGTCGAACCGCGCGGAGCACGGGATAGGTCACGGAATGATCGCCACCGAGCGAAACGGGTCGGGCGCCGACGGTGAGTAGCCGGGCGATCCCATGCTCGATCGCCCGACGCGCATCCGCCGGCGAGCATCGGCCGAGCTCCAGATCCCCGGCGTCGGTGATCGCCCCGTCGGCGCCGATATTGATCCCGAGCTCGCTCCAGGTGTTCGCGCTGGGGCTCCACAATGCTTCGCGAATGGCAGCCGGCGCGTCGGCCGGGCCTCGCTGATACGACGAGCTCGCGTCGTACGGCAGGCCAATGAGCGTCGGGGTGCCGCCTAACGTGGTCATCAGTCCGATTTGAGCGCCTGTTGTGGGTCGATGCGGGCAGCGGCCCGCGACGGCAGATAGCTCGCGGCGAGTGCAATGGCCGCGAGCATCAGCGGCACCGCCGAGAACGTGAGTGGATCGGTCGCCGTAACGCCGAACAACTGCGTCGAGAGCACCGTCGTCGCGTAATACGCGATCACCAAACCGATCGCAATGCCGAACGCCACGAGCGTCATTCCTTGCCGGACGATGAGTCGGACCACGCGCCCACGCGACGCACCGAGCGCGAGGCGAATGGCGATCTCGCGGCGGCTCAGGCCGATCACGAACGCCAGAACACCGTAGATCCCGATCGCCGCCAGGAGCATGGCAACGGCGCTGAAGCTTCCCAGCACCGTCGACCCGAATCGAGCCGTCGCGGTCTGCCGCGCGAGGAGATCCGACATCCGCGTCACGCGATACAATGGAATGCCGGGATCGATCGCGTTCACCTCGCGCTGCACGCCGGCCATCGCCGACGCGACATCACCGCTCGTCCGAACGACGAGCGAGAGATCGGCATCACTCAGCTGCGCGAACGAATAGAAGATGTCCGGTTCGCTCGACGGTGCGGTCAGATCCGTGGTGAGGTCGCGATAGCGCGCCGTTTCGACGACGCCGATCACCGTGACCTCCGTCCCTGAGGCGTCGCCGAATCGGAACCGACGGCCGACCGGATCGCCTCCCGGCCAGAAGCGCCGAGCCGTGGCGGCACTGATGACGGCGACGTCCTGCGCGCTGTCACGGTCGGCTACGGTGAACTCGCGTCCCCGCAGCAGCGGGATGCCGAGCGTCGCGAAGTAGTCCGGCGTTACCCGGTGGCGGTACGACCGAACCGGCTCGGGTGTGACGCCGTCCACGAACATCGGCCCCGCATTCGAGTTGCCGCCTAACGGGATGTCCGACCCGACGGCGGCACCCTGGATCTGTGGCAGCTCGCGGACGCGCGCGAGCAGCTCGTTGACGAACCGGACACGGGCCGGCGCCGGATACCGGCCACGCGGGAGTGCCAGCTCAGCCGTCACGACGCCGTCCGCGCGAAACCCCGGCTCGACATCGAGCTGGCGGCGCAGACTCCGGATCATGAGTCCACCCGCGACGAGCAGCACGAGCGCCAGGGCAACTTCGCTCACCACGAGCAATTGCTGTGCGCCGAGGCGTCGCACACTCGCGATCCCGCCGGCTGCGGATCGCGACCCGGTCTTGAGCGAGTCGGCGATCGTCAAGCGGCGGACGGCCAGCGCGGGCGCCAGCCCGAAGATGACGCCGCACACCACGGTGAGCACCGTGGCGAACACCGCGACTCGCCAGTCGAGCGAGGGATCGACGTATCGGGGCAGCGCCCCATCGGGCAGCAGTGGCAACAACGCGCCGAGTCCCCACACAGCCAGCGCGACCCCTCCGATCGCGCCCACGCCGGCGAGCGTCAGCCCCTCGACCAACAGCTGACGAACGAGCCGGGCGGCGTCGGCGCCGACGGCAACGCGGAGCGCGATCTCGCGGCGCCGGGACGTCGCGCGAACGAGCTGCAGGTTGACGACGTTCGCGCAGGCGATGAGCAGGAACAGCAGCACTGCGGCGAACATCGCGACGAGGAGCTGCCGGGTGGCACCTAACGCGGAGTCCTGGAGCGTGAAGAGGCGCACGCCCCGGTCACGGTTGGTCTCGGGATGCGCTGCGGAGAGCTGGCGGGCGACGGCATCCACATCGCGCTGCGCGCCCGGGAGATCGACGCCGGGCCGGAGGCGACCGATCGCCGCAAGCCACCGATTGCCTCGTGATTCGAGCGTCCCCTTCGATGACGTGAGCGAGATCATCATCATCGGCACCCACACGTCGGTGTCGAATGAGATGCCGTGAAACCCGTCGCGCATGACGCCGACGATGGTGAACGCGCGATCGTTGAGCGTGATCGCGCGCCCGACGATACCGGGGTCGGACGCGAACTGCGTCGTCCACAGCGCGTGGCTGATGACGGCAACCGGCGCGGCGTCAGGCACGCGATCGTCGTCTGCGGTGAACGCCCGGCCTCGCGCAGCGGAAACGCCGAGGATCCCGAAGTAGCTCGCCGAGACCATCTCCGCCTCGACGCGCCGTGGCTCGTCGCCGATGCCGAGGTTGAGCGAGATCTCATCGTAGGCGGCGACGTCGGAGAACGAGTGGTTCATCGTGCGCCAGTCGGTGATCTCCGGATACGACGCTCCGCGAATGTCGCGCTCCGGGCCTGCGACGCCCCAGAGCATCGTGAGGCGAGAGGGGTCGGTGAACGGCAGCGGACGAATGAGCGCTGCGTCCAGAATGCTGAACACGGCGCTGCTCGTGCCGATGCCGAGCGCGAGGGTGAGGACCACGGCAGCCGTGAATGTCGGCCGTCGGCGCAGCGTACGGAGCGCGAAGCGAAAGTCGTTGAGCATGAACCACCGGAAGGCACGGGTGGTGCCATGCGTCACAGTTCGGACAACTGCAACCCGCGCAACGCGTTGCGATCGAGCGGCAAGTCGCGGCCGCGTGACGGGATCGTCGCGGAGCGGGACGCGACGTCCCACTTCCGGACGACTCGGCCTCGCGTGATGTGATGCACCAGCCGGACGCAACGCCTGCCTCGTACCGCGAGTGCGGCAGGCCCCACCGCGGCACCGCAGGTCGTTGTTATCGTAAGCGGACCGAGTGCACCACCCCTGCAACGGAGTAGCCCCTATGCGTCGCGAAGCCGTCATCGCAGCGATGGGAAGTCTCTTGGCGTTAGGCATCGCCTGCGCGGGCGACTCGACCCTCGGCCCAGACATCACGGCCGACGCCAAGAAAGGTGGCGGGGGGGGAGGTGGTGGCGGCAGCACGGGTGGTGGAGGCTCCACTGGCACACGGACCGTCTTTCCCGCCGACAACGCGTGGAACACGGACATCTCCGCCGAGCCGGTCGATCCCAACTCCACGACGCTGATCAACAGTTGCGGCGGCGCGACGAAGCGCGTGCACCCGGACTTCGGCACGGTCTGGGACGGCGCGCCGAACGGCATTCCGTATGTTCTCGTGAGCGGGGCGCAGGCCAAAGTGGCGGTGTCGTTCGACTACGCGGACGAGAGCGATCCTGGCCCCTACCCCATCCCCGCGAACGCCCCGATCGAAGGCGGGCCTAACGCGACGGGCGACCGTCACGTGATCGTGGTGGACACGACGGCGTGGCGGCTGTACGAGTTGTTCGACGCGCATCCGCTGAACGGCGGTACGAGCTGGCATGCGGGCTCGGGCGCGATGTGGGACCTGAGCTCGAACGCGCTCCGGCCCGCGGGGTGGACATCAGCCGATGCCGCGGGCCTGCCGATCCTCCCCGGTCTCGTCCGGTACGACGAGGCGGTAACGAAGGGCGCGATCACACACGCGCTGCGCTTCACGTGCCCGACGACGCGGAAGGCGTACCTCGCCCCGGCGCGTCACTGGGCGAGCTCGCAGACGAGCGCGAGCTACATGCCAATGGGCGCGCGCGTGCGACTCAAGGCGAGCGTGGACATCTCGACGTATCCGCCGGAGGTGCAGGTGATTCTCACGGCGCTCAAGAAGTACGGGATGTTCCTGGCGGACAACGGCAGCGGCTTCTACTTGAGCGGCGCGCCGGACTCCCGGTGGAACGACGACAATCTCGCGAAGCTCGGCCAACTCATGGCGTCAGACTTCGAGCTCGTACGAATGGGAACCATCACCGCACCATAACGGCGGACTGCCTAACAGCCCCGACTTCCATAGGGCGCGAAATCACGAACGGCGCCGTTAGTGCACTGCGCCTCCCGATCTGAACATGAAGTACACTGCCCCGATGATGCAGAGGCCTGCCCACAGGTAGTCCCACTTGAGCGGCTGGCGCATGTAGAGGACCGCGAACGGTACGAACACGCCTAACGTGATCACCTCCTGCAGGATCTTGAGCTGCGCAAGGCTCAGCTGCGTGTAGCCGATCCGGTTTGCCGGCACCTGCAGGAGATACTCGAACAGCGCGATCCCCCAGCTCACCACAGCGGCCACGTACCACGGCCGGCCGCTCAGGTTTCTCAGGTGAGCGTACCAGGCGAAGGTCATGAAGACGTTCGAGCAGATGAGCAGGAGCGTCGTGCGAAGCACGACAGCCGAACCAAAAACAGGCATAGCGATTCAGCGATTGCTCGTGAAATGAAAAATGAAGTGGCCCGGACTACTTCCAGGGATTCGCCAACGCCGGATTCCGAAGGAAGGTCGTGTCCGTCAGACTCTCGAGAACGCGACGACGTCGCGTTTCTCGGCATCCGTGATCGCGAACCAGTGGACGTTAGGCGCCTTGTTGCGATTCTCGCGACCCACACCGGCGAGCGGTCCGTCCTTGATCGCCCGTCGGCCGGCGGCATAGTGGTCCAGGACGTCTGACAGCGTGGCGATGCTGCCGTCGTGCATGTACGGCGCGGTCATTGCAACGTTGCGGAGCGTCGGCGGGCGAAACTTCCCGACATCCTCGTCACGGCCGCTGACCCGATGGAGCCCCGTATTCGGTGGCGGATAGGAGTAGCGCCCAACGATGTTGTACGGCCCGGTGATCGCACGGAGACGATGGTTCGCTCGAACGACGCGATGGCACGCACGACGTTGCGCATGGTGAACGGATCACTCGACCCGGGAACGAGCTCGGGAAGAGCCGTTGATAGAGTGTGTCACCACTGCACGACGTTGAGCGATGTTAGCATGCGAATCGATCGCGCGCCCTGCTTGTCCGTGGGGATCACGAGACGAAACGAGCCGGTTTCTCCGAACAAGGGTTTCCCGTTCGCCCTGTCGGCGAGGAGGAACTTCCCGTCGGTCATCTCCGGGTCG
>Ga0136846_1237117_pt1 | contig 23634 bp, 18 predicted proteins | sample HopSoiMetagenom2_FD_96841 | JGI IMG/M metagenome (GOLD analysis project Ga0136846, IMG submission 96841) | Grasslands soil microbial communities from Hopland, California, USA - 2 Assembly 2016 (version 4) | ecosystem: Environmental > Terrestrial > Soil > Grasslands | place: USA: Hopland... | reverse complement strand
CGTTCTCTTCCAGTTCGAATGTACCGTTCATTACTCAACAGCCACGGCATCAGGTAAAGATCTGGACGTCTTACGCTCTGTCGGGCGGGTTGAGTGGATTGACCCTCAGCGGCGGCATGCACATGGAAAGTGCTCGCACCGTCAGCGGCTCTACTTGCGCCGCGACGAATATTATCACGTTTCCCGGCGGTGCGTTTTGCCTCAAATCTGATCCGTTTCTATTTGAACAGTCTCTGTATGCGGTGTTCGACCTTGGAGCATCGTACAAAGTTGGAAAGCATTGGTCAGCAAATCTCAACGTCAAGAATATAGGGGACAAGCGCTATTACTACCCTGTCGGCAGTGTGACTGGTGGTAATTTCTACGGTGAACCAAGGGCGTTCCTGTTATCCGTGAAGCTTTCGTACTAATTTCGGGCGATCAGCCGGATGACTGGCTGCGATTTCGGATCTTGCAGGCAGTCATCTGATCATTGCCCCCCCAAAGTCTTTCAGGAGCGCCTCATGGCTTACATAGAAACCGTTACCGACGAAAACTTCGAGAGAATTGTGCTCGGCGCCGACAAGCCAGTCCTGGTCGACTTCTGGGCCGACTGGTGCGGCCCGTGCAAGGCGATGGAACCCGCGCTCGTCGACATCGCCGAGGAATATGAGGGGGAAGTCCATATCTGCAAGCTGGATACGGTGGCCAACCAGCTGATGATGGAGCGCTACGCAATTCGTAATATTCCGGCGTTTCTCCTGTTCAAGGACGGCCAGGTGATCAAGACTATCCTGGGCAGCCGGACGCGCTCGAGCCTTGCGTCCGAAATCGAGACCGGGTTGCGTGCGCAATGACCGACGTCGCTGACGGAATGGTCCGAAAGCACGCGCTGCTCGAATTGCTGGCGGAAGCGCAGGCGCAGGCATCAGGGCCGATGGAAAAGCCGGCAGCGGGCGCGCCGACCGACTATGCGGCAGTCGTTCCGGCCCCGCTCATGGTTTTTAGCGGGGTGGGCGGCCATATGGCGCAGGATGCCGTCGAGGAATTCGCGGGCCGTTTCGGCATGCATCCGGCATTCGTGACCTTGATCGCGGCGTTGCAGCCGGCTCGCGGGGCCTACACGCCGCCGCCGGGCCCTGATGATTGGAAGGCGATCTCTGCCCTTGTCTCACCCCTGCCATCGGAAGCGGATTTGGCGGCGATCGTGCGGTTGTGGATCGCCGCTTTCTGGCTGGGAGAGCCCGCCCTGCGCTCCAGGGTTTCCGACCCGGACATTCAAGCGGCGGCCGACGCGATCGTGGATTTGCACCGGAGAGCTGCGCGGGGCGACGTCATTGCCCGGCCGCACTGGCGCGCTGCCAGAACGGCGCTTGACGCGCTCTTGTCAGGCGCCACCGGTCTCGAGGCCGCGTGCGCTCGCATTATCTGCGCCAGCGCGTGGGACATTGCGGTCGCGCCCGCTGTCCTCAACGATATCGTTGCGACGTGGTCGGAGCTCCTTATGAAGGATGCCGACGCGCGCATCTGCTGGGGGCCCACCGAGGAACGCCTGCACCTGGACCACATGGGGAAAATCAGAGCGTTCGCGCTCGAGTGGAACGATTTGTCTCCCGATACGCGGATTTCGCCGGAACAGTTCCGGGCCGAGGTCGAAACGCTCAAAAAGCAAAGTCCGGCGCCGGCGGAACGCCGCGCCGAGGAGCAGGGTCGAGCGCTGAAAGAGCGACGGGATCTGGCCTTCCGAATGCTTCAGGGTCAGATCGGTTTGCTCTGTGGCGTTACGACCGGGGTAAATCGCTGACCAACCGCATATTGATTGCGGAAACTCCGCGCCACGCTCGTTCTTGTTGAAATACCTTGGAGACCCCGATGGCCCCGTTCGTCCATGATTGCTCTTCGCAGGATCGTACTGCGCCACCGTATGTGTCGTGGCGGGGCGTGCGACGGATGTCCGGATCCCTCGTAGTGGCGAGCGGTTTCGTGGCCGTACCGGCCCTTGCCCAGCAATTTGTGGTCGGCCCCAAGCTAACCGTGATCGATATGGTCGCCGGGGCCGACCCGCTCGTCAAAACAGTGATGTCGATTCTCGTTCTCGCCTCCATCGCGACCTGGACTATCTTCGTCGCCAAGGCGCTCGAGCTGAAGGGCGCGCGCCGCCGGTTGCGGCACGATATCGGCGTGCTCGATCAAGCCATGTCGCTGCAGGCGACGGACCAGCTGATCTACCGGGCGACAGTGTCGATGGTGGAGATTGCGCGGCGCGAAGTCGCGCGATCCGGCGACCTGACGCGGGCGTCCGCAATCGAGGGCGTCAAGGAGCGGGTTTCGGCGCGACTGACCGTTGTCGAAACCAATTCCATCCAGTCGATCCTGACGGGTGTGAACGTCCTGGCCAGCATTGGCGCCACCTCGCCCTTCATCGGGCTGGCGGGCACGGTGTGGGGGATCATGAACAGCTTTATCGGTATCTCGAAGGCGCATGCAACGAACCTGGCGATCGTCGCACCCGGCATCGCCGAAGCCTTGTTAGCCACGGCCATGGGCCTGATCGCCGCCATTCCCGCTGTTTTGATCTACAATTTGCTGGTCCGTTCGATCGCAGGATATCGCCGGCAGATAGCGGAGGCGGCCGTGTTGACCGCCTGCGTTCTCAGCCGCGATCTGGAGGCGAAGGTCGACGGCGCCGGCGGTGCGGCGTCCGTGTCTCTAAAGACGCCGGTCGCAGTCGCTTAGTTCAATCGAAGGATTAGCCCCATGTCCATCCGCATGGTCCATAGCGACGATGGCCTCGACGAGATGCACGACATTAACGTTACGCCATTCATCGACGTCATGCTGGTGCTGCTGATCATTTTCATGGTCGCGGCCCCACTCACTACGGTCAACGTGCCGGTCGACCTGCCGGTGAGCACCGCCGCTCCGCCGCCGCAGCAGGTTGAGCCCGTATACGTCACGCTGCAGTCGGATCTGACATTGTCTGTCGGCGACAAGAAGGTTCCCAGAGCTCAGTTCGCCGCGGCCATGGATGACGCGGCCAAGCACGACAAGACGACGCGCATCCTGCTGCGCGCCGATCGAAACGTGGATTACGGGCACTTGATGGCGGTGATGAACATCTTGCAGCAGGCCGGATATCTGAAGGTCGCGCTGGTGGGCGTGGAAAGTGGCCAGGGCACTGTAGAGAGCCTGAAGTGACTATACTTAAGTCCGGTCCAATCCGAGCCAGGGCCATCGATCGGCCTTTCGCCGCTGTGCCCGCGACTGGGATCACCAGTGGGAGCATGATGCCTGATTCTCAACCTCAATCTGGTCGGGCTGCCGCGACGAACAACACCGCGCTTTCCGCCGAGCGCGGACCGCAGACAAGCGTTACGTCGGGCCTTTCGGGTACTGCTGCTGGCATTCGGAATTCGGGAAGTGGGACGCCGCCGTGGCGGGCAGCGATTGGCGCATCGCTTGTCCTTCACGGCGCTGTCATCGCGATGGTGCTTGTCGGTGTGACGTGGTTCTCCCCATCGCACCCAGCCAGCGACGCGGGCATGGCGGTCGAAATCGCGCCTGTGGCAAGCGCGCCGCCGACACCTCCGCAACAAACCGCTCCAGGGCCCCAAGCGGTCAAATCGACCGTCAAGCCGCAACCGGTTGAAGCGCCGAAAATACCGCCGCCACCGCGCCTCACAGTCCCGGTGAAGGCCGAAGTTCAGGTACCGACCAAGTCCGATACGCAGCCCGACCGTCCTGTCATGAAGCAGGCCGCCGATCAGACTACCGCGCCCCAAGCCGTCAGCGCGCCGCCCAAGTCGATCAGCGCTGCCCCCACTTCGGGTGCCTCGACCATCGCTTCCAACGCGCCCCAGACTTGGGAAAACCTGGTCGTGAGTAAGCTGGCGCGCAACAAACGCTATCCCAGCGCCGCACAACTTGCTCACGAGGAAGACAATGTCTACGTCCAACTGGTCATTGATGCGGCAGGACGACTGATCAGCGCTAAGATCATGCGCAGCCGCGGCGTCAGCGCGCTGGATCAGGAGGTGCTGTCCCTGGCGCATCGATCCAGCCCGTTCCCGCCTCCACCTGGGAGCCAAAGCCCTCCTGTCACGGTCGTCGTACCTGTCGAGTTCTACATTAGCGCTCGTCATCGCTGATAGTGCTGTCAGTCTAACGCGGGCCGCTCTCCGCACGACGCACGCCGGGCTCTTGTATGAGCCCCTATCCTATGACTGAGTGCCCACAGAGCGGTTAGTCGACGTCCCGGTAGATTTCGCGGCTGACGAGATCACGTTCGAGATCAGGTGATTGCGGATTTTGCGTGGACGTGACGAACTTTTGTAGGTCTTCATCTGGAAGCGTTGCCGAAAACGCTGACGTTCTCGGCGGTGTGTGGGAAACGCCGGTTTGCCACGCATCGGTTACTTGCCATTTGCGGGTATGTGATCGCGAAACCACGCCATCATACGTGCGACATAGTCGAAAATGGCGGGCATGGATCGTGGCCCGTGGCCCTCAAGCGGATAAGTGATCAGAACGCTTACGACACCGTGACCTCGCAATGCCCGGTGAAATTCAAGCGCCTGACCCGGCGGGGTGATCTTGTCGAGCGCACCACAGATATTCAGCGTCGGCGTTCTAACGCGATCAGCATAATGGATCGGACTGCGCGTAAAATATTTGCCGGTCGGATTGCTCAGCTGGTCTTCAAGGAATGTCTGGGCGAAAGACGGCACATTACAGGTCAGATGCTCACTTACCCAGTTCGTTACCGGTGCCACGGGCACCGAGGCGGCGAACCGTTGATCCTGGGTGACAAGCCAGGCGCTGATATAGCCACCATAGCTCCCGCCCGTCACACCGATACGCCTGGGGTCCGCAATGCCGGCCTCCTGCAAGGCATCGAGGCCCGACAGATAATCGTACGTGTCCGCGCCGCCCATGTCGCCGAACACGAGCCGAGCGAAAGCCTGGCCGCGACCGCTTGAGCCGCGCGGATTTGGCTGGAACAGCGCGTAGCCAGCGGCAAGAGCCATCTGCGCCATAGTCGAGCGGCCGACATAGATCGGGCGATAATACCAAACCGGTCCGCCATGAACCTGCATGATCACTGGGTGCGGTCCGGGACCGGGCGGCGTGAGGAGCCAGCCCTGGATCTCCAGACCGTCGGGCGCTGTCCAGCTGAAGTCTTGGGCCGAGCCCAGACCTTCGAGCGCGGCCGCCGTCTCCGGGGTACCGAACTGGCGGACGCGGCGCTCCTGCCCCTGCTCGAAGACAATCAGCGTCGGTGCGTCGAAAAAGGTTTCGCAGAGAAACAGCATGTCTTCCGGGCGATCGCCGAGCGGCGCCACTTCCGGAAAATAGGCGCCGGAAGGCGCCCGCTGGCGGTCACGCCATAGCTCGCGGACGTCTTGCTTGGCGCGATCGACCAAGCCGATTACAGAGTCGAGGCCCTGGGCGGCCATGAAGAGCAGATGATCCTCATCACGCCAGTGAAGCTGTACGATATCGGCGCCAAGAGTAGAGGGCCGGGTGATTCCGCCGCTCTCAGTGTCGATCAGCCGCAGGTCGCCGGCGACGATATTTCGGTCGCTGCAGACTGCTTCGACCACCGCGATCGTACGCCCGGACGCGGTCGCCGCGAGCCAGCCGAGTTGATCTGCCGGCTGGAACAAGGTCCGCGTGGCGCCGCCCCCAATCGCGATGAGCCGCACGTCCGCAGAATACCACCACGTTTCTTCCGGTCGATCGGAGCAGATGGCCGCGACGTGGCTGGGTCCGCACCACACGCCTTGCCAGACGTTGACGCCGCTGGGTGTGATCTGGCGCGCCGTGTCGCCAGCGAGATCGTAGATCCACAGACTGCGCCACGGTGTTGCTTCCGGACCGCCCTCTACGGCGGGCGCCCAGGCCGGTTGCTCGTCGGACGCGCTGTCCAGCGCGACGGCCCGAGCGCCCTGGGCGCCGGCGAGCTCAGAGCCATAGGCGGCAACGCCGAGAAGAATGGCCGAGCCGTCAGGCGACCAGTCGAGATATTCGATGAAACCATCGATCGCCGTCGTGCCACGGTCAGCCCGGCTCTCAACGTCGAGCAAACGAAGGCGGTTGATATATGCCTGCTCGCGATCCGACAGGAATGCGATGGTGCGGCCGTCAGGCGACCATTTCGGCGCGCTGTCCGAACGCGGGCCGGAGGTGACGATGTGGAGGTCGCCGCTATCAAGATCGATCAGCGCGATCCGGGTCGACGGCGCACCTTCGAGCTTGTCGCATACCGCGGCGGCCGCTGCCGCCCTGCGACCATCGGGGCTCGCCACCAGCTGGCCCAGCGCGCTCGCCTCTCCGGTTCCCGGACGCAGCCAAGCTCGCGTGCGGGACTCTGCTTCCTGAAACAGCGGATGGGTGCGGAAATCGGTTTGCATTCATATCCTCCAGCTCGTCTAGAGCATCGTGCGGTCAGGCTTTGCGACAGGACGGTTCAGGGAGTCTGCTCCAGCGAGCGTGCCCCTTCGAGATCGGGCTTCTGCGCTTCCAACGCGGCCCGGAGATAATGGTCCATTTCTTCCTTGGACTTGGCCATTATCGTCGCGACGTCGGCAGGCGACACTCCCTCGTCCACTTCGATATCCTGGGTCGCGTGGCAGTCGATCCGGTACCAGTGGCCCTGCTCGTCGCGGGTGGCCGAATAGGTCGCGTTGACAATGGTGCCGCGCGCGTTGGGGCCAAGGTAATGGGCGTGAAGGCTGAGCCGCCGGGCCGCATCATCGCGTTCGCTGATGAACGTCAATCGCTCGTCGGGATCGTCATCCCCATCCCGCCACATCCGGTATCCACCCAGATAGGCGCGGGGGTCGTCAGCCACCGGCGCCACCCGGTAGCCCTGCGCTTGGAACCTTCGACCGGAGCCTAGTCCCACAACGATGTCGTCCCAGATGACATCGATCGAACATTCAAAGCGCACGGCCGCATGGTGAGCCGAGGCGACCCGCAGCTTGATCTTGGACATAGTCCCTCCATCCTCTCGTCGGCGTCAGAGGAAGCGTTCAAACCAGTCGAGCAGCGCCTCGTTCTGGCCAACTCGCGCGCTCAGCGGACCAACCGAATCGCCGATATGGTTGCAGCGTGGAATCCGCACGAGTTCGGTCGTGCATCCGACATCGATCAGGACGCGGAAGAACTGCTCGGCCTCCGCAATCGGGCAGCGGTAATCCTCGTCACCGTGGAGCATCAACGTGGGGGTCGTGCAGCGATGCGCATAAGTGAGCGGCGATCGCGACCGATATACATCGGGAATCTCGTGCGGCAGCGCGCCGAGATCGGCCGCGAAACCTTCCCCCACATCGCTCAAATAATAGAGACTGATATAATTGGTGACCGAAGCTTCCGCGACGGCGGCGCGGAAGCGATCGGTATGACCGACGATCCAGGCGGTGGCGAAACCGCCATGCGAGGCGCCCCAGACTCCGAGGCGTTCGGGATCGGCAAGACCCAGGGCGACCGCGACGTCGACCACCGCCATGTGATCGGGAAAACCCTTGCTGCCCCAATCACCCATGATCTTGCGTTGAAAGGCTTCGCCATAACCGGCCGAGCCGCGGAAATTAGCGAAGACCATGCCCCAACCGCGCGAGGCGAGCATGTGAAAATCGTAGCGGAATGCATGGCCGACGGCAAGAAACGGCCCGCCATGGACGAACATGACCGTCGGCAGCGGCCCCTCCCCCTTCGCATCTGCGCGCGCCAGATACCACGCATCGAACACCAGGCCGTCCGGGCTGGTGACCGGCAGGTGCCGCACGGCGAGTTTCGGCCAACTGGCCAGCACCCCGTCGTTGAGCGACGTCAGCCGCCGTTCCTCACCCGAGGACAGGGAGGCGACATGCAAGTCGCCGGGCCGGTGTAGATCGCTCGCCAGAAAGAGGAGCGCGTCGGAGGTGGCACCGAGCAGCAGACAAGACCGGGGCCCTTCGACGACGGGCGTCATGCTCGGAGCGCCAGCCAGAGCGATTCGCCAGATCTGCGTCTCGCCGCCCGCTTGAACGCTCGCAAAGGCACTATCGTCGACGATCTCGACGCCCCGAGTGAAGCATATCTCCCAGATCGGCGTGTCTTCATGCACGCGCATGCCGATTTGCGCTTCAAGATCAGGGGTCCGACACTCGAACGAACCGCTCGCCAGATCGAAAGTATAGAGAATGGATACCGGCACCGTCATGGTGGAACGATAGGCTCCGAACACCAGCAATCGTTCACCGTCGGGCAGCCAGGTCGTCGTGGTGACGTGCCAGCCCTCGCCAAGCGGCCGGCTCACCTGTCCATCGACGAAATGGAGAATATGGGGCAGCGGTGCGCTTCCGCCGCCAGGCTTAGCCGCGCCCTCGATCGCGCCGAACAGCAGACGGTCCCCGGTTGGACTGAACTCAGGCTGCGAGCAATTGCCAAGACCAGCGGTGACGCAGCTGATTGCGCCGCTGGCGACTTCCACGATGTCGATCCGCTGGCTGATCCGATCGACGAAGCCAATGCCTTCGATCCGGAAGCCCGGCTTGGTGATGCGGTGCAGGCCGGCCGGCGGCGGTACGACGGAAATGACTGTTATCGCCAGCCGCGTTCCGTCCGGGGACCAGGCGAGAGGCGGTTGCGGCATGCCGCCGGCGACGGGTGTCTCGGTTATCTGGTTCGTACCGAAATCATGGATGCAGATCCGTGGTGGCCCGCTGTCGATGCGAACATAAGCAAGCTTGTTGCCATTGGGCGACCAGGCGGGCCCGATAACCCGAACGTCCCCGGCGACCAGCGGCGTTTCGGCGCCGCTCCGAGTATCGACCAGCATCAGTTCGAGGAACTCGCCGTCGGCGGCATGGTCGGGGCGGGAGGCGATCACCGCCGCCTGGCGACCATCCGGCGAGAGACGCGCGTCGCGGACGAACCGCAATGCCAGCAGATCATCCGGCGATAGCTTATCTTGCATGGCGTTAGCGTCCATGGTGCTCAGTGCGCTCATATCGCTATCCATGATCTGATCAGAAGTGTGTCGTCAGGACGACGCCGACGGTGCGTGGTTGGACCACCGTCACGCGCGCGGGTCCGCCGGCGAACGCGAAGTTGGTCGTTGCCGAAAGCTGTCCGCGCGTATCGAAAACATTGCGTAAGTAGAAGGACACGTCCCAGTGCGCGTTCGTGAGCGAAGCGCGTAGGTCGACCGTGTCGAACGATGGCAGCACATATTGCGGAGCGCTGCCCGACCCGTTGAAGCTGGCGGTGCGATCGCTGACATATTTCCAGCTCGCACCGACCGAGCCGGACAAGCTGCCGCTGCGGAACAGTTCATAGTCGGTCGAAGCGTTGAGCGACCAGCGCGGTGCGTTGGGAAGCCGCTCCCCGGCGATGCCGCCAACGTCGGGCGCCGCTTCGGTAAGCCGCGACTTGATCCACGCGCCCGACAGGGTAGTCGTCCAGGCGCGGAGCGGCCGGGCAGTCACGGCAAATTCCACACCCTCGCTCCGCGCGGTGCCGCCGTTGGCGAAGACGCCAATTCCGTTGACGATCCTGGGGAGCTGAATGTCCTTCCAGTCGATGCGGAAGGCGGAGATGTCGGTCGTGAGCCACGGTAGCGGCCGCAATTTGACGCCAACCTCATAATTCCACAGCGTATCGTTTTTGAACGCGGTGGCACCAAGCGATTTCCCGGTGGCCGGATCGGAAATAACAAGATTGGGGCCGCCCGGCCGATAGCCGCTCGCCGCGCGCAAATAGAGCATATTGTCGCGCGAGAAATGGTAGCGCACCGTGCCAAGATAGGTCGCAACGGTGTCCTTGGCCGAGGAGCCCGGATTGGACACGCCGATCAGGCCGCTGCCGATCTGCGAGAAACTTTGGTCGTTCTGGCTAACGCGAACCCCGACCGTCGCGTCGAGTCGGTCAGTGAAGCGATAGGTCGCGTTGCCATAAGCGGCATATTCGCGATACGTCGCGGGGATGTCGAAACGACCAAGGTCGATCGGCAAGGCAACGCCTTGAAATGTACCGCCGACCCGCTGAAACTTGATGATGTCCTCATCGGTATAATAGAGGCCGAAGATATATTCGAGTTTGCGCTGCCCCTTCGACGCGAGACGGACTTCCGCGGTCGTCTTGTGCAGGGAGAGCCGTGACGTGATCGATGCCGCGTCGATCGGGAAAAAGGCGCCAAACACCGCAGGATAAGCTTCGCTCGCGTCCTGAACGTAATCATTGATCAGCCGCTGCCGCCCCACTGTCGCCTGAAGGCTTGCGAAGCCGAGGTCATATTCTCCGCCGAACGAGAAGAGCTCCGCCTTCTGGCGAAAGCGCGACGCGTTGGGCTGGGAGTTCTTCCAGTCGCCGTAGATCGGACGGCCTGTAGCGACGCTGTAATAGACTTCGCTCGAGCCATGACGGTCGAGGCGCTGGAGCAACGCTGTCGCGCGCAGCGTCAGCCGCTCGGTCGGCGCGAAGGCGACCGACACGCGGCCGACTTGCTTGTCGTAATGATCTATGTTCGATTCACCGCGCGCGACATTGTCGACCATGCCGCCGTCATAGGCATGCAGCCCGCTGACCCGCACGGCCAGCGTGTCAGAGACGATCGGCAGGTTGAGCGCGCCGCGGACGGCATAGCTTTCGCTTTGCTCGTTTGCCGCGCCCTCGAATTGCAGGATACCGCCCAGGGTGTTCATCTGCGGGGGGGTCAGCACATATTTGAGCAGGCCGCCCAGCGCGCTGGCGCCGTACAAGGTTCCCTGTGGCCCGCGCAGCAATTCCACTCGCTGCACATCGAAACTGCCAAGTTCAAGGCCGATCTGCGAGAGACCCGAATAGGCCGAGCCGGATCCGAACGGAATGTCGTCGACATATGTCGCCACGGTCGCTGCGGTGTCGAAGCCGACGGAAATGCCCCGGACGTTAATCTGCGTCTGGCCGGCACCGCCGAAACTGTAGCTCGACACGCCAGGAAATTGCGCGGTCAGGTCCTCAAGTCGCTGGATACCCTGGCTCGACAGCGTCTGCCCGGTCACCACCACGATCGACTGCGGGACGTCCCGCACGGACTCGTCGCGCTTCTGGGCGGTCACCACGATATCGTCGGCCGCCTGCTCCTGCGATGTTGCCTGCGCGTTCGCGCTCGGGGTGAGAAGCAAGGCTGAAGCAAGCGCTGTCGTCGCAAGCGCGGCCCGGGCTGCTGCCCGGCTCCTTTTGGCTCCAGGCCTATCCTTTGGGTTGTCCATGGTCATCCCCCCGATCCTCCCGCCAAGTCACATCTTTAATATAACGAGCGCCCGAATTATGAAGGAGCCATTACAGCTGTCAAGGCGCTTCTTCGACTACTCCATCGCAGCTATGAGTTTCCCGAAAACAGCGGAGTGAAGAATGCGGAAGATCGATCCAACGAACGTCCAGAAGCAGCGTGAGCGAATCGTCGAGGGCGCACTGAAGTGCTTCGCCCGCAAGGGCGTGCACGGCACATCGACCGACGATATCTGCCGGGCGGCGAAGGTCAGTTCAGGGACGCTCTATTACTATTTCAAATCTCGTGAAGGACTTCTGCGCGACTTGATCGTTCACGCACACTCAACACGCGACTATCTACTCCGCGATTTGCAGGATGCGCCCAATCTGTTGGAGGCGCTGATCGACGTGCAGGCGGCGAGCGCCGTCGCGATTGAAGCCCAAGGTATTCCGATCGAGGTCTACCTTGAGTTGCTCGCCTATTCGACGCGCAACGAGGCCGCGAAGGCCGCCTTCCAGGAAGCGGCGGCGCAGGTTACGGCCGTCGTGATCCAGGCCGTCCGGGCCAATCAGGCTGCTGGCAAATTGCGCTCGGACATTAGCGCCGATGCATTGGCGCGGTTTATCATTGCGGCGGTGACGGGCATGTCGATCGCGGAGATTTCCCAAGGGGCAGGTACACAACAGGACTTTCGAGCCACATTGGCGTCTCTCATCGGTACAGACAGCGGGACGGCAGCCTAGAGGCTCGGCGCGGCGTAGATATTATCGAATAATAGGTGCCACATCATGGCCAAGGATATTGTGAGGGAATCTGCGCATGGGCAAAACGCGCGGGCCGTCCAGTGCCCCTGAATTGGCACGTGAATCAGCGACGCGGTTCGCACCATCATGCACCTTCGGACTTATCGAAATCCGGTTGATGAAGTCGTGAATGACCAAGCCATCAACCGCGCGGTCATAGCCGCCCTGGAGCACACGCCTACTCAGTCCGCGGTGGCTCTCTGACATCGATCCGCAGCGCTGATCCACGAACTTCAGCTTGCATGCCGCTGCTCTTTGGCTCCGGCGGTTGGCAGAACGCCAGAGAGCGGCCGTCCCAGCACTTGCGCAACGTCGCTATAGCGGAAGCGCTGTGGTATATTTGGTCAATGAAAGCGCAAAATGCGACGATGCGCCGCCCACGGACGGATGTTCGAGCAGGACATTCATCAGGAAGCGTTCATAGCCGGTGACATCGGCCGCGACGATCCTTAGCAGATAATCCCAATCTCCCGACATCGAGAAGCATTCCAGGATCTCTGGCCGATCCTCAACGAAGCTCTCGAAGGCATCGCGAACATCCCGGGCGTGGTTACGGACGCGGATGTTGCAGAGCACGTTAACGCCGTAGCCGAGGGTGTGCTGATCAAGCAACCTGACCGATTGCTTGAGCAGGCCGCCAGCCTCCATCGCTTTGATCCGTCGCCACACCGATGCCGTCGAGCTGCCAACGCGCTCGGCAAGGTCGCCGTTGCTGATTCCGGCATCCACCTGCAGCTCAGCCAGAATGCGTCGATCAATGTCATCGGGATTGTACGAATTTTTCAGATTATTCCTCGTTTACGATCTTTCTATTCATTAAATCGCACATTCCGGCGTCAATTGAAAACCAAATTCGATCGTTAGGTGCAAGAATGCTCGCATGGCAAACGCACAGACTGATCGCCCGGCAGGCACTGCCGAGGACTGGACCATACCCCAGGGCTGGGGCCGCTACAGCAGGGCCGAACACGCCATGTGGGACCGCCTCTTCGAGCGGCAGGCGAAAATGCTGCCGGGCCGCGTCGCGCCGGAATTCATCGACGGGCTCGATGTGCTACGCCTGTCCAGGCCCGGCATCCCGGACTTCGAGGAACTGTCCGAGCGGCTGATGAAGGCGACTGGCTGGCAGGTGGTGGCCGTGCCGGGCCTGATCCCGGACGACGTGTTTTTCGACCATTTGGCGAACCGGCGCTTCGTCTCGGGCAATTTCATCCGCACGCCCGAACAGCTCGACTATCTCCAGGAGCCGGACATCTTCCACGATGTCTTTGGCCATGTCCCACTGCTCGCGAACCCGGTCTTCGCCGATTACATGCAAGCATATGGCGTCGGCGGCCAGCGTGCGGCGGGGGAAGGCGTGATCGAGCGGCTATCGCGGCTCTATTGGTACACGGTCGAATTCGGCCTGGTCCGCGACGCGTCCGACGGCTTGAAGATCTACGGAGCGGGCATCGTCTCGTCTTACGCCGAATCGTTGTTTTCACTCGACGATCCGTCGCCGAACCGGCTCGGTTTCGATGTCCGCCGACTGATGCGGACCAAGTACCGGATCGACGATTATCAGCAGAACTATTTCGTCATCGACAGCTTCGAGGATTTGCTCGAGCAGACACTCGAGACCGATTTCGGCCCGATCTACGCCGAACTTGCTGGTGTGCCGGACATCGAGATCGAAACAATCCTGTCCACCGACAAAGTTTATACGCACGGTACCCAGGCCTATGCTCGGGAGCGGGCTCTCGCATGATCGTATCCGAACAGACGCGGTCGCCAGCGGCGGCGCGCGTCGCCTTATTAGCGACGCTGGAGCGACAACCAGCCGACGCGCTGCTCGGCCTGATCGGTCTATACCGGCAGGATCCGCGCCCCAACAAGATCGACCTCGGGGTCGGCGTTTATCGCAACGATGCCGGCGAAACGCCGGTCATGCGCGCGATCAAGGCCGCCGAACACCGTCTTGCCGACCAGCAGACGACCAAGGCCTATCTCGGCGCCGAAGGCGACGCGCGGTTCGTGGAACTGCTCGCGCCGATCGTGTTCGGGCCAGTGCAGGCGGTGGAGTCGTGCCTGACCGGCGTACAGACGCCCGGCGGCACGGGCGCACTGCGCCTGGGTGCCGAGCTCGTCGCGCGTCGATCTGGAAAGCCGACGGTTTGGATCGGCACGCCGACTTGGCCCAACCACGCACCGATCTTTCGGGAAGCTGGCCTTGCCGTGCGCGAGCACCCGTTCTTCGATGCGGCGACCGGCACGATCGATTTCGCCGTGATGACCGGCGCGCTCAAACAGGCGGCGGCCGGCGACGTCATGCTGCTGCATGGCTGTTGCCACAATCCGACCGGTGCCGAGCTAACGCAGGCGCAATGGGAGGCGTTGATCGGGCTGCTCACGGAGCGGCGGCTCACGCCCTTTATCGATCTGGCCTATCAGGGGCTCGGACGGGGGCTCGAGGCGGATGCGGCGGCGACCCGCGCCCTGCTCGCGGCGATGCCCGAAGCGATCGTGGCCTATAGCTGCGACAAGAATCTCGGCCTGTACCGCGACCGTGTCGGGGCGCTATGGGTCAAGACCGCCGATGCCGACGCAATCGCGGCAGTGCGCGACAATCTGCTCGTGCTCGCCCGCAGCCTGTGGTCGATGCCGCCAGATCACGGTGCCGCCGCCGTGCGCGAAATTCTCGAAGATGCGGCGCTCACGGCGCTGTGGAAAGCTGAACTTGAGGAAATGCGCACGCGGATCGCGGGCCTGCGCACCGCGCTCTCCCTGGCTGAGCCTCGGCTCTCGGCCCTTGCCGATCAAGGCGGCATGTTCGCGATGCTGCCGCTGACGCGCGAGGCGGTGCTTACTCTGCGCACGGAGCACGGCATCTACATGGCCGATTCCGGTCGCATCAACATTGCGGGCCTGCGCAGCGACACGGTCGTCCCGTTCGTCGCCGCCATCGGGCCCCATCTGCAACGCTAGACAGAGAACACCGCCGCGCCCGAAACGCTCGCCCAGTGGCGAGGTGCGGCGCTCGCCTGACGCCCACTCACCCAAGCAGGCGGCGCGTGCCCTTTCGCTGCCATCGTTCAATTGCGCGATGGCAGTCGGCCATAGGCGTTCGCTATCGTGGCATAGAGCCGTCAAATTTGAGGTCGGCGGCGGCACTGCGCCAATGTGACGCTGGGAACGCTCATGAAAGAAAGAGCGAGCGGAGAGGAAAGCGCTTGGACAAGATAGCGGGCTTAAATTCGGCGCTGCGGGCGGCGCCACATTATCCATCGCCTGCCCGGGCATGGGCGATGGTGGCGCTGCTCATGCTGGCCAACATCTTCTCCTTCATCGACCGCCAGATCCTCGGCTTGCTCGTCGACCCGGTGCGGCACGCCTTGAACATTACGGACTTTCAGATTGGTCTGCTCATCGGACCGGCGTTCGCGATTTTCTATGCGTTCATGGCACTGCCGATCGGTCGCCTTGTCGATTCCCGGCGACGGATCACGATCATCGCGATCGGCGTGGGCTTGTGGAGCCTGATGACGGTAGCGAGCGGCGCGGCGAATAGCTTCGCATGGCTCTTGACCGCGCGCATAGGCGTCGCGGTTGGCGAAGCCTGCCTGTTCCCGGCGGCTAATTCACTCATTCCGGACGCATTCCCTCCCGAGCGGCGAGCCCGCGCGATCGGGACCTATTCGATTTCCATCTATCTGGGCACCGGGCTGGCCTTCATCTTCGGAGGTGCGTTGACTGCGTTGGCAGAAAGCGATGCGCTGCTCCGGCTGGCGCCAGGACTCGTCGCCGCACGGGCGCCCTGGCAGATCGTCTTCTTCCTGGTGGGTACGCCCGGACTGCTGCTCGCGGGCGTCCTTCACTTCCTCAAGGAGCCGTTGCGCCAAGGCGATCATATCGCTCCTGCCGATGGTGCGGACGCTCTGCCGCTTGGAGGATTCCTCCGCCGTCATGCGCTCGTGCTCGCGGCATTGGTATTGGGCAACTCGACCGCACTCTTCGTTGCCTATTCCGTTTTCGCATGGGCTCCCACCTATCTCGTTCGTAACGCAGGACTTGCCCGCTCGGAGGCCGGGCTTGTATTTGGTCTTGCCGTGATGACCGGTGGCATCATCGGTACTCTCAGCGCCACCTATTATGCGGATCGGAGATGGAGCGCGGGAGCCCGAGGCGCTAAATTTCAGATCGCGGGCGCCGCGTGCGCGGTCGCCGCGGTTCTCGCTTTTCTTCTTCTCTTTGCCAAGACACCCGTCCTCTTCGTGATCGTCGCTGGCGGGCTCGTGATGTGCTCATCGGTCGTCATCGGGCTGGCTCCTGCGGCGTTGCAGGAGATAGTACCGAACAACGCGCGCGGACGCGTGCTCGCCGGGATGCAATTGGTAGCGACGCTCATCGGAGCAGGACTTGGGCCACCAGCCGTCGCTCTCGCGATGCATGCCTCCTGGAACAGCACAGCGGACGCTGGCAGCGCTTTGGCTATCGCTTGCGGCGTGAGCATGACCATCGGCGCGATTGCCTTTTTATTCGGCAAAAGTGCGTTCACGACTGTGGTGCGTGACCGCCATGACCCCGCCGCCAAGGCAACAACGATAGCCTGACGCTATCCAGCGATTGCAACAGTCCATTGGCGGTCGCGCCGCGGACAGGCGATCACCGGCCAATCAAGAAAAGCGAGCCTCGGTCAAACGAGAGCGATCGCGCAATAGAGGAAGGGGAATGATGGGCGACTCCACGTCTGCGGCAAAGCGTGCCTTCGGAGCTCGGGTCTTGGCGTGCAGCTCACTCGCTGCAATCGCCATTGTCACCGCCAGCCCAGCCAGCGCACAGAGCGAGCCGCCTCCCCAGCCCGCAACCCCGGCGGCTCAGACGAGCGATCCCGCCGGTCAAACGACTGCCACTGGGCAGTCTGCGCCCGAGGGGCTCGCCGACATTGTCGTCACCGCTCAGAAGCGCGGGGTCGCCGAGCGGGCGCAGAGTGTGCCGGTCGCCATCACCGCGCTTAACGCCGCAGCCCTCAGGGATGCGAACGTCACGTCATTGTCATCGCTCACCGCGTCCATTCCCAACGTCTCGCTCGATGGGAGCGGCACCTTCAACGGCCAGGCGAATTTCGAGATCCGCGGATTCGGCATTTCGAGTTCCATTCCGTCGGTTGAGCCATCGGTCGGCGTGTTCATCGACGGCGTCTATCAAGGTCAGACGCTGGGCATCATCACCGACCTTTTCGACATCGACTCGATCGAGGTCCTGCGCGGCCCGCAGGGGACCTTGTTCGGCAGGAACACGACGGGCGGCGCTGTTTCGATCAACACGCGTCGGCCCGGGGATAAATTCGCGATGGAGGGCAAACTTTCCCTCGAAAGTGGCCCCCTCGTGACCGCGGCGGCAAGCGTCGAAGGCCCGATCGGAACCCCAAACCTGCGGGGCAAGATCACCGTCTACTCCAGCCATGATGCCGGATATTATCACAACCGGTTCACGGACAGTAGATATGGCGCGAGCACGACCCTGTTCGTGCGTCCGACACTGACCTGGGACATCACCGACCGCCTCAACACGACGCTGATCGGCGAGATCGGACACATCTATGGAGACGGCCCGCCAGGCGTGAACAGCCAAGTCCTCGACAAGTTCAACGTCAATCTCGATTACGAGGGAAACACGGACATCCAGTATCGTCGCTTGACCTCCGAGACGAACTGGAAGGTGGGCTTTGGGGACGGTACAATCACCAACGTCTTCGGCTATAGTCGCGTCCGCGCGCTGCCGTCGTCGGACGTCGACGGATTGCCGAAACCGTTCTTCGCGATCGACACTTATCTGCGCCAGCATCAGATCAGCGAGGAGCTTCGCTATGCAGGCACGTTCGGCCCGCTGAAGATCACCATCGGCGGCTTCTACTATGCCCAGAAATATTTCTACCTGGAGAGCCGCCGGCTCAATGGCGGGCCGCCGATCGGCTTTGGTGGCGAGATCGACCAGAAAAGTGCGGCGGGCTTTGGCCAGCTGCAGCTCGACCTGACCGATCACTTTTCCCTGATCGCAGGCGGCCGCTATTCGTGGGAACGCAAGTCCGCTCAGGTCGCGACCTACAACGCCGCCGCCCCCCGTTGCAACTTCGCGACGCTGAGCTGCCAGACCTTCAATTTTCCCGGACCGCCCTTCGCCGACGACGGAACCAACACCTGGTCGCGTTTCTCTCCGAAAGCCGGATTTCAATATCGATTCAACCCCAACGCCCAGCTCTATTTCACCTATAGCGAGGGGGTAAGGAGTGGCGGCTATAATATCCGCAGCACGGTGGGCAGCGTTTCACCGGGGCCCTACGATCAGGAGATCCAGAATTCCTTCGAGTTCGGCTTCAAATCCGATCTGTTCAACCACAAGCTGCGCTTGAACGGAGCAGCATTCTACAACCGCATCCGTGGGCTTCAACGGGACATCACGATTGCCGACCCGGCGGTGGGCAGCGCGCAGATCACCGCGAACGCCGGTACCGCGGAAATCTATGGTGGCGAGGGCGAGATAACCTGGCTCGTTCTTCCCGGTCTCACCGTCGGTGCTCATTTCGGCTATTTGAAGGGTAAATACGAGACGCTGACCGCGGATCTCAACGGCGCGGCGCCCGGCCCCGGATACGAACTGCAGCTCGTTCGCCTGCCGAAATGGTCCTATGGTGCCAATCTCTCCTATAAGCACACGCTGGCCAACGGTGGTGTCGCGTCCTTGAACACCGATTACGGCCATGTCGATCGCGCCGCTGCCCAGGACAACAACACGTCGTTCCTGAGTTCCCGAGACCTGTGGAACGGCAATATCGCTTACAAATTACCGGGAGGCGAAATGACCATTTCGGTGTTCGCGAAGAATATCCTCAACGACGTCACCTGGGTCCAGGCGTCCGCGCGTGCCGCGGCGCAGGGAGGCGGTGTCTTCCTAACACTCTCCCGCGGGCGATCGTTTGGCGGGTCGGTGGCTTTTAAGTTCTGATCGATCGCAAGGTCGCTACACCGGAGGTTGCCGTGACGTCGATCGCCGGTCCCCTGAATGGCGTCCGTATCCTGGCCGTCGAACAATTTGGCGCCGGGCCCTTCGGCTCACTCGTGCTGACAGGGCTCGGTGCCGACGTGATCAAGATCGAGCAGCCGGGCGATGGAGACGTCGCCCGGCGAACTGGTCCGTTTTTCCATGACGGGATCGATCCCGGCAGCGGGAACCTCTACTTTCAAGCACTCAACGCCGGCAAGCGGAGCATCACGCTCGACCTCACCTCGCCGGCGGGTCAGGATGTGCTGCACAGGCTGCTCCATCGCGTCGACGCGGTCTGCTCCAACCTGCGTGGCGATGTCGTATCGCGCCTGGGATTGACCTACGGCCAGTTGGCATCGTCACGGCCCGAAATCGTATGCGGTCACCTCACGGCCTATGGACGAGACGGGCTGCGGGCGGCCTGGCCGGGGTACGACTATGTGATGCAGGCTGAAGCGGGATATTGCAGCCTGACTGGAGAGCCGGGCGATCCACCTACCCGGTTCGGCATTTCGATTGTGGATTGGATGGGTGGCCTCGCCCTGGCGACCGGCCTTCTCGCGGGCATCGTCAATGCGAGAGCTACTGGCTGCGGCGGCGATGCCGATGTCAGCCTTTTCGATGTCGCGCTGTTCAATCTCAATTATCTGGGCGCCTGGTGGATGAACGCCGGATATGTCCCCGGCCGCGTGCCGCGCGGCAGTCATCCCAGCCAGATACCCTCGCAGATGTTCCGCACGCGCGACGGCTGGATCATGATCATGGCAGGCGCCAAGGACAAGTTCTGGCGCGAGTTGTGCCGGAATATCGGCCGCCCGGAATGGATCAGCGATCCGCGTTTCGCGACCGCGGCCGACAGGCTGGCGAACCGGGCGGTGCTTTCCGACGCGATCGACGCAGTTCTTATCGAGCATGACACAGCCTATTGGCTGGAGCAGCTGCAGGGCAAGGTCCCGGTCGGCCCGGTTCTTACCGTGGCGCAGGCCCTGGCGACACCCTTTGTCGAGGAATCAGGCGCGATCATTCAGGCCGATGCAACGCCTGGCAAGCCGTTGAAGACGATCGCGATGCCGATCCGCTGGCAGGGCGAACGCGCCTCGCCGCAGATCGCGCCCCAACTTGGCGCCCATACACGCGGCCTGCTCGAGGAAGCCGGCTATAGTGATGCGGAAATAGACGGGCTCGCGGCGGCGGGGACGATCTGAGCTGGCCTGGCGGGGCCAGTCACGCTCCCGCGAGGTGGCCGTCAGCCGGCCAGACGACGCGTAAAGGCCTTCATCGACGTTTCCGTCGCCAGCTCGCCTACCATCGCCATGATATCAGCTGCTCGATCTGGACCCCAGACGGGGGACGCCAAGGCATGAAACTTCAATCCGGCGGTCTCCCAGTCCAACGGATTGCCCGGTTCGCCGAGAGGCTGCTCGACGCTCTCGCGCAAGGTCGTCTCGTCAGTCTCGATCTCGACCACGGCGCCGCTCGGCACGACGGCCGGATCCTCGGATACCCAGATCTGTTGAAGCGTCCTGTTGAACCCCTCATCCCCGATCCGATCATAGCTGGACCAATCGACGCGACCATCGGTCAGTGCCGACGCGACCTGGAAATAGACGCTGAATTGGCCATCGACGATATTGGCCGGCGCCCGCTTGTTGGCGTCGGGAACGCCGACGATCTTGTAGGCGGTCGGCGCCAGGCGGATGTTGATCCGCACCTTTTCCAACGGCGCCGGAATCCGGTCACGCAGCAGCAACGCGGCGTCGATCGCGCTATGGGTCAGGCGGCAGGACGGATAAGGTTTGAGCGCAGTACCAAGCGCCAGCCAATCCTCGCCCAGGCCTGTGACCAGCGAGCTGGGATCAGCCTTGTCGGTATGGCTGTGCAAAACGCCGTAGCGTCCCTCGAGCGCTTCGGTCGCCCCGAGCGCGCCGGCCTGGGCGAGAGAGAGCACCATGAGCGCATCATGCGCCGCGAAGCCCGGATGCAGGCGCTTGTTCCAGGAGCCGTTGGCGAGATATTGCATCGAGCCTGCCGCCCGGCTGGCGGCAAGGCCGAACGCGGACGAAAGGATGGGCTGGGTTACGCCAGCCAGTCGAGCGGCGCCAGCCACTCCTCCGAAGATGCCCGCGACCGGGGTCACGTGAAAGCCGCGTTCATAGGCGGCCGGGGTCAGGGCGCGGCCGATCCTGCAGCACACCTCGTAGCCTATTGCGAGCGCGTCGAGGAAGTCGCTGCCGGTGGCGTCCAGCCGCTCGGCCTGTGCGAGGATCGCGGCGATGACCGGTGCGCCGGGATGGAGCGAGGCGGCAAAATTTGTATCGTCGAAGTCCAGCGTGTGCGCGAACGCGCCGTTCAACAGGGCCGCGTGGGGTGCATGATAGCGGCGATCGTCACCGATCACGGTCGCGTCCCCGCCCTCGAAACCAAGGGCGAGAAATCCCCGAAAACTGTCGCTGCTTTCCGCGAAGCGGCCCGCATTCGCGGTGAGTCCCACGAAATCGAGCATGCACAGCGTGAGGAGATTCCTTAATGCTGGGCTAGGCGTAGACTCAGCCGCTAGGGCAAACGCGGCAAGTTGATCGGTGGCACCGGCGACGGTCATTGTTATCTCTCTTCTTCAGTTGATCACGATGTGGAGCAGGTCGGCCAGCTCCGAGACGTCCTGCATCTCCTCGAGATGATGAACCGCGGCCACGATCTGTTGTGCGCGATTCTCGCTCGTCACCCGCGTGGCGTTGGTGATGAATTTCGCGACGGTTTGCTCCCAGCTAAGAGCCCGGTCCGGCGTGCCCAGGCTCGTCGCCTCTCTCCGCACCACCTCACGCCCATCGGCGAGCATGATGCGAACCTCGCCCGGGAAATGCGCCGGAAAGTCGCTGGCGGGATCCGGCGCGCAATGGACCTTTGCGGCCACCGCCAGCACTGCCGGATCGGCGATGCCCTTGTCGTGGAAGGAGGCGAGATCGACGACTCCCTCGACAAGCGCCAGCGCCACGACATACGGAACGCTAAACATCGCATCATAAGGGTTGCGCGGCCGGATCCGGATCTCACGGGGTTCGCCGACAAGGGGCATGAGGCGATCGGTGAGAGGACAATCGATCCGGACGATCTCGGAGATATCGACCTCGTTGCGGAGCGCGAGCGCCGCATCAACGAAGGCGTGGATGAAGTGACAGCAGGGATAAGGTTTGAGCGCGATGCCTTCGATCAGCCATTCCTGGCCGAGCCTGCGGTCCGGCGCGACCTCCTCCGCCGGCAGCTTTCCCAAATGCGCGCGGTAGAAGCCGTGTTCTCCTTCGAAGACGGTCCGGGCACCGGTAAAGCCGTTGCGTGCCATTACGCTTGCGACATAGCCCGCATGGGCCGCCCAGCCCGGGTGCATCCGCTTCAGCCACGAACCGCCAAGTTCCAGCAGGCCGGCGGCCTGGCTGCCGGCGAGACTGGCGGAGAAGACAAGCTGATCGCGATCCGCGTGATGGAGACGGCCCGCGGCGTAGGTCGCGGCGAAGGTGCCGGCGATACCCGTGGGATGAAAACCGCGAACATGCAGTTCGCCCTGCGCGGCGTCGGCAATCCGGCAACCGATCTCCAGACCGACGATGAAGGCCTCGAGGAGATCCCTCCCGGTCAGGCGTGAAGCCTCAGCCGCACCAAGCACGGCCGCGAGAACGGGCGCCGTGGCATGATGGATGGCGGTGATGTGCGTGTCGTCGAAATCGAGGCCGTGAATCAGCGTGCCGTTGACGAGCGCGGCATTGGCAGGTGGCAGCTTGGTGCCGAAGCCGATCACGCTGGCGCGCCCGGTGCCGCTGAGCTCGCTGCCGGCGGCCAGGATCGAGCGACCGAAATCAAAGGCGGTGGATGCGAGCGCGATACCCAGCGCATCCAGCAGATGAGCCTTGGCCTTGGCCACGATGGCGACTGGCACATTGCCCAGGCGCAATTGTAGCGCAAAATCCGCGAGGTTTTCCGAAATGGTCGGCGCCCCGGACGCCAGCGGCCGGTCGGTCGCTCTGGCCGGTATATCGAGTTCGGTCGCGTCAGCCACCACAAGTCTCCTGAAAGATGTTAGCCAAGTACCATGCGGCGCCCGACCGGCGAGCCATCGCCAGCCGGCCGCCGCAGACGACGCTACGATGCCTCATGATCGACTCCCAATGTGCGGCGCGCCCGCACGACGGACACATAGTCCACGAGCTGACCGTCGAGCACGAACGCGCCCGAGCCAGCACGTTCGAAGGCCGCATAAGCGTCGAGAATCCGCTGAGCTTCCTTGCGATCTTCTTCACTGGGCCGGAAAGCGCCGGCAATCCGCTCGATTTGCGAAGGATGGATCGCTGCCTTGCCGACAAAGCCCATCGTCCGGGCAAGGGCGGCCGAACGTTCCAGCCCATCGACATCATCGATACGCGCCCAGGGCGTATCGATCGGCGGCTCGAGGCCGCTCGCCCTGGACACGAGCACCAACTGGCGCCGCGCGTCGCCGAGCTCATCCTCGGCCGGCGACCAGGCGATACCGAGATCGGTCGTGAAGTCCCCTGCCCCGAACGTGACCCTGCGCACGCGCGCTGGCGCCCGTTCGAGCGTCGAGGG
>Ga0136846_1233340_pt1 | contig 23643 bp, 23 predicted proteins | sample HopSoiMetagenom2_FD_96841 | JGI IMG/M metagenome (GOLD analysis project Ga0136846, IMG submission 96841) | Grasslands soil microbial communities from Hopland, California, USA - 2 Assembly 2016 (version 4) | ecosystem: Environmental > Terrestrial > Soil > Grasslands | place: USA: Hopland... | reverse complement strand
CGTTCTGGCTTCCTGGAAAAGCATCGAGCATCGCGTGAAGGAATTTTTCGTCATGCTGCTGTTGCTGGAAGTTGGCGTGATTGGCGTGTTCCTGTCGCTGGACCTGTTCCTGTTCTTTTTGTTCTGGGAAGTGATGCTGATCCCCATGGCATTCCTGATCGGCATCTGGGGCCATGAGCGGCGCATTTATGCTGCGATCAAGTTTGTGTTGTATACGATGGCCGGGTCGATCCTGATGCTGGTCGGCATAATCTGGCTGTACAACGTCACCGGCAGCTTCGACCTTCCGGTGATTCAGCAGGCGCTGGCCACGCGTCCGGAACTTCTGGGCGCGACAGCGGAGATCATTCGCCGCAACGAACTGCTGCTCTTCCTGTCGTTCTTCTTTGCGTTCGCCGTTAAGGTGCCGCTGTTTCCACTGCACACCTGGCTGCCGGATGCCCACGTCGAAGCTCCCACCGCCGGATCGGTGATGCTCGCGGGCGTGCTGTTGAAGATGGGCACGTACGGCATGATGCGTTTTTGCCTGCCGTTGTTTCCGAATGCATCGCGGCGCTGCGCGGGATGGATCGCGGTCCTGGCGATCATCGGGATTATTTACGGGGCGCTGGTTTCGCTGGTGCAGCCTAATTTGAAAAAGCTGGTGGCGTACTCCAGCGTCAGCCACTTGGGTTTTGTGGTGCTGGGCATTTTCGCGCTGCACAACATTTCGATGCAGGGCGCGGTGTACCAGATGCTGGCGCACGGCATTTCCACCGGCGCGCTCTTCTTGCTGGTGGGTATGCTGTACGACCGGCGGCATACATTTGAGATCACGCAATTCGGCGGATTGGCGACGCCGATGCCGCAGCTCGCGTCTTTCTTTTTGTTCATCGCGCTGGCCTCGGCGGGACTTCCGATGCTCAATGGTTTCGTCGGCGAGTTCCTGATTTTGCTGGGTACGTATCACGTGCACGCAAGCTGGGCCAGTTGGGCCGCGACCGGCGTGATTCTTTCGGCGTGCTATTTGCTGTGGGCATATCAACGAGTGTTTTTCGGCGAAGTCACGATAGAGAAAAACAAAACGCTGCCGGACGTTTCCGCTCGCGAGAAGTGGATTCTGGTGACGATGGCGGTGGTCACGCTGTGGATGGGCATCGGCTCATCGTTCTTTACGCGCCGGACCGCGGCGTCAGTGCAAAACGTACTGGAGCAAATGGGCAGCCAATCGGCTCAAGAAGCGGTCACGCCGAAAGCAGCGAAGCCGGCGGTCACAATCGGCGCGCTGGCACCAACTTCTCTGGAAAGGTCCGGAACTCGCTAAATGATTCCCCGCCCCGAAGATCTGATCCGCGTGCTGCCGGAGACCATTTGGTGCATTTTCGGCGTGCTGCTGATGCTGATGCAGCCGTTTACGCGCAGCCGCGCGGCGCTGAACTTTACGGCGCTGCTTGGTACGATCCTCGGCACGAGTGCCACGATTTACGCGTACACATCGGTGGGTGCCGGATCGGCGTTCAGCGGGCTCATTCAGCTGGATGCGTTCGCGATTTTCTTTCATTTGCTCGTTGGCGTAGTGGCGATTCTCGTGGTGCTCGCGGCGGGTCCGTATCTTGAGCGCGAAGGGTTGGAGACAGCGGAGTTCTACGCGCTGGTGCTGTTTGCGACGGCGGGCATGGGCGTGCTTGCCTCGGCGCAGGAGCTGCTGACTGCGTTCATCGGGCTGGAAATGAGCTCGATTTCTTCGTACGTGCTGGCGGGATATCGGCGCGAATCGCTGAAAGCCGGCGAGTCGGCGATGAAATATTTTCTGCTGGGATCGTTTGCGACGGCGTTCTTTCTGTACGGCATCGCATTTGTTTATGGCGTGACCGGTACGACGAACTTGTTGAAGATGGGGCACGCCGATACGGGCAGTACGCTGCTCAAGCTTGGGTTTGCGCTGATTTTGATCGGGCTGGGTTTCAAGGTGGCCGCCGCGCCGTTCCAGATCTGGACGCCGGACGTGTACGAGGGCGCGCCGACGCCGGTGACCGCGCTGTTTTCCGCCGGACCGAAGGCTGCGGCATTCGCGCTGCTACTGCGCATTTTCGCGATGGTGCCAGCGGCGACCCATTTCTGGTTCTGGGCGTTCTGCGTGCTGGCGGCGCTCACAATGTTCGTGGGCAATCTTGGCGCGCTGGTGCAGACCAATGTGAAGCGGCTGCTGGCGTACAGTTCGATCGCGCATGCAGGCTACATTCTGGTGGCGTTCGCGGCGGTGACCTCGCTGGCGGAAGGCAATCCCGCTGGAGCTGCACCGGCATACGCGGCTGTACTTTTTTACCTGTTGAGCTATGCGCTTGTGAAACTCGGGGCGTTCACGATTGTGTCGCAGCTTGGCGGAGCCGGCGAAAAACATCTTTCGCTTGACGATTATGCCGGGCTCGGTCGACGGCAGCCGGTAGTCGCGGCTGTGTTGAGCTTGTTTCTGCTGTCACTACTTGGACTTCCTGTGACCGCGGGATTTTTCGGGAAGTTTTACGTGTTCAAGGCAGCGGTGAACTCGCACCTGATCTGGCTAGCAGTGCTGATGGCCATTAATTCGGTGATCGGCGCTTACTATTATTTCCGCTTGATCGTGGTGATGTACATGCGCGAGCCGAATGTGCAGACGGGCCCCGCTCCGGTTGTTGTGGGCTTTCCGCTTCCAGTGAATGTTGTTCTCGCGGTTACTGCGGTGGGTACGGTTTACTTCGGGTTGTTCCCCAATCAAGTACTCAGTTTCGTTCTTCAGACCAACCTTCTCGGCCACTAGTCACGGCGTAGCGTAAGTGGCCTGCATCCTCTTGGGGGCAGCCACGAACTCCTTGCTTCATGCAGCCAAAGGAATATAGTGGCACCGCGCAGCAGCTGGTATTCGTTCGGTAACCGGATGCTGCGGGCTCCAGTCGGCCCAGTTCCCCTCCCAATCAGTCGGTGATCAATACAAGGAGAAAGCTCGAATGATTAGAAATAAATTGGTGTGTACTTTAGGTTTTGCAGTGCTGGTTGCGGTCGCAACGCCAGCGCAGGACAAACCCGGCAACTTAGCGCCATTGGAATTTCAGAAGCTCAAGAATGGCATGGTCAAGCAGTACGAAGATGGCCGCAAACAGAAGGCCGAGTGGCACAAGCAGCAGAAAGACCCGCTTCCTCTCTACGTCTGGGAAGTCATGAGCGGAGAGGACACCGGAAGCTACGTCGTGGGGCGTTTGAACCAGCACTGGGCCGATCTAGACAAGCCCGCGGTTCCGGATCAGGCGGACCTCGATGAATTCAACAAGGTGATGGGACCGTCGGTGCAGTCGGTGGTCTCACGCTATTACGAAACCTTGGCCAAGGTGAGTAGCCCACCAGCCGACAACAAGATGAGCAAGTTCAGCGAGATCATCAGCTACCACGTACGGTACGGAAAAGACGCTGAGTTCAACACGCTGCTGGCTAAAATCACCGAGGGCATCACCAAAACCAAGTGGCCCGTGAATTTCGTCTGGCTCGCGCTGGCAAATGGCGGGCCCGGCAGTAGCTATGTGCTGGTGATACCTCACGATAGCTGGTCTGATTTTGGGGAGAAGCCCGGGATGAAGCCGTTCCGCCAGATGCTGACGGATGCGTTCGGCGAAGGGGAATCCGACTCCATCATCAAACGCCTGGATTCCTGCGTCGACGGCACCACCAGCCAGATCGACAAATTCCGCCCGGACCTCAGCTATCTGCCAGCTAAGTAGTTGGACCAGTTGGCGCGCTGATTCGGCCCGTCCTTTGCTTGTGCGAAGGATGGGCCGTTCTGTTGATGGTGAGATTCCAGCAGGGCGCGAGGTAATGCAAAGCGGCCCGGAGCTTTTGCTCCGGGCCGCGAATACTGATTGATGATTTTGCTTCTGAGCTGTCCCCTAAAGCTTTACGAAGATGATGACGAGGGTGAACAGCGCGAGGGTCTCGATGAACACCAAGCCGAGAATCATCGCGGTACGGACGGCGTCTGCGGCGCCTGGATTGCGCGCCATACCTTCGCACGCTGCGGATGCGACCCGCCCCTGACCGAGACCGCAGCCGAACGCTGCGATACCCATGCCGAAGGCTGCGGCGATGCCGAGCAAACCACGAGCGGCGTTATTACCGCCGGCGGCTGCGTCGGCGCCCTGCGCGAACGCTGCGGGAGCGATGAGCATCATCGTCGCGAGCGTCGTTAGAATCATGGACCACTTCTTCATACTGCCTCCTTGTATTGCGTAAATGCTGCCAGGAGGTGGTTCCCGGACACCGTGCAGCCGGGCTCACACTGTGCAGCAAAGTCGATCCCTGCTTGCGAGGGCTTCTGCGGCAAGACGCAGTGGCCCGGGCGGGGGCTAGCCCCGCCCCTACGGGGGCATCTGATTCTCGCGCTTGGCACATCGTTAAGCGACGCACATGCGAAGCGCCGACCCCAGGAAAGGCGACTACTAGTGCTCTTCGCTGGTGGCCATGCCTAAGTAGACCGACGGGAGAATCGTGAAAATGTAGGCCTGGACGATGGCGACGAAGATGTGCAGGCCAATGAACAGAACCGGGATCGTCGCGGGCAAAATGCCGAGCACGATGCCCGCGACCGGCGACTTTTGAAATCCCCAGAGGCTGACGCTGGCGAATAGGCTCAAGAAAATGCTGTAAATCAGGTCGCTGGCGAGAATGTTGGCCCAGAGACGAACGGTAAGCGAGAGCACGCGCGCCGACGTGCTGATGATTTCTACGGGAAAGATCAGCGGCGAGAGCCAGGGTACGGGCCCGGCGAAATTTTTCAGATAGTGCAGGGCGCCCAGCTGGCGGATGCCGGCGTAGTTGAAATAAAGGAACGTGAGCGAGGCGCAGGCTAGCGGGACGGTTTTGTTGGCTGTGGGCGCGGAGAAGGCGGGGAAAACGCTCATGAGGTTGGAGAGCAGGACGAAGATGCCGATCGAGCCGATCCAGGGAACGTAGCGCTCGGGATGATGATGGACGTTTTCTTTGACGAGATCTTTGGCGCCAAAGCCCATGGGATTGGTGATCAGCATTTCGGCGATTTGCTGAAAGGAGCCGGGTTTGTCGACGGAGAGGCGCGACCGCAGGATCAGCGCGAGGATCGTGGCGATCACCAAGACCAGGAAGGCCATGCAGACCTGTTCGGGGATGGGCCGGTCGGCGTGCTCGGGCTGGATGTGTAGGGCGTTCAGCAGCGCCAGGGCGGAGCCGCCGAGGTACTGGTTCAAGATGTGGGTGATCCAACTTACGTGTTCTTCCATCGGTCTCCGTTACCGCTGGTACCTGTAAGTGCCGCAGAATGATGCTGCTTCAGTGCTTTGGGCCCGCGATCAGTTCGTACACACTTGCCGCAATTGCGGCGGCTCCGAGAGCACACAATCCCAAGATCATGCTCACAAGGGGAACGTACAGAAACTTAAAAATAACACACACAGCCAGGGCTATCAAGGTGTAGCGGAAGACGGCGAAGAAGTAGTTGGTGATGGGGACGCGAGGTTTTTCAGCGCCGGACTGGGCGGTGGATTGGGCGACGAGGGCGTCAAGGCCTCGGGCGAGCCAGCGGAAATTGAGCCAGGCGAGGATGGTGCCGATCGTCAGGCCGGCGGCGAAGAGTGGGCGGCGTGTGAGGAGCGTCGCGACGGCGGCTGTGGCGCCGATTAGGAGCGTTAGCCAGGCGATGCGGCGTTCGGTGGCTTGGCCGATTAGCGCTGTGGATTCGGCGGCGGGGAGCGTGTTGGTTTGAGTGGTCACTTGAGTTGAAGGGACATTGTAGGGGAGTTTGTTGAATCCGAGAAAGAGTTCCGAGGTTGCTCGGATGGAGATTGCCGTCGATCTTAGGGCAAGTCGTCTGGGCTTCGCGGTCATTGAGATGGACGGGTTTCGCGCGGGAGGGGGCTAGCCCCTCCCGTACGGAGGCTGAGCTTCGAGCCGAGATCGTGCTCGAGCAGCAGTCAAGGATCGAAGTTACTTCGACTAAGGGAGGCGGCGGATGACTTCGCGGACGCCGCCTGCAAAACCTATGCCGCCCAGGATGAGGGTGAAGATCCAGCGCGTGTGGAGCCAGTGGTCCAGGAAAAAGCCGAGGACGCCGGCTACCAGGACTGCGCCGACGATGGTGAATGGGAGTTCGAGGGCCAGGGCGGTGGCGTTGGAATATTTTTTAATTTTTTGTTCTTCGGGCGTGAGTGGCTCGGGGTTGTTGGATTGTTGGTCCACGGCTGTTTGCGATTCTATCAGGGTGTGGGTGCAAATGCGCCTGACAGCAGCATGATAGGAAGCGAAGACGCCCGTCTGGGAAGGCGGCCGCTACATGAACCTGCGCATCGTCGAGTCTTTGCTTGATGCGGCGTAGGAATCCTGCGCCGTTACGACCGTGCAACTTACTTCTCGTATGAATTTTACTTCTCGAAGAGGAGTTCGCCGGCGCGGTGGGTGGCTTTCACTACCGCTTTGATTAGGGTGACGCGGAGTTTGCCCTCTTCGAGTTCGAGGATGCCGTCGATGGTGCAGCCTGCGGGGGTGGTGACGGCGTCTTTCAGGAGCGCGGGGTGGTCGCCGGTTTCGAGGACAACGCTGGCGGCGCCTTTCATGGTTTGCGCGGCGAGGAGCGTGGCGACGTCGCGGGGGAGACCGACTTTTACGCCGGCTTCCGCGAGCGATTCGAGAATTATGTAGGCGAAGGCGGGACCGCTGGCGGAGAGGCCGGTGACGGCGTCCATATTCTTTTCGTCGACGACAACGGTGCGACCGACAGTGTCGAACATGCTGCGGGTGATATCGAGATGACCGGCGGTGGCGTGCGAACCCTTGCAGATGCCGGTCATGCCGCAGCCGACCGCGGACGGAGTGTTGGGCATGGCGCGAATGACGGGAACGTTGGCGCCGGCGTGCTGCTCGATGTAGTTGGTGGGAACGGAGGCGGCGACGGAGATCACCAGAGTCTTTTCGCTGAGTTCGGGCGAGATCTCTTTGAGGACATCGCCGACGACTTGCGGCTTTACGCCAAGCAGGATGATGTCGGCGCCGTGCACTGCTTTGCGGTTGTCGGTGGTGACGGAAACGCCGAGTTCTTTAGCGAGAGTGGAAGCTTTCTCGGTGTGCTTTACCGTGGCGGTGACGTTTTTTGGCGCGAAGAGATTTTGTTTGAGATAGGCGCGCAGAAGGATGCCGCCGAGCTTACCGGTGCCGAGGACGGCGAGCTTTTTGTCGGAGAGATTCTGGGTCATGGTGGAAACATTGTTGATGGGAACCGAGGATTGGTCAACCTGCGATTGCCTGAGCAAGATAAAGCTTTTTTCAGAGGCTAAAGCCCGTGTTGCACGCAATGTTTAGGTCAGGGCTGAAGCCCCAACCTCCTAAAGAGGAAATTCGGTACGGTCAGAAAGAGCGGTTCCGTGCGTTTTTGAGACCTCCTGTCTGAGCCGACGTGTTGTGCTGGCCTGAGCGCAAACGCAGTAAACTCGTGAGCCCGGATGACGGTACCGTAGTTCGCCGACTGGCCGTCGCAGGCTGGGCGTACTGAGGCGAAGAATCTAAGACATTTTGCTGGCGGCTCGGTTGTGGACTGCGGCGCGCCGCCGCTTTTGGCCTTGCGGCTGAGCTGTAGCCGTAAAAGCGGGAGCGCGCTCGCGCACTCTCAAGTTTGGCGCGCGCTTGTACAATGCTCGCACCATGGAGGATTTCTTGATGCGTTTGCGTGATGGATGGTCGCGGCGTGAGTTAGCGGCGTCTATTTTCCTGGCGCTAGTGATCAGCGCGTTCGCGGGCACGCTGCTGCTTGTCGCTCAGACGAAGATGGACGGCGACTCGAAAGGGTTGGGGAATCTTACGGAGGATGCGGCAGGCCCTCCGAACTTTGCGAAGGATGTGGCGGTGCCGATGCGAGATGGTGTGGTTTTGCGTGCGGATGTATGGCTGCCTGCGGCCAGCGGGCGATTCCCTGCCCTCGTTTATCGCACGCCTTACGGTAAACATCTCGCAACGAAGCAGACGACGTTTCAGAAGGCGGTTGAACGCGGATATGCGGTGGTGATCTGTGATGTGCGCGGGCGGTACGCATCGGATGGAGAGTTTTGGCCATATCAGCATGAGGGGCGCGACGGTTACGACACGATCGAGTGGGCGGCGAAGCAGGAGTGGTCGAACGGGGATGTGGGGACTTTCGGATTGTCCTATCCGGGCGCGGTGCAGTGGCTGGCGGCGGTGGAGAATCCACCGCATTTGAGGGCGATGGTGCCAGCGATGACGTTTTCCACGCCTCGGAATTTTTTCTACTCGGGCGGAGTGTTCGATGGCTCGTGGCTGGATTGGACGTGGTTCAACATCGCGCCGGATTTGCGACGGAAAAAGAATCTGACGGGACCGCGCACGCACGCGGAGGCGGCGGAGGTTTGGAAGGGCGAGCACGAGCGGATGCAGAGCTTTCTGCCTCTGAGTGAATTACCGGATCTGAAAGGCGTCGCGCCTTTTTACTACGAGTGGATGAAGCATCCCCCGGCGGATCATTGGTGGGATTTCGCGGAGCTGCGCGGCAAATACGGGCAGGTGCATGCGGCGGTGCTGAATATTTCGGGGTGGTATGACGAGGCTTATGGACCGGATGGGGCGACGACAAACTTCAATGGATTGCTGGCGGCGCGGCGTGGGGAGAAGGATCCGCGCACGAGGACGATTATTGGTCCGTGGACGCATGGAGGGCAGGAGGAACATCGATCGGGAGAGCGGGAATTCGGATCGTCAGCGGCGATTGATTACGACGAATTGATTTTGCGATGGATGGATCACTATGTGCGCGGGATGGAGAACGGAGTTGGCGGCGAGAAGCCGGTACGGATTTTCGTGATGGGGAAGAATGAATGGAGGGATGAAGAGGAATGGCCGCTGAAGCGCGCTCAGGCTATGCGCTATTTCTTTCATGAGGCGGGTGATTTGGGTTCCGGAGATGAAAGAAAGCACGTTGGCAGCTTGAGCCTGGAAGCATCTAAGGAGTCGCGGACATTTTCTGAATTTGTTTCTGATCCTGCGCACCCGGTGACGAATATTTATCCAGAGTATGGGGCGCATGATTATCGCGCGCTCCCGGGTCGCGATGACGTGTTGGTGTTTGAGGCGGAGCCGCTTGCGGCGGATACGGAAGTGACCGGGCCGATTCATGCGGAGGTTTATGTTTCGGCGGACGTGCCGGATTTCGATTTGTGGGTGCGGCTGATGGATGTCGCGCCGGACGGAACGGCGTTCAATTTGAACAATCCTGGGTCGGAGGTTTTGCGGGCGAGTTACCGCAACGGTGGATTGAAGCCGGAATTGCTGGAGTCTGGGCGCGTTTACAAATTGCATTTTGACCGCATGCTGACTAGCAACGTATTTCTCGCGGGACATCGGATTCGGGTGCAGATTTCGGGCTCGTTTTTTCCGCAGTTTGCGCGGAATTTGCAGACCGGGGCGTCAGAGATGACTTCCGCGGAGACGCGCGTAGGGCGGATTCGGATTTGGCATGATGCGGAGCGGGAGTCGGTGATTACTTTGCCGGTGGTTGGGAAGTGAAGCCGAATCATACGGTGGTTGGCGCGTAAGGGAGAATGCGTAGGTTCGCCGCTTTTGCGTATTGTTGGCTTGGTGCGCAGTGTGTCGGTTGAGATCCTTCACGCATCCTTGTCGGATGCGTTCAGGATGACAGCTTTGTGTGTAGATGACGGCGTCGCTGTGGTGTTGCTAGTCGTGACGGGCGCCGTGGAGGACTTGGATCGCGTGGGAGAGCAGGTGGGCGACCGCTTCGAGGGACTCGACGGCGCCTTTTGGGCTGCCGGGGAGATTGAGAATCAGAGATTTGTGGCGAGTGGCGGCGATGCCGCGGGAGAGGATGGCTGTTGGAGTCTTCTCGGCACCTTTGCGGCGCATTTCTTCGGCAATGCCGGGGATGAGGCGGTCGGCGATGGCCTGGGTGGCTTCGGGAGTGTTGTCGCGCGGGCTGATGCCGGTGCCGCCGGTAGTGGCGATCAGGTCGACGCGGCCGGAGTCGGCGAGCTCGCGAAGATTTTTGCGGATGGCGGCGGGATCATCGGGGATGCGGAGGCTGGTGGTGACTTCCCAGCCGAGGCCGCGGCAGAAGGCGACGACGGCGGGGCCGGAGGCGTCTTCGCGTTCGCCTTTGGAGACGGAGTCGGAGATGGTGAGGACGGCTACGCGCATGGACGGGCATCGTAGCTGAGGCTTGCGGTGGGCGCAAATTTTTGCGGTGGTATTTGCGTTGGGATTTGCGGCGCAGGTGGTGTGTGGCCTAGTGGGCGCAGCATGCTGTGTGCCTACGATTTGTACTGACGCTGTGTTTTGCTCGAAATTGATGACCTACTTGGCGGTTCAGGCTTTTGTAAGTGGCCGACCTACATTCACAAGATCCATGTCGTAAATATCGTGCTTGGCGTTGGATCTAAACCCGGCCCTTTGACTGCGAAGGGTGCGGCACCCGGCAGCGGCGCGGTTCGAGTGCACAGGCAGGAGTGCGTGTGCTACTGGGTTTCGACAGCGTCGGCGTCGCGGGTGGCTTCGTCAACCAGGCGCATGGCTTCCATCAGGAGGCCGGTGGTGGTTTTTGTGGTGGTGGTGCGCTGGCTGGCGCTGGCGGCGTTGAAGTCGATTTCGAATTCGCCATCGGTCCAGAGGATGACTTTGTAGACGGCGTCATCACCTTCGATGTCGCCGATTTTTGCGTCGCGGCATTGGCCTCCGGCGAAGTAAAGCTCACCGCGCTCGGCGCCACGGCGGACCATTAGACGGCACGATTTTGAGCCCATTTCCAGCGATTGCAGCAGGTCGGTCATGCTCATTTCTTCGAGATGACCTTGGATAACGCCGGGACGCGAGGCGCTCTTCTGGAGTTTTTCGAGGTGCAGGCGATCGACCACTTTTTTCGTGATGCGAATCAGATCTTTCAGCAAGAAAGGCTTGGTGATGAAATCCTCAACGCCGTCGACTAACGGGCGGAGACGTTCTTCGATGTCGGCACGACCGGCCATGAAGAGAAACGGAATATGGCGGGTCTTTTCGCGACCACGGAGTTTTTCGAAGAGCTGGCGGCCATCGAGGCCGGGCATTTTGTAGTCGCAGAGAATGCAGTCAGGCGGGTCGTCGATCACTTTGAGGAGAGCATCGCCGCCATCGCTGGCGATTTCGACTTCGCAGACGGATTCGAGACCATCGGCAATGAGTTTGCGGACAAGAGGATTATCTTCCACCAGGAGCAGGCGGACACTTTTGGTGCTGGCGGCGGCAGCGCTCATGGAGTGCGGCTCTTCCGCGGTTTAGGTGAATGGCCGTCGTGCCCGGTGCGATGGTAATCGCCGCTCTTTCCGCCGGTCTTTTCGAGCAGGCGGATGCCGGTGATCTCCAAGCCTTTATCGAGGGCTTTGCACATGTCGTAGACCGTGAGGGCTGCGGCAGTAACAGCGACCAAGGCTTCCATTTCAACGCCGGTCTGGGCGGTGGCCGTTACGCTGGAGCGAAGTTCAACGCCATTTTGGCATAGGGTGGGAGTCACATCAATGTGAGTGAGAGGGAGTGGATGACAAAGAGGTATCCACTCGGAAGTGCGCTTGGCAGCGGCAATTCCGGCAATTCGTGCGATTTCGAGCGGGTTACCTTTGGGGTTTTTGAGGCGACGTACGGCGCGGACGACACTGGGTGGCATGGCGACGAAGGCCTGGGCAACGGCCGTGCGCGTGGTGACGGGTTTGGCGGATACGTCGACCATCTGGACTTCGCCTTTACGGGAGTAGTGGGAAAGCTTGGGCATGGGTTTACTTTACGCTACGTCTTTGCGAAGAAGGATGCTGACGGTTTCGCCTGTCTGCAATTTGTCGCGATCGGCGGGGATAACGAGGAAGCAGTTGGCGTGGGCAAGCGTGGCGATGTCACCTGAGCCTTGCCAAGGTAATGAACGGACTTGCGGTGTTGTGGTGTTGGCGGCCCACTCGACTTTGGCAGGCAGGAAGTGCGTGAGCCCAGGCTTTTCGGTCATGGGTTCGGCCAGCTGCGCTTGCACGAGTGGGAGCGGGCGAGGCGAGGCGCCGCTGAGGATGTCGATCGCGGGAGTGACGAAGAGCTCAAACGTAACCATCGTGGAAACGGGATTACCGGGGAGCCCGAAAACGGAGCAGTTTTGGCGGCGGGCAAAAACCGCGGGCTTGCCCGGGCGGATGGCGACGGAGTCGAAGAAAAATTCGGCGCCGAGAGCTTTGAGGACAGACTCGACGAGATCGTACTTGCCCATGGAGACGCCGCCTGAGAGGACGAGGATGTCCTCTTGGAGACCGCGCTCGATTTTTGCGCCGAGATCTTCGATCGTGTCGGGGGCGTTGCCGAGCAGGACGGGCTCGCCTCCGGCGAGGCGGACCTGCGCGGCGAGGGAAACACTGTTGGAGTTGCGGATCTGGAATGGGCCGGGCTGGGTGTCGATGGCGACGACTTCGTCACCGGTGGAGAGGATGGCGACCCGGGGCTTGGCGGCGCAGCGGAGTTCGATGGCGCCAACCTGCGCGGCGATGGCGAGTTCGGCGTAGCCCATGCGGGTGCCGGGGGCGAGGACGGTGCGGCCGGCGATGGATTCGGTGCCGCGAGGCACGATGTTTTGCCCTGCTCGGGCGTCGCGGGTGAAGGTCACTTGGTCGCCTGCGCGCTGCGTGTGTTCAATCATCACGACAGCGTCGGCACCGGTGGGAACGGCGGCGCCGGTCATGATCTGGATGCAGGTGTGTGGGGCGAGCGGAGTGGTGATGGAGTCGCCGGCTTTAATTTCGCCGACGCAACGGAGACTGGCGCCGTCGTGTGCTTCGGATGCGTGGACGGCGTAGCCGTCGCGGGTGGAGCGATCGAATGGCGGATAGTCGCGGTCGGCAATGATTTCTTGGGCGAGAACGTAGCCGAGGGCGTGGGCGATATTGATGGAGATGGCGTTCGAGCGGTGGCGCGATCGGGTCACGCTATCGATCACGAGTTGGCGGGCGGCGGTGTAGGTCAGCATGTAAGCAGTCGTGCGATGGCAGAGTATCGCGGTTGCATGGGTTTAGAAAATGGTGGGTGCGCGGCGGTTGAGTTCGGGGCTGTTGCTTGGGTTGTGCGCAGAGATTGATGTATGACAGATGGTTTGAGGGGCGAGGTGGATGCCGTGGTGCGGACTTCGGGCGCAGTGGTGCTGCGCCCCTGCGTCATTGCGGTGTTAGTTGTCGTTCTATTTTTGCGGCGGTGGGAAATCTAAACCCTCAGGCCTGAAGGCTCTGAGCTACAGAGCCGGCCGCAGCAACCTTCCACGAGATACCGTGTGCGTTCGTTGGTGACGGATTCCTTTGGTTACGGCGTTGTTTAGAGCCAGCTGGAGAAGAGGGTGCCGGCTTGGACGATGGTGGCGTCGCGCTCAGGGCCGGTGGAGATCATGCCGATTTCAAGTTGCAGGAAATCGCTGATGAAGCGGAGATAGTCGACAGCGGCTTTGGGAAGTTTGCCAGCATCTTTTTCGCCGTACGTGGACTGGCACCAGCCCGGTAGCGATTTGTATTCGGGCGTGACCTTTTCATATTCCTCAGAGAGCGCGGGCATTTCCTGGAGAGTCTTGCCTTTGTATTTGTAGCCGATGCAGACCTGAATCTCACGCTGGGTATCGAAGACGTCGAGCTTGGTGACCACGAGCGAGTCGATACCGTTGATCATTTTGGCGTAGCGAAGGAGCGCGAGGTCGAGCCAGCCGCAGCGGCGCGGTCGTCCAGTGACGGCGCCGAACTCCTTGCCACGTTCGCGAACTTCCTGCGCATCGAGGTCGGGCATTTCGGTGGGAAACGGGCCGCCGCCGACGCGCGTAGTGTAGGCCTTGGAGATACCGAGCACGTGCTTGATGCGAGTCGGAGGAACGCCGGTGCCCATGGTAGCACCACCGGACGTGGCGCTGGACGAGGTGACGTAGGGATAGGTGCCATGGTCGATGTCGAGCATAGTGCCCTGCGCGCCTTCGAAGAGCACGGATTTGCCTTCATCGAGGGCGTGATTGACGAGCTCGGCGGTGTCGCAGATGTAGGGGCGAATTTTTTCGCCGAATTGCAGGGTCTCTTCAACTTCGTGGGAAAAATCGATGTCGGCGCCGTAAGCGCCCTTCGCCAGGCGATTTTTTTCGGCGACTACACGAGCAGCTTTTTCGCGGAAGAGCGCGGGATCGAGGAGGTCGCAGGTGCGCAGCCCGCGACGCGCCATTTTATCTTCGTAGGCCGGACCAATGCCGCGTGAAGTTGTGCCGATTTTATTTGCGCCGCGCGCGGTCTCGGCGGCTTTGTCGAGCTCGCGATGATAGGGAAAGATCAGGTGAGCGCGATTGCTGATGTGCAGGCGGCCTTTGACGTCAATACCGACCTTAGCGAGCATTTCGATTTCATTAACGAGCGCGGCGGGATCGATAACCACGCCCGTACCAATGACGGCGTGCTGTTTGGGGCGCAGAATGCCGCAAGGAATGAGCTGCAGGATGTATTTGTCTTTCCCGATGATGACGGTGTGACCGGCATTGTGGCCGCCGGCGACGCGAGCGATGTAGTCGAATGAACCCGCGAGATAATCGACGACCTTGCCTTTGCCCTCGTCACCCCACTGCGCACCAACAACAACGACAGATTTCATTCGTGACGTCTCCGAGACCGCACTTGTCCGCTCTGTTCTACTTTCAGATTGCTGCTGTGGGAGTTTCGGACACGAACAGACCACTAATCGTAAGCGGAAGAGGGTGGCAACGCAAGACAGCGCGGATTCCTTCTCGCTAGATCAAGCAACGCAGCGGAATCTCATTTTAATTTCGATAATTCCGCGTGGCGGAAGCAGGTGACGTTGTGGTCGTTGACCATGCCGGTGGCTTGCATCAGGGCGTAGCAGATGGTGGAGCCGACGAAGCGGAAGCCGCGGTTTTGCAGATCTTTGCTGAGCGGTTCTGATTCGCGAGTGGTGGCGGGAAGTTTTTTGTGGGCGGGCCAGGCGTTTTGCCTGGGCTTGCCGTCGACGAAGCGCCAGATGTAGTTGTCGAAGGAGCCGAACTCGTTTTGGATTTTCAGGAATAGCTGGGCGTTGGTGATGGTGGAGTCGATCTTGAGGCGATTGCGAATGATGCCGGGGTCGGCGAGGAGCGCGCGTTTTTTCTTCGCGTCGTAGCGCGCGACTTTGGCGGGATCGAAATTGTCGAAGACTTCGCGATAGCGGGCGCGTTTGCGGAGGATGGTGTCCCAACTGAGCCCGGCTTGGGCGCCTTCTAGGGTTAGAAATTCGAACCAGGTGCGATCATCGTGGACAGGGACGCCCCACTCTTCATCGTGATATTGGATGCTGAACTCGTTGGCGGCCCAATGGCAGCGGACGATTTGCGAGAGTGACTGTGTACCGGCTGGGGAAGCGGGTCTCGTTGCGGCTAAGTTTTTCGCGGTTGATTTTGGCGCGGCGGATTTCTTCGCGCTCACTTCTTGCGCTCCGGTAGAACTACCTCGGCTTCCATTTCGAGCAGCAAATCGGGGTGAACCAGCGCGGCTACACCCACTGTTGTGCTTGTTGGCTGATGCTGATTGGCGGCGAGATATTTTGCGCGTACTTCACGATACGCGGCGATGTTTTCGGGCATGTTCACGAGGAAGCTGTTGAGCTTTACCACGTCATTGAAATTGGCGCCGACCGCATCGAGAGCGACTTTGAGATTCTCGAATGCTTGCGTGGTTTGGGCCCGCATGTCGCCTTTGCCGACAAGGTGGCCGTCCTTGTCGAATGCAACTTGGCCTGAAACCAAGATCAAGCGTCCGCGGGTGATTTCCGCAACATGCGTGTAGGCAGGACTTGGCACGAGGCCGGGCGGGTTGATGAAACGCACTGAGTTGGATTGATCGGCTGATTTTTCTTTTTTAGTTTGCGCGGCGAGCGAGCCGACTAAAGAGAGAACAAGTGCAAGGGCAACGAGATGACGCACGATCATAAGAGGACTCCTGCCGATGAAATCGGTGACCAACGTACAGACGCAAAAACAGGACGTGCCGTTTTCAGTTTACGACATGCCCTGAGCAGGAATGCTGTGTAGATGCGGCGCCGTCTGGAGTGCGCGGTCGCGAGCCAATGGCTTCGCTTAGTGGACGCGGTTTATTGTGGCGACGATCTACTGTGCCACGTGGCGCTCGAGGGCGCGAGTGATCTGTTCTTTCGGTACGGAGCCGACGATCTGCTCGACGACCTGTCCGTTCTTGAACACCAAGATCGTCGGGATGCCGCGGATGTTGTAGCGGCCGGCGGAGTTCATCGCCTCGTCAACGTTCAGCTTCATCACCTTGAGCTTGCCCGCGTAATCGTGAGCAATTTCCGCCACGGTGGGCGCGAGCATGTGGCAGGGACGGCACCACTCAGCCCAGAAGTCGACCATCACCGGCTGGGTATTGCTGGCGGTGAGCACTTCTGCTTCGAAGTTACCGTCTGTGACTGCCGAGATATTATTGTCAGCCATGTTCTTTGTCCTTAACGGCTTGCCGCAAGGCCGCCGTCAATGTCTCTCCTATCGACTTAATTAGATGTTGCAACAGGCTTTTGGATACGAGCCGCCTGCCTGGGTCCGCGAAGCGCCTGCGCCTGCGAGTACAGCCTGGAATATTGAGCGGCAGAAGCCTTCCATGAAAAGTCCTGCGCCATGCCATTCAATTGGATGCGCTTCCAGATGCGCTCGTCTGCAAAATACTGAAGCGCCTGGCGAACACATTGCACGAGCGCGCGGCCGGAATATTCTGCGAACTTGAAGCCCGTCCCGGTTCCCTGCTCAACGCCAAACGACTCGATCGTATCATCGAGTCCGCCGGTGGCCCTCACAATCGGCACCGTACCATACTTCAAACTGTAAATCTGATTCAAGCCGCAGGGCTCGTAGCGCGAAGGCATCAGGAACATATCGGCGCCGGCTTCTATCTTGTGTGCGACGGCTTCGTCGTAGGCGATTTTAACGCCGACGCGGCCAGGATACGCAGTGGCCAGTGAGCGGAACAGATCTTCATAACGGCGATCGCCCGTGCCGAGAACGACCAGCACCAGATCCTCCTGCATCAGTTCGTGGGCGCGCTCGGCGATGAGGTCGAAACCTTTTTGATCGGCGAAGCGCGAGACGATACCGATAACGGGATCCTTGAGATGCTCGGCCGGGATCTGGAAGAGTTCCAGAAGCCGCTGTTTGCAGGCATGTTTGCCGGTCAGATCCTTTGCGGAATACTTGGCGGGGATGAGTTTGTCTTTCTCGGGATTCCATAGAGTGTAATCAACGCCGTTGATAATTCCGACCAAGCGATCAGCGCGACCGCGGACGACGCCATCGAGGCCGTAGCCGAATTCGGGAGTCTGAATTTCCTGCGCGTACTTCCGGCTGACAGTGGTGAGGTAATCGGAATAAACCAGGCCGGCTTTCAGGAAATTAACGTTGCCGTAGAACTCGATGCCCGCCGTTGTGAATGTGGATGCTGGGATATTCGCGCGGTCGAGCACTGCCGTGCCGAACTGGCCGTGATATCCCATGTTGTGAATGGTGAATACGACGGAGAGATGTTTGAGCGCGGCGTCATCGGCGTAGGAGGTGCGCAGGAACAGCGGCACGAGGCCGGTCTGCCAATCGTGGCAATGGAGAATGTCGCACGGCCAGAAATTCTTGGCGATCTCCAGCGCCACGCGGCAGAACTCACTGTAGCGCTCGGCGTTGTCGGTGTAATCGCCACCGCGTCCACCGTAGAGGCCATCGCGATCAAAATATTCGGAATCGTCGACGAAGAAATAGCGGACCCCGCTGGTGGAACTGCCGCCGACCACAGAAGGGAAACGCAAACGCGGACCCATTGGGATGGTAAGGCTAGGGACGACGATGGCGTCAGCTTTGGTGCCGCGGTAGCGTGGCAGAACTACCGCAACTTCGTGCCCTTGGCCGACCAAGGCTTTGGGAAGGCCCTCGATCACGTCCGCCAAACCACCGGTTTTGGAGAACGGCAAGCCTTCCGAGGCTATGAACAGGATTCGCAAGTTGGGTGCTATTTTACGCTATGCCGGGATGGTTTGGAGCTTGGGGCGCAACTTCGTTGCGAACGGCGTGTTCCACGAAGGATGCAATTTAACCTCATCCCTGCGAGCAAGAGCGGCCTGGGAAGCGCGCTGGTGACACAGCCAGAGAACTTGCTGGTCGCTCTGTTCGTTCTATCCCCAACGCTGTGGCTGCTGGTGTTTCTGCTGTGTTACGCAGGGCGGAGAGTATCGTTGGCGTTCACGTCGATGCTGTGAAGGTTCTAACATAGCGTAGGCAGGCGAGTTGCTACACTGAGCCGCGATGGCACGGCAGCGGCTCGGTCAACATTTTCTTGGTGATCCGGCGTGGCGCGAACAAATCGCGCGGGCGATTCGTGTTTCGCCACATTCTTTAGTTCCCGTAAGCACAAATCAAACAGACGTTTGCTGGATTGAGATTGGCGCAGGTCATGGCGAGATGACCTCGCATCTGGCAGAGACCGGAATGCCGGTTTACGCCATTGAGATTGACTCTGCGGTCGCACGTCGCCTGAAGCATCTGACCGAAGATTATGCGAATCTGACGATTGTTTCCGGTGATGTATTGAAGACCGACATCGCCAATCTGGCGAGTGGGCGGCGCGTGCACGTCTATGGGAATTTACCGTACTACATTACTTCGCCGATTCTCCATCATCTTTATCGCTTCGCCGACATCATCGACGAAGTGCATATCGTCATACAGACCGAAGTGGCAGAGCGCCTGGTTGCGGAGCCGGGGGGCAGGGATTACGGATATTTGTCGGTGGCTACGCGGCTTTATTCGCGACCTGAATTTATCTTCCGTATTCCGCGGGGAGCCTTTTTGCCTCCACCGGAGGTGAGTTCGTCACTGGTGACGCTGCGGTTTCCCGGTGAACGGTTGGAGATGGACGCGGAGGAAAAAGAGGAGTTGCTGAAGTTCGTGAAGGCGTGCTTTTCACAAAAACGAAAGACCCTGGTTAACAATCTGAAGGGTAGAGTTCCGCGGGATACGGTTCAGAAAGCGCTGGCGGCGCTGAAGTTGAGGCCCGATGCTCGGGCCGAGCAGTTGTCAGTGCGTGATTTCGCCGCGCTTTGCGAGCGCATCGGATCGTAAAGCCCCTTTTGCTCCTACGTTTATCTCGCTGTGATTATCACGTGAGCCGCAACCTGAGTCTTTTTCGCTTAGTCTAAATTGTGCTCGGTTTCGTGAAACGCGAGCGCGAGCATCGTGCTTCGACTTTCGAATTGCAGGAGCCGTCGATGGAAAGACGCGAATTAGGACGCAGTGGATTGAAGGTTTCGCCGCTAATGCTAGGCGGGAATGTATTCGGCTGGACCGCAGATGAGGCCGCTTCTCATCGCGTGCTGGACGCGTTTGTGGACGCTGGTGGTAATTTTGTAGATACCGCTGACGTGTATTCCATCTGGGCGCCCGGCCATCAGGGCGGCGAGTCTGAATCGGTGATCGGCAGATGGTTCGCAAAGGGCGGCAAACGCGGCGAAGTGATTCTGGCCACGAAGGTCGGGAAAAACATGGGCGCGGGTAAGAAAGGATTGAAGGCCGCGTACATCCGCCAGGCAGTGGAAGATTCGCTGCGGCGATTGCAGACCGACTATATCGATCTGTATCAGTCGCACGAGGATGATGCGTCCGTTCCACTAGCGGAGACGCTGGGCGCGTTCGGAGAGCTGATACGCGAAGGGAAGGTGCGGGCGATCGGAGCGTCCAATTACACGGCCGCTCGGCTGGTAGAAGCTCAACGCGTGGCTATCGACCACAATCTGCCACGCTACGAGAGCCTGCAACCAGAGTACAACCTGATGGAAAGGACGGACTATGAAGGCAAGCTGGAGACCGTGGTGCTGAAAGAACAACTAGGATGCATACCGTATTTTTCGCTCGCTGCAGGGTTTCTAACCGGCAAGTATCGTTCGCCGGAAGACACGAAGGGGAAATCGCGTGCGGGGATGGTGAGCAAGTACCTTGGTAGCCGGGGACTTCGAGTCCTGCACGCTCTGGATGAAATTGCAGCGGCGCGCAAGGCCACGGCAGCGCAGATTTCGTTGGCCTGGCTGATGGCGCGGCCCAGCATAACCGCACCGATTGCCAGCGCCACTAGCGTGGAGCAACTGCAGGATTTGGTGGGTGCAATGCGATTAAAGCTGGATACCGCGTCCATTGAGAAGTTGGACCGGGCGAGCGCGGAAAACGCTTCGGCCGCGAACTAAAAAGGCACAGCCTACGTGCTAGGAGAAGAGGGTCAAGAGTTTGCTTTTAGTTTTGGCTGCGCGGCAACTAGGCGATCGGGATAGTCGCTCATGATGCCGTCGACGCCGGCTTCGATCAGCATGCGCATATGTGCCGGCTGATTGACGGTCCAGCAGACAACTTGCAAGTCGCGCTTGCGAGCATCGGCGATGAGCGCAGGCGTCACTAAGTCTCCACGAATAGCCAGTTGACGGGCACCCACTTCAACAGCGCGTTCTAGCGGTTGATCGATCTGGCCATCGAACAGAAGACCGGTCATCAGCGTGGGTTCGATTTTGCGAAGCGAGCCGATGATTCCGGTATCAAACGAAATCACGATGGTGCGTGCGATCTCTCCACTGTCGCGAAGGGCGCTGATCAGCGCGTGCTCTCCGCCCCACGCTCCGGTAGGTTTCAACTCCAGATAGAAAACTACATCATTCTTTTTTGAAAACTCGAGAATTTCCTCGAGCGTAGGGATACGCTCGCCAGAGAATTCGCTGCCAAACCAGGAGCCTGCCTCGAGGCGGCGGAGATCCGCCAAGGTCAGTTCATGCACTTTGCCGTGACCGTTGGTGGTGCGATCCACAGTGTCGTCGTGGATCGCCACGAAGTGAGCGTCGCGGGAGAGGTGCAGATCGGTCTCGATGAAGGTAGCGCCCAGTGCAACTGCGCGTCTGAAGGCAGCAAGGGTATTCTCCGGCGCATGACCGGATGCTCCGCGATGAGCTATGACAAGCACGTAGGTGAGGTCTTCTCCGGAATGCCGCCGTCTAAAGCTACGGACATCATGGTAGCATCCGTGCGCCACGCGGTAGACCGAACCCTTTTGGCGGCAACAAGTATCTAAACGCAGTACCCTACGGCTCAAAAATTCTGAGGAGATCACGATGAGGAAACACACGGAAAAACTTCTAACTCTGTTCGTTTGCACCCTAGCGCTGGTTACGTTGCCGCTTCAAGCAGGAGCTGCCCCACAGAAGCAGGAGCCGAGAGGCGGAGATCTGTCAAAGGAAGTGCGGCACCAGCTTGTCCTGCTGCCCTACTACTCGGTGTTCGACAATCTGGGCTATAGGATTGAAGGCAGCAAGGTGACTTTGGTGGGACAAGTGGTGCGGCCCACTTTGAAGTCGGACGCGGAAAACGTGGTGAAAAGAGTGGAAGGCGTCTCCAGTGTCGACAATCAGATAGAAGTTTTGCCGGTGTCGCCGATGGATGACCAGATTCGGCGCGCGACGTATCGAGCGATTTACGGGGATGCGGGATTGTCGCGTTACGGATTTCAGGCGGTCCCGTCGATCCACATTATTGTAAAGAACGGCAACGTTACGTTGGAAGGCGTCGTGGATAATGAAGGCGACAAGAACCTGGCGGGTATGCGCGCGAATGGCGTTCCGAACGTGTTTTCGGTTAAGAACAACCTGGTAGTAGCTTCGTCGTAAGGATCCGAACGGCAGTTTTAGCGACAGTCGATAAGCGCCGCGTCTCACATGTACATGTACGCACGCGGCCCGATATTGCGTGATGGTGCGGTCAATTTGCTTGAGTCGCGAGGGTATGCTACACATCGTGCATGCCTGATTTTGCGGTGCCTGTCGAACGACTGATCGATGCACTGAAACATCTCCCCGGGATTGGCCAAAAGACGGCGCAGCGGCTGGCGTTTCATCTGCTGCGCGCAGCACCAGAAGATGCGCTGGCGCTGGCTGACGCCATTCGCGACGCCAAAGAAAAGATTCGACAGTGTTCGGTGTGTCATAACATCACCGACACCGATCCGTGCCTGTACTGTGTGGGGCCTACGCGAAGTCGCAAAACCATCTGCGTGGTGGAAGAAGCCCACAACATCCTGGCGATTGAAAAAACACGGACGTTCAGCGGCATGTACCACGTCCTGGGCGGATCGCTGTCGCCGTTGCAGGGGCGTGGTCCGGAGCAATTGAAGATCAAATCGCTGATCGAGCGGCTGAAGGAAGGGTCGGTCGAGGAAATTATCATCGCCACAAACCCTACGGCGGAGGGCGAAGCCACAGCGGTGTACATGTCTAAACTGCTGAAACCGCTGGGTGTTCGGGTGACGCGCATCGGAGTGGGCATTCCGGTCGGAGCGGACCTAGAATATGCCGACGAAGTTACGATGTTGAAGGCGTTGGAAGGCCGACGCGAGCTGTAATCTGCGAATTACTCACAGCCTTTGAACGAATTTCGTGTAGTGGGGACGGGCGTCCCCTAGCCAATCCCTATACATTCGTATAAAGTGATGCTTCCGCAGGGAAGTCCCCTACCTTAGGAGCTGCGCATGCCGGGTCTGGCAAGCTACATGGCTCAGTATGACCACGAGCATTCGTCGGGATGGAACAAATTGCTTCACAGCGTCGGCATTCCTCTGATTTTAGCGGGAATTGTGCTTGCAATCCTGACCAAGTGGATTTGGGGCGCGGGCTTGTTCGTGGGCGGCTGGGCGCTTTTGCTGCTGGGGCACCGAATCGAAGGAAATCATCCCGCATTTTTGCAGGGGCCGGTGTACCTGCTGGTGGGCCCGATCTGGGTGGCGAAGAAAATGTGGATGGTCGTCACCGGATCCCATCATCGCACGCAGCACGCAGAGACTTCGGACACCACGCAGGCGAAGAAGACGTAAATGCACGGGATTTGCAAACGATAAATCAGGAACGGTGGTCTTTCCAATGGACGATCTTGGCAGCAACCTGGCGGGCGACACGACGCCGATGGAAACGCCGGTGAACCCGACGTCCGAATTGAGAAAGCGCCGCAGCACACGCATCGTACAGGCGGTGCCGCTGCAGGTCACGGGCGTGGACGCGCTCGGGCGACCATTTGTGGAAAGGACTTCTTCGCTGATTCTGAATTGCCACGGCTGCCGCTATCAATCGAAACACTACGTGCTGAAAAATATGTGGGTGAAGCTGGAGATTCCCCATGCCGACTCCGATCAGCCAGCGCGCACGGTGCGAGGACGAGTGGCGTGGATCCAGCGGCCGCGAACGGTTCGGCAGCTATTCCAGGTGGCGCTAGAACTGGAGACTCCGGGAAACGTATGGGGCATCGGGTTTCCGCCGGAGGATTGGTTCGGATGCGTGGAGGAAGAAAAGGAAAAGGCCCACGCTGCGGGGGCGGGTACGTCTTCGGCGTATAGCATGCCCGCTTCTACGACGTCGCCTGCGGCGCTGCTCGGAAGCCCTGCACCGCAGCCAGCGAATGGGACTCAAACACAGCCATCCAGCTCGGAACCGGATTTTAATCTTTCGACTGGCGAAGCCGAATCTTCGCCGAGCGGCAGCCCAGACAATGTGCGGGTGTTTCCTTCGCCCGCGAGCACGACCGACGCGTCG
>Ga0136846_1231357_pt1 | contig 23647 bp, 16 predicted proteins | sample HopSoiMetagenom2_FD_96841 | JGI IMG/M metagenome (GOLD analysis project Ga0136846, IMG submission 96841) | Grasslands soil microbial communities from Hopland, California, USA - 2 Assembly 2016 (version 4) | ecosystem: Environmental > Terrestrial > Soil > Grasslands | place: USA: Hopland... | reverse complement strand
GCGTTCGACCATGCCGCGGCGCTCAAGAGCACCCGGAGGGCACCGCGGCGCGAGATCGGTGGCGACGCCACGGATCGCCAGGTCAGTTCGGACGCCGCGCGATGACCGTCGTGGTCATGCGCTGCGGGAACTCGCCCACCTTGAGCCGCGCAACTTCCTTACGCTCGGGGATCGAGATGACCGAGAGCGTGTTGTCGCGCCGGTTGCTCACGTACACGAACTTCGAGTCCCGACTGAACGCCACCCAGTTCGGCTCGCGTCCCACGGGCACAGTGCCGAGCAACTGGAGATCGGGCATCGAGTAGATCGCCGTGATCCCGATGAGCGATCCGTTGGCGACGAGGTACTTCCCGTCCGGCGAGATACCCAGACCGTGATTCATCACGTAGTGCGACATGCCGAGGGTCGCCTCTGGCAGCGTCTTGCCGCCGGTGGGAAGCGTCACGGTGCGCACCACACTGTCGCTCGTTAGGTCCACGATGACGAACCCGTGCAGCTTGGAGAGCTGTGCGTACAGATACTTCTCATCCCGCGAGATCTGGAATGGCCGCACGCCTTCCGGCAGTCGAATTCGTTTCTCGAGCCGGTGGGTCCCGACTTCCACCACGGCGACGTCATTCGACTCCATGTTGCCGATGTACAGATGCTTCCCGGAAGGCCCGAGCTGTGTCCCGTGCGGGCCCTTCCCGACTTCCAGCGTCGTGACGACCTGGTGGGTCTTCGTGTCCACCACCGCGAGCAATCCTTTGTCGTAGATCGGGACATAGAGGAACTGCTCGTCCGGCGACAGCGTGAGGTGGTTCGGCACTCCCGGCACCTCGACCCGCCAGAGCATCTGTTCGGTCGCGGTACTCACGGCGATGACATCGTTGACGTCGAGCCGGCTGATGTAGAGGACGTCGCCGTTGTGCGACGCGATCACGTCGTCGGGGTGGTTGCCGACGACGCTCTCCGGAATGGTGCGCACGACCTTGTGCCCGGGAATCGAGATGACGGAGATGTCACCGCCGAGACTATTCCCGACGTAGAGGTATTCCTGCGCGGAGAGCGCGGTCGGGGCAGCGAGTTGAACTACCGCCACCACCAGGAACGATGCGATGCTCGCGATGCGCGCGATGCTCGTGCTCATAGTGTTCTCTCGCCCAAGGACGCGATCGAATCTACGACCCGGGCGTGGCGGCGTAAGACGAAAGCCTCAACGCGTCACCCGAACTCGATCTGAACCCGAACCGGCTCGGCGCTCGACTCGACGGCGAGCACGTTGACGAGCGTTCGGCTCGCGTGTCGCTCGAAATGCAGCGACAGGCGCGACGCGCCCACGCGGAGGTTCGTGATCGTGAGCTTGTTGAGGTGCGGCGGCATCACGGGATTGCGAATGTGCACGGCCCCGGCGGGCGCGTCGGGCATGATGCCCAACGCGCCCTGCAGCATCATGAAGAGCGCGCCAGCGGCCCACGCTTGCGGCGAGCAGCTGACCGGATACTGAACCGGACGCGTCTCTCCGGTGCGTTCCATGCCGCAGTACAGCTCGGGCAATCGGTTGTGCCTCGCGCCGGCCGCGGCTTCCGTGGTCGCCACGATGATCGGGAGCGAGTTGGCACCCAGACCGTAGTGCGACATTCCCATCACGATCAGCGCGTTGTCGTGCGGCCACACGGAGCCGTCGTGGTAACTCATCGGGTTGAACACGGGATGTCGCGCGCTCAATGTCCGAATGCCCCAGCCGCAGGACATGTCGGGCGCAAGCAACGTCGTCGCCACTCGGAGCGCGCGGTCGGTGTCGGGCAGCCTGCTCCACAACAGCTGGCCCGCGTTGGACGTGACCGTCGGGACGGGGTGCTTCTCCCCGTCGAGCGCCAGCGCGAACGTTCCGGCATCCTCGAGCCAGAACGCGTCGATTACGCGCTGCCGCAGGTGGGCCGCCTCCTTTGCCAGCCGCTGCGAAGCCTCGTGCTCGCCCAGCCGCGCGAGCAAGGCGGCCGCACGCACCTTTGCGTCGTAGACGTACCCCTGCACCTCGATGAGTGCGATCGGCGGATGGGGCAGCCGACCATCCGGGAACGGCACACCGTCGCCGGAATCCTTCCACCCCTGATTCACCAACCCGCGCGACGACGTGCTCGCGTACTCGACGAACCCGTCGCCATCCACGTCGCCATACTCGTCGATCCACGCCAGCGCGCGCTTGACGTTAGGCAGCAGCTCGCGGATCAAGGCGTCGTCGCCCGTCCATCGCCACGTCTCGTGCACCAGCACCAGCCACAGCGGCGTCGCGTCGATGGTGCCGTAGTACGGCACGTGCGGGATCTCGCCGCTCCGCGCCATTTCCCCGCGACGCAGCTCGTGCATGATCTTGCCCGGCTGCTCTTCCGTATACGCGTTTTCTTTCGTCCCCTGATACCGCGCGAGATAGCGCAGGGTATCGGTCGCAATGCGAGGATTGAGCGACAGCGTTTCCAGTGAGGTGATCGCCGCGTCGCGACCGAACACGGTCGAGTACCACGGGATGCCTGCCGAGATGACCCGCGCCCCGTCCGCGGTGATGTAGAGCGATCGCAGGTCGTCGATCGCTCGCGCGATCGTCGCGTCGAACGTGCCGATGCCACTGGTCCACCGTGAGCATGCCGACCGCCAACGGTCGTACACGGACCCAAGCCGTCGCCGCCGATCGTCGAAGGCAATGTCCTTCGCCGTGTGGGAGCGCTCGCGCATAGTGTCGCCCTTGATGGTCCACTCGAGCTGCACCGGCGTCCCGGGCAACAGGCGAAACGCCCAGCGCGCCTTCCGTGCCTCCAGGGAATCCGGTTGATCGGCGAACTGGATGGCGCTCGTCATCACTCGACCGTCGCGTCCCCGGTACGCGAACTGAACCGCCGACGGCTCGACGATCGGCGCCAGGAAGGTTCCGCGCTTGTCGCGCTTCCATCCTCGCACCTCGAAGATGTCGGCAAAGTCGCAGCCGAAGTGGAGCTCCACCCAGAAGTCGATGGGACGCACGAGGAAGTTCGTCAGCGTCAGGCGCTCCATCATTGAGGCTTCGAGGATCAGCTCGCGCCGGATGTAGATGGCGTGCTTCGGGTCCCAGGTGTTCCCGCCAAACTCGTGGTCGGTCACGGCCACGTCGATCTGCGAGTAGTACGGTTGAATGACCTGGGTCGAGAGCTTCGCCGGCGCGCTGCCCGCCATGCGCAACTCGTAGTGACTGACGATCCGCGTGTCGCCCTCGAACACGCCGAGCGAGCAGTTGCCCGCCGGTGCCACGTTGCCATGCTGGTCGACCAGCGCGAAGAGTCGGTCGTTCTTGAGCGTGAGCGCATCCGAGACCGGCGTCTCACGGTCACACGGAATCGTCGGATAGCCGACAGCGTCGGCCATCGAGATGGTCGGGCGGTCCGACGGCGACACGTCCCTCGCCGCGACCTGATCGGATGCGGACGCCTTGCCGCTCGTCGCGCGCGACGTCACGACTACGCCACCATGCGCGAGCCCGACCCGCGGTGCGGCGGGGACGATACCGAGGCACCGACAATGCGCTGATACAACGCGACGTGATCTGCCACCATGCGCTCCGCGCTGAATCGCTCGACAGCGCGCGCGCGGCACGCGACCCGGTCGATTCTGTCGACTGCGCCACCCGGCCGAAGCAGCTCGACCATGTGGTCCGCAGACGTCGCGACGTATCCCGTTAGGCCATCGTCGACCAGCTCGGGCACACTTCCCATCCCGAATGCGACGACCGGACACCCGGACAGCATGGCTTCGATCAGGATGAGGCCGAACGGCTCGTTCCATTCGATGGGAGCGAGCAGCGCTCGCGCATGCGCGAGCAACCGCGCCTTGACGGCGCTTCCGACCGGCCCCACGTCGATGACGTGCGACTGCGCGAGCCGCGGCCGGAGCTCGGCTTCGGCCCATGCCACGTCAGGCACGTGGACCTCACCCGCCATCCGAATGCGCACACCAGCGCGTCGGGCGACATCGATGGCCGTGTGCGGTCCCTTCACTTCCGCGTAGCGTCCAACGAAGCAGACGTAATTGCCGAGTGGCCGCGGCGTGCACAGGTACCTCGCCGGATCGAGACCGTGATGGATGACGTGCACGTGCCGCAGGCCGATTTCGCGGCGCCGTTGATCCTCCGAAATCGCGACGTAGTACGGCTCCTGGAGATACCGGTAGAATGCGGAGAGCTGTTCGTCTCGGGCATGGTGGAGCGTGTACACCATCGGCACCGCGGGCCCGAGCCGCGCGCACGCCAGTGCGACTGCCGAGTGCGCGTGGATGATGTCGAACGGGCCGCGCTCGCCAACCTGCTGCAGCGCCCAGGACACGTGATTCAGGTCGGCCAGCGTTTCCGGTGGCCACTGGCCTCTGTCGTAGAGGTAGCGGAGTTGGGCGCTGGTGCGCGAGTCACCGGTTCCGAAGAGCTCGACGTCATGGCCGAGCCGGACGAGGCCCTCGGCGAGCTCGTACACGACGAGCTCGGTGCCTCCGTAAAGGCGCGGTGGGACTGCCAGGTACGGTGTGGAGATGAGTGCGATTCGCATACGCGTCCCAAGCCGATGTGAATCGTCGCCTCGACCGTACTGAGGCAGCGACTAATCTCGATGTCGCAGTCGCTGTGCCAGCCGGCTTTGCGTGAGGCCGCTATCCGAGTGATCGGATGCATCCGAACACCCGTTCGCCTGTGGGGCCGGGCCTCTCAGGCCCGGTGGGTCGCGTTAGGCTACTGTTTGCAGTCGAGGCGTTCGTTCCAGAGGCGCACCTGCGCCGCGAACTTGTCCATCTGCGCCGCCTCGGTGCCGATCGAGCCCAGCATCAGGCATGCGTCGCTCTTCTGGTCGAGCAGCAGATACGCCGCGACCGTGAAGACGCCCATCTCGACGATGTCGGTGCGCGCGTCCAGACGCGGCACGATCGCGCGGGCCGAGTCGAGGACGGTCCGCGCGAGCACCTTCGAGCGTGACGGGTCCTCGCGCGCCCCGACGATCAACGACTCGACGTAGTTGAGGGACGCGCGCGGTCCGGTCGGCGCCGGCGCTGGTTTTGCCGCCTTCGCCGACGAATCGGCGGTGTCCCCGCCAGCCGCCGCTGGCGCGCGCACGACCGCCGTCGTGTTGGGCAATGCAGGCTTGGACGAAGTCGCGTTAGGCACCGCCGCCAGCGGCGGCGCTGGCCGCGCTCCGCTCGGTACGGAGTCACGCACCGCTGTCGGAGGCGGCGCGGCGGGCGCGGCCACCGTCGGGCTGTTCGCCGTACTGTCTGCTCGGTCGCGTAGCGCGAAAAATCCGACGACCGCGACAGCCGCCAAGCCGAGGGCGACCGCGCTCCCAACCGCCATCTTCCGTGCGCGCTTCGGCTCGGCGACAAGAAGTTGCGCTGGCGTCTGAGCGACGACGCGCACGGGCGTTGGGGTGAGCGACGGGCGGTCGGGCGCGCCCACCGCGTCCGTCAGCGCATGCGCGAACTCCGGGGCCGTCTCGTAACGCTCAGCCGGAGCGCGCGCGAGGGCCTTGTCGATCACCGCCTGAAGTGCCGGCGGCCACGTGCCATCGTTCGTGACTTCGGCCAGCGTTTTCGGTCGCTCGTGAAGCCGCATCAGCGCCGCCATGTGCGGTGATTCGGCGGTGAACGGCAATTTCCCCGTCAGCAGGTAGAACGTGACCAGCGCGAGCGAATAGATATCGCTCCGCCCGTCGAGCGGGATGGCGGCCAGCTGCTCGGGACTCATGTACTCCGGTGTCCCGATGACCAGTCCCGCCTGTGTGAGCTTGGTACCGCCACCGCTCATCGCCTCGGCGATCCCGAAGTCGACGACCTTCACCCGATCGGAGCCGTCGCGTCGCGTGCCGAGCAGGATGTTGTCAGGCTTGAGGTCCCGATGCACGATCGGCGTCGGGCGTTCGTGCGCGGCGGCGAGGGCGTCGGCCACTTGCCGCGTGATCTCGATCGCGCGAGCGATCGGCAGCGGCCCGTTCTGCGTGACGATATCTCCGAGCGGCTTACCCTCGACGAACTCCATCGCGATGTACAGGAAACCGTCGCCGATCTCGCCGTGGTCGAACACGCGCGCGACGTGCTCGTTCTCGATCTGGCTCGCGTTCACCGCTTCGCGGCGGAAGCGCGTGACGACGTTCGCATCGCGGACCAGCCACGGATGGAGAACCTTGACCGCGACGTTTTGCGGGAGGCGTACGTGGCGGGCGAGATACACTTGCCCCATCCCGCCTTCGCCAATCTTGTCGGTGATCAGGTACCGATCGGCGACGACCGTCCCAACGAGATCGTCGCTGGGCGCGAGCGACTGCAGCGTGGCCCCATCGGCGGAACAGTAGAGCACATCGTCGCCGTACTCCTTCTCACAGGTCGGGCAGACCTTGGCCATTCGCCTCCAGCCGCGAAATCTGAAATCGTTAGGTTTGGAACATGGGCTGCCTTCGCCGGGTCGGTCCGTTACTCGTCGGTCCCGCCGTTGTGCTCACGCACTTTCGCCTCGGCAATGCTCCGTTGCGCCACGTACGATGTCGGCAGCGACTTTGCCAGGAACATCTTGTACAGCGGGATCGCCTCCGTCATGGACTTGCGGTCCTCGGCATCGATGGCCTTGGACAGGATCACGAGCTCGCTCAGGCTTCCCGTCGATTTTACCGCCGTTTCGCCTCCGGACGCCACCACCGTCGTGCCGGTCGTCCCGGTGCTGCCGGTCTGACGCGAATGCGCGGCCGGGAGCTTCATGCCGTGGGCGACCTTGTCGCCCAGCTGGTCGATGAGATCCTGGAGCTTGTCGGCGTTGCCGCGCACCTGCGTGCTGTACTCCATCTCCGACGTCTCCACGCTGTAGGCGCTCGCCGTGATGCGCGTGTCGCCGTTAGGCTGGACCAAATAGGTGCCGTAGATGATGTGGTGCGCGTTGAGCAGCTTTCCGACCTGCACCGCCTGGCTCGGATCGACGCGACCGCTCGTGGCGAGGTTCTGCTCGTTCATGATCTCGTTCAGCTTCTCGCGGGTGACGATGCGAATGCTGTCCGTCTCGCCCAGCCGGCCCGCGAGCACGGTCGCGATGCCCTTGCTGAGCGCCTTGTAGTCCGCGTCGGTGCGCATCGACGCGTTGATGTAGTCCAGCACGGCCACGACAGGCCGGCTGTCCGAGGCCGCGCCCTGCGCGGCCAGTCCGGACGCCGATGTGCCGAACATGACGAGTGTCGTCGCGGCATACGCGAGACGACGCGGAATCCGATATGTGAATTGCATGATTGCCTCGTGTCTCGTTAGAAGCGCGCGCCGAGCGTCAGGCCACCGGAGAAGCCGGTAGCCGTCGACGATGCGTCGCCGGACTCGATCCGGCCTCCCTGAACGCGAACGAAAGGTTGAAGCGAATAATGGCCGCCGACTCGCTGTTGAAGCCCAAGGGTGAGGGTTCCACTGGCGATGCCGGCGGTCGTCAACAGGTTGTCGGACTTGAGGCCGGTTTGATGCCGGCCATTGAGCGCGATGAGAAGCCCGGTCGACGGCGACAGCCCGGTGACCGACCGGACGCCAGCATCGAGGTAGTTCGCGTTGCTGTCATTGACTTTCACGTTTTCGCGCTCGTACTCCGTCCGATACCGGTCGACGACATAGAACGTGAGCTCGCGGAATCGTGACGACGCGACCTGGTACTGCCAATCCGCCGTATAGATAGGACCGAGCTTGCTCTGGCTGGCAGCCGTCCCGGTAGTCGTGCCGCTCTCGAGTTCCTCCTCTGCGAAGAAATCGGCCGACAGGCCGAACGTCATACTCGACTGGCCAATGAGGCGGCTGGATCCCAGCGAGAGATGGATCGCGTCCCCTGGGCTGAAGTCCACGGGGAGGCCGGCCGCGATGGAGATCGGCGTGTATTGTTTCCGCATCTCGTACGACGAGCCTAACGCCCACGACCATGCCCCGATCTCCCGCGCGAGCACGACGCCGAGCGTCCCGCCGGTTCCGATGCCGAGCACCGGCACCTGGAAGCTGAGCGCCGGTGCGCCGACGACGCGGAGCGCGCTCAATTCTTCTTCGTTGAGCTCCGTCTCGCCGGTTGGGAGGTTCAGGCCGGCGGTGAACAGCACGTTGTCGCCGACGATGTGGCCGGTGGCGCGAAGGCGCACGTCCGACACGCCCTTCAACGTGTATCCGTCGGTCCTCGTGACGGGATCGGTGCCGGAAAGACGAACGTCGCTGCTCGCGTACGCGGTGGTGAGATCGAACGACCACCGGTTGCCGACCGGCACCACGACCGAGACTGGAATCGACCACTGCGATGCGCGGGTCACGCGCACCGTATTCGCTCCGTCGACCGTGGGCTGCGGAATTCCATCGTTCCCGAACTTCCAGACCTCGAACACCGGGCCAACGACCGACGTGGCATCCCCGGCAAGCTTGACTTGCGCCACGGCGGCAGACGACACCCCGACCAGCAGGACGCAGGCGTGAACGACCGCGGGCTTGAGCATGTGCACGGTCGCCTCGTCAGCGTGGAGTGAGAATCGTGATGAAGATCGTGATGGTCGTTGCCGGGAACGCGGGATCGGTGACCCCACCCGGCGGCTGCCCTCCGCCAATCGGCGTCGTGAATACCGCGTTCAGACGATCGATCGTCATCGCGCTCGCCCGGGCGAGCGCGTTCCGTCGCGTCGTTAGGCCCGCGAGCGCAGCTGCCTCGTCACGTTGCGTCGCCGCGAGCGTGAAGCCGGGATCGAGGCGGAGCGCCTCGTCGTATGCACCGACCGCGTCCGCGAAACGCAGCTCGGTCTCGTACCGTGCGGCTTTGCCGTAGGCGATGAACGCGGCGATGCTCTTCGTCGGGCGTTCTTCCACCGCTGCGCGTTCGGCAGGCGTCAGCGTGACGCCCAGGTTCTCGAAGAGCCGCAGGGCAATCTGCTTCTCGGCGTCGAGCACGTTGTCGAGCTTCATCTGCTGGGAGACAGCGGGCTGCACCTGACGCGTCGCAGCATCGGCGACGCCGACGCTCACGCCCATCGCATTGGCCTGCGCATCGAGCGCACCGTACACAACCCGGCGCGCCTGCACGAGCCGCCCGACTCGCGGCGCGGTGCTGGAGTCCGCACGGCCCGACGACGCGAGCGCGAGCTCGTGCATGATGGCGTCGAGACGAAGCCGGTCGACGATGCGGAGCTGACTGCTCTTCGCGAGATCGACTCGCAGCAGATCCGCGAGACCGTACCCGAGTGCCGCCGTATTGGAGTCGAGACCGGTCTGATCGAAGGGCAGCACACCTACGGTCTTCGGCGACAGCGTGTCCGGCTTGAGCTGTGCCTCGACGGCGATAGCGTGACGCGCGGCGTCCTGCGCCTCTTTGACGCGTGGATGCGGCGCCGGCGCGGCGGCGCCGCCATGGTAGCACGCCGGCATCGCCAGCAGGACGGCGATCACCGCCACCCAACCCAGTGGGCCCGTCCGCCCCCGGCCCATCGACCCGTCGTGGCGGTGGTGTCCCCCAACAGCTCGATTCACGTTAGGCATGGTCAGTTCTCCGGAGAAGGTCCGGAGGTGCGCTGCTGGCTGGTAGACGAGTTGACATGCATGAACGCCGTTCCGGTCACTCCACCGCCCGTGGCAGTTATGGTCACGAAGCCAGGCGCTAGAGGGGTCAGAACCCCGTTCGCGTCGATCGAGGCGATGTTCGGATCGGACGTGCTCCACGTGACGGGCACGTTCGGGAGCACTGCGAAGTTCGCGTCGAGCACAACGGCGGTAAGCTGTACCGGCGTTCCCGCGGTCGCGAAGGTAACTGGGGACTGGATCCTGAGACTGGCGGCCGTCACGACGACGCGGAGCGTCTTCGTGACACCGTCAATCGACACGGTGACATCCGCATTGCCGGGATACAGGCCCGTTACGAGACCGGTCGCCGAGACGGTAGCGGTAATTGGTCCGCCGGTGTTCGCGACGCTCCAGCTGATCTTGCGGTCCGTGAGGTTACCCGCATCCGTGCCGTCCGCGGCCTTGGGATCGGCCACGAGCTGCACGGTTCTGGCCGCGACCACGCTCGCGGGGTCAGGGCTCATGACGATCGTTGCCACGCGGTTGATCACGCGCACGGTCGCGGTGGCGCTGCTCGAACCGGCCGACGCGGTCACCTGCGTGGACCCGACCGCGACCGCCGTGAGCACGCCGTTCGCGTCGATCGTGGCGGCGGCAGGATTCGACGAGCTCCATGCTACCGGCACGTTCGGGAGCACCCCGCCGTTCGCATCAACCGCTGTCGCGGTCAGCGACGTATTCGTGCCAGTATAGACAACGGTTGGCGCCCCGATGCTGAGACCCGCGGCCGTCACGACGACGCGAAGCGTCTTCGTAACGCCATCGATCGAGACCGTGACGTCGGCATTGCCAGGATAGACGCCCGTCACCAGTCCGGTCGCGGAGACGGTGGCGCGCGTTGGGCTGGCGCTCGCGACGCTCCACGTGATGTTGCGGTCAGCCAGGTCGCCCGCGTCGGTTCCATCGGCTGCCTTGGGAACCGCCACGAGCTGCAGTGTTCTCGCCACGACAACGGTGGCAGGGTTTGGACCCAAAGCAACCGTCGATACGCGCCGAATCACCTGGACGGTTGCCGTTGCCTTGGTCGTGCCCGAGGCCGCGGTGACCTGCGTGGCCCCGGCGGCGACCGCCGTGAGCACGCCGTTCGCGTCGATCGTGGCGACGGCTGGGTTGGACGAGCTCCACGCCACCGGGACGTTGGCGAGCGGCGTGTTCTTCGCGTCGACGACGCTCGCGGTGAGCGTTGCCTTCGTGCCGGCGTACATGAGGGCCGGAGCCTGGATATTGACACCACCGGCCGTTACGACGACCCGAAGCGTCTTCGTAATGCCATCGACGGACACGGTGACGTCAGCATTGCCCGGATAGACGCCGGTGACCGTACCGTTCGCAGACACGGTCGCCGTCACTGTCGACCCGGCCGGGTTCACGACGCTCCACTTTACATCACGATCCCCGAGGTTTCCGGCGTCCGTCCCGTCCGCAGCCTTCACGCCGAGCACGAGTGGCAGCGAGGTCGCGGCAACGACAGGCGGCGCAGGGCTCGGACTCAACGTCACGCTGGCGACGCGCCGGATAACTCGCACGGTCACGGTTGCGCTCTTCGTGCCGGACGTCGCGGTCACCTTTGCAGAACCCGCCGCCACCGCCGTGACCGACCCGCTTGTCGCGTCGACCGTCAGAATGTTCGGGCTCTCCGAGGACCACTGGATCCTTCGCGTCGTGATGGCCCTGCCCTGCGCGTCGAGCGCTTTCGCGACCAGCGTCCGGACGTCGCCTACCCGAAACACCGGAATCCCATCGAACGCCACCGATGTCACCGGTGCGAAGACGATCTCGGTCAGCGTCGTCGTGGATCCGGGCGGCAACGGTGGCGTGGGCGGCGTCGTCTGCGCGTCGATCGGCGTGCCGTTTTCATCCACCAGCGTGAGCGTGACGCCGACGGCGCATTGTGACGACGATCCGCCCAACTGCTGCGGGTCGGCGAGACAATCAGCAATGCGAACGACGACGGCAACCGTCTTCGGCTCACCCGGCGTGACGGCGACGCTCGTCGGCGAGCTCGGGAGCGTGATCTCCGTTTGGTCCTTGCGGCGGTAAAACGCGCGAATCTGGACCGTCTGTCCGGCCTGCGCGTTCATGATGGTCGCGTTGATGCCCAGCCGCACCGTGGGGTTGGTCAGCTGGTCGTTAGGCGCGACCGATCGATCATCGAGACACGCAGCGGCCAGCACGGCGGCGCATGCCGCCAGCGGCGCGAGGATACGTCGGTGGAGGGCGATCATGGTCCCACCATCACGGTTGGAGCGCCGGCGACGACCATCCCGCCGTGCGCCGTGGGGTCCAGCAAACGCGCGAGCGGCTTTCCACTGGCCAAGACCGTGGCCGAGCCCATGACGATCGTATCCGGTGGCCCAACGCACACGCACATGCTGCCCATGCCAGCCGCGGGAAGCATCGAGATCAATACGGTTGGCGCGCCGGGTGAGACCACAGGTCCACCGACGTGTGGAATCGGCGGCAAACCCGGGTTCACCATCGGGCAGACGTGCATATCGGTGATGCGTGCAGCGGGCATGGGCATGCGAGATTCCTCAACGCCCTGCAGGTGGGGTGGCTGATGCGCCGCCGTTGGGCGGCGCGATTATGAGTGCGTGTCGCTCTTGCTGCGCCTGGAAGTGGTCCCGGGAGAGCGCGATGGCTTTGTCCCATCCGCCTAACTGCTTCACGACCTCCAGGCCCTGCGCGATGTACGCGCCCGCCAAGGCTTCAAAATGCTCTGCGTGCACGGCGGCCGCGAGTCCCACGGCATTCCCGGTGAGCATGCGATCAATGCCTGCGGGCGGCGGGACGGGCGTGACGTCCGCTGGTGCGATGCTTCCGCTGGTGAAGAACACCGCTCCGGCGGCGCAGCCCGCGGCGGTTTCGAGACCCGCTGCCTGGCTCGCGGCCCACGCGGCCCGTCGGCGGTCATCGTCGGGGTTGGCGATCCATTGCTCGACGGCCGCAAGCGCCGCGGCAAGTTTTGCCGGCACCTCCGCACCTTCCGCGGCGAGCTGCGTGGCGTGGCGCGCCGAAACCCATGCCCACCACACGCCTTCGCGCGGAGGCAGCGCGGCCGCGATGACGCGGAACGCCTCGGGCGTCTTGCCATCGGCGACGAGCGCCTGAACCAGCGCGGCGCCGTCGGCCGACGCAGCCGCGAGTGGCGCCACATCGTCCGGCAGCTGGGCGCGCGCCACGAGCCACGCGATGGACGGGTCGGCGGACGCGGGGGACCCGGTGGGGGTTGACGCTGGTTGGGTCATGGCTGCGGTCCTAGTTGATCATGGTGATACCGCCCTTCGCCATGAGGAGGGCGTCGCCGTTGACCTGCGCGATCCCGCCTTTCACCTGCACCATGGCCGACCCTTCGACCTTCGTCATGAGGCCCTTCACCTCGGCCTGGGTAACGGCCTCCGCCTTGACCATCAACCCCTTGATCGTGACGCCGGTCTGCGAGAGCACGATCGAGCTCGCGCCGACCTTGAGCGAGATCTCCTGCATCGCTTCGATGGCGATCTTTCCGAGGTCGGCCTTGATGCTGATGTTGCCCATCGCGACCTTCGTCGTGAGGTTCCCCATCTCTACCTTGAGCTCGTCGTTCCCCATCTTCAGGGTGACGGCGCGATTGCCCTGATCGACCGTGATGGTCTGATCGTCCATCACCTTCACGGTCTGCTTGCCCGTCTTCACCTCGACCGTCTGATCGCCCTTCTCCACCGTGACCGTCTGGTTGCCTTTCTTGATGGTATGGCTGTCATTGCCGTCGGTGACCGTGCGTGTGTCGTCGTTCGTGACGGTCGTCGTTCGGTCGTGTTTGACGTCGCGGGTCTCGTCGTGCTTCACGAGGATTTTCAGGTCCTTCTCGGCCTGCGAGAAAATGTGCTCCTCTCCCTTCTTGTCCTCGAACCGCAGCTCGTTGAAGTTCTCGTCGCCGCCGCCTAACGTGCGAGACTTCCACCCGGTTTGCGTCTTGTCGGCCGGGAGAGTGTAAGGGAACTTGTGCGTGTGGTTGTAGACACGGCCGGTCACGATCGGTCGGTCGGGATCGCCCTCCATGAACTCGACGAGCACTTCCTGGCCAATGCGCGGGATCTGGACGAAGCCCCACCCCGTTCCCGACCACGCACTGGCAACGTGCACGCGGTGCTTCGAGTTGCCGTCGCTTCCCACTCCGCGATCCCAGGGGAACTGGAGCAGGATGCGCCCGTCCTCGTCCACGTCGATCTCACCGGTGCCGCCGGTCCCGACGATCGTCGCCGTTTGGGTGCCGCGGACGCTCGGACGTGGCGTGACACGCTCGGGCAAATGCGGCACCTCTGCCGGGATGGCGAGGAACTCGTTCTTGTAGCTCGCCGTTAGGCCCGATGCAGCGAAGATATCGGCGCCCTCCACTTGATGGGTGACGCTGATCAGATGAAGGGGAACGCTCGCGCCCGCATCCGGCCACTCGGTCATCTCCACCCGCGTCCCGGGGCGAAAGGCAGCGCAGGTGCTGGCGCCGCGGTACTGATCGAACCCAGCCTCCTCCTGCTTCATGCGGCGCTTCGCCTCCGCCGCGGAGTCCTTGGGTCCCAGGTCCCCGAGGAACGCATACCGCTCGCCGCGGGCGCCCTTGTTCGTGGTCGAGATGTCGTCCTTGTCATCGGTGCGAAGCAGATCGTGATCGATGAGCGACACCGACGCCGCGTGCACCGCATGCTCTTGACTCACGCGGAACACGACGTCGGTCTGCGGCGTCGCCCCCTCGAACGTCGGTTGCACCGGGATCGACTCGATGTCACACGCCGGAATCGCCGTATTGTGCGCATCGGAGAAGATCAACGTGTGCTTGTCTTCCTTGTGGTCGAACGTGTAGTAGATGCCGGCGCCTTCGAGCAGGCGGTGGACGAACGCCAGATCGGTCTCCTGATACTGCACCACATAGGGAAGGACAGGCGGGGTGGAGGCCACGCGGGGGTCGAGGTCCGTGACGTTCGCGGCCTTGCAGACCTCCTCGACGATGTCGAGAACCGTCTTGTTCTCGAACGTCCGGCAATTGGTCGACAACGACAGGAACCAGAGCGCCGGCACCACCTCGATTCGGTACCGGTCGTGCTGAATTCTTCGATCACGCCCGGTGGTCAGGAGGCGGCGGACGAGCCCGTGGACCAGCCGCTCCTTGCCGTCGGGGGGCGCTATGTGGAGGGTCACCGGCTTGCCCAGCAGCTCCATGACGTCCGGCGGGGACTCCGTCGACACCAGGTCGACGGTGAAGAGGAAGGGGCGCGAGACGGCCTCCTCTCCGACCATCGACACGGCGACGACGGCGTCATCGGCGAGCGGCGTCGAGATCCGAAGCAGACGGTTGTCCTGCAGGATTTGCGTCATGGGTCGCCCTCCGTGAGGCCGTGCTAGGTCGCCGTGGCGGCCGCCGTGGCCGCGGCCGTCTCGCCGAGCGAGAACGAAGCGTCGCGCACCGTCGGCGTCACCTCGTACGCGAGCTCACCGTTCTCGTCGACCGTCACGCGTACCGCGCCGGGGCGCGTGCCGCCGGCGATCGCTTCGAGCAGCAGCCGGGAGACTTCGGGGAGCATGGTGTTCGTGAGAATGTTGTCGACGTTGCGCGCGCCGCTCTCCACCTCCGTACACCGCGCCGCAACGGCGTTCACGAGCTCGTCGCCGTACACGAGGCTGACCCGCTGGGTCTCGCGAAGCCGCCGCTCGATCTTCCCGAGCTTGAGCCTAACGATCTTCTTCAGATTGTCGTCGCGCACCGGGTAGTAGGGGATGACAACCATGCGACCCAGGAACGCCGGCTTGAAGGTCTTGTCGAGCTCCGGTTTCAGCGATTTCGCCAGCGCGTCGTGCGTCGGCGCAGTCTCGGGATCGGCCGTGAACTTCATGATCGTGTCGGTCCCGGCGTTGGTCGTCAGCAGGATGATCGTGTTCTTGAAGTCAATCTGACGTCCCTCGCCGTCTTCCATGACGCCCTTGTCGAAGACCTGGAAGAAGAGCTCGAGGACGTCCGGGTGCGCCTTCTCCACTTCATCGAGGAGCACCACGGAGTACGGCCGCCGCCTAACGGCTTCCGTGAGCACGCCGCCCTCGCCGTAGCCGACGTATCCCGGCGGCGACCCCTTGAGCGTGGAGACCGTATGCGACTCCTGGAACTCGCTCATGTTGATCGTCACCATATTGTGCTCACCCCCGAACAGCAGGTCGCTCAGCGCCAGCGCCGTCTCCGTCTTGCCGACGCCGGACGGTCCGACGAGCATGAACACGCCTTTCGGCTTGTTCGGGTCCTCGATCTTCGCCGCCGAGGTGCGAACGCGGCGGCTGATCGCTTCCATGGCGTGGTCCTGCCCGATGATGCGGGCCTCGAGATGGCGCTCGAGCTCGAGCATCATCGAGAGCTGGTCGCGCAGCATCTTGCCGACCGGAATGCCGGTCCACCCCGAGATCACCTCACCGACGATGGACGCGTCCACCGCGACGCGCATGAGCGGCTTGTCGCCCTGCACCTTTTCGAGCTCGGTGTTGAGCTTGCCGAGCTGCGCGCGAAGATCGCCCAGTGCCTCGCCGTTGGATGGCTTCGTATCGGCCGCCGATGCGGAGACGTGCGCCGCCTCGATCTGCCCACGGATGTCGCGAATCTGCTCGACAAGTCCGCGCTCCTGTTCCCACCGTGCCGTGATTCGAGTCAGCTCGCTGTCCAGCTCCGCGCGAGCGGCCGTGATGCCAGCCAGCCGCTCCTGATGGTCGACGCCAAGCGCCGTCTCGCGCTCCAGCACGCGCGTCTGCACGGCGAGGTCGTCGAGCCGCCGGCGCGTGTCTTCCACCGGTCCGGGCGTCGCCTGCTGGCCTAACGCGAGCCGCGCGCACGCCGTATCGAGCACACTCACGGCCTTGTCCGGCAGCTGCCGGTCGGGCAGGTAGCGATGCGACAACCGCACGGCCGCGTCGAGACCGTCGTCGGTGATCCGCACCTTGTGGTGCGACTCCAGCGCCGGCACCACACCGCGGAGCATCTGCAGGCACTGATCCTCGGACGGCTCCTCGACCTTCACGAGCTGGAACCGCCGCGACAGCGCCGGGTCCTTCTCGAAGAACTTCTTGTACTCCGCCCACGTCGTCGCAGCGATCGTGCGAAGCTCGCCACGAGCAAGCGCTGGCTTGAGCAAATTCGCCGCATCGTTCTGTCCGGCCGCGCCGCCGGCGCCGATCATCGTGTGGGCTTCATCGATGAAGAGAATGATCGGCGTTGGGGAGCCTTTCACCTCCTCGATGAGCGCCTTCAGGCGATTCTCGAACTCACCCTTGATCCCCGCGCCCGCCTGAAGCAGCGCGAGATCCAGAGTGCGGATCGCCACGTTCTTGAGCGGTTCCGGCACGTCACCCTCGACCACTCGGCGCGCGAAGCCTTCCACCACGGCGGTTTTTCCAACGCCGGCCTCACCAACGAGAATCGGGTTGTTCTGCCGGCGGCGCGTGAGGATGTCCACGACCTGACGCACCTCGAAGTCGCGCCCGAGCACCGGGTCGATCTTCCCGGCGCGCGCGCGTGCCGTGAGGTCGACCGTGAACTGATCGAGGTTCGCGGTCTTGCCACCGCCCTTCGGCGTGCCGCTCGACGACTCGCCCGCACGCCCGCCGGGCATCGCCGCGACTTCGGCGGACGCCTCGGACGACGGTGCCGTGACCGTCACGAACTCCTTCTGCAGGACTTCGGGCGCAATCTTCTCGAACTCGCGGCTGATGTCCTTCGCCATGCGCGCGAGCTCGTCGTTCGTGAGCAGCGCGAGAACGCAGTGTCCGGTGCGCACCTGGGGCGCATGGTACTCCAGCGACCCGATCGTCCACGCTTCGGTCAGCAGCTTTACAAGCGACGGACTGAGGCTCGGCGTTCGCGCATTGCCCGTCTTGAGCCGGTCGAGCCCGCGCGCTAGGTCGTCGGCGATGCGCGATCGATTCACACCGTAGTGCTTCAGGATCTGCGCGAGGTCACCGTCCGTCGTATCGAGCGCCTTGACGAGAAAGTGCTCGATCTCGATGTCGTAGTGGCTTCGGGACAGACAGAGTCCGGCAGCGCCCTCCACGGCGCTCCGGCAGGCGGCATTGAGCTTTCCGATCAACGCTCGCAGGTTGGCGGCCATCATCTGCCTCGCGGGTAGTAGTCGTTAGGTAGTGTAAGCACGGAATCCTCAACAGAGTCGCAACGCCGTCTCATCAGGGTCGCGGCCGAGTGGCCGCGACGCCAGCCAGGTGCCCCGACCGAGCTTCGGTGGGGCCCGGCCATCACGCGCCGGTGGCCCCAGCACGCAGGGCGGGACGTCCCCGCGTGCGAGCACAAGCTGCGCGTCGACGCCAACCTCGTCCGCCGCATAGAGCCGAACGAGCGCACACAGCGCCTCGTGCGCGTCGCCACCGGGGAGAAAGGCGTCGTACTGCGCGCGGGAGAGTGGGCCGAGTCGCAGACGAACGCGGGCCTGCGAATCCCACGCAGCGTTCCCGAGCACGCCGAAGCCCAGGCGCCCCGCGTCATCGTCGCCATCCAGCGTGCACTGGCCACGCGCGTCCACGTGACGCCACTCACCCACGAACTGCTCGACCGTCGCCGGCACGTCGAAGTAGTCACCCACGAGCCGCGCGAGTCCATCCGCCGGCCGCGCTCGAAGCGACAGCACGCCCGCGTAAAACGCCAGCGCCGCATCCGGCACCGGCAACCGACCGTGCATTCCCTCTGTGCCGAGACCAGCCAGGTCGAGCAGGTGCCCGTGCAGCCGATCGTCTCCTCCTTCCTCCTGAAGCACCGCGGGCTGGTGCGACTTCCACGCGCGGTAGAACAGCGACAGCACACGGTGATTGAACAGGTCGAGGAAATCCCGCAGGGCCGTATCCCTGCCGCGCGCGAGCGCCGCTGCCTGCTCGGTGTACAGGTGCGGCAACACACCCTGCGGCCCCGTGAGCCCGAGAAAGTTCACCGTCATGAGCGCCGGCGCGTCCGGACCATTCCGGCTGTCCTCGGGCATCGTGAGCGTCTGGATCTCGCTCGCCGGAAACCCAAGCGACGTGCTCGCGGAGAACCTCAGCACCTCGGCGGATGGGTCGGCCCACCCACCAACCGGTGCGCGCGAGGCGCGGAGTCGCGAGAGCATGCGAACGGCCTGAAAGAACGAGAAGGCCGTCGGCTCCTCGCGCAGCATCCGCTCGAGACGATCGTCTGGCGCTGGAGTCGCGGCGCGTCCGTACGCGACCGCCGGCACGTCGGGCAGCGTCGTCATCAGACGAGCGTGCGCCAGCCGGCGCGCGGTGGCCATTCCCGCATGATGCGCTTGCGCTGGCGCGTTCGAGCCGCGAGCTGCGTGAAGCTGTTCATCGTCGTGTACTGCGCGAGGAACCGTTCGAGGACGCTCGCGAACAGGTAGGCACTACCTCCGGGGAAATATTCCTCGTCGAGCTCCAGCTCCACGCGACGGCCACGAGCGAACACGACCCCCTGCTCCGTCGCGACACGTGCGAACGCCGGGCCGCTCTTGACCGCGACGAGTCCCTGGATCTGGCGCTCGCCCCCCGTGGAATCGCCGACGTTATGCAGTCGAAGCAGCTCACGCAGCGCTTCGCGACCATCCTCGACGAGCGACAGGTGGTTGAGCGACAGCGCTGAGATGAGGCGCCACAGGATGGGCTTCCCCAGCGGTGGCTGCACGACCGGGGTCGGCCGCATGAGACACAGAACGCGGCGCACCGGACCGCCCTGCGCGAGCTCGAAGTCGCCCCGCTCGTCGACGCCGAACGGCAGGCGGCTCGGTAACTCGCCATTGAAGCACGTCAGCGTGAGCGAGACGATCTCCGCATCGGGAGCGCGAATCTTCCCCGACAGGTCCGCAAACGAGATGAAGACCTCGGTGCCGCGATCCGTCCGCCAGCCAGTCGCGCGGCGGACGGCGTGCCAGAAGGTCCCGGCGGCATCGGATCGCCCGTGACGGAAGCCGTACAGCGGCTCGATCGGGCGCGCCTCTCCGGCCCCCGGCGTGATCCCCGCAACGGAGTCCACCGCCCAGGTCTCGATCTCGAGTCGGCGGCGCGCGTCGGGCACGACCGAGTACTCCGTCGTGCGCTGCGTGATCAGAATCGGCTCCGCCACCTGCTCGAAGAGATTCACGACGGGCGTGCAACCGAGCCGAAAGGCCCGGGCATTGATCCCGAGCTCCAGGACCTGACGTCGCTCCGCCCGCTCGAACGGGGCGATGACGAAGTACACTTCCGCTCGCGCGCCGGCGCCTAACGTGCGAAGGGCGTCGTCCACGCCGGCCACGTCCACGAACAGAAACTTCTGCGGGAACGCGAACAGCTCCTGCAGCAGCGCGAACCCCGCGAACGTACGACGCGGGTACGGGAGCAGCGCTTCATCGGGCTCGAAGCCGACCGGCGCGATGCTCGAGGCGGGAATCACGACCGGCGGACGCGACGGCTGATCCGGATCGCGGACGACGACACGCGTGCAGCTGTTGAGCAGGAGCTCGTGCAGCGCGTCGGCGACGGTGGCGTCCCCAGCCAGGTGGAGTCGGAGCGCGGCAGGTCGCGGTGGCGTACCACCGTTACCAGCCCCTTTACCCGGCGCGATCTGGCCGAGGCGCATCCCCGCGAACGCACGAAGCTCGATTCGAATCGCGCCTACGGCCTCACCCAGCCGCGCACCGCCACCGGCTCGGTCGGCCGCCGTCCATTCCGCATTCGTGACGGTCATCGGCCACAGCGTGGTGTCGTATGCCGTGCGGAATCGGCACGGCATCCCCTGCACCGGGCGCGAACGCAGCTCGCTGCCGCGCGGGACATGAAATCCGCCCGGGAGCTTACCGAGCTCGGGGTCGAGCTCGATCTCGACGATCGACAATGACGGCAGCGGGCGCACGTGCTGCGGGTGCAGCACGTCCAGCATCGCCTCCGATACCTCGGGCAGGTCGTCGTCGAGGCGGTGGTGCACGCGTGCCGTCAGGAACGCGAACCCCTCGAGCAGACGCTCGACGTGCGGGTCCTCGCACTTGGTCGGCTCGAGCTGTAGGCGCGACGCGACCTTCGGGTAACGCGCGGCGAACTCCGCGCCAAGGCGTCGGAGGTAGGTGAGCTCGCGCTCGTAGTAGAGGAGGAGGTCGTCGCGCACGTCGCCTCGCTCAGCCGCTCGCCGGACGGTCGGTGTCGTGCACGTCGTACTCGCCGCTCGCGATCTCGAGCACCGTGTCGAACACGACCTCTTCCCGGCCCGGGTCCATCACGAGGACCGCCTCGACGACGAACCGCATCTGCGGGGCGCGCACCTGCTGGGCGTCGAGGAGCCTAACGCGAGGCCGCGCGAGCCGCGGCTCGAACCGTTCGATGGCGTCCTGCAGCGCCGTCAACAGCCGGTCCTTGCCTGACTTCGTCGCCACCGGAATGCCCGTGGTGTCGATGAGCCCGAAGTCGTAGACGGAGTGGCGCAGCTCGGGACACCATTCGGGCGCCGGAACCATAGTCCGGCGGGTATTCAACAGCGCTTCGACGTCCCGCTCCACCGCCAGCCGGTAGCGCCGCTCCGATTCCTCCCGCGTGAGGGGGGGGTCGGCGGCGAGCCCGGGCTCGTGGTCCGTCAGGCGGTCCAGGATGGACGGCCGGACCGTGCGCTCGATCTCGGTGCGTGCCATGGCCGTGAGCGCTCCCGTTAAGCGTTCGGGCGCTGAAGCGCGATGGCCTGCAGCGGATCCAGCCGGCAGATCCGCAGGTACAGTCCATCGCGGTCGCCCGACGCATCCCCGATGCGATCGAGCACGCGACACAGGAGCGCCATCGGCTGCGCGACCAGCGGCCCCGACTCCCAGTCCTCGAGGCTCCGCTCGTCGATCGTGCTCACGAGCTTTTCGAGGATCGGTCGCGCCACCCCATCCAGTCCGGCCTCGACCATCACGTAGGCGATCTGGGTCTGCCTAACGAATCTCCCGCGGGGTGACCGCTCGCGCGCCAGCTCGGCCAGCAGCAGCTCGATCGCCCGGTTCGGCCGTCCCTGTGCCAGCTCGCTGCGAGCCGTGGTGAACGGGTCCCGCGCGGCCGCTGTTTGGCCGGCCCTCCCGCGGCGTCTCGGACCGTTGCGAAGCCCGCCATGCTCGCTCGTCGCGTCCTCTTCGGCGAGCGCCCCCGCGAGCGCCTCCGTCTGATCGGCGATCTCGCTGTCCGTCACGCCCGCGCCATTCCCGTCGACGACCGACGCGCCGAGGCCCTGCGCGCCGAGGCCCTGCGCGTCGAGCCAGTCCTGCGTCTCGCCGTTCGCGGTCGGGGCGTCATCCATGAGGGTCATCTCCTGCAGCTGAGGAAGCGCCGCGAGTAGCGTCCGAAGCTCCGATCGCACACCCGCCGCGACGCCGTCATAGCTCCCGCCAAGCCGGTCGCACGCGGTGAGCACGTACCGCTGCAGGTCCAGCCATCCTCGGCCCTGCGGCGTCGCCATCACCGTCTCGCACTGCTCGAGCAGATCGGACCACTTGCCATCGAGCATGAGCCCCTTGAGACGAGCCCGCACGGCGGTGGCCGGAGCCTCGAGCAGCTTCGGCTCTAGCTCTGGCGCGCGTACGCGCAGTTCCCCCCACCGGAGGCCGCGCAGCATCAGGTACGGCGCCGGGTTCGTTGGATCCTGTTTGCGAAGGAATCGGGCGGCGACGGCGATGCGCTGGGCGGCGTCGGCCACACTCACCGGTTCCGGCGCGAGCGGACCGTCGGCAACGACGCCGGCTGCGCCGTCTTCGCCAACCGCTTCCTCGACGATCGGGTCCGGATCGTCGATCAGCTTCTGCGCCAGAATCGGCGATGCAATGCGACGGATGTCCTCCAGTGCCGATCGCAGCTTGGCGAACGACGGCGCGTCGCGGCCGAAGCGTTCATCCGATGCTTTCTCGAGCGCGGTCGCCGCCGCGAACGCCGTGCCGGTGTCGGCGATCAGCGCCTTGTAGAACGCCTTCGGTGCGCCCGCTATCGCGGCATCGACGTCCTCGGGCGACCGTTTCCCGTCGGCGAGCGCTTCCTCGCGCGCCGCGCGCTTGTCGCGGTTCCCTTCCGCGTCGCCTTCGCTCGGGATCGCGCGCGACGCCTGAAAGTCGAGCAGCGACACGCCACCCGGGGCCACCGCGGTCTGCCTAACGGGCACCTCGAGCTTCGTGCCGACCCAGTCGAGCGGGCCCGCGCGCAGCTCGGGATCATCCTCGTCCCACACCGGAAAGCAGCCATCCCAGTATCGGTCGAGGATCCCGCGCAGGCCCTCGAGCCCCGTGGTCAGTCCCGAAAGGCCGTTCTGTTTGAGCAGCGCTTCGGTAAGCCACGCGGTGAGCTGCAGATCCTTCGTCTCGGAGGAGACGAGCTGCGTTGACAGCTTCACGACCTGCGGCCAGTCGGCAACCTTGCGCTCGGTGGCGAGTCCGCCCGCGGGCAGCTCGAGATCCTCGCGGCGCGCTTCCTTGACCTGATCATAACGCGGATCGTAGCGCAGATCGCGGCCTGCCGGATTGTTTCCGGGAACAGGCGCGAGCAGCGCTTCGAGCAGGGCGGTGTCGACTGGCATGCGGTGCGCGAAACGGCGATCGGTGAGTGGGCAAAGACCGAACGGCGCGGGCGCAGGGAGGGATGCGCCGCACCGCGAACCTACAGATTGTCGTTCGACGGGCGCGAGCGCCCCGCCTAACTACGCCGGCGGTGCTTCGGATCCGGCCGCGCCGATTACGAGCTCACGCATCTCCAACAACGGGACCAGCTGGTCGTCGATCCTGAGCAGCTTCTGACCGATTGGCGCGAAGGACCCGTCAGCGAGCTCCTCCCAGTCGGTCGCGCGCCCGAGCCGCAGCTCGGGATCCTCCAGCCGCCATGCACCCGGCGAGAGCGCCGGAAGCAGGACCTCCCCAAGCTCCATCTCGCGCATCGACGCGCTCGTCGTCACGCGCGCCGGCGCCCAGCGAAGATCGCGCAGCATGCGAGGCGGCTCCAGGGTCACCGACTCGACGTACGCGAACGGGATCCACATGTAGCGACCGCCGGCCATGACCTCGAGACGCGCGCCGACACGAGGGTCGGCGTCCTCGATGGACAG
>Ga0136846_1236155_pt1 | contig 23654 bp, 20 predicted proteins | sample HopSoiMetagenom2_FD_96841 | JGI IMG/M metagenome (GOLD analysis project Ga0136846, IMG submission 96841) | Grasslands soil microbial communities from Hopland, California, USA - 2 Assembly 2016 (version 4) | ecosystem: Environmental > Terrestrial > Soil > Grasslands | place: USA: Hopland... | reverse complement strand
GATTAAGGTGTGAAAGCCAAACCATTTAAAATAATGGCATCGTAGTCCGACAAGCGGGGCAAATCTTGATGGAGCGTCAGAGTGCGAAAGTTTTGGCGGAATCATGGGCTGTCCTTGATTTGTCCAGCGGCTTTGTTTGTCCTACAGTCTATAGCATGATCCGTTCCCCGGAAAGTTGCTCCTTTCCCGACTCGTGGGCGCTCCTTCAGCGTGTCGCCCGGAATAGAATCCTTGATGCGATCCGAAAGAACGGCCTCAGTTTCATCGACGAAAAGGGCGGAAAAACAATAACGAATTATCCATGCGTTATCATCTCTTCCCGAAAGGAAATCAGGATTCTGCCGGTGGTGGAGTTTGAGGCTATATCGAGTCTTCGCTGATGCGAAAAGTTGTTATTATTTCATTCGTTATTTTAGGAGGGATCTCGGGCATGGTGTTTTTCTCATGGCAATATGCGGTAAAACAAAGGCCAGTTTCGATTGAAGGTCGAACGGCGGTCGAATGGGCGGGTTTTTTGATCGAACCGCAGGCGTCACCTTCTCTGAGAAAGAAACAGGCCGTTAAGGTTCTCCAGGAGCACCGAGCGGAAGCCGAAAGACAGCTCGCCCGCAATTTGGTGGAAAAGGAGACTTTACGTGCCAAAGCTTATGCACGCGTTTGGAAGTCGCTTCCACCCGGTTTGAAAAATCGCCTGCCGTTACCTCCATATGTGCCTCTCGTTGGCACTCGACAACTTGCGGCCACGGCGATTGGACACCTCGGCCCTCCTCTTAGTCTTACGCTTGAAGACGCTCTGATTGAAGCGTGTCGCGATCCTGATGTGATAGTCCGGGAGCGCGCGGCGATTATTCTCAGCTGGTATGGTCATAACAGGCCGGCAATTATTCAAGCGGTCAATGAGGCTGTCCGAGACCGCTTTGTTGCGGAAGCGGTAAAAGCTGGCCCCGGTTTTTTTCGCTTTGATTTTGAACCCGCGAATTTCGCTCAGGCTTTGGTTGCGCAAGAGTGCCTCTCGACCGACGTCAGATATAAAGGACTTCTTAAAATGGAACAGATTGAGGGCTCAAAGACGCAGGCACTTCCGCTTTTGCTGAGAAACCTCGGTGACACTAACGATCTGATCGTCAATGCTTCTTTGCGCGTGTTGGGAACGATGGGGAGGACGGCGAGTAATGCGGTGCCGAGTATTAAAGCACTGGAGAGGCATGAAAGCGCCGGTGTCCGCACAAAAGCGCATGAAGCTCTAGTAAGGCTGACGGCGGAACAGAATTGACGCTGCTCTCTGATTTTGCGGGTAAAGCTCCAGGGTTTGACCAGAAGTTCTCAGATGTTAAAAATTCTGCCGTTGCGCTTAATCAACTTTACTTTCGATAGCTCTATCGAGCTCGGCTTTGGTGGTCGGGAGCGCTGGCTGGATCTCCACAACTGTTTCGATTGGCGAAGTCTCGATTATGTGTCTGAAAAACGGTGCATCAAGTTAACATGGCTGCGGGCCTCCGGTGAATGGATAGAGTCAAGCCTCCCAGAGATCATTGTGTTGGAATTTCGAGGGGTTGCCAGGTTTGCGGCGTGTCCGCGCGACCCGGAACTTCCATACACAGAAGATTCATGCCTTGCGTTCGTAACATTTACGCCACCGGAGTTTAGTTCGGACTTTGAATGCGAATTTGGGGGTTTTCGAAATGAGGCAGAGCATCTGACGCTCAGGTTTCAATCCAGCTTCGGATTGAAAATTTGGGCTGAGGAAGCCGAGTTGATTCTTCCCGTTTGCGGCGAAGAGTCCGCTGTTGCCCGGGGCTGAGATATTTTGTTCATTCAAGACACGGTCCCCCGATTTGAAAAATTTGATTAGTAGGCGGAATTTAGGGCAGGAGGATTTGATGTCAGAACGCAAAATTCGAAACGGCCGGAAAATTGAGGAGATCGCCGAACCGTTGGAGGTGGAAGAGGTTCATGCTGAACTTCCGACTCAACCGTACAATGAAGTGACTAGGGTGACAGGTGAGTGCAAGCGCGAGGGGAGAAAATCGCGAAAGGATTTGATCGATTGCGTACGGCGGAAGTTTTCGTGACGCCCGGCGTTAAGGATGCCGCGCCTGAACGGAGCTTGTGAATGTTTTAAAATTCGTTGCTACAAAATGCCGCCCCTCGCCGGGCTTGGCGGAGTGTCGTCTCTGTCCAACCAGGACCGGCTTCAACTGCCGCTTCAACGGTTGGTTAAGCCTTGTTGGCTTTGCAGCTCAACCAGAGGCCGAGGCCGAGCAGGGCCAATCCGATACCTCGGGCGGTTACGGGATGGCTTTGAAGTTTTTGCGCGGTTTCTTTGTAGAATTTGGGGCCGCAAGTCCACAAGGCGGTGTGCCGTCGTGGATGCCAAAGATTCAGAGCGCCATCGCCGATCAGGATCATGCCGAGGAATTCTGTCAGTCGTGAGTTCATATAAACCTCCTAATAGAATGTTTCACGAAGGTAATGAGTATGCAATGGGGCGGAGTCCCGATTTATCGAGCGCGCGGGTGCGGCCATTCTGACGAAGATGAACCTACTGAGATGAAGCGCGCTCGCCTGGGCGAGGGGTCCAGCCGCCGCCCAGGGCTTTGATGAGAGCGACCTGGGCGGTGAGGCGTTCGGAGGTGAGGCGGACGAGATTGCGTTCGCGGTCGAGGGCGGCGTTTTGGGCGATGGCGACTTCGAGATAGGTGATGAGGCCGGCTTTGTAGCGGTTTTGGGAGATCTCAAGGGTTCGCCGGGCGGAAGCAAGCGCGGCTTGTTCCGCGGCAAATTGCGAGGAGAGCAGGTTTTGAGCGGCGAGCTGGTCTTCAACTTCGTGGAAGGCGGTGAGGACGGTCTGGCGATATTGGGAGACGGTGGCGGTGTAACCAGCGCGGGAGAAGGCGAGTTCCGCGCGGTTGCGTCCGCCGGTGAAAATCGGGAGTTGAAGGGAAGGGCCGAGCGCCCAAACGCGGCTGGGCCAATCGAACAAAGTTCCGGCATCGATGGATTGGAACCCGGCGAGGCCATGAAAAAGAACCCGAGGATAAAAGGCGGTTTGGGCGACACCGACATCGGCGTTGGCGGCCGCCATGCGGCGTTCGGCACTGGCAATATCGGGACGTCTTTCCAGCAGTTCGCTGGGGAGGCCGGGTTCGAGCCGGGGAATGGAAGCGAGTTGTTGCGGGGCCGCCACGGTGAAGCCGGTGGAAGCCTGACCGCAAAGGAGAGCGAGCGCGTTTCTGGTTTGGGCGCGTTGCAGGTCAATAGAGGGGAGCAGAGCCTCGGCACCTTTGAGCTGAGTCTCGGCCTGGGAGACATCCAGGTCACTGGCGATCCCACCTTTGCGACGATTTTGAGTGAGTTCGAAGGAACGTCGAAAGGCCTGGATGGTTTCCTGGATCAGCGCGTATTCGGAGTTGAGGGCGGCGAGAGTGAAGTAGTCGGCGGCGACCTCGGCTTGAATGGAAAGCTTGATGGCCTCGAGATCATCTTCGGAAGCCGCGAGGCGAGCGCGAGCGGCCGCGACTTGCTGGCGAACGCGGCCCCAGAGATCGAGTTCCCATTGGGCATCGAGTGCGGCGGTATAGTTATTGTAGGTGTGGGAAATGTCCGCGGGACCGCCGCGATCGAAGCTGTTGAAGCTGGTCCGCTGGCGAGTTAAGCCAGCGTCGGCGGTGAGATGCGGGAAGAGGTCCGAGCGGGCGACGCGAACGAGCGCGCGAGCCTGGTCGAACCGGGCGACAGCGACGGCGAGTTCCTGATTGTTTTCAGAGGCCAGAGCTTCGAGACGATTGAGTTCCGCATCGTTGAAAACTTTCCACCAATTGCCATGGGGAACGTGAGCAGACGGCTGAGCGGTTTTCCATTCAACGGAGTTGGTGCCCGCGTTGTTCGTGAGCGCACTCGCGCTAAAGGCTTCCGGGACGGGCTGGGCGGGGAGAGGTTCGGGGCACGCATATTTCGGCCCGACCATGCAACCCGCGAGAAGGGAGAGAGCCGTGGCACTGACCAAAATGGAAATGCGAGCGCGCATTTATTTACTCTCGGCTTCGGGATTCGCGACGACGCGGACGGTCATGCCGCTGGTGAGCGAGTCGGGAGGATTGACGATGACGGAGTCATCTGGCGCGAGGCCAGAGAGGACTTCAACGCGCGGACCGAAGTCGCGACCGAGAGTCACATTTTTCAATTGAACTGAGTCCTTTTCGACGAGGGCGACTTGAGTTCCTTCCGAGCGAAAGATCACGGCATTTCCGGGGACGGTAAGAGGCGCTTCAGCCTTCAAATCTGGAAAGCGAACCTGGGCGAAACTGCCGGAGAGGATCTGGTTCTGACTGTTATCGAGTTCAAGCTCGGTGAGCAAGGTGCGGGAATCCGCATTCATGGCGCCTGAACTTCGAACGACTTTTGCGTGAAAGACCTGGCGCGGGAGTTCGGGGATGAGGACTTCGGCGAGCTGGCCGGTGGTGACGGCGCGGGCGGCGGTTTGGGGCACGCGGACGAAGACGCGGAGAGTTTTGGTCTGGGCGAGGCGGAAAAGTTCTTTGCCGCTGTTCGCAGTGATGAGCTGTCCGACATCGGTTCCGCGGGCGGTGATCGTTCCGGCGAATGGCGCCAGGACGCGGGTGAATCCCTGGAGCTCTTCGAGGCGGCGCACGTTGGCGCGAGAGGCTTCGACGGTGGCGGTTTTCAGCGCGAGATCGGCGCGTTTTTCAGCTTCCTCCTGCTCGCTGACGCTGGCGCTCTTGAGGAGATCGGCCCAACGAGCGGCGGTGGTTTTCGCCAGATCCAAGGCAGCTTCGGCCTGGAGAAGCTGGGCGCGAACCTGGGCGAGTTCCTGGTTCAATTCAGGAGTGTCAATCTCGGCGAGAAGCTGACCAGCCTGCACTTCTGAACCGATATCGGCATACCATTTTTTGAGGTAACCGTTGGCGCGGGCGTAAATGGGCGCTTCAAGAAAGGGCCGAACTTCAGCGGTGATGAGCATGGGATCGGTGACCTTCGCGGGGTGCGGCTTTGTGACGCTGACGGTGGGAACGGAGAGTTCTTTGGTTTCAGCGCCGAGGGCAGATCTCTTGTGCCAGCGAGGAAGAAAACCGGCGAGAGCCGCAATGACGATCAGGACAAGAAGGACGAAGGCAATGCGACCAAGTCGAGGGTGGGATTGCGTTTCCTCCTCCGTGGCAAGGAGCGGAGGGGAGGTTAAGGTATTTTGACGTTCCAATGAGTTCATGCTGGCAAAGGTTCCGGCGCGAGCGGTGCGGCGATTTTCTGTTCATCTTCGTGCGGTAGATGGGCTGGTTTGGTTTTACGATGTAAAATGGTGAAAACCGTTGGGACAAAAAATAAGGTCGCGAGCGTGGCAATGATCAAACCACCGATGACGGCGCGGCCGAGAGGCGCGTTTTGTTCGCCGCCTTCACCGAGGCCGAGGGCCAGCGGGAACATGCCGATGATCATCGCGAGAGCGGTCATAATAACAGGCCGCAAGCGACTTGCGCCGGCTTCCCATGCGGCGGACAACGGCGCATAACCGTTCCGGAGATTTGTTCGAGCGAAACTGACTACGATCACCGAGTTGGAAGTGGCGACGCCGAGACTCATGATGGCTCCCATCAAGGCAGGGACGCTCAATGTGGTGAATGAAAGGTAAAGTCCCCAGATGACACCGGCGAGCGCTCCGGGCAAAGCCATGATGATGATGAAAGGATCAAGCCAGCTTTGGAAGTTTACGACGAGCAAAAGATAGATAAGAGCGATCGCCATGACGAGGCCGAGTGCGAGGCCGATAAAGCTGCTGTTCATGGTTTGGGCCTGCCCGCGAAGGACGATGAAGCTGCCGCGCGGCAATTCTTTTTCCGCTTGTTTGATGAGCGGTTTGATTTCGCGGAGGACGCCGCCGAGATCGCGGCCATCAACGCCACCGAAAACATCGATGACGGGTTGGACATCATAATGAGAAAGGACTTGCGGGCCGGTGCTGCGGGAAATCGTTGCGACGTTCGCGAGGAGTTGGCCGTTGCCCTGGCCGGGATCGCTGGCGCTCACTGGAATTGCGTTCAGTGAAGAAAGAGAATCCATGGCGTGCTCGGGCACCCGGACGTTCACGAGGTATTGAATGCCATTTTTAGGATTGAGCCAGTAACCGGGTTGAACCTGGCCGCTGCCGCTGAGGCTTAAGAGAACTGAGTTTGCGACGTCGCGCTCAGTCAGGCCAAGTTCGGAAGCTTTGGCTCGATCGACGGCAAAAGTAAAGCGAGGGCGATCTGCGGGTTGCTGGACACGCACGTCCACTGCGCCGGAGACTTTGCGAATCTTGTCGGCAAGGTGAGCCGCGGTAACGCGGTTTTTATCCACGTCACGCCCGACGATTTGAATATCGAACGGGGCGGGCAGGCCGAAATTCAACGTTTGGCTCACGATATCAGCCGGCAGGAAGTAAAAAGCGGTGCCGGGGAATTTGTGGTTGAGTTCGTGTCGCAAGGCGCGAACGTAATCTTCAGTGTCGCGATGTCCTTTCTTAAGGCCGACGAGAATGTCTGCGTCGCCCGAGCCGATCAAGCCACTGTTGCTATAACTGAGACTGATGCCGGAATTGGGTATACCGATATTATCAAGGATGCCGGCGAGTTCATTTTGTGGGACGCGCTGGCGGATGACGCTCTCCACTTGATCGACGAGGCGGGCGGTTTCTTCGATCCGCGTTCCGCTGCGGGCGCGGAGGTGCAGACGAAACTGTCCGGCGTCAACGGAAGGGAAGAAATCCTGGCCGAGTTGAGTGACAAGGAGCCAGGAACCGGCACAGAACAATAGAAAGAAGGTCGCGAAAACGGCTCGATGGTGGAGGACTTCACCAAGCAGATTGCGGTAACCGGAACGGAATTTGGTAAAGCCGCGTTCAAATGATTCCTGAATGGCAACGAATGGCCGAGCCCAGCGGGAGGGCGCTTCGCCATTTGAACTTGAGCCAGGAGCGCCGGAGTGATGCACATTTTGATAGAACCACATCACGAGCGTGGGGATCAGCGTTCGAGAAAGGGTGTAACTCGAAATCATGGCAAAGACCACCGCTTCGGCCAAGGGAACGAACAAATAGCGGGCGACGCCGGAGAGAAAGAACATCGGGACGAAAACGATGCAGATACAGAGGGTGGAGACGAACGCAGGCAATGCAATTTCCTGGGCACCGTCCAGGATGGCTTGTTTCAAGGGTTTGCCTGTGGCCATCTGGCGATGGACGTTCTCGATTTCAACGGTGGCGTCGTCCACGAGAATGCCGACCGCGAGCGCGAGACCGCCGAGAGTCATGAGATTAATGGTTTCACCAAGGGCACTGAGGATGGCGATGGAACTGAGCACCGAAAGCGGAATGGAAAGGGCGATGATGAAGGTGCTGCGCCACGAGCCCAGGAAGAGCAGAATCATCACGGCAGTGAGCGCGGCGGCCACGACAGCTTCCTTCAGCACACCGCTCACGGCGGCGCGAACGAAGAGAGATTGATCCGCGAATTCTTTAACTTCAAGTTCGGGGGGCAAGCCCTTGAGGACGCGGGGTAGAGCGGCTTTCATGCGAGCGACGACATCGAGGGTTGACGCCGATCCGCTTTTTAAGATCGTCACGAGCGCGCCGCGAACGCCATCCTGGCGAACGATATTTTGTTGGGGCTGATATCCGTCGCGAACCTGGGCAACATCCCGAACACGAATGGTGGCGCCGTTGATGACCTTTACTGGAAGATCGTTCAATTCGTCGATCACTTTCGGACTGGAGTTCATTTCCACGTCGTATTCGAGGGAACCGATCTTCGTTGTGCCGCTCGGGAGGATGATATTCTGGGCGTTGAATGCGTTGACGACGTCTTGAGCGGAGAGATTTTTGGCCTTGAGCGCAGGAAGGTCCAGGTCGACTGAGACAACGCGGGTTTTGCCGCCATACGGCCACGGGATAGCAGCGCCTTTCACGGTCGAAAGGCTGACGCGGACCTGGTTTTGGGCAAGATCGTAGAGTTCCTGCTCCGGGAGCTTTTTGCTGCTCAACGCATATTGGAGGATCGGGACGGTTGAGGCGTTATAGCGAAGGATGAGCGGCGGCGTTTGGCCGGGAGGCATCTGTCGCATGATGGTCTGGGCGATGGCGGTGACTTGCGCGATGCCGCCGTTCACATCCGCGCCAGGTTGAAGGAAAACTTTGATGACCCCGACGCCGTTGTAGGCGTTCGATTCGATATGCTCGATATCGTTGACCGTGGCGCTGAGAGAACGCTCGTGAAGATAAATGAGGCGTTGTTCAACTTCCTGAGCGCTGAGGCCGGCGTACTGCCAGACAATGCTGATGACCGGGATATTGATCGAAGGGAAAATGTCCGTGGGCGTCCGCAGCAAAACGAACGGTGTCAGCAACAAAAGCACGAGCGCACCCACCACAAAAGTGTAGGGTCGTCGAAGTGCTAGACGGACAATCCACATTATCGAATAAACTCCAGTTCCCGCATCCCCGAAGACCTGAGCCCGAGCTGATTGCGGCTGAACATCATTACGCCGGGCAGAGTTGCTTGCCTAATACAAGTTTGCTCCGGGATTGATAGTTATTTATTATCAATGGATGGAACTACGACATTTGCGGTATTTCACTGCTGTGGCTGAGGAACTCAATTTCCGGCGGGCGGCGGAAAAGATGCATGTCGCCCAACCGGCGTTGAGCGCCCAAATCCGGTCTTTAGAGGAGGAACTTGGGGTTAAGTTATTGCAGCGCAGCACGCGAAAAGTCGAACTGACGCCGGCTGGCCGGGTTTTTTTTGATGAAGCCAGAGGCGTCCTGGCAAGTGCGTTCGAAGCGGAACAAAAGGTGAAGCAGGCGGAGGCGGGCCTGGTGGGCACTTTCCGGTTGGGTATAATCGCTCCGACGGCGAATGCGTGGCTGGCGGGAATTCTCCGGGATTTTCAGCAACGCTTTCCGGAAGTAAGGCTGTCGCTCTATGACTTGACGAGCACCGAGCAACTTCGCCGTCTGCTGGAGAATGAATTGGATGCTGGATTGTTGCGGCCTCCGGTCGGGCATCCGGACCTGGAATATAAGTTTGTCGAAGAATCGCAACAAGTGCTGGCCGTGCCAGCGGGGCATCGCCTAGCGAAGAAAAGGAGAATTGACTGGGGTGATTTCGATAACGAACCCATGGTGATGATGCACCCGAATGTGCAGCACGGGTATTATGATGCATTCATGGCGGCGTGCTCAAAAGTGAAGGCGAGACCGCGGGTGGCGCAGTATGCGAATGATATTCAAACCAAAATGTGGCTGATTTCGGCGGGCTTTGGAATCGCGCCGACGACCGCAACGCTCGCGGAAGTAAAGCGGCCTGGATTGATTTTCCGTCCATTGCCGGATGGACTTCCGCCGGTGCATACAATTTTGGTTTGGCGCGGCGCGGATGATTCGCCAATCCTGCGGAACTTCCAGAGCGCGTTTTGAAATCGATCCGTCGGCGCGGCGTTGGTTCCGGCATCGACGTTTCCATTAGAGTTGCCTACGCTGTCGCGGATGAAGTTTTTAGCTCTCGCGTTTTTGATCGCGCCTATTCTTCTGGCGTCTGAATGGAAATTTCCATGCCCGGAAAGCGAAATCGCCGAGTATAACGCGCTGCATGTCCGCACGCCGATCAAGATCGACGGACAACTCAATGAAACTGCATGGGAGAAGGCGCCGACGTCGCCGCGATTCAAAGATATCATCACGGGAGAGCGCGCTCTGCATGATACCCGCGCAATGGTGCTCTGGGACGAGACAAACCTTTACGTGGCTTTTCGAATTGAAGAGCCTTTTGTGCACGCGAAATACACGACGAACAATTCGCCGATTTATTACGACAATGATGTTGAAATGTTCATTGCCGGGAAAGATTCCTATTATGAATTTGAAATTAATGGCTTCAACACGACCTACGAGGTGTTCTTTATTTGGGAGGAGGCGTATGAGAGCGGCGGTTTTTCAAAAGCGCCGGAGTTCGCCCGGTCCAAACTTCAGCCGTTCAATGGAGTCGATTTTAAAGCGCATCCACGCGGAATGAGACTGGGGGCTTTCGATTGGCATTTTCCTGGCAAACAGACGGCGGTGAAGGTCGATGGAACGGTGAACGATGATAAGGATCATGATCGCGGCTGGTCAGTGGAACTTGCGTTTCCCTGGAAAGGGATGGAGTGGCTGGCGAAGAGTGATGGTCGGTTGCTTCCGCCGAAGAACGGCGATGTCTGGCGGATGGATTTCTCGCGGTTTAATCAATACAAGGAAGCGCCGCCGTCGAAAGATTCGGGCGGATGGGTTTGGACTCGGCATGCTATTTGGGATTCGCACATACCAGAATGTTTTGCGCGCATTAAATTTTTGACGAACGAAGTGAGTGGCGTCGAAAATAGCGATTCGACGAGAAAACCGGAACTTCGTTGACCATCCGAAAAGCAGTTTCATAGAGTTCGCGAATGGAGCCCGCAGTCCAACCGCATCCGTGGATGATAGTACCGTTCGTACTATTATTGATGTCGATTGCTCTGGCGCCGCTGTTTTTCGCGCAATTCTGGCACAAACATTATCCGAAGGTGGCTCTCGCCCTGGCTGCGATCACGCTTTTTTATTACCTCTTTATTCTGCGAGCGCCGGGACCGGTGATGCATGTGGCGCACGAATATGTGAGTTTCATCGCGCTCATTGGATCACTCTTTATCGTTTCGGGTGGGATTCATATCAGCGTGAAAGGCGAGGCAACTCCGTTTGTGAATGTGATGTTTCTTTTTATTGGGGCGGTGCTGGCGAATATTCTTGGGACCACTGGAGCTTCGATGCTCCTGATTCGGCCCTGGATTCGGATGAACAAGTATCGGATTACGGCGCATCACATCGTTTTTTTTATTTTTATTGTTTCAAATATCGGCGGCTGCCTGACGCCGATTGGAGATCCACCGCTGTTCCTTGGTTATTTAAAAGGAATTCCGTTCTGGTGGGTGCTGGAGCACTGCTGGCTTCCGTGGCTTTGTGCGGTCGCGATACTCCTCTCGATCTTTTTTGTGGTGGATTACAGGAATTATTTGAAAGCGCCGGCGGCTGTCCGCAAAGAACTCGCCGAGCCTTCGGATAGATGGAAATTCGAAGGATGGATCAATATTTTTTTTCTGGGGATCATTCTTTGGGCTGTCTTCATTGAAAAACCGGCATTTCTTCGCGAATCGATCATGATCGCGGCATCAATCGGCTCTTATTATCTGACCCGCAAGTCCATTCACCTGGCGAACCATTTCAACTTTGAACCGATCCGCGAAGTGGTGATTCTTTTTATCGGGATTTTCGCGACGATGCTGCCGGCACTGGATTGGTTGCAGCACAATGCGAAAGATCTCGGGATGACAACGCCCTCTTTCTTTTACTGGGGCAGCGGAATTCTTTCGAGCGTGCTGGATAACGCGCCGACCTACTATAGTTTCCTGACCGCAATGCTCGGTGTGTTTGTCCAACCGGACGTCGTTGAGCAGGTGAAACAACTGGTGATGAACGGAGGGACGGATGTTCTCACGGTCGCGGGGGCGCACTCAACTGAAATCCAGGCCACATTTGCGGCGCTGCAAAAATATCATCCAATGGCTCTCCAGGCGAAAACGGTCACGGTCGAACAGATAGAAATTGCTTACCTGCTGGGGAACGCAACTCTGAATCATTTTATCACCGCGATCAGCGTTGGCGCGGTATTTTTCGGCGCCAACACATATATCGGGAATGGGCCAAATTTTATGGTTAAATCGATAGCTGACCATCAGAAGATTCATACACCCGGCTTCATTGGTTATACACTGCGCTGGTCGCTCCCGTACATGCTGCCGTTGCTCATTATTATCTGGCTGATCTTTTTTCGGTGAGAGTAAAAATCGAAGCGGTTTTACATAAGCAGTTGGGCCTCGTAAATTGCGCCTGATGTCCGGGACATTAACGGTCAATGAAATCTATTTGAGCCTGCAGGGTGAAAGCACGTTTGCCGGCCTGCCCTGTATTTTTGTGCGGATGACCGCCTGCAATTTGCGCTGTTCCTATTGCGATACAGCTTATGCCTTTACTGAAGGAACGAAAACGGAATTGGGCGCTATTCTGAAAGAAATCGAGGAACTCGCGAGTCCATACAAGAACGGAAGGTCACCGCAAAAGCTGCCGCTGGTTGAGCTCACGGGTGGTGAACCACTGCTTCAGCGCAATTCCCTGCCGTTGATGAAGAACCTCTGTGACCAGGGATACACCGTCCTGATTGAGACCAGTGGCGCGCTGGATATTTCGCAGGTGGACGCGCGCGTGCGTCGGATCATGGATTTGAAATGTCCGAGCAGCGGCGAGGTGGCGCGGAACCGTTTCGAGAACATTCAGCATCTTAAATCCAGCGACGAAGTGAAGTTCGTCATTGGCACGGAAGAAGACTATGCCTGGGCAAAAGAGCAGTTGGTAAAGTATTCGCTGCCTCGGATCTGTCCGCTTCTCTTTTCGTGGGTTTCACCATTGAAACCGGAGCAGCAGGACAAGTCGCTGAACGAGGCGCCAGCGGGGCAGACGCCGATCTCCCGGCTCGAATTAGTTGAAAAAATCATTGCCGACGCGCTGCCGGTTCGGTTTCAGTTGCAGATGCACAAGTTTATCTGGTCACCGGAGCAAAAGGGAGTTTGATGGCGCGCCAGGACACACTCGATCTGCTGCGAGAGTACGAATCGCGGAATGTGACCTACATCGCGCCAGACCACTCCTGGCCGATTGTCTGGAAGCGAGCCAAGGGGATGCACGTTTGGGATGCGTCAGGCAAAAAATACCTCGATCTTACAGGGGCTTTTGGCGTGGCGGCCAGCGGGCATGCCAATTCTCGGATTGTTCAGGCGGCGCAAAAGCAGATGAGCCAGTTGCTTCATGCGATGGGGGATGTCCATCCGCACAAAGGCAAAGCGGAACTCGCCCGGGAATTGAGTCGAATTACATTCGAGCGCTGGAACGCCGGGCCTGCGAAGGTGATTTTTAACAATTCCGGGTTCGAGGCGGTGGAGGCAGCGCTCAAGACCGCCATGCTGGCGACCGGAAGACCGCGAGTCATTGCATTTGAGGGAGCTTATCACGGACTGGGCTATGGCACGTTAAACGTGACCCAGCGCGAGCATTTTCGAGGGCCATTTCGCAACCAGCTTCGAGAGTTCGGCAGCTTTGTTCGATTTCCGACCAGCGCTTCCGAACTTGGGGAAATGCAGAATGCGATTTCCGAGCTTTTGGTAACCGATGAATATAGTTCCATCCTTGTCGAACCGATTCAGGCACGCGGGGGAATAAACGTGCCGCCACCCGAATTCCTTCCGCTCCTGCGGCAGATTTGTGACCATTACAATTTGCTTCTGATCGTGGACGAAATTTATACGGGCTTTGGACGCACCGGGACATGGTTCGCCTGCGAGCAAAGCGAAACCATTCCGGATATGATCTGCCTGGGGAAAGCTTTGACTGGTGGTTTTCCTCTTTCAGCCTGTGTTGGCAAGGGCAGCATTATGGACGCGTGGCCGCCTTCCACCGGCGAAGCGATCCACACCAGCACGTTCCTCGGCCATCCGGTTGGATGCGCGATGGCTCTGGCTCAAATCAGAGAGATAAAATTAAAGAGACTGATTCAGGGTTCGCTTCAAAAAGGGAAATTTCTCATGAACGGACTGGCATCTCTTCAGCATTGCTCGGACAAATTTAAAATAAGCGGGCGCGGAGTAGGTCTCATGGGAGGGGTGGAATTGCGGACCTTGGACGACAAGCCATCGACAGAGAAAGCGCTGGAATTAATCAAAAAACTTTTAAAGCGCGGATTCATTTTTATTCCGGAGGGAGAGCATTCCAATGTCATTTCCTTTACGCCGCCGCTCACCATTTCAAAAAAGCAGCTCCAAAGCAGCATCAGCGCACTTCGGGACGAACTCGCCGACCTATGAAGCTTTCCGAAATGCGCGCATTACTTGCGACGCGCGGAATCCAATTAACAAAATCGTTAGGACAAAATTTCCTTCACGACTCCAATCAACTTGAGCGCATTGTCGCGCTGGGCGAGGTGCGGGAGGATGATCAAGTCCTCGAAATCGGCCCCGGTCTTGGTCCATTAACCGAAGTTTTGCTGGAGCGAGGCGCGAGAGTTCTGGCGATTGAAAAGGATAAGCGGCTGTTTCATGTGCTTGAAGAGCGTTTTCCCGGGGAAAGGCGGCTGGAGCTTCTGAATGGCGATGCCCTCGCCTTTTTAAAGGGTCAGAACCGGGACTGGACCGGTTGGAAACTGATCTCGAATCTTCCGTATTCGGTTGGATCGCCGATCCTGGTTGAAATGGCGATGAGTCATCAACCAGCAGCAATCATCGTGGCGACGCTGCAACGCGAGGTGGTTGAACGGATCGTGGCGGGAGCAGGGGACGAGAATTACGGACAACTTTCGCTGTTTTTGCAACTTCGTTATGAGCCGAAAGAGTTTTTCAAAATCCCGGCAGGGTCATTTTTTCCACCGCCGGATGTGGATTCCGCCTGCGTGAAGTTGGTGTTGCGGAGTGAAGCTCTTCTCTCGCCCGAGCAAATCCCACTTTTCTATCGGATCGTGAAACGGGCATTCAGCGAGCGTCGCAAGGTGATGCTTAAGCTGCTTAAGGCCGACTGGCCTGGCCCGAGAGCCGAAAAAATATTTTCCACTCTGCAGATCGATCCGCGCGCGCGGGCGGAGAGTTTGCCTTTGGAAATCTTTATCGGTCTCACAAAAGAACTCTGCGCCTGACCGGCAATTCCGCAGAAACATCCGGTTTTCTCCCACATCCGCGTACTTCGGCCGACTGATCTGTTTTTCAGTAGAGGGAAAGTGACCCACCTGCGTTGACGAATGAAGCGATCGAGTTGATTGGGTAACTGACATTCAGGCTGCACAAAAACTTATGAACTCCTCATTCAGAATTAAGTTAAGTCTTCTTGTTTTTATTGGGCTGACTCTTCCAAAAAGCCACGCGGAGATCGGCACGATCCAAATTCATTCCTATGCAGGAATTACGCTAACCAATGAAGCGGGAACGAAAGTTCGCATCGATTACACGGAGGCGCTTTCTGAGGAAGGGGCCAACTGGACGGAAATGGAGACGCTTACTTTGCCCGAGAGCCCGCACCTCTCGATTGACAAGGATTCTCCTTTTCATCCACACCGTTTTTACCGCGTGGTTCAACTGGATCCGGGCACGGCAGCGTCCGCGGATGGAACTTTGAACCTCGCCATTGAGGGAGGGTCTCCCGTGGCGCTTACTCTGGGCAGCGATGGTTCCTTTACGAGTCCACTTGGGAGCGGCACGTACACATTGAGCCTGAGCGGAACAGTTTCCGGAGAACTGACCTTGAATTTTACGACACCAGCGGGGCAGAGCCCGGGTAAACTAACGCTTACTTTCAGTGTGGGTTCAACGGGAGAGGGGACGATCACCGGAACATTGGTAATCAATGCACAGAGCAAGCAGGTTACCGGCACGTTCACTTTGGTCATTCATACGGGCGGAAGTACCGGTGGAACGACGGGATCAACAACTGGCAGCACGACCGGCTCAACCACTGGAAGCACGACGGGCACAACGACCGGGTCGACCACAGGGTCTGCAACTGGCTCGACGACGGGAGATACAACCAGCGGGACGACTGGCTCAACTACGGGCATCACCACCGGCGGCACGACGGGTTCAACGACAGGAGCGACAACTGGGGATACAACGGGTTCGACAACTGGCGCGACGACCGGCGATACAACCAGTGGAACGACAGGGTCGACTACGGGCGTCACGACTGGGAGCACCACGGGCTCAACAACCGGGTCCACCACTGGCGATACAACGGGTTCGACAACTGGCGCGACCACAGGTTCTACAACCGGCTCAACGACCGGCGATACGACCAGTGGCACGACTGGCACGACCGCAGGGGGCACGACGGGCGCGACGACCGGTGATACAACCAGCGGGACGACTGGTTCGACGACGGGACTGACGACGGGCGGCACCACCGGTTCCACAACAGGAGAAACCACTGGTTCCACAACCGGGACCACAACAGGTTCGAGCACCGGTGGCACCACGGGGTCCATCGGATTGGCAGGGAAAACAGTGACTTTGGTGAATGGAAATTCAACGGAGGTTCTTACGCTCGGTCTCGATGGAAGTTTCCAATCGGACATGGGTGCTTCAGGGGCCTATACAGTGAACGCGCTTCCGAGCGGGACTGGATTAAATCTCGACTACAACCTTCCGGCTCAATATAGCTCGGACCACTATGAGTTAGTTCTTGTCCTGGATAGCACCGGACAAGGAACCTTCACGGGGAACCTGTTCTTCGACGGGGCGGACCATAGCGCCAGCGGAACTGTGACCGTGACGAATTGATCCGACGGACCATCTGCTAAATCAAAGCCGTTTGTTCCCCGACGGGAGCAAACGGCATGGAGTGTAGAGATCGCGAAATAGCTTGAAATTTGGGTGTTCGCGGAATAGTTCCGGCGGGAGTGAAAGTCCTGGTTTCAGGAGCGAGCGGGTTGGTGGGAAGAGCTTTGTTGCCGGAATTGAACAAGGCGAATCATGATGTAGCGGTCCTCGTGCGTTCCGGAGGCGCCGGACCGAAGGAAATTTCGTGGAATGCAGACACAGGCGAAGTGGATCGGCAGAAGCTTGAGCAATGGGGAGGTCCCGAATGTGTGGTGCATCTGGCAGGGGAGGGGATTGCTGATCAGGGTGTAGACGCAGGCAGAAGGAAAAAATTCGAGACAGCCGGGTAAAAGGAACCGAGCGACTCGCGGCGTCGTTGTTGGAACTGGCGCGACCTCCGTCCGTTTTTATCTGTGCGTCGGCCATTGGATACTATGGCGATCGTCGAGAAGAAATTCTTACTGAGCAAAGCGGACCCGGGACGGGATTTCTAACGGAAGTTGTGGTTGGATGGGAAAAGGCAACCCAGCTTTTGTCGGGAAAGGGGGTCCGAGTTGTTCATTTGCGATTCGGAATGATTTTGAGTGCCGAAGGAGGCGCACTGCGGAAGATGCTGCCGCCTTTTCGGATGGGATTGGGAGGGCCGCTTGGTTCAGGGGAACAGTGGATGAGTTGGATTGCGATTAAAGATGTTGCTCGGCTGATCCTTTTTGGAGTTGAACGAACAGACATTTCGGGAATTTTCAATGCCGTCGCCCCGGAACCGGTCCGAAACCGCGAATTCGTCAATACCCTTGGAGAGGTGCTGCGGCGACCGACTTTCTTCCGGATTCCGAAGTTCGCGTTGCGGCTCGCGTTCGGGAGGGAGATGGCGGACGAACTTTTACTGAGCAGCGTGAGAGTCTTGCCGGCGCGGCTACAAGTGTCCGATTTTGCTTTTCAGTATCCCGATTTGAAGAACGCGCTCGTTTGCGAACTGTTGTCCAAAAAAAGACAGTAAGTGTACAAAAAACGAGGCGGATTCTGGCCACACACGGTTCATGCCAGCATCCGCCCTCCTTCCTACCTTGGAAGGAAACTCGTTTTTGTTACTTACTAGCGCAGACGGAATACTCCTTCTGGTGTTCAGTTGTCTGGATTGCGTTGGGTTTTACCATATCCCGCCGAACTGTCCAGACCAGAATTTCAAAAAAATCGATTCTCAAAAGTAGCAGGTATGTTGCCAACCCTCGGTCACTCGTAAGTGCGCCAAGACAAGACACTTTCCGCATCTTATTTGCGACAGATAGCCGCCAAAATGCTCTCCGGATCGAAAACGCAACCTCCCCACGTTCCGCCACTCACCTGCTGCAAAGCCGCCCACAACCGAGTGTCATCCGGCAGGGCGGCGTTTGGCGACAATAATGGATACGGACTTCGCGAGGCCAATATTTCAGCGCCGCGCTCGGCTGAAAAAGTCGTGGTGTTCTCGCCAATAAAATCCACGCTGCCACCTAAATTGTTTCGGTCAACTATAATTCTGATGCGGTCACCGTCCCGAAGGTTCCCGATGGGACCGCCCGCGAGCGCTTCCGGACCGACATGTCCGATGCAGGCGCCGGTGGAGACACCCGAAAATCGCGCGTCCGTGATCAACGCGACCTCTTTACCGAAAGGGAGATATTTCAGGGAGGAGGTGAGTTGGTAAGTTTCCTCCATGCCCGTGCCCATAGGGCCGCAACCAATTAAAACCATGATGTCCCCACTGTGAATGACGCCAGACTTGATGGCTGCGATGGCGTCTTTTTCACTGACGAAAACTTTGGCAGGGCCTTCCTTGCGGTAAACGCCGTCCCGATCGACAACTGAAGGATCGATGGAAGTCGCTTTAATGACGCTCCCCTCCGGGGCGATATTGCCGCGGGGAAAAGCGACGGTGCTGGTCAGGCCGCGAGCCCGCGCTTGCGATGGAGACATAATAACGTCGTCGGGAGAGACGCCGTCCTCTCGAAGGAGAATATCTTTGAAACGCTGCCGGCGCTCGGATTTAGCCCACCAATCGAGAACTTGTGCCAGCGTCCGTCCGCTGACGGTGAGGACGGATGTATCGAGAAGATTCAGCTCGCGCAAATGAAGCATGACTTCGGGGACGCCGCCGGCCAGGAAAGCACGAATAGTCGGATGATGAACAGGACCGTTGGGCAGAACGCTCACCAGACGCGGGACTTTGCGATTGATACCGATCCAGTCTTCCACAGCGGGACGCCGCAGTTTGGCCGCATGGGCAACCGCCGGGATGTGCAAAAGGAGATTGGTTGAACCACCGAAGGCGGCGTGCACGGCCATCGCGTTGCGGACGCTTGCGTCTGTTAAAATTTGTCGAGTGGTAATTTTGCGTCCTTCCAGTTCGACCGCTGCGCGCGCTGAACGAACCGCGAGATCGGTCCAGACCGGTTGGCCTGAAGGGGCGAGAGCAGAGTGAGGGAGAGAAAGGCCAAGCGCTTCGCCCACGACCTGAGAAGTGGCGGCGGTTCCAAGGAACTGACATCCTCCCCCGGGCGAACCGCAGGCCCGGCAACCGGCTTCTGAAGCTTCCGCGAGGGAAATTTGTCCGTGCGCAAAACGGGCGCCGAGCGTTTGAACTTTGGCCGTGTCCTCGCCTTCAGCGGGCGGCAGTGTGACTCCGCCAGGCACGAGCACGCAGGGGAGATCGCGCATGGATGCGAGAGCCATCATCATTGCGGGGAGTCCTTTATCGCAAGTGGCGATGCCAATGACCCCAGAGCGTGTTGGCAATGATCGAATCAGTCGCCTGAAGACCTGCGCGGCATCATTGCGGTATGGAAGGCTGTCGAACATCCCGACGGTGCCCTGGGTCCGGCCATCACAGGGATCTGAACAGTAAGCAGCGAAGGGAATTGTTTTTAAATTGCGAAACTCTTGGGCTGCCGCCTGGACCAGCAATCCAATTTCCCAGTGCCCGGTGTGATAGCCGAGAGCTATTGGTTCACCATTCGGCGCGCGCAGCCCGCCTTGAGTGCTGAGGATCAAAAACTGTTTGCGACCAAGCTCCCGCGGATTCCAGCCCATGCCGGCGTTTTGGGTCCACCCGAAAATATCGCCGCTGGGCGATTCGCGGAGCATCTGCTCCGTGAGCGGCAGTTGGCCGGCAGGGCCCGGCGCTTTTGTAATTAGATTATAAATATCTGGCGATCTGCCGGATAATAGCTCATCTGACATACGACGACGATAATGGGACTTGGGAAAAGGACTAGCGACGATTTGTCCGGCGGTTTGGCGTTCTGGATTTTGATGTTTTGTCCTTTTGAATTCTTTCCGGATGGGAATAGACGTTGAACGATTTGCCGCGCAGGAAGCCAATCAGCGTCTGATTGCTTTCGGTCGCGAATTCGACCGCGAGACTGGAGGGCGCTGAAACCGCTGCCACGATCGGGATACCTGCCGAAAGCGCCTTTTGCATAATTTCGAAAGAGGCCCGTCCACTCACCATCAGGATATGCTGATCCAAAGGAAGTTTTTTGTTCAGAAAGGCCCAACCTACAACTTTATCGACCGCGTTATGCCGGCCGACATCTTCACGTACGACGAGCAGTTCGCCCTTTGCATCAAAAATGGCCGATCCATGCAGGCCACCTGTTTCAGAGAAGGTTTTTTGTCCTTTTCGCAAAAGCTCAGGGAGATGGAGCAAGGTTTTTAAAGTGACTGTCGTATCGCTTTGGACCGGCGGAAAATGCTGATGCACCAATTCGATCGAAGCTTTGCCGCAAAGGCCGCAACTTGAGGAGGCAAAAACATGGCGCGTCAATTTTTCCAGATCGATCGAAACGCCCGGTGCAACAAAAACATTTAAAACATTCCCAGCCGCTGCGGTTTCAGTGACTTCGCAGTGAGCAATTTCCGTAATATCCGATCGCTTGTGGAGCAATCCTTCCGAAAGCAAAAAACCGGAGGCCAACTCGTCGTCGTCGCCGGGGGTTCGCATTGTGATCGCGATTCCCTTTCCTCGGACGCGGATCTCGAGGGGTTCTTCGCGAGCAACCGAGTCTCTTGCGGATCGAGGATGGTTCTTTCCTTCGTGACGGTGCAATGCAATCACGGATTGCGCCGGATTGACGGTTTTACGTTTCTGGAACATTATAACTCACCACCCCATCAGATTGTTTATTCAGATAATCGCGTAAATTAAGATTTCGGCTCGGCGTCTGAATAGCATACCGAAAGGAGCCGTTAAAATGAAAACTGAATTACTTTTCCTCAGCCAGGAACATCCCAGGCGGGCTTTCCTCGGCAGCACGGCTTTAGGCGTTGCCGCTTCGGCTCTTAATCTGAGTGCGAAAGACGGTGACCTCCCCTCAAGGACGATCGGGATTCAGATCGGGGCTGTTTCTTTTGTGGACGAAGGGGTGGATCGTGTTTTAGATATTTTGCAGGAGCGCGCCGCGGTAAACACGATCTTCCTGACGACCTTCACGTATGGTCGCGGACTTGCGGGCAGGCAGATTCCCGGCCAGCCTTTTCCGGACCACGGAGCGCAGGAGAGCGAAGAAAAAACTTTTCACGGCGGAAATTATGCGCAGCCACACGCGCAGTTTTATTCCAAAACGCCTCTCAAAGAAACGCGCGCGCCGGAGCACGGGGATCTGGATATCCTTGAAGCGGTGCTGCCTCAGGCGAAAAAGCGCGGCCTAAAGATCATTTGTTCCTGTGAAGATGTCTGGAACCGCTCAGTCCCGAACGTTGAACCGACTCTCGAAATCGATCTCAAAGGGCGCAAAGCCGGGACGCAATGTCTTCTGAACGCGGACGTCCGCAATTTCTGGACGTCGTTGGTCACAGACTATTGCCAATCGTATGAGATCGACGGGATTCTGTTTTTTAATGAAAGAAATGGTCCGCTCCTGAACGCGCTCGGCGCCAGTCATGCGCAAAGTATCGCTTCGGGTCGCGTAACCTGCTTTTGCGATCTGCACCGCCAGGCAGCGCAGTCGCGCGGGCTGGATTTCACTCGTGTTCGCGAAGGGTATGAAAGATTGGATCGTTTCGTGCAACAATCGCTTGCGGGGCAGCGTCCGACAGACGGTTACTTTGTCGAGTTCTGGCGCTTGATGGCTGAATATCCTGAGATCGCCGCCTGGGACCGGTTATTTGACGAAGGCAAACACCAGGTCCTGGCGGAGATTTACAAAACCGTAAAATCGATTCGGTCTGATTTGCAGGTCGGCTTTCATATCGAGCACGTGAACTCGTTTAATCCGATTTTTCGCGCCACGCGAAGTTATGAGGACCTGGCGACGAAATCCGATTTTCTTAAAATCGTGGTTTACAACAATTGCGGTGGAGAGCGCTATCGCCATTTCATCAATAACATTGGGTCCACCGTGTTCCGGGACGTTCCGAAAGACGAACTGCTTCGCTTCAATAACCACCTGTTGAATTACGAACACGAAAAACCGTTGGATGAGTTGCCTCAGGCTGGTCTCTCGCCAGATTATGTTTATCGCGAGACGAAGCGCGCGATCGATGGCGTGAAAGGCAAATGCAGAATCCTGCCGGGCATTGATATTGGCATTCCGACCGGAAAAGAGAGCCGGAAAGCTTCTCCCGAGGATACGTTTGAAGCCACAACTGCCGGGCTTCGAGCCGGGGCTGATGGTTTGATCTTCTCCCGAAAATATTCCGAGATGCGTCTCGATAACCTTGCTGCCGCGGGCCGCGCGGTGCGCCAATTCAAAGCATGATTCATGAAAACATCTATACTTCTGCTTGTTTCGAGCTTGTGCGGTTTGTCCACGTGGGCCGCTGGTTCGGATGATAATCCGGGGGATCACCTTCCACCCCACATCCGGCAAATCACCTGGTTCGGCGAGCGCGCTGATTTTTCTCACGATGGAAAAAAGGTTTTGTTTCTCACCAAGACTTTTGGCGACGCGATGGAGATTGAGCTCGCCACCGGGCATATTCGGAACCTGACCGCACATTACCCGCATTACGGTTATACCCGGGCGCTTTATCTGGCGAACGGCGATATTCTGCTTTCAGGTCCGGAGTCGTTCGATCCAAAACGGATTGGCGAGGCGCGAAGTCAGTGCTGGCTCTATGTGCTGGATAAGTCGCTCACGAAGCCTGCCGCTCCTCTTGGAACAAAATGCAGCGAGGGGCCCGCCGTCTCACGCAAGCGGATGCATATCGCCTGGACTCACGTCGCCGCCGAATATCCCGATGAGATGAGCGCCGGAAGCTCCCGCATGCAGGAAGCGGATATTGTTTACGAAGAGGGAAGGCCAAAGTTGGTGAACCAAAAGCTGATCGTCAGCAGCGGTGACTTGCCATTTAAATGCACACTCGAAACTCAAAATTTTCGGCCACCGGACGAGAAGGAATTGACCTTCAGCGCTTATGGGCATCAGGGAACGGATGTTTGTGGGATCGACCTTGTCACCAAAAATGTCATGAATTATTCCGATTCACCCGGCCAATACGATGAGCCTGAGGGAATTTTCCCGGACGGCCAGTACACGCTTGTCGAATGCGATAAGCAAAATCTCAAAGGTTCCGGCTACGTTGACCTTTGGAAATTGAAATTGGATGGGAGCCATCGGTATGAACGTCTCACTTACTTCAGTGATTCTCCCGGTTACAAAGCATCCAATCCCGTGGTGAGCGATGATGGTAGGTTTATCGCATTCCAAATGGCAAAATCGCGAGAAGCAGCGGGTGTGGGTCATGGGATTTTTATTTATGATATCGAAAGGGCGGGGAAGCAGTTGAAGAAGTGATGAAGGCTTGCTGGATTTTTGTTTTTGGCTGGTTAGGGATAGCGGAGCTCAAGGCTTTGGATTGGGTCCGCCACGCCTTCGCGCTGCCCGAATCCATCTGGAGCGTTGAAGCCGTCGATTTGAATCACGATGGGAAACTGGATTTGATTGCCATGGGTGAAACGAAGCTTTTTGTCCTCGAAGCTCCCGATTGGAAGCAGCATCTCCTCTTCGACACGAAAGAACCGAAGATGCTGTATTGCGCGGCCCTGGATTGCGATGGGGACGGTGATTTGGACATAGCGCTCGGTCGGTACCGTGTTCCGTGGATTGAATATCGCCAGGTGCAGACCGAAGGAAAACCTGTAGCCAGACCTTCGGGCCCCGAGTTCAGCATCGCATGGATCGAGAACACCGGAAAACTGGGACCAGAACTTC